>Ga0209061_1005670_pt1 | contig 10710 bp, 6 predicted proteins | sample Coa_R1_10_FD_187157 | JGI IMG/M metagenome (GOLD analysis project Ga0209061, IMG submission 187157) | Surface soil microbial communities from Centralia Pennsylvania, which are recovering from an underground coalmine fire - Coalmine... | ecosystem: Environmental > Terrestrial > Soil > Unclassified... | reverse complement strand
GCTCAATAATGAGATGATGGATTTCAACTGGTTCCCCGGCGAGACGACGCGTGGCGGCCGCATCGGCACCGAGCCGAACCAGGTCGCCCCCGGCAAACGCATGTTGTCCTCGCAGACGCCAACCATCGTGACGAAAAATGGCAAGGTCGTCCTCATCACCGGTAGCCCCGGCAGCCGGACCATCATCAATACTGTGCTGTGCCTGATTGTCAACACCATCGATTTCGACATGGACTTACAAGCTGCCGTGGATGCCCCGCGTCTGCATCATCCGTGGTTCCCCGATACGGCCGGCTTCGAGGGTACCTGCGAATATCCTGAAACCGTACGACGCCTGGAAGCGATGGGCCATTCGCTCCACGGCACGCGCCAGGGCGATGCGCATTCGATTGGCCTGGATCGCAAGACGGGCAAGTACATCGGGGCAGCGGATCACCGTATCGACGGCAAGGTGTCCGAGTTTTAAGAGCCGAATTTACGCGGTTTGTTCATCGTTTTCCGTTTCTTCAGGAGGGAAGGACGCCCATCCCTGATGTTCGAACGGCAACAATCCGCATCGCGGCGGCTGAGGATTGGCGCACACACCCCAGCCATCGGCATAGCCTGGAGTTTCAGAAACCCTTAATCTTCGTAGCTTCCTCTACGGGGATAGGCCGCTCGCGCTTGATGGTGTAGAACCTCCCGTTTCCATCAAGGCGGCGCAAGAAGCCTCCACCCTCTTCAGACAAGGATCGTCTCGTCACCTTACTTCTTGATAACCAGCGTCACCGGCGGCGAGGTTGCGGTTACCTCATGATTCTGATGTTTGCTCTTACCAGTGACGGTAATGGCAGTGTTTCCAATCTTCGCTTGCGGTGTCAGCGTCAGCGCCAGCTTGATCTCGTTCTGATTGGCGGGGATGTTCTTCAGCATAGTCGTGACGCCGGGCGGCAGCGCAGAAGTGCTGAGCACGATCTCCGTCGTGAAGCCGGGGGCGCGCGTGGCCGTGATGGTTAGCGTCGCCAACTTGCCAGGCGCATACGAGGGTGCATCGAGCTTCGCCGTCAGGGTGAATGGCGGCCTCTCGGTGACGGCCAGGCCGATTGAGGTGAGCAAGTTTTTCGGCGGCAGCGGCAGATTGGCCAAGTTCTGGCTAACGACGGTGCGGACATTGGCGAGCTTCGTCAGGGTCTTGCCGTTGATCGTCGCCTGGCCTTGGATCTGAAAGGCATACGGTCCCACCGGCACATCCGCGTCTACATCGACGACGAGCGTTCCGAGCGGTTGATTGGGCGGCGGCGCCTTGCCGGCAGCTATCGTAAGTTGACCCCGGATGCCCTTGGGACCGATCACGCGGATTTCGATTGGCCCATTGAAATCACGGCGCGGCGACATAATGGGGATCGCCAGCTTGCCGCCCTGTTCGACGTGGAAGCGATCCAACGCCACAGCCAAATCGAAGTTAGGTTCCAAGGGCGTGACGCTGACGCGATAGACTTCATCGGGGCCGCCCCATAAATGCAAGTGCTCCACGTGCAGGGTATAATCACCATCGGCCGGCGGCGTGAAATCCAGGTAGGCCTCCTTCATGGGATCGCTCACTTGTAACTGCGTCCCTCTGGCATCGCGCAGCGTCAGATACACTTCTGTCGGCGAACCCAACTCATGCGTCTGTGCCTCAATGCGGTAGCGTGCGCCTTTTTTTAGTGCGAAAAGAAATGTATCTATATCTCCTTTCTTCTCAAAGCGTGCCGTAACGGCTCCCGGCACCGGAATGCGGTTGGCCTTCGCCGCTTCATCGTTCGGTTCTTTTTCCAGTGTCTCCTCGATATCGGACAGCGCCAGGTAAACCGGCCAACCCGGTAAACCGTTCCCATGCAGAACGGAAGAACGAGGAGAATACAGCGGTGCCAGCGACAGAAACTCAATCGCCGGATCGGTCGGCGCCGTCACCTCGACCGGAGCCACACCGTCCACGTTGGGACCGGCGAAGCGCACGGCCGTCTTGGTACCGCGTTTGATAGCCAGCGGCAGCGTCATGGTAGCGCAAGGAAAATCGCCAATGCGCAGCCGATAATAGAAATCGCCGCTGCCACGATAGCTGACATCGCGTACGGCCACGAGATAATCACCGGCCGTCTTGAAGGTGTACGTCAGCCGCGCATCGGTCTGCAATCCCGGCGCGTCGTTGCTGTACGCGCCCGGCAGCTCGCGTCCCTGGGCATCGAGAAGCTGTATCTGGGGGTCGAAAGAGCTGCCCAGACGCCGGCCCAGCACTTCGAAGCTGAGCCGTTGTCCCGCCGCAACGCGGAACCTGAAGTAATCAGCCGTCTCGGCATCGGCCTGGCCAACAACCACGCACGGCACGGATACAACTTGGGCCGTGTCCGGCGTATGATTCGTTGCACTCTCACTTACCTGCGGCAAATCGTCGATGCAGAATAGCCGCAGGTTCGACAGACCGCGCCGCGTCGCCAGGCGAAGGGCATGGAAGCCGAGCGGTGCGTCCTTCGGTACTTCCAGGCGGACGAGCAATTTGCCGTTATCTTTGCCGTTATTGCCTGCGGTGGGGATCGTCACCTTGGCCGGAAAACTGGTCCATAGCCCCGTCGGCTCGGCGAGATTGCTACCGGTAAGTGTCAGATCGAGCGTGGTGCCGCGCTGCATCCCCAGGGGCACCGCCGGGTTCAGCACCGGTGCCTGCGGGTTGACGGCCGACGGCGGTTTTTGTGCTTGGCTGACGCCGATGCAGATTGGAATAAGGATAATAGCGATTCCTAAAGGCACACGCAGGGAAAGATAACACGAAGGGTTCATGAAGCGATCTCGCAGGAAGGAATTCAAATCCCAAGGCAGGCAATATCCGTAAGCGATGATACCGCTGCTGGCTTCATCCGGCAAGAGAACACGGATGATGCGGATGTAACGGATCAGCCCGGATCTAATTCTGTGAGAATCCCTCTCATCCCCGTCATCCGCGTTCTCTTCACCACTTCAAACTGTACGTAACATAAAACAGCGAGGGGCCGGTTTGCGGACCAGCGGTACGGTGGATGAACGCGCCGGCAAAGAGCTTGGAGTAGCCGAGAAAAATGTCATTGTGCAAATCAAGATGGATATTGGTAGTGATATCAATTTCATCGCCGACGTAGGTGCCGGCCGTTCCCATTGGACTGCTACGGATGGGAACGCCGGAAGCGTTGTACAGGGCGTCGCGGGCACTGACCAAATGAAAGATGTGATTTTGAAACGTCGTTAAGATCCACTTGGTCGGCCAAAAGCCAAATTGCACGCTTATGTCGTCGATGTTCTGGCGACCCACCAGGTCGAGGTAACCGAAATAGAGATGGCCCCAGGCGAACAGTTGATTGAAGGTGCCGTGGATGGTGCCGTTGGGATTTTGGCTGCCAGAAGCGAAGTCATGATAGATCCAAAATTGGGGGTTCATCGGCACGTTGGCAAACTGATAACCCAGGCCCGTTGTGACCGCGCCTGCTGAGATGATCTGGTTCGACCAGGCGCCGAGTTGGTACATCCCCTCGAAGTCCCAGAGAAAATGCCGAAAATCGCCGCTGTAGCGGGCGCCGAGCGTGCTGACGTTGTAGGAACCAGCGATGCCGTCGCGGCCGATGGCCACGCCTGGATTATGATTATCCAGGTCTAAATAGTAGGCTTCGATGGCCTGGCCTTTGTATGGCCGATACCTCGTCCACAAGCCGGTGAAGTTTTGATTGTGGTCGGGCGGATCGGCCTGGGTTGGCCGGATCAACACCGGCTGTACCCAAAAGGCATCTACGGTCCACTTGCGCCCCAGCCAGAAGGCGCGGACGCCCTGGAACGTACGGCGGACGTTGCTCCAATCAGATGGCGACACCAGGCGCTGCGAGCCGAAATATAGCTCTTGTCGGCCAATGCGGGCATAGGCCGGCTGTTGGGCGAGAGAGAACAGCTTGGCATCGGCGAACAGATTCAGGAAATCGGCGCGGTCGAGGTCGGTTGACAACGGGAACTTGGTATCGAAGACGCGGGCATCACTCATCTCGACGTAGGCGCGGAGCCAATCGCGATACCACACATCGGCATAGACGCGCGAACGATACCAGAAGTCGGTGTTGACCTGGCCGGTGATCCGTTGGTAGCCGCCGTTCTCGTCCATGAAGCGCAGCCGCTCTTCACCGCCAAAGGAGAGCAGCCAGGCGTCGGTGGGATGAATGCGTTTGAGGAGCGTGAAAAGGTCTACTTCGCCGAATCGTGGATTTTCCAGATAGCGATAGTCGGCATCATAGAAAGAATAACCGTCACCGGACACGGGCGGATAGGGCAGTCGCGGCAGCGTGGGACTTGGCTCGTCCAGAAGCAGAAACAACAGCGAATAATAGCCCGGCTTGTCCGGGGCGATGACGAAGTAGCCGACGCGATCCGGCCGCCGCAGCGGCGGTACGTGCGACCAAAAATCCGCCGTCGTGTCTTGGGGCTGCTGAGCTACTCTCGTTCCGGCGTTCCGTATGGGGGCGTTCCTTCTTGTTCCCGCATTCCGGGCGGGAACCGGAGGGGCGAGGGGTTGCGGGGAAATGCGGGGCGTGTCCTTGGTGGTCGCGTCCGAGTCAGCGGCAAGCTGCTTCTCGGGTTCGGGTTGCCCCCAGGCAGCGTTGCTGGCCGTCAAGACAAGTACCAACACGCAGATGAGAGCCGGCTTCTCCAGAGAGCCGTTGACGCGCCCCATTTCACCCCCGACCGGCGAAAACATCCGCCGGGGACGGATCAAGGCGCGCGACCCCTACCGCCTCACCGGCTCGGTAGGAGTCATCAGCCCTGCATTGCGGGGCGGTTATGGGGGGACTCCATCCCCTCTTTTATCCATCTCATCTTCTATCGGCGCAAGGCAGCGGGAACTTAAGGCGAACGGTTAGCTGACGCTAGCCGTTGGGTACCCTTCTGGATTTTGGCGAGCAGGGTTGCGTTTTAACGAGTGGGGTTTGCGTTAGCACCCCGAGCAGGTTTTCCCACACTCTCTCCTCCACCAGAGGAGGGAAAAGCCCCCTGGTACGTAAGCCCTCCTACACGCCCCACTACAAGAGAGATACTCCCAGCCGTTGGCCCTTGGCAGACATATCCTGGACAGGTGAACACTCATGAAAAAGTGCTTTTTTGGCAAGAAGCGTCTTGTGAAATAGAATAATTCTTTAGTGCAGTCAAATCGTGTCTCCGCGGAGATGCGAACGGGGGACCCATCAGGCCGGTGAGAGTCGGTCTCTTGGGGCGAAGATCCATACGGATCGGGATACTTTCGCGTCCTAGCCCGTCAGCTAACCCCGTAGACCGGCCCGGATGCGTTGTCTGGGCCAACGTGAAAGGGCACAACCGTCTCGCTCTCAAGACGCATAAGCCCCCATTTTAGCGTGGCCGAAGTGCCACAGGTGTCACCATGTCTGCTCTGCTTTTGTTCGCGGACGGCAGTGAAGGTGCGTTCCTTCCTTCCTGGTTGGAGCATGCATTCGTTGCGTTCTGGCCGTCGTCCTTGCTGGGGCAAGTCTTGATCATGCTAGTGCTTGCCTTGGTGGTCTTGGCGTTGTTCGCCTGGCTGACGACGCGCTACGTGCCCAACCAGAAAATCGGCGTTGTCGAGAAACTGTGGTCACTGCGCGGCTCCGTGCCGGAAGGCCGCATCATTGCCCTGGACGGCGAGGCCGGCTTTCAGGCCGACGTATTGCGCGGGGGACTGCATTTCGGACTTTGGAGATGGCAATATCGCGTCCACAAAGTCCCTCTGGTCACCATCCCACAAGGCAAGATCGGCTACGTTTACGCGCGCGACGGCGAGCCGCTGCCGCCTAATCAGACTCTGGGCCGCGTTGTGGAGTGCAACCATTTTCAGGACGCGCGGGCCTTCTTGGGTGACGCGAGCGACAACAACGGAGTGAGCGTGCGTGGCCAGCGTGGCCGACAGCGCGCCATCCTGCGCGAGGGTGTCTACGCCATCAATCCGGCGCTGTTCGTGGTCATCACCGAGGATGCGGTCTATCGCTTACGCAGCCTGCTCGATTTCCAAGAAAACGCCAAGTTTGCCGCCTGGCATCAGCAACTCAAGCAGATCAACGGCTTCCATCCGGTGGTCGTTGGCGCACCGATCCGTGTTTTGGAAGCCGCCGCCGAAGCGTTGGAGGAATCTGGCGCAGCGACGCGAGCCGCTCCCAGGAAAGCCAGTATCGTCGGTGCGGCGATTCCCGAAGTGCCGGCGCCCTTGGATGAAGAAGCTCAGCGCGGCGTGGACACTATTGCCATCGTCACTGTCCACGACGGCCCGTCGCTGCCGCCGGGTGAAATCATCGCCCCCGCCGTTGGCAACGATGTCAACGATCCGAATTATCACAATAACTACCAAGACCCGGAGGCGTTTCTCCGTGCCGGCGGACGCCGTGGCCGGCAGTATGTCCCATTGACCGACGGCACCTACTTCATCAACCGCTGGTTCGCCACCGTCGAGATGATACCCAAAACAGTGGTGCCCATCGGCTATGTCGGCGTGGTGGTCAGTTACTATGGCCGCATCGGCCGCGATGTCTCCGGCGAAGCCTTCCGCCACGGCGAGCGCGTCGCCGAGGGCGAGCGCGGCATCTGGGAACGGCCGTTGGGTCCCGGCAAATATCCTTTCAACACCTACGCCGGCCAGGTCATCCTGGTACCCACGACCAATTTCGTCCTCAACTGGATCACTGGCTGGTCCGAATCGCACCGCTACGACGAGAGCCTGGAATCGATCGACCTGGTCACCAAGGACGCCTATGAGCCGCTCTTGCCGTTGTCGGTAGTGGTTCACATCGATTACCAGAAAGCGCCGAGCGTCATTCAGCGATTTGGCGATGTGAAAAAGCTCATTACACAAACGCTCGATCCGATGCTGAGCGCTTATTTCCGCGATGTGGCCCACAAAAAAACGATGCTGGAATTGCTGCACCAGCGCGATGCCATCCAGGCCGAGGCGCGGGAGGAGCTACGCCGTAAGTTCCGCGAATTCGACATCGAATGCGTCGATGTTCTGATCGGCAAGCCAGAAACTGCCGAGGCTGGCGGCAAGATCGAGACGCTGCTGGAACAGCTACGTATCCGCCAGCTGTCGATCGAACAATTGGAAACCTACGAGCGTCAACGCGCCTCTGCCGAGAAGCTGCGCATGCTCAACGAGGCTCAGGCGCAGGCGGCGATGCAGACGCAACTGACCAATGCACGCGTACAGATTCAAATCGCCGAGAGTCAGGGCGAGGCCGATCTGGCACGAGCGCGCAAGCAAGCCGAGCAAACCGTAGTGACGGCCGAGGCCGAGGGCCGCCAGCGCATCCTGACCGGCCGCGGCGAGGCCCAGCGCATCATGCAGATCGGTTTATCTGAAGCAGCGGTGCTGATGCGCAAAATTGCCTCTTTTGGCGATCCCCGATTGTATGCTCTGTCGCTCATCACCGAACATTTGACGCACAGCAGTCAGCCGTTGGTGCCCGAGCGCGTATTTATGGCTGGTGCTCCGGGCGACAGCAGCGGTAACGCCAGTATGTCCGGTCTGCTGGGACTGTTGCTGAATCTGTTGGTGGCCGAGAAATCCGGCTTCCAGCAAGTGGACGCTGACGAAATAAGCAGTCTCAAAGAGATCAGCGAACGTTTAACGCGCGACGCTATGGAGTCACTGCGCCAGGCGTCGCTGGCGCCGGCCAACGGGCCGGCGGCGACGTAACCGAATAACTTCGTTTAGCCGCGAGCCGTAAGCGAACGCGTCCGCGCTCACCTAGGGCTCGTGGCTAAACAGGGGTATTGCGATGTCTTCAAGCGAATATTGCGTCCAGGATGTGATGCAGGTCTGTCGCAATGGTCATGTCATCACCGACCTGTTGCAGACCTGCCCGGAGCGCGCCCGGACGCACTGCGATCGTTGTGGCGCCGTCACGCTGGAGCGTTGTCCAACTTGCGGCCTCGAACTGCCGGGCGCCATCGTCGTACCGGGGCTGCAACCTGTAGGCGCCCGGCCGGCGCCGCATTTCTGTGCCAAGTGTGGGGCTGCCTTTCCGTGGACGCACCTGCGGCGCCGGCCGCCACACGAACCGCTGGCGATCCTCGAAAATCTGCTCGGCCGTCTGCCGCGCGTGGTCCGTCAACTCCGTGTGCGGCACGGCGATCGTCCGCCCTTCCGCGTGGCAGATGAAAGAGACTTGGAAGATCTCTTGAGAGCACTATTACCATTGCACTTTGACGATGTTCGCCCGGAATGCCGCACACCCCGCTACGCTGCCGGTACACGCACCGACTTCCTGCTGGTCCCGGAAAACTTTGCCCTGACGATTAAATGGGTACAGCCGCGCATCCTGGAACAGGTGCCGGAAGATGTCTCCTATTATCGGCACGAGCGCAAATGCCGCACGTTGGTGGTGTTTGTCTACGATCCGGAATCTGCGCTCCGCGAGTCGTGCCTGCCACCGATGACCGCTGAAGAGCCGGAAGTACGTTGTATAATCAGCTCTGCGTAGATGTTTGCAGCATGTGGAACTGGCTTTTCAGTGGGAGAAGGCACTTCACAAAAACGCCACCACAATGCAGGTGACGTTATCGTTGGAGCCGCGCTCCAGGGCCAGTGTCACCAACTCGTTGGCCCATTCCTGGGGATCGCGGTGGCGAGAGGCGCCTGTGCGCAAATCATCAGCGGTCACGAAGTTGGTCAAGCCGTCGCTGGCCAGGATGAGATAGTCGCCCGGCTCTGGTGTGAATGGATGCACCTCGGCGGAATCAGAAAGATCGGCACAACCGAGAAATTTGTAGAGAACATGGCGGTAGGGACTTTGCTGGGCTTGCTCGGCAGTCAGGGCCCCGCTGCGGAGCAGAGCGTCGGCGACGGTGTGGTCGATAGTCAGCTGTTCGACACGATTGCCGCGAACAAGGTAAGCGCGGCTGTCGCCGAGTCCAGCGACGTAGACCCGATCGTCCTGGCGTACGGCCAAGACAGCCGTGGTGCCCATGCGCCGGTTGCTGGCCTGGCCGCGGCTGGCTTCGAGGATGGCACGATTGGTTTCTAACAATGCCTGCATCACCGCCTGCGTGGGATCGACATGCGCATCCAGACGCACACGCACGGCGCGCGGAAGGAGATCCACGGCCATGCTACTGGCTTTTTCGCCGTGCTCCTGACCGCCCATGCCATCGGCCACGAGGAAAACATCACGCGTGGTGTCGGCGACATAGCGGTCTTGGTTGTTGGGACGCAATCCCTGAGCGCTGCGGCTGCCCACGCGGACCTGAAAGGGGCTCATGCTCGACTCCCGTGGGGAGAGGGCTGCTCGAAAAGCGAGATGCCCACAACCTGACATTTTCTTCATTTTATCTCCTGTTTTCTTCACCAGACAAGCACGATCTGGACTAAGAGCTAGCGGACCAAACTTCCTCTCTCCTCGTGGGGGAGGGGAGAGGTAGGAGGTGTCAAGGCAATGGAGCCAAGGAGTGGTGTCCCCCACCCCAACCCTCCCCACAAGGAGGGAGAAAAACATATAGCCGCTATACCTACTTGCAATGCGCTCTAAAGAACGGGCGAACAAAAGTGTAGGGCAAGCGGCCAGCTTGCCCCTTTTCTGGCATGCGGACATGCTTGCCCTACAGCTTCTGTCTGTTAACCCTAAAATTGCCGCTGAGGCGAAGAGAAAAAGCGGAAGATAGATAATAGAGGAAGATGAAGCGGAGCGAAGTCCGTTCTGCGAACTGCATTTGCGAGGTATAATTTTGCTCCGTCAATGCTGTTCGGAAATCATGGATCAGCCGGATTTGAACGCCGATCGGCACACGGAAGCCTTGCGCGCACTGGCGCGCATCAATTTCTTCAGCCACAGTGCCGGTATTCTTTGGCCGGACCTCGCCGAGTTGGCGCGGACGATGGCCCCTCATGTGCCGCGTGTCCTCGATGTGGCCACGGGCGGCGGCGATGTGCCGATCCGCTTGTGGCGTCGGGCACGGCGAGCCGGTCTCGATCTGCACCTGGAAGGATGCGATATCAGTCCCGTCGCCCTGGAATACGCCCGCACGCGTGCCGCCGCTGCCGGCGCTCCCATCCGCTTCTTTGAGTACGACGCTCGACTGGGACCGGCCCTGACCGGCTACGATGCTGTCCTGTGTTCGTTGTTTCTTCATCATCAGAATGAGGCACAAGCGCTCACCCTGCTGCGCCGCCTGGCCGACATGGCGGACCGACTGGTGCTGGTCAACGATCTCGAACGCGGTTGGATCGGCCTGCTGGCAGCGTATTTGGCCGCCTATTTGTTGACCACTTCGCCGGTCGTTCGTATTGATGGCCCACGTTCGGTCAAGGCCGCTTTCACAGCAGCCGAGGCGCGGGAGTTGGCCGAACGTGCCGGACTGTGCGGCGCACAGGTGGTCCGGCGCTGGCCGTTCCGTTGGTTGTTGACTTGGAGGCGGCCATGACGATCCCCGCAACTATCGAGATACAGGAAGCATCCCGGCGCACCTGGGACGTGGTCATCGTGGGAGCGGGGCCAGCGGGGACGATGGCGGCGCGGGAACTGGCTCGCCGCGGCCGTGCGGTCCTGCTGATCGATCGTGCCTCTTTCCCACGCTGGAAAGTGTGCGGCTGCTGCTTGAACGCTCATGCGCTCGCCGCCTTGAAGGCGGTGGGATTGGGGTCTCTGATGATGCACCGCGGCGCGGTGCCCCTGACCGGTATCCACTTGGCGGCAGCGGGGTACGTCG
>Ga0209061_1005666_pt1 | contig 10714 bp, 7 predicted proteins | sample Coa_R1_10_FD_187157 | JGI IMG/M metagenome (GOLD analysis project Ga0209061, IMG submission 187157) | Surface soil microbial communities from Centralia Pennsylvania, which are recovering from an underground coalmine fire - Coalmine... | ecosystem: Environmental > Terrestrial > Soil > Unclassified... | reverse complement strand
TCCGGCAACGCCGACATGTTCGCGGTCATGAAGGTGACGCAGGGCTGCGCGAACGGGCAGGCCCGCGACGAGTTCGCGCTGAGCGCGCGGGACGTGCTGCGGCTGGCGACGGCCGAGGGGGCGCGGACGCTCGGGCTGGGCGCGGTGACGGGGTCGCTGGCACCAGGCAAGCGCGCCGACGTCATCGTCGTCTCGGTCGACGCCCCGAACATCGGCGTGCTCACCGACCCGGCGCGCCTGCTCGTCACGGCGGCGCACCCGGGCAACGTGGACACGGTTGTCGCCGACGGACGGGTGCGCAAGCGCGGCGGCGTCCTGACCGGTTACGACATCGCCGAGGTGGCCGCGTCGGCCCGCGCCGCGCTGGGCCGGGTCCTCGCCCGCGCATAACCGCCGGCCAGCGGCGGGCAAGGCAGCGGAGGTCACGGAACGTGAGAGCAGAGGTCACGGAGCGTGAGAAGCGTCCGGGCAGGGCATTACTTAGCGCGTGGGATCGCGGCTTGCCGGATTGCGCTGTTCCGAGCTGGTATGACACCGTACGATCGGGTCTGATCTTCTGCCGTTCCGATCAAGCCCGACGGAGTGCCATGCGACTGTCTGCCCGGTCGACATCTGCCCGGTTGACGATCGCGGCCCTGGCCGCGGCGCTCGCAGGATCCGCGGCGGGATGCTCGTCGGCGCCGGGGCTCCCCTACGCCAACGGCGCGACGCGGCCGTCCGCCGTCGTCACGGCGAGCGTGCCCGCCGCGGGGCAGCCGAAGGCCGCGACCGCCATGCCCGGGATCGCGGGGACCGAGCCGGACGGCCCCCGGCTCGAGGTCACGGGCGCGCCGCGCGGGGTGAGGGCGAAGTCCGGCATCCTGGCGGACGCGGCCACCGGTCAGCTGCTGTGGACGAAACTGGCGGACGTGGAGCAGCCGATCGCCAGCATCACCAAGGTGATGACCGCTTACCTGGTCATCCATATGGGCGGCCTGGATCGGAAGATCACGATCCCCAAGGGCGTGCTCGACTATGTCTGGAAGTACGGAGCGAGCAGCGACGGGCTGCGGCCGGGTGAGGTGCTGACCGCGCGCGAACTGCTGTACGGGCTGCTGCTCGACTCCGGCGCGGACGCCGCCTACACGCTGGCGACGGTCTACGGCCCGGGCATTAACGCGTTCGTGGCGAGGATGAACGCGACCGCCAGCCAGCTCGGCATGCGGCACACGCATTTCACCTCGCCGGACGGGCTGCCGTACCCGACGGAGACCTCCACGTACTCGACGCCCTCCGACCTGCTGATCCTGGGGACGGCGGCGATGAAGTCGGCGGTGTTCCGGTCGGTCGTGGAACAGCGGTTCTACAGCCTGCCGAAAGGCCAGGGCCACGACGCGCACTGGTGGGGGAACACCAACGAGCTGATCGGCTCATATCCGGGCGCTGTCGGCATCAAGACCGGTTTCACCGACGACGCGGGCCACTGCCTCCTCTTCGAGGCCGTGCGCGGCGGCCGGCCCCTGATCGGGGTCGTGCTGGGCAGCCCGCCCACCGGTCCCGGCTCCGCGGCCCAGGACGCCGCCAGGCTCCTGAACTGGGGCTTCGCCCTCAAGCAGGCGACCTGACGCACCCGCAGCCGGCTTCGCCCCCTTCACAGGCGGCCTGACATCCGGAACTGGCTTCGCCCTCTCACAGGCGGCCTGACATCCGGAACTGCCTTCGCCCTTTCACAGGCGGCCTAGCGCATCCGGCATGCGATCCGCCTGGACCGCCGCCTAGCGGACCGCTCCAGCATCCTCCGGTCCTGGTTCCCTGGCACCACGCAAACCCCGGGGGCCACGGACGCAGCCGCCCGGCGCCCAACGGCCCGCCGCAGCCGGCTGCACGGACCGAAAAATCCTTCACCAGGAAAGAAAAATCGACTATAGCAGTACAAATCTAACAGGATCATGGACTGGCGGCGTGAAATCTTACAGGATCATGGACTGGCGGCGTGAAGTCTCAAGCTGACGTTCCGGCAATCAGGGCAAAACGGGCAACGGCTGTGCCGGGCTCCCCGGGCGCGCTGGGCTTCCCGGGTGCCTGCCGCCCGGCCGGGCTGTGCCGGGCTCCCCGGGCGCCCCTGCCGCGCCGGGCTTCCCGGGTGCCTGCCGCCCGGCCGGCAGGCACCGGCTCAGGGCGCCGGGCCTCGCCCCACATGCACACCCAACGGCTCGCCCCACATGCACACCCAACGGAACCGTGCGCCAGCCAAATGGTCGAACCAAGGCTGTAAACGTGCCGGGTGCGACTAAGTGCCCAATAAGGCCATCTGCCAATTGACATGCTGATAATGAGGCGGTGATCTCGGCCCTGCCCCGGCCGCGCCGGAGCCACTGCAGGAACGTCCGCCGCGGCGGCCGCACGATGATGTTGCCGCCGGTGACGTTACCGGTGATCTCCGCCCGCAGCAGGACGGGTCCCTGGGGGGCTGGCGGCCTTCGTGTCTTCACGCTGCCGCCCGCGACCGCCACCTCATCGGTATCCACCACGATGCCAGGCCTGGTGATGAGGACCAGGTTCCCGCCTGCCACCACCGCGCTGATCCGCAACGAGGGCAGCGTGATGATCGCCTCGGTGAAGTCCAGCGTGACGTTCCCGCCGGTCACGCGCACCTCGATGCGCCCCGGCACCACCCAAGGGCCGTCGCGCCGCGCGTTGGCGCCGTACCGGTCGATGCGCAGCACATCCTTCGGCTTAGGCGGCGCGGTCACTCCAGGCTGCGCGGCCGGCAGGTCCGACACCAGCGCTGTAAGCTCGCTGTACGTCCGCGCCGTCAGGGCGCGCTCGATCCGCTGGTCGAGTTCTTCCGCAGTCAGCCGCCCGTCGCCCGCCGCTACCCGCAGCACGTCGACGATGCGATCCCGGTCCTCGTGCGAGGCCCGCAGTCCGTCATCCGCCATGGACCAACTGTATGTAGACGGCGCGATCGTGCTCGCCGCAGGCCAGGCCGCGCTAATCGCGCTGCCGGGCGCTGCCGAGCATGATCTCGTCCCAGGACGGGACGGAGGAGCGGCGGCCGCGGGCGTTCTTCTTGCTGCCCGGGCGGGGGGGCGCTGCCTCTCCGGCGGCGGGCCCGGCAGGGTCCGTGCTCGCCGCGGCGCTCGCGGGAGCCGGTGCCGCGATCCCGGCCGCGGGCGGTGCCGTGCTCTCGGCCGCGGGCGGCGCCGCGATCCCGGCCGCGGGAGCTGGTGCCGCGCTCTCCGCCGCGGGCGGGGCAGGGGCCGCCTGGCTCACCGGGGCAGGCGCCGGAGCAGGCGCCGCCGAGGCAGGTTCGGCCCCTGACTGTCCGCGCGCCAGGGATGGCTCCGGGTCCGGGTCGAAGACGGGCGGGCGCTGGGGAGTCAGCCGCGTGCGTTCGGAATCGGGGAAAGGGGCGCCGGCGGCGGGCGGTTCCGGGACGGGGTCGCGGTAGGCGGGGCGCGAGACCACGGGAGCGTGCGACATCGCCGGACGCTCCGGCGCGACCGGCCGCTCGGCCACCGCCGGCCGCTCGGCCACCGCCGGCCGCTCGGCGCGGAACCGGCCGCCGCCTGTGCCGCCGCCGTTCAGGGTGCCCATCCCGCCGACCGATGCCATGCCAAGGCGCGGCGCCAGCGGCGTCACCGTCGCCTCGCCGGGCATGCTCGCGGCCAGCGGCGGCAGTTCCGACTCGGGCAGCGAGAGCCGCTCGGCGGTGTCGTCGTCGGGCATGGCGTGCCTGCGACGGGGGTCGAAGATCCACTCGGCGATGTGCAGCCGCCCGCCGGAGGAGAACGTCAGCTGCACCTGCCAGTTGCCGTCGCCGCGCTTGCGCGAATCCCACTGCGCTTCCTCCGGGTCCGCGCCCAGCGCGGACATGCGCTCCGGCACGATGTCACCGAGCCTGGGGCCCGGCCCGGCGGAATCACCCTGGCGCCGCACCGTGGCGGCCTGCGCCTGATCCGCTATGTAGGCGCGTTCCGCGAGGACCGGGCCTTCGAACCAGCGCACGCGCTCGACCGGAATGCCCGCCGCGTCGGCGATCTCTTCGGCCGTCTCACCGGCGCGGATCCGTGCCTGGATCTCCTTGGGTCGCAAGGGACTCTCCACTTCGATCTCGTACTGGGCGAGCCGGGAGGTCTGGCCGAGCGCGACTGCCCTGAGCCGTTCGTCGATCGGCAGGGTGAAACGCGCGCTCCGCCCCGGGACGGCGAGGACGGCGTAACTGCCATCCTCGCTCACCGCGACGAAGCGCAGTTCCTGCATCGGCGTCCCTTCCCCGAACCACTTCCGTCAAAGTCTTCCGGTCGGCGCCCGATAAGGAAAGCACCCCGCCCGGCATGTCCGGAGATCATGGTCTCATTTACCGTGTCCGGGGCGCGGGCGGGATCGGCGATTAGCCGTGATAGCTCATCATGAGCCCCTTGGCGAGCTGGCGTCCCTCGGGTCGCCGGCCAGGCCGGACGCGCCGGCGCCGGACGCGCCGGCGCCGGGCGCGCCGGCATCAGACGCGCCCGCACCGGACGCGAGGCCGAGCGCGTCCGCGCTCTCCCCCACCGCGTCCGCGGAAGCGGAGGCCGGGGTCATCGTGAGCCGGGACGGCCACCAGTTCCACCGGCCGAGCAGCACCACGGTACATGGCACGAGGACGGTGCGGACCACGAACGTGTCCATGATGACGCCGACCGCGAGCCCCACGCCGACGTCGCGGATCTGGCTGCCGCCCGACCCGCGGCCGCCGACGACGGCGAACACCGCGAACGTGCCCGCCAGCACCAGGCCGGCCGAAGTCACGGTCGTCCCGGTCACCCCCACCGCGCGCGACACCGCCTCGCGCAGCGTGAACCGGTGCGCTTCCTCTCTGATCCTGGTCATCACCAGGATGTTGTAATCCTCGCCGAGCGCTAGCAGGAAGATGAACAGCAGGAACGGCAGGATGAAGGTGATGCCGCCGGAGCCGGCGATCCCGATGAAGACGATCACGGCGAGCCCCAGCGCCGCGAAGTACGACAGCGCCACCGAGGCGATCAGGTACAGCGGCGCGATCAGCGACCGCATCACCAGCGCGAGCAGCACGCCGATCACGATGATCGCGATCGGGATCACGTGTGCCAGGTCGCTGTTGGAGATCGAGCTGATGTCGTAGACCGCCGGAGCCTCGCCGCCCACGCCGTAGTCGGTCGCATTCAGCGTCCTGGCCACCCGCGCCGCCTCGGCGCGCAGCGACGGGACGGCGTTCATCGCCGCGGTGGTGGACGGATCCCCCGCCTTCAGCCCGGTCTGGAACTGGATCGTGGTGCCGGCCGCGTCCACGAACTGCGCGGTCGCGCGGTACATCTGGTACGCCTGCTCCGGGATCTTGCCGGCCAGCGCGGCGGGCGGGGCCGGCGGGAGCGGCCCGGAGCCCAGCGCGGCGTGCAGTTCGGTGAACTGGACCGGGGTGAACCCGGCGCCGCCGACCGGGTTGAGCGGGCCGGTCACGCCCGTGAACAGGCCGCTCGCCTGGAGCTGCGCGGTCGCCGCCTGAATCGCCTGCGGGTCCTGCCAGGCCGGGGCCCGCAGCGTGTAGACGAAGTTCGTCGGGTTCGCCGCGGTGGCCGGGAAGTACTTGTTCAGCAGCGTGGTGCCCGCCGCCGAGTCGGTGCCCGCGGGCGCTGAGATCGAGCCGCCGAACCCGGCGCTCCGGTATCCGGCGAACGCGAACGACAGCGCGCCGAACACGATCACCCCGATCGACAGCGCCACGGCCGGCCGCCGGACGATCCGCGCCGCCATCCGGCCCCAGACGCCGGTTGTCGTCGCTCCCGCCCGGTTCTTCGTCGGCCAGAACGCCGCCCGGCCGAAGATCGCCAGCAGCGCGGGCAGCAGGGTCAGGCCGGCCAGCAGCATCACGCCGATGCCGATCGCCAGCGGGATGCCCAGGTTGGAGTAGATCTGGAAGGTCGCGAACAGCAGCGAGAGCAGCGCCGCGATCACCGTGAAGGCGGAGAACGAGATGGACTCGCCGACCTTGGTGAGCGCGCTGACGACCGCTTCGGAGGACGACTCGCCGCGCCGCAGGTGCTCGCGGACCCGGAACACGAGGAACAGCCCGTAGTCCGTGCCCGCGCCGAGCACGAGCACGATCAGCAGCAGCTGGGACAGCTGGGAGACCTTGAGCCCGTGGTGCGCCGCCTCGGCGACCAGCGGCCCGGAGATCGCGACCGACATGAACGCCGGGATCAGCGTGATGAACGGCGCGAGCACCGACCGGAAGATCAGCAGCAGCAGGATGATGATGAAGATGACCGAGACGCCCTGCACCTGGTTGCCGGTGGTGCCGGACTGCTTCTGCTGGTCGACGTTGATCGCGAGCTGGCCGGCCAGGTGCGCCTGAGCGCCCGGCGGCGGCGAGGAGTCCGCGATCGCGGTTCGCAGGTTATCGATGAAGTTGGTGATCGCGGTCTCGTCGCCGGTGCTCACGTCCGACAGCACCTGAAGCTGCGCCGCCTGGCCGCTGAGGGCGGCCGACGGCGCCGAGGTCCCGAGGTCATGGACCTTGACGACGGTCGGCACCTTGCCGAGGTCGGCCACCAGCCTGTTCAGCCAGGCCTGGTCTGCGGCGGTGAACGTGCCGCTGGTCCGCGCGGCCACCACCGGGACCGGTACCAGGTTCGTGCCGCCGAACGGCGCCGCCAGCTGCGCCGCGTGCTCGCTCGGCGCGTTGGCGGGGAGGAACGCGCTGTTGTTGCCCTGCGTCACGCTGGCCAGCGTCGGCAGCGCGCGCGGTATCAGCACGAAGGCGGCCGCCCAGACGATCAGGACAACCCAGCGGAACCTGACGGCGAACGAGCCTATTGCCCGGAAGATGTCGTCGACGCGCACGCGCCCTAGGATAGCCATCCGGGCTGGCGCCGGAGCCGCCGGCTCTCAGCCGCTTCTCAGGAAGCGGTCCCGGGAGCGGCCCCGGGAACCCCGCCCGGCGACGGAACCCGGAGACCGAACCCGGCGGCAGGCCGCCCGGCGACGGAACCCGGCGGCAGGCCGCGCTGCCTGCCACCGGAACCCGATCGCCGTGCCGTCGGGGGGCTGTCAGCGGAACTGCGCGCTCTCCGTCGAGCCAGCCAGCGCCACCGTCTCGGATTCGGGCGAGATCGCCTGCGTGACCAGGTCGAAGTAGCCGGTGCCCGCCTCCCGCTGGTGCCTGGTGGCGGTGTAGCCCAGCGGCTCGGCCGCGAACTCGGCCTGCTGAAGCCGCACGTACGCCGCCATGTCCTCCTGCGCGTAGCCGTGCGCGAGCTCGAACATCGAGTAGTTGAGCGCGTGGAACCCGGCGAGGGTGATGAACTGGAAGCGGTACCCCATCGCGGCCAGCTCCTTCTGGAACTTGGCGATCGCCGCCTCGTCCAGGTGCGCCCGCCAGTTGAACGACGGCGAGCAGTTGTAGGCGAGCATCTGGTCCGGGTACACCGCCTTGATGCCCTCGGCGAACTCGCGCGCCTCCTCCAGGTCGGGCTTGGAGGTCTCCATCCACAGCAGTTCGGCGTACGGGGCGTAGGCGAGGCCGCGGGCGATGCACGGCGCCATGCCGCTGCGCACCCGGTAGAAGCCCTCGGCGGTCCGCTCGCCGGTGAGGAACCGCCTGTCCCGCTCGTCCACGTCCGAGGTCAGCAGGGTGGCCGCCTGCGCGTCGGTGCGGGCGATCACCAGCGCGGGCACGTTGCACACGTCCGCGGCCAGCCGGGCGGCGGTCAGGGTCTTGATGTGCTGCCCGGTCGGGACGAGCACCTTCCCGCCGAGGTGGCCGCACTTCTTCTCCGACGATAGCTGGTCCTCGAAGTGCACGCCGGCGGCGCCGGCCGCGATCATCGCCTTCATCAGCTCGAAGGCGTTCAGCACGCCGCCGAACCCGGCCTCGGCGTCCGCGACGATCGGCACGAGCCAGTTGGCCCGCGGCGCGCAGCTGTCCGCCGAACGCTCCGACCAGGCGATCTGGTCCGCGCGCAGCAGCGCGTTGTTGATCCGGCGCACCATCTGGGGGACGGAGTTCACCGGGTACAGGGACTGGTCCGGGTAGGTCTGGCCGGCCAGGTTCCCGTCGGCCGCCACCTGCCAGCCGGACAGGTAGATGGCCTGTAGGCCCGCCTTCACCATCTGCACCGCCTGGTTGCCGGTGATCGCGCCGAGCGCCCGCACGGCATCCTCGGAGTGCAGGAGCTCCCATAGCCGGTTCGCGCCGCGCCGGGCGAGCGTGTGCTCCTCGGTGATGGAGCCGCGCAGCCTGATCACGTCCTCGGCCGTGTAGTTCCGCTTGATGCCCGCCCAGCGGGGGTCGGTCTCCCACTCTTTGCGCAGGTTGGCCGCCTGCTGGCTGATCGTTTCCATGGTCATGCCTTTCGCGTTGATGCGTCGATGCCCGGCTGGCCCGCGCCGCCGGGACTCCGGCACCGCCGATAACCCCAGGGTGCGAGACGCTGGCAGCCATGCCGAGGGCCATGGTCAGTCAAATTTTTTATTTTTTTTCCGAACGTGCGCGTAGTACTCTTTTTTTCGATGAAAGAACAGCCTAAATTGGTAGAGACCGGAGGTCTAGACCTCGCCACTTTCGGTCAGCGGCTCCGGCACGCCCGCCGTGCCCGCGGGCTCACGCTCGCCGAGCTCGGTGCCCGCGTCGGGCGCACGCCGTCGGTGCTGTCGCTGATCGAGAACGGGCGCCGCGAGCCCCGGCTGTCGCTGGTGGAGCAGCTGGCCGCCGCGCTGTCGGTGCCGGTGTCCGAGCTGCTGAAGAAGCAGCCGCCCAGCCGCCGGGCGCAGCTGGAGATCGCGTTCGAGCAGGCGCAGCGCGATCCGTCGTACCGGGCCCTCGGGCTGCCGGTGCTGCGCGTCGGCAGCCGCGTGCCGACCGACGTGCTTGAGCACCTCGTCGCCCTGGCGGCCGAACTGCGCGCCCAGCGCTCGAAGCCCACCGCGACTCCGGAGGAGGCGCGGGCCGCCAACGCCGCGCTGCGCGCCTCGATGCGGCAGCGCGGCAACTACTTTCCCGAGATCGAGCGGGCCGCCGCGTCGGCCCTGGAGCGCAGCGGGTACTCCGGCGGGGCGCTGTCGCAGGGCATGCTGATGTCGGTGGTCGCCAGGCACGGGTTCTCGGTGCGGTTCGTGCCGGACCTGCCGCGTTCCGTCCGGTCGCTGACCGACCTGCGCAGCAACCGCATCTACGTCAAGCAGGAGTCGGTCGGCGGGCATTCGCCGCGCGCCGTGATCTTGCAGGCGCTCGGCCACTTCCTGCTCGGCCACGACACCCCGCGCGACTTCGCCGACTTCCTGCGCCAGCGGGTGGAGGCCAACTACTTCGCGGCCGCGGTGCTGATCCCGGAGCCGGCGGCGGTGGCCTTCCTGCGGGACGCGATGTCACGGCGCGACCTGGCCGTCGAGGACCTCGTCGACGTATACTCGGTATCATACGAGATGGCCGCACACCGGGTGACGAACCTGGTCACCCACCATCTCGGGCTGCCCTGCCATTTCGTGAAGAACGACGCGAGCGGCATCATCTACAAGGCCTACGAGAACGACGGCGTGGTGTTCCCCGCCGATGTCACCGGCGCGATCGAGGGACAGCGGATGTGCCGGAAGTGGGCGGGCAGGCGGGTGTTCTCGGCGCCGGACCGGTTCTCGCCTTATTACCAGTACTCCGACACCCCGTCCGGCACCTACTTCTGCGTGGCCCGGGTGGACCCGCGCGCCGACCGGGGGTTCGCGATCACGCTCGGCGTGCCGTTCGAGCACTCCCGCTGGTTCCGCGGCCGGGAGACGACCATCAGGACCCGCTCGTCCTGCCCCGACGGCGAGTGCTGCCAGCGCGCCCCGCTGGCGCTGGCCGAGCGCTGGGAGGGGATGGCCTGGCCCTCGGCCCGCGCCCACTCGCACATCCTGTCGGCGCTGCCGGCGGGCTCGTTCCCCGGCGTCGACGACGTGGACATCTACGAGTTCCTCGACCGCCACGCCGCCGAGTGACTCCCGGCTTCGTCAGCCGGGCGCTGTATCGTTGACGCGGACCCATCGCGCGTGACCAGGAACGGCGGGCGGATGACAGCGCTACCGGAAGACGACTGGCTGCGCACCCTCAGGCCCCAGCGTGGGCAGATCACCGCCGAGGATTACCTGCGGCTGCCTGAAGAACTCTCCCCCGGGCCATCGAGATCGTCGATGGTTACATCGTCTTCTGCGGGGCGCCGTCTCCGCAGCATCGGATCGCCGGCCGGAGGCTAGCCAACCTGGTCGAGCGTGCCGCCCGGGCCGCGATGGCGCGCGGCGGGGAGTGCCTCACCGTCAACGCCGATGTGGATCTGCGCCCGCGGGACGTGCCGCTCCTGAACCGCCGTCCGGATGTCGTGCTGTACCGGTGCACAGAGTTCGGCGAGCAGCTTCGGGCTGAGCATACGCGCCTGGTCATCGAGATCGTCCCGGCAACATCCCAGACCACCGACGAGGCGGACAAGCTCGGTGAGCACGCCAGGGCGGGCATTCCTCACTACTGGATAGTCCGCCTGGGCAGCACCGGGGCCGCCGTGGTCGAGCGTTACCAACTGGACCATGCGGCCAGGCAGTACAAGCACGCCGGGACGTTCACGAACGACGAGCCAGGCGACGTGCCGACCGTGGTCAACCCGGTCCCGATCACAATCGACTGGCGCGAGCTGGCGTACTGACCGGATCTCGCGCACGGAGGCCGGCCGCGCTGGCCTGTCAGTCCCCG
>Ga0209061_1005660_pt1 | contig 10723 bp, 6 predicted proteins | sample Coa_R1_10_FD_187157 | JGI IMG/M metagenome (GOLD analysis project Ga0209061, IMG submission 187157) | Surface soil microbial communities from Centralia Pennsylvania, which are recovering from an underground coalmine fire - Coalmine... | ecosystem: Environmental > Terrestrial > Soil > Unclassified... | reverse complement strand
CAGTTCACGTCTGGTTGCCACACTCAGTTGCCTCCTCAATCTGCCACCCGTCCCTTTCATTGGGACCGGTAACATGTTTCATGAGGCAACGAGTCGCGCTGGGTAACATTTTTGGCGAGTCAACGCGTGGTCACATTAGTTGTCGCCGAGCGGGAATTTTAATTGTCGTCAGCCGGGAATTTTAATTGTCGCCGAACATCTGGGTATTGGGCTTCTTTCCGGCGGCTACGGCGCCGACGAGCTGCAGAGCGCCGGGGCATACCGGGTCTACGAGGATCCCGCCGGTCTGTTGGCCCACCTCGATGAAGTCGGTGTGCGGGCGCGCTGACGCTCGCTCGGACCGAAACGCTATCATCGTTTTATGAAACCCTTGGTGGTCCTTTTGGCTGCCACCGTTGCTATGCCCGATTTTGCCCAACTCGAACGCATGAGCGCCCGCTTCGCGCCGGTCAAACTCAACGTCGACACCTCTGCTCTTTCCGCCGGCGATCGCCAAGCACTCGGCAAATTGATGGAGGCGGCGCGCATTTTGAACTTCACCTTCCTCGATCAGCTTTGGAGCGGCAATCGCGCCATGTACGAGAAGCTGGAGAAGGACACCACTGCGCTGGGAAAGGCGCGGCTAGCCTATTTCTGGTTGAACAAAGGGCCATGGTCTTCCTTGGACGGATACACCGCGTTTGTCCCGGGCGCGCCCGCGCGGAAACCCTTGGGCGCGAATTTTTATCCGGAAGATATGAGCCGCGAAGAGTTTGAGCAGTGGGTGAAGACGCTTTCCGCGGACCGGCGCCGCGAAGCGGAAAGCTTTTTCACCGTGATCCGCCGCGATGGGAACGGGCGGCTGACGGCGATCCCGTACAGCCAGGCGTACCATTCCGACCTGGCACGGGTATCCGCGCTGCTGCGCCAGGCCGCGGCCGTAACGGACAACGCTTCGCTAAAAAAATATCTCACCCTGCGGGCGGACGCCTTCCTCTCGAACGACTACTATGCGAGCGACATCGCCTGGATGGAACTGGACGCCCCGCTTGATATCACCATAGGCCCGTACGAAACCTATAACGACGAATTATTCGGCTACAAGGCGGCCTTCGAGGCTTACATTACGCTGCGCGACGATAAAGAATCGGCGCGCCTGCAGGCGCTCACTAACCACTTGCAGGAGATCGAGAATAGTCTCCCGATAGAGGCGGGTTACCGCAATCCCAAACTGGCATCTCTTGCCCCGATTCGCGTGGTCAACGAAGTTTTGGCTGCAGGCGATGGCGCGCATGGTGTTCGCACCGCCGCGTTCAATCTCCCCAACGATGAGCGTGTGGTGCAGCAAAAGGGCGCCAAGCGAGTCATGCTCAAGAATATTCAGGAAGCTAAGTTCCGTACCATTCTGGCGCCCATCGGTGAACGCGTCTTGGCCGTCGGCGAGCGCCCCAGCCTTAGTTTCGATTCGTTCTTCCTCCACATTCTGGCGCACGAGTTGAGCCATGGCATAGGCCCGCAGCAGATCCACGTCGCGGGCCGCGTCACTTCCGCCCGGCAGGAATTGAAAGACCTGTACGCCACCATCGAAGAAGCCAAGGCCGATGTCACCGGTCTGTTCATGTTGCAGTACCTCTACGACCACGGCCTGATTCCACACGCGGCGGCAAGCGAGCGCCAGCTCTATACTACTTACCTGGCTTCCACCTTCCGCTCGGTCCGTTTCGGGCTGACTGAGGCTCACGCCCGCGGCACGGCGCTCCAGTTCAACTACTTCACCGATAAGGGTGGATTCGTGGCCAATGCCGATGGAACCTTCCGCGTGGACTTCGCGAAAATCAAAAGCGCGGTGCGGGATTTAGACCACGACCTGCTCACCATCGAAGCGCAAGGCGATTACCAGGGCGCGAAAAAGCTGCTGGATTCGCTCGCGGTCGTGCGGCCGCCCATGCAAAAGGCGCTGGACCGTATGAAAGACATCCCCACGGATATCGATCCCGTCAACGAGTGAAGCGGGGCGCAGCCGCGGCCGCTCCGTGCACGTGTGAGCGAATCACCTTTCTTGGAGCCGGTGCAACTGGCCCACGGAGGCAATCCGTAGTACGCCTTCATTCACGGCGGCGGCGATCCGTTCGTGCGTCCTGCCGCGTATGTCTCGCTTTACCTGAATGGCCTTTTGGGCAGGCCGCGACACCGTGTGGTGGCACCTGAGCGGGCTCGCCTTACACCGGGTTGATATCGTTCTGGTCTGGTCTGGCTCCTGGCGTGTAGGCTCCACGCTGGCCGGCCGCGCCGAACGAACTTCACCGGTGGCGGCGGCGCTTTTACTGAAAATAAAAGGGAAAGCAATGAGCTATCCGGTGCGATCGCACCGGTGAGACCCGCAATGAAAGTCCCCATGCCGAATACCTTCCCGTCGGGCCTGCACATATACGTGCCATTCGCCCCGTTTCCAGATGGACCTGTCCGGCCTTCCCGAGAGAATAGTCTCAGGGGACGAAAGGGCGGCGCGGCGGAGCTGCTGGCCCGTGGCGTCAGAATACAATCCGCAATCCCACCTGCAACCGCCGTGCGTTCGTCCCGTCAGGGAAGCCTTGCGCGGCTATGGGCGCGCCTAGTCCCGGCACCGGCAGCAGCGTCCCCGTGCGCGGTCCGTTGAGCAGGCCCGATGGCAACATCGCCACACTGGTATACGCGATGGTATTCACCTGCGTCGTGTACTGCATATTGAAGACGTTGAATCCCTCAAATAGCAGCGTCGCCCGGATTCGCTCGCCAATCGGGAACGTCTTCGCAAGCCGGGCATCCACGTTGTAAATCGGGCCGGTGGGCAGGCTTTGAATCGGCAGGAACGGCACCCGGTCCCAGCCGCCCGAGCCATTCAGCGTGCTCGTGTAAGTCATGGAAACGCCGGTAAATTGCTGGCCTTGCACCACCACGATCGGCGTTTCGTACATCGACGACGCCAAAGTCGCGAGGCCGGAAACCTGCCATCCGTTCAGCAGGTAGCGCATCGCCGGCGAAGCTGCGTTGCGCGCCGTAGGCTGCCACAACCACTGAACTGTGCCGCGGTTCCTCTGGTCGAATGCCGATCTGCCTCTGTCCGCCGTATAGGTTGCGTCAAACGTGCTCGAAAACGCTGTGCCGAAGGGCGCCAGTTGGCCGATATCGTCCGTCGCATGCGACCAGGTATAAGTCGCAATCACGCTCACTCCATGCGACATGCGCTTGCGAAGCTGCACGTTTCCCGCGTTATACCACGATGAGCCCCCGTTTTCTATTTGAAACACGTGCGCAAAATTGCCGTTGTTCTTGGTAAACCAGAACTGGGTGGTATAGGTACCGGTCACCTGTCCGGCGGTGTTTTCAATGTTATAGGTTTCGGTCGTGGCCTGCGCGGAGGTAGGGTTCGCCTGGTTAAAATCCTGGGTTGTCCATAGCCGGTATCCGCGGTTGTGGATAAAGTTCACCGTGAGCGTCGTATCCCGCATGATTTCCCGCTCCGCCGCGACGTACATCTCCTGTACGTACGGTTGCTTGAAATTCGTTAGCGCGTACGTCAGGTTTAGCGATCCGTTGGGAATCGATCCGGTATTCGGAATGACATTCGGAAACACCGGGGCGCCCGTGAGACTCGGTGTTACCAGAATATTGCTTTGGTAAATGCCGTTGCCGAGATATAGTGCGTCCATCAGTTGGCCGGAGACCGGTTGGTAGTACCACCCGTATCCAGCCCGCACCACCGTCTTGGGATCCACCTGGAAAGCGGCGCCGAACCGCGGAGCCAGGTTGAAATCCGGCGTGGCAATGCTGCCGGTCAGGTAATAATTCGTGTTGACATCCACGGGCTGCGTAAAATGCGGGCGCTCGTAGCGCAATCCGTAACTGATCGTCAGCCGGGGAATGCCTCTCCACGTATCCTGCGCGTAGACTCCCAGGTCTCTCGGCGAGAGACTCCGCGCGCCCGTTCCCAGCGTCTGCTGGAACGAGGTGTAGGTCCGCAGAGCCGTGCGCGAGAAATCCAGGGCGAATGCGGTCAGGGAAGGGTAATTATAGAGTCCGCCCTGGTCGGGCAAGTAGTTGATGTAATCGCGCGTCCAGGTCTCGTTCGCGCCCGCTTCTATGGTGTGAGATCCCAGAGTCCAGTGGCCGTTATCTGTCGCTTGAAAGCGGCGCTCGCTGGGAAGCACGGCCGGATAGGCCTGCGTGGCGCCTACCGTCGTGCCAGCGATGTTGATCCCCAGTGTCCCTGTGGAAAGCCCTGTCGCTACCGGGCTCTCCGTAAGCCGGTCCTGATAAAAGCCCAGCCGCAAATCGTTCGTCACTTGAGGGCTGCCGGTAGCGGTCCACGCTACCCGGGCAAAACGGGTCTGCTCTTTCAAGTTGGGGTCGCCGATCATCCCCCCGTTCGGCGCCACCGTTTCCGTCTCCGCCAGCGCCGGCGCTTTCCACTGCAGGGCGTTACCCTCGAAACTGATGTTGTTCCGGTTGCTCTTCCGCCAATCGATTTTTGCGAGGCCGCGGTAGGAGTGGTTATCAAGCGGCTCCAGCACGTTCATCTGAGATTGGAGGAATCGCGAGGCAATCGCGCACTGCGCCGCCGTCGCCTGGCAATTGGAGGCCAGAACTTGTGTGCCGGTGGGATCGGCGATCAGGGGATTGGTGATCCGGTTGAGTCCCTGGCCGCTGCGGTTCAACCAATCGAAATTCAGAAAAAAGAAAACGTTGTTGCGGATGGGGCCGCCCACGTTTGCGCCCGCCTGCTCCTGCTGCTGGTGCGTGTTGTGCCCCGCCGCGAAACGGTCGTTGGCTTGCCACCCGCTGTCCCGGAAGTATCCCCAGGCTTCGCCGTGATAATCCGTAGTGCCGCTGCGCGTTCCCGCATCCACTATGCCGCCCGAGGTCGTCCCATATTCGCTCAGAAAATTTCCGGACGCGGTATACATATCCTGCACGGCATCCTGCGACAACTGGTTCGCGATCCCCGCCCGGTAGAGCGGATACATGTCCGTGGAAAGAATGCCGTCCGTCAGAAATTGATTCGAAAACGGCACTCCGTGAAAAACGATGACGCCCGGCTTGGTCACGGCTTCGGTTGCGGCCGGCGCCAACGTCGCCAGCGGATCGAGCAGCCGTTGGCTGCTGGGCGTGTCGCTGGTCGCCCGCTGCGAAACCGCGCCGCCGATGCTGTTGATCGTGTTGTTGACAGTGGTTTCGATGCCCAGCGGCTGGTTCTTGGCGCCGTTGTCCGTGGAGTACAAGATAATTGCGAAATTCACTTCCTGGCCCGTGCCAACCGAAAACTCACCCGATTCCCAGCTCGTAAAATTCCGGCGCGTTACTTTCAATTTGTAACCTTCCGCCGGCGTTACAGCGGGCAGATAGAACACCCCATCGTCAGTCCCATCCATCGGACGCTGAATCCCCAGCGAGGCATTCGATAAAACAATCCGCGCATCGGGCAGCCCGTCGCCGGTCGGATCTGTGATTTCTCCGCCCACTGCGCCAAATCCGCCCGGCGGTTGCCCCCAAATCGCCGGCGCTTCCAACATTCCCCAGGCACACAAAACCAGTGCCAGATAGCTTCTTTTCCCAAACCGCATAATCGATTGATCCTTGAATATAACCGATCTACGCTTGATCTTGCTTCCGAACGGCCCCGCCCTGCCGCAAAAGCAGTGGAAGTATAATCTGGTTTCGCGGGGTTTTTGGCAATCAGTTAGCAAGTAGATCGCCGCCGGGAAACCCGGGCCGCTTCACCGCGTCTAAACTTCATTTCGGAACATGAACTCGTATCGATTCGTTTGCTTGCCGATTGCCATTGCGCTGGCGCCTTGGGCCGGCCGCGCTCAGGCTCCGCAATTCACCATCTCTACGATAGTAGGCAACGGCACCGCCGGTTACGCTGGCGATGGCGGTCCTGCCAGCCAGGCCGAACTCAACCAGCCTTGCAAGATTGCCCTCGATAGCTCCGGCAGTCTCTACATCGCCGACCAGAACAATCAGCGCGTCCGCAAGGTGTCAGGGGGAACCATTACAACGATCGCCGGCAACGGAACCGCCGGCTATAGCGGCGATACGGGCCCGGCCACATCTGCCAATATCAACTTGCCCTGCGGCGTCGCGCTCGATCAATCCGGCAATCTCTTTTTCTCGCAGACCGGCGGAACCGACTCGGCCATCCGCAAAGTCGACACCAGCGGCAAGATCACCACCATCGCGGGCACCACCCTGGGGGCCGGCTATTCCGGCGATGGCGCCGCGGCAACCAACGCTCAGGTGAACGGTCCCACCGGCCTCGCCTTCGACAGTGCAAACAACCTCTATATAGCAGATACCGCTAACAATCGCATTCGCAAAATCGATTCCGATGGCGGCGGCAATATCGTAACCTGGGTTGGCAATGGCGTGGCCCAATACGCCGGCGATGGCAAGTTGGCCTGGCAATCTTCCATAAACAGCCCCAACGGCGTGGCTGCCGACGCGGCAGGCAATCTATACGTCGCCGACACGGCGAATCACTGTATTCGCAAGGTATCCGGCAATGTCGTTTCCACCTTCGCCGGGATTTGCGGCGTCACCGGCGGGTTCTCGGGCGATGGCGGCCCCGCTACCAAAGCACAACTCTACTATCCCAAAGATGTGGCGGTAGACCCCGCCGGCAACGTGTACATTGCCGATACCTATAATTTCCGCATCCGCATGGTCACACCCGGCGGAATCATCTACACCATTGCCGGGAAGGCCCGCTCCGGTTACGCCGGCGATGGTGGCCTCGCCACCAACGCCCTCCTGAATTTTCCGGATGGAGTTGCCGTAGGGCCAGGCGGCATTATTTACATTTCTGACCAGCAGAACAATGTCATTCGCCAACTGACTCCCGGCAATGTCACTGGCCAAGGCCCGCCACCCATCATCACCAGCATGAACAGCGCTTCCTTTTGTGGCGCTTATGCCGGCGTTGCGGCCCCGGGAGGCTGGGTAGAAATCCACGGAACGTCTCTCGCGGCGGACACGCGCCAGTGGGCCTCCAGTGACTTCAATGGCGTGAATGCGCCGACTTCCCTGGACGGCTCCACCGTTACCATCGGCGGAGAAGCCGCGGTGCTGAACTACATCAGCCCCACGCAGATCAATGCGCAGGTGCCCGTAGACATTGCTCCAGGCCCGCAGCCCGTTTCCGTGAAAGCCCCCAATGGGGTCAGCCCGGCCGTCAATCTTACGGTGAATGACGTGGCGCCCGGCTTATGCTTCTCCTACACGGTAAACGGAAATCAGTACGCGGCGGCCGTGATCAGTGGCACTTCGACTTACGTATTGCCCGCCAACGCCGCTATCGGCGGCATCAGTTACCGCCCCGCGCACCCGGGCGAGACCATCAGTTTGTTCGGAACTGGCTTTGGTGCGACCACGCCGCTGCCACCCCAAGGCCAGATCGTGCAGCAGCAAGATACGATCAACCCGTTGCCGCTGGTCTTTTTTGGCCCGGTGCAAGCTCAGGTCACTTACGCCGGCTTCGCTCCAGGATACGTGGGCCTCTACCAGATCAACGTGGTGGTGCCCAACATTCCCGCCGATGACGCTGTGCCGATCACCTTCGCGCAGGGCCAGTTCGCCGCCGCGCCGACCCTGTACACCTCCGTGCAATAATACGGGCGGCGTGATTTTCCGCAGGTCCATCGACGAACAGTCAATTCTGCTTCGGCCGAATGGCATCCGCCCGGCCTTTCCCGTCTTTCTCGAACTCCAGAATCTGCCGGAACCGCCGCGCGTTTTCATTCTCCAGCCCGACCATTCCCGTCTGGCAGGAGAGATCGCGCAAAGCCTGCGCCCCGAGATCTTCGGCGAGCTTCCACCGGAGGTGCTCGATGCCATCCGCGAGCACGATTTCGGCTGGGAGCGCAGCGATCGCAGCCAATTCGCGCACATCGCGGCCCAGCCGCCCCGCCCGTTTCCGCAAATGGCGCCCGCGGAAACCCATCCCTGCTGGCGCGAATCGGTTCGCCGCGCGCGCGTCTCTTCTCCTGTAAAGGGAGTGATCGTCAGCCGCCACTTTTGTGCGCTCGCGTCTCAAGACCCGGCGCACCGCCCCTTTGCCGAAGAAGAAAATCCGCGGCGCAAGGAAATCGAACGCGACCTGAACGTGCCCTTCGAAGATCTGGACCGCTGGACCGCCGCTATCGGCTTCTGCGATCTGGTCTCGCTTTACCTCTGCTGCGGTGCGCGCGAAGCGGCCGAATTCCCGCTGGCGCATCCCTCGTTGCCCGCTGCGCACGAAGCCCGCAAAGTGGTCCTGGACTGGAATGGCGCGCAACCGCGCTTCTCGTCGCCCATCCTCCAGGAAGGCGGAACGGCCGGGGTCACGGCATGGGAACGTTCCGGGGACCAGCCGGAGCTATGGCCGGTCGCCTTAGAGTGGCGTTTCCTCAAGTGACCGGTTAGCCCGCGGCCACCGTTTTCAGCGCTTTCAGCCGGTCCCGGAGCTGCGCCGCTTTCTCGAACTCGAATTTGCGCGCCGCCTCGCGCATCTGTTCTTCCAGGTCCGCCAGGAATTTCGTCTTCTGCTCCGGTGTCAGCGCCTCTACGTCCTCGTCCGCTTCCAATTCCACCGTGACGTAGTCGCCCTCCGCGATCGCCACCAGGCTCATATCGATCGGCTTCACGATCGATTGCGGCACAATGTGGTTCTGTTCGTTGTACTCCTCCTGGATGCGCCGCCGCCGCTTGGTCTCCTCCAGCGCCCGCTTCATGCTGTCCGTCATCACATCCGCATACAGAATCGCGTGCCCTTCCACGTGCCGCGCCGCCCGCCCGATCGTCTGGATCAGCGACCCCGAAGAACGCAGAAAGCCTTCTTTATCCGCGTCCAGAATCGCCACCAGCGAAACCTCCGGCAAGTCCAAGCCCTCGCGCAGCAAATTGATCCCGATCAGCACGTCGAACTCGCCCCGCCGCAAATCGCGCAAAATTTTGATGCGGTCGAGCGTGCTCACCTCCGAATGCAGGTAGTTGCACCGCACGCCCACTTCGGAATAATACTCCGCAAGGTCCTCCGCCATGCGCTTGGTCAGCGTGGTCACCAGCACCCGCTGGCCCTTATTCACGCGGTCGCGAATCTGCCCAAGCAAGTCGTCCACCTGCCCGCGCACCGGCCGGATCTCCACGCTGGGATCGAGCAGCCCCGTGGGCCGGATGATCTGCTCCACCACCACTCCTCCCGATTTGGTCAGCTCGTACGGCCCCGGCGTGGCCGAAACATAAATCACCTGATTCACGCGATGCTCGAATTCCTCGAAGGTGAGCGGGCGGTTATCGAGCGCGCTCGGCAAGCGGAAGCCATGCGCCACCAGGACCTCTTTCCGCGAGCGGTCGCCCGCGTACATGCCGTGCAGTTGCGGCACCGTCTGATGGCTCTCATCCAGGAAAATCACCGCATCGTGCGGCAGGTAGTCGAGCAGCGTGGGCGGCGCTTCGCCCGGCAGCCGTCCCGAAAAATGCCGCGAGTAATTTTCGATTCCGTGGCAGTAGCCGATCTCCTTGATCATTTCCAGATCGAACATGGTGCGCTGGTAGAGCCGCTGTGCCTCAATCAGCTTGCCCTTCTTTTCCAGTTCCAGATGCCATTCCGCGAGCTCGCGGCGGATGCTCTCCATCGCTTCCAGTTTCGTCTCCGCGGACATAACGTAGTGCGTCTTGGGATAGATCGGCAGCCGCAGGTATGTTTGCTTCACCTGCCCGAGCAGGGGATCGATCTGCGCCAGGCTCTCCACCTCGTCGCCCCATAACTCGATGCGATAAGCGTAATCGTCGTAAGTGGGAAACACTTCGATGGTGTCGCCGCGTACCCGGAACGTGCCGCGGCGGAAATCGCCGTCGTTGCGTTCGTACAGGATCTCCACCAGCTTCGCGAGAATCTGGTTGCGCGAGATCTTCTGTCCCTTCTCCAGCATGAGCAGCATGCCGTAGTACGCTTCCGGCGATCCCAGACCGTAGATGCAGCTCACGCTTGCCACGATTACGCAATCCCGGCGCTCAAATAGCGACTTCGTGGCCGAAAGCCGCAGCTTGTCCAATTCGTCGTTGATGGTGGCTTCTTTTTCGATGTAAACGTCGCTCGAAGGTATGTACGCTTCTGGCTGGTAGTAATCGTAGTAGCTGACGAAATACTCCACCGCGTTTTCCGGAAAGAACGACTTAAACTCGTGATAAAGCTGCGCGGCCAGGGTCTTGTTGTGCGCCAGCACCAGCGCCGGCCGCCCCACGGCTTCGATGACCTTCGCCATCGTGAACGTTTTTCCCGACCCCGTAACGCCCAGCAGAACCTGGTGCTGCTCGCCCTCGCGCACCCCCCGCACCAGTTCCCGAATAGCGTTCTCCTGGTCCCCACGCGGGCGGTAATTCACAGCCAGATGGAAGCCCATAATTTCAGTATAGGGTGCGTGAAAAATCGGTGGGCCCGAATTAGAAGTTTCGTGTAATGGTAAACCTCGCAATCGCCGCGGGGATTTTCGGCGCGTTGGATCGCCAGCGCCACGCGGCATGCGGAGCCGAATTTATTGCACGCGTATTGCTGGTAAGCCGTGAGGCGGTGGCCGGATTGATCGGCCTGGGCCTCGCTGGTTTCATCCTGAGAGGTTCGCGGCACGAAATGGACTTGTCCCCGAAACTGAGACAAACGGTTAAGACACAATTTTCAGCGAATGGAGAATTGTGTCATGGGAACGCGACGAAAATTCACGAAGGAGTT
>Ga0209061_1005659_pt1 | contig 10723 bp, 6 predicted proteins | sample Coa_R1_10_FD_187157 | JGI IMG/M metagenome (GOLD analysis project Ga0209061, IMG submission 187157) | Surface soil microbial communities from Centralia Pennsylvania, which are recovering from an underground coalmine fire - Coalmine... | ecosystem: Environmental > Terrestrial > Soil > Unclassified... | reverse complement strand
CCTGCTCAAAGTTCCAGCCCTCGTTGGCATCCAGCCGCAGGTGGATATCCGGTCCGATGGCTGCACGCACTGCCGCAACGCGCTCGATCTCCTTCTGTACGTCCTGGCCCATCTTGAGCTTCACACATCTGTAACCATCGGCAACTGCCTGCTGCGCCGCGCGCGCCGTCTTCGCCGCCGTTCCCCCACCGGCGACGGCGTTTACGAATACGCCGGGCCGCGCGCCGGGCAACAACGGGCGCTGCTCGTATTTTGCCTGCGCGTCGAGCAGCGCCACCTCCAGGCCGAAAACTGTAGCGGCCGGCAGCGCGCCGGCTTCAGCGTACAGCAGTGCCAGCGCGCCGGCCAGATCTGCGCCTTGCAAGCGTGCTGCCAGGGTGGGCAGAGGAGCGAGCGCGCCGCTCAGGTCGCCACCGAGTTCCGGCAATGGGGCAATCTCTCCCAGCCCGCACACGCCATCCGCGCTCACTACCTCCACAATTGCTCCCACGCGCTCAGTATGTACGCCGTGAGCGGTTGTGAAGGGAGTGCGCATAGGGATGCGATACGAGTGCCAGCGAATAGCCGCAATTGTTATAAAAGCGGGAGGTTCAGGAGGGCGGCTGCCCTCCTGGCGGGGTGTGGGGGGTCCCCACAAATTCCCCTCTCCAAAATCTGGTGGATGCATCACTACGGCAGGCGTGGGAATCTGGAGAAGTCGGGTTTGCGCTTCTCCACGAACGCATTGCGGCCCTCCTTGCCTTCTTCAGTCATGTAGAAGAGCATCGTCGCGTTGCCGGCCAGGTCCATAATACCGGCCAGGCCGTCGGTATCGGCGTTGAAGGCCGATTTCAGGAAGCGCAGAGCAGTCGGACTTTTTTCGAGCAGTTCCCTGGCCCACTGGATCGTCTCTTCCTCCAACTGCGCCAGCGGCACGACCTTATTAATCAATCCCATGTCGAAGGCTTCCTGAGCCGTGTACTGGCGGCAGAGATACCAGATCTCGCGCGCCTTCTTCTGGCCGACGACGCGCGCCATGTAGGTCGCGCCCCAGCCGGCATCGAAACTGCCTACGCGCGGTCCCGCCTGGCCGAATCGCGCATTATCGGCGGCGATGGTCAGGTCGCAGAGCAGTTGCAGCACATGACCGCCGCCGATAGCGTAGCCCGCGACCATTGCGATTACCGGCTTGGGAATGTATTTGATGACCCTTTGCAGATCGAGCGCGTTCAGGCGTGGCACACCGTCGCTGCCAACGTAGCCGCCCTCGCCGCGCACGCGCTGGTCGCCGCCGGAGCAGAACGCCTTCTCGCCCTTGCCGGTGAAAATAACGACGCCAATTTCCTGATCCTCGCGGCAGCGGTTGAAGGCATCGATCAGTTCGGTGAGCGTTTCCGGGCGGAAGGCGTTGTGGACCTCTGGCCGGTTGATGGTGATTTTGCCCATGCCTTCGGCTTTTTCGAAGATGATGTCCTGGTAGTCACATACGTTTTGCCATTGTACTGTCATTTATGGCTCCTTTCTTCTAAAAGAGTATCGAATACCCGACCTTCGCGCGGCAGAGCCGCGCAAGCAATGATGTAGTTTGTCGGGTGATACAGAGGCTTCGCCTCTGTATCACCCGACAAACTACTATATAAGGCGAGTGTCGCGGGTGCGAGCAAGCAATGGTGTCGGAAATCAGACACATTCAATGAATGCATGCACAAGGTCAACGAAGATACCGGGCTGCTCCAGATGGATGGTGTGTCCGGCACCTGTTACAATGCGCAACTGAGCATGGGGCAGCAGTTGCGCCATCTGGCGTGCAATCTCGCAAAATTTTTTGTCAAGATCGCCAGCGATCAGCAGCACGGGTATATCCAGCACGGGGAGCCGCGCATGCAGCGCCGGCTGCACGCCCGTCCCTACGCCGCGCAGGCTATTGGCTAGCCCTTCGGCGCGGTTGTTGAGGCGCTGCTCGCGGAGCGCGGCCCTCTTGCTGGCGGGCAGATTGCGCTGGCTGGCAAAGAGCGGAAGTCGCTCCCATCGTTCCACAAAGGCGGCCACACCCTCGCGCTCGATGCTCTCGGCCAGCGCGTTATCGCTGAGGCGGCGCCGTTCGCGCTCCTGCGCGTCCGCGATGCCTGGCGATGCGCTCTCCAGGATGAGGGCGCGAAAATAGCCCGAAAACGCGCAGTAGAGCGCGATACGCCCGCCCATCGAATAGCCGAGCAGAATCGCCTCGCCACTGTGTACGCCAAGCAGGTCCAGCGCGGCGATGATATCGGCCTGGCAATGTTCCATTGCGTAGCGCCACGCATCGGGCGGTGCGTCGCTGCGCCCGTGACCGTGCAGGTCCAGGGCGATGACGCGCAGGCCGGCGGATGCGAAAGCGTCCAGCAGGCCGTCCCAGCCGAGCGCGCTGCCCGTAAAGCCGTGCAGCAGCACCAGCGTGCGCCCGCCCGGCGTCGCCGCGCCGCACAGCAGCGCGCCCATGCGCATGCCGTTGACCTCCAGCAGCCTGATTTCTCGCTCTACTGCACTGCTCATGGCGCTTCCTCAGCAGGTAACTTCCTCAGCGCGGTATCGACGGCCTGCCAGAGTCGCCGGTGCATGCTGACATTGCTCTCGCGCTCGGTGGGAACCTCGATTACATGCACCCCCCCGCCGTCCATCCCGTGCCTGAAAGTCGCACGGAACTCCTCCCAGTTCGTGATACGCCGGAATGCGCCACCGTACATCTCCACCGCATGGCGGAAATCCAGGCCGGTTGGCGTGCCGAAGAGTTGTTCAAAATGCTCAGGGTAGGCGGACTGGGGCAGGAATGAGAAGATGCCGCCGCCATCGTTGTTCACCAGCACGACGATCAGGTTGAGCCGGTGCAGGCGTGCGGCGAGCAGCCCGTTGAGATCATGAAAGAACGAGAGATCACCGATCACCAGCACCGTTGGCCCGTCGTCTCCCAACATGACGTTTGCCGCGCTGGCGCCAAGCGCGCTGGAGACAACGCCATCGATGCCGTTCGCGCCCCGGTTGCCCAGGCAGCGCAATCGCTTCTGGCGCGGCCAGAAGAAGGTATCCATGTCGCGCACCGGCATGCTATTACCGGCATAGAGCGTTGCCCCGGCGGGGAGCAGTTCCGCGAGTTCGCTGAAGACGCGCCCCTCGAAAAGCTGCTCGAAGTCCTGCATGGTGTCGAGCAGCGCCCGCCGCGTCGCCCGTTCGGCATCCCGCCAGAGCATGAGCCATTGGGCGCCGTCAGGCGCGGATTCGTCCACCTTTGTCACAGCCGTTGCCAGATAACGGCAGAGCGTGACAGGATCAGCATGGATCATCTCGCTGGCGAGCTGTGTTGGCTCGTTCCAGTCGCCGTTGCCATCGACCACCACCTGTGGGCAGGATGCATAGCGCTGCAAGTAGAGTAGCAGGGGTTTGGAGGTCGGCATAGCACCGAAGCGCAGGATAAACTGCGGCTCGGCACGCTCGACAAAAGCCTCGCTGCGCAGGAATGCATCGTAGCTGGAGATAACGCAGCCATGCGGATCCTCGCAGGAGCGCAGCGGCGAGAGTGCATCGGCCAGGATCGGGTAGCCAAAGGATTGTGTTAACCGCATGAGCGGCTCAACCAGTTCAGGATTATCGTAAGGCCCGACAATGATGAGGCCGCGCGGCGTTGTGTGCATCAGTGTGGCAAGGCGCGCAGCGTTGGGGACAGAGAGGCTTGCCGGCCTCGCTTCCAGCACAGAGACGTAGGGCGCGTTATCAGGTCGCCCTTCCCAGGCAATGGCATCGCGCTGCGCTAACGGCGGCAAGGGCTGGTCGGCGAGCGGCGCGGGCGTGAGCGGTTCGCGGAAGGGCAGGTTGAGATGCACCGGCCCGGCGGGAACGGCCCGCGACAGCGCTGCGGCGCGATTGGCGATGGTGCGAATGTAGCGCAGCGCGGCGTTGCTTGCTTCCGGCAGGGCAACGTCCACGAACCATTTGACATACGTGCCGTAGAGCCGGTTCTGATCGATGGCCTGGGGCGCGCCACAATCGCGCAGTTCGTGAGGGCGGTCCGCCGTAAGCACGAGCAGCGGCACATGTGTCAGGTGGGCCTCGATAATGGCCGGCAGAAAGTTCGCCGCCGCAGTTCCCGATGTGCAGAGCAGCGCGACAGGCTGTCCGAGCCGCTTCGCCATGCCCAGGCCAAAGAAGGCGGCGGAGCGCTCATCGACGTGCATCCAGGCGCGTATATCCGGCTGTGCGGCAAGGCACATCGCCAGCGGCGTTGAACGCGATCCCGGACAGATAACAACATGATGAACGCCGGCGCGCTGCAACTCATCGACGAAGGCGCTAACGTAAGCATAAGTAGCGTTGGCGGCTGCGAACTCGGATGTGGACGCCTTGCCCGCGCGACCACGAGGGAACCCTGTCTGGGGGACAGGTATGCCCCTGCATTCCGCATGACCGGGTGGGTTCTGCATACCTTTAAACCTCCGCACCTAGCGCGCGCAGCATGACCTGGAGCTTCCAGCCGGTCTCGACAAATTCGCTCTCAGGATCGGAATCGGCAACGATGCCGTTGCCTGCAAAGAGCGTCGCTGTATTGCCGTCGATCAGTGCCGAACGCAGTGCCACGACAAACTCGCCATTGCCAGAAGCATCGAGCCAGCCGAGCGGAGCCGCGTACCAGCCGCGATCCAGGCGCTCGCCATCGCGAATTGCATTGAGGGCAGCCAGGCGCGGGAAGCCGCCCACCGCCGGCGTTGGATGCAGATCTTGCAGCGTCTCCAGCACGCAGCGACCCGGCAATAATGTCCCGGTGATGGGCGTCTCCAGGTGATGTATATTTTTGAGCTTGAGCAGTTGCGGCTCCCCGGCTACCTGTACCTCCGAGCAGAGTTTCGCGAGCGCATCGCGGATCGTCGCAACCACAATAGCATGTTCGATTTTATTCTTCGCGCTGCTCAGCAGTTCCGCGCCGAGGCGCCGATCCTCTTCCTCCGTCGTGCCGCGCGGCGCCGATCCTGCCAGCGCCATCGTTTGCAATCGGCCATCATGAGCATGCACGAGCCGTTCGGGCGTAGCGCCAACGAAACAGCGCGTGCCTCGTTTCTGAGCGAAGATGGTGGCTGCGGGGTAGTTCTCGCGCAGGCGTGCCAGCACAGCCTCAAGCTCAAAGGGCGCAGATTCACGCGTCACACTCACGCCTCGCGCCAGCACAACCTTCTGATAAGCGCCCCGCTGGATCATCTTCACGGCCTGCGCTACCTGCTCCATCCACACCGGGGGAGGCAGCATGCTCTCTATAGAAAGTCGCTCTGGCGCTGTAGAGTGTTCGCGCGGCCGCGAGATTTCCGTGCTCTTGATGGCCGCGTCGAGGCGCCGCAAAGCGCTGCTAATCACACTGGCGCAGTACTCGATATCGTCGGCAGGTGCCACGAGCGTGTTCACGGTCAGAGTTGCGCCCTCGGAACTGCGAGCGAAAAGTATACGCGGCAGCATGAGCAGCCCATCAGGGAAGCCTTCCCAGAGCGCTGTGTGCGGGCTGAGGGGATCGAAGCGGAAGCCGCCGCAGAGCACCGGACCGGCGTTGTTCGCGCTCGTGTCAGGCACGGCGGCGACAACCACATCTTGCAGTAATTCGCGCCAGGCCGTCGCTGCTGCGGTGAAGCGCGTGGGGCCGCTCGTCCTGATGAGCGAGGCTGCGCCGATGCCCGCGAGAGCAAACTGCCTGGAGGGTTGCTCCCAGAAGAAGCTCTCTGCCATCTCTAGCAGGCCAGCGGCTTTGAAAATGTGCAGTGGATCGCAGGCCGTCACGGGCCAGGTAAGACTGGCGACGATGGCGCGGCCCGATTGGGCGGCGCGCTCGGATGCGCGGGCCAGGGTGGCAAGCAGCCACTCGTGGTCACAGGAAGTCAGACGGGAATCAGCCCCGTCTCCATATGGAAAGACGCCCTTTACGGACGCCCCGTGCTTCATATTGTTCATTGATCTATCATCCTCAGATGCACAAATTAGTTGCATGGTGCGGACTTGAATGTGCTGAGGGGCGATCTTGCTCTGGCAACGGGCCAATCAGAGGCCACAAAAGCAATGCCTGTAGTATTATAGCGCGCGCCGTCCAATGGCGGTATTGGAGCTTTCGTTAGCAGCATAGAACGGGTCCAGGGACCCGTTCTATGCTGCTAACGAAAGCTCTTATTCCCGGTCAGCGACAATCGATCCCACGCGGTCAGCCAGCGTCGGATCTCTGTGGCTGAGGATGAAGGCGTAGATCAGTGCCACGACAATGATGCCCAGCGAGATCCAGGGGAAGATGTTGAATGGCGCGGGCTGTCCAGGCTCAACCAGTCCCCAGAGCGGGAAGCCAATCGCCAGGACGCCGAGCAGCGGCAAAACGAGATGCTTGATCCACGAGAACTGGTCGGGGTGGTATCTCCGGTAGTACACGGGCAGGGCCAGGTTCGCGACGAGGTAGGTCAGCGCAACCAGGATCGTTCCCAGCGTCGCGATATCGCCGAAGAAGGTCACGGGATCCACGCTCCACCCGAAGATGTAGACGACGGCCAGGCCAATGCCGAGGAAGGCCACGAAGCTTGCCCACGGCGTCTGCTTTGTCGAGTGAACCTTTGCCAGCGCTGCTGGCAGCAGCCCTTCGCGCGCCGCATTGAAGATCAGGCGCGCCTGCGAATTCGATCCGGCGATCATCGCGCCCATCGTGGAGGTGAAGCCGGCAAGGTAGGCCAGCAGTGCCAGAATGCCACTGATCGACTGCGCGGCGGCGATGAACGGCACCGGCTGGGCATCAGCGAGGGTTTTGACGTTGTAGTTGAAGGCCACGACGGTAGAGAACATGAACAGGATGTAGCTCAGGGCCATCAGCAGGACGCTGGCGTAGATGGCCCTGGGAATGTTGCGCCGGGGATCGTTCGTTTCCTCGGCCAGCGCCGCCGAGTTTTCCCAGCCAATGAACATGTAGACGGCAACCGGGAAGCCAAGTCCCAGGCCGGCGAGTCCGTCGCTGATGTTCCCGGGGTTGAATGGGGCCAGCGAGAGGGTTGCCGCGTGTGTGATCAGGACAACCACCGAGACCAGCACCAGCACGATCATCTCCAGCAGGAAGAAGTAGCCGGCCCAGCGTGTAGAGAGGTGGATGCCGCTTACCATCAGGTAGAAGACGATGGCGACGAAGATCAGCGTCAGCGGTTGCCAGGGGATGTTGACGTGCAGGTAGTGTTGCAGGATGATCTGCGTCCAGCCGCCGGAAATATCGATGACCGAGGTCATGGCAAGGATATAGCCGGCGGAGACAACGATAGTCGTGGTGATCGCCATTACCGGGCCGAAGGTTTTACCGATAAAGGTGATAAACGAGCCGGTAGATGGGATGGAGCGTGAAAATTCGGCCAGGGTATTGCCGAGCAGGGCAATAGCGATGGCCGCCGTGATAATGGTGAGCGGCGAGCCAATGCCAGCAGCCGAGGCGATCAACGCGGAACTGAAAAAGAAGCTCATCGCCGGAGCTACATTCGCCATTGTGGATGTTGAAATGTCGACCAGGTGCAAGGCCCCTCGCTGGAGGCGCGGAACCCCCGCAGCGGCGAGCGTCTTCCCCTCGACGAGCGGTGCCTGTGGCGACTCTTCGTGCATGGTCATTGCTGACTCCCCCTTCAAAAGGTATCCGATCTCCGGCGCATTCGTTTGCTCGCGCCTGCGGCGCTTGCCTGGTAGATGTGGTTGTGAAAAAATGCGCGCGGCGCATTTGTTTTCACAACCACATCTACCTCTGGTGCGGCTTCGTCGCACGAACGGCCCGCGAGAGAAGGCAATGGCGTGGAGAACCAGACATCCTCTTCAATGAATACAAAAAGATGTACAAGACCTGAAAGGTGCTTTTAGAGAAAAAGGAAGGAGAGCCGTTCCCCTTCCTTGAAACTCTATTATCACAAGTATACCCGGCAAGAGGACGGAAAGCCAGGGAGGAAGCGAGCGGAATTAGCAGCGAATCCAGACCGGCTCGATGCTCTCGACAGGACGGTCAAAGAGGCCCGGTTGATCGGGACTGAAGAGCTGGTCAAAGTCCTCGGGCGCGAAGGCTTTGCGCAGGCGCTCGGCGTAGGAAGTGACCAGGGTGCGGACGTAGTGCTCGACATCGTAGTCGCGGCGCCCGGCGATGGCTCCGCGCTGCTCCGGCGTCACGGCAATATCCTGCTCATTGCGCTCCAGCCAGTCATTGCTGGTCGATGTCTCGGCGGTCTCTTCGGGAAGCCAGACGTAGTTGTTTTTGCCACGCGCGCGGTAGAAGCGCACGCGCTCCCCGGGATACCAGCGTGTGCGCCCGGCGCGCAGCAGCGCTTCATACGCCGGCTCCGGGCGCGTATTCTTAATGGCGAGGTAGGATTCGGGCGTCTTTGAGAGGCGCACGCGTGCCGCCAGGTCGGCGGCGGTCAGCGTGCGGCTGCGCAGCGCCGCCACGGTTTCGAGAAAAACCTTGCGCACACCCGGTATATCACCGGTCATAGTGCAGAGCAAAGCCTGGCGCAAGAAGCGCTCGCCGAACGGCTCGGCGCGGCTCGAACGCAGCGCCACGCCATGCACGATCAGCCTGCTATCGTAGGTCAGGAGTGCGTAATTTTTCACCTCGTGGCTGAGCATGGCGCGGTAGCGGCCCTCGTATTCCAGGTGAATACCCTCGGGCAGTTCCGCGCCGATCTTGCTTACCAGGGCGCGCTCCTGCTCCTCGGTCCAACCGGCGGGGACAGCGAAATACACGCCGTCGGTATCGGCCTCGATCAGCGCCATGCCGTGCTGCCGCAGCGCATCGAGGACCTGTGTGAGAATGGCGCGCCCGCGCCGCGTCACCTCGTCAGCGGCGCGGCTATCGGCGAAGAGCGCCATCGAGCCGGCTCCCATGTAGCCGTAGGCGGCATTGATAAGGATCTTCATCGCGGCCTGCGTCGCGTCGTGATGGTTGGCCTCTATGGAGCCTGGCCGGGCCGTGCGCGCCGCGACTTTGTGAGCGAGGCGCAGATCGGTCAGGCGGCCCAGGATGCTCAGCAGGACGCCGAGGCGATCACGGGCGGGACCAATCTGGAAGGTGCACATGAGCGAGGGGTACAGTGAAGCGACATCTGCCTTGACCACGCGCTCGGCGACGCCCGTGGCGAAGAGATGCACCGCTCCGCCTTCGTGCATCGCGGCCTCACCCTGCTGATTCCCCTGCCGGGGCAGGGCGACTCCAGCGCGCAGGTAGGCGCGCACGAGCATGGGTTCGAGAATGCCCATTGCCGGGCCGGCCGAGGCCAGGCGCTCGTAGCGGCGCGGAGCCATGCTTGCCAGCGCGAAGGGGGCGCCCAGCAGGCGGCGCGAGAGACCATCCACTTCGGCCACGTCGTCCAGAGCGTAGCGGCGCACCGTGGCAGGATCGCGCCGGTAGGTGTCGAAGATGGCCGCACCTTCCAGGTAGACGCGATCAGCAGAGGCGATGCCGAAGTAACGCGCCACGTCCTTGAGGCTGTAGCTGGGCATGTCGCGCATGACGAAATCATGGCGGCGCACAGCATCGAGCGTATCGATCAACTCGCGCCCGGCGACGCTGTAGCGCGTGCGCCGGCGTGCATCAGGTCCGATAGCCAGCGTTTCCTGAAGGCGCTCCAGCACTGCTGCTCTCCCGCCTGGCAACTGACGGCCCAGGGCCAGCGGCACGCCCAGCACGCGTGCGCGCTGCTCCAGAAAAGGCAGGTCGAAGCCAAAGAGGTTGTGATTCTCGATCACGTCCGGGTCGCGTTCGCGGATCAGGTCGCAAAGCGCGCCGATCAGGCGAGCCTCGTCCTCTGGCGTAGAAGCTTCGAGCGTGGTAGCGAGGCCGCGATTATCGCGTATCGCAATAAGGAAGATGCGCCCCCGGTGCGGATCGAGGGCCGTTGTCTCCAGGTCGAATTGCAGGCGGTGCAGGTCCTCGTAGTTCAGGCCGCGAAAATAGACGCGCCCGCTGTACATCAGATATTGTTCGACGGGGCCGACGCGGTAATAGCTATCTTCCAGTTCGTTCAGGCTTTTGATGGGGCGATCAAGTCGGCGCGCAGCTCCGCTCACGATGGCGCGTTCGAGCGTGCGCCAGTCGCGCGCGGCGATCAAATAGCGGTAGGCATCGCTCGGGCCGTCCAACTCGCGATACCAGATGGTGGCCCCGTTGCTGTGACCACTGCCGGGAACAGCGTTTACGAGCCTGTCCGCTCCCGGGTACTTCCGACCCGCCTGACTGACCCGTAGGGTAGACGCGGCAGCAACGTTGTCAGGCGGAGTACGGAAGGACGTGAGGTCGTCGAGCGTGCTGGCGAAAAGCCAGGGATAGAAGCGCGCCTCCGTGCGGGTGACGTGCTCGCCCTCGCGCTGCCAGATAATGGCCTGGCCGTCGCGCTGCGCCCAGACGGAGACGATCCCCGGCGTGGGATCCCAGCCGAAGAGGTATTCGTTCTCCCTTTCGAGGGGAGCAGAATTTATGGATGAGATCATAATGCTTCCAATACCAGAAGAAAGGTATCCGGTTCCCGGCGTAGTTGTTTGCTCGCGCCTGCGGCGCTCGCTTTATGTATGTGGTTGTATGAAAAATGCGCGCAGCGCATTTTTCATACAACCACATACAACTCTGTGCAGCGGGGCTGCACGGACGAAAACGTATGTTCTAAGCATACCATGTGAACATGGGGAAGGCAATTGTGTTACTGCGTCATGATCTCGAAGGTGGCGCTCTCGATATGCGCGCCCGGCTGCG
>Ga0209061_1005657_pt1 | contig 10727 bp, 7 predicted proteins | sample Coa_R1_10_FD_187157 | JGI IMG/M metagenome (GOLD analysis project Ga0209061, IMG submission 187157) | Surface soil microbial communities from Centralia Pennsylvania, which are recovering from an underground coalmine fire - Coalmine... | ecosystem: Environmental > Terrestrial > Soil > Unclassified... | reverse complement strand
TCGCGGGGGTAACGCCGCTGCGAGGGGTGCGACAGCGGCTTGTCTTGGTCTTGCATGGCTCCATCCTCCCTGGTCCGACTCGTGTAGTTCCAAGCGGAGGAGCCTCCGGGCTACCCAGGCCGGTTCAGGGCTCGCCCCGGCCAACGCCGAGTCAGCTGGCAAGCACCGCCGTGCCGGGTCGCGCAAAGGGGCGAACTGGCTGCGGAGGGCCTTCATAGAGGCGGCGAAGTCGGCCTCGCGCAGCCGCGGCACTTACCTGTCTGCCCAGTACCGCAATATTGCCGCCCGACGCGGCCCCAACAAGGCCACCGTGGCTGTGGCCCACTCCATTGTCGTGGCTGCCTGGCACATGTTGAGCACTGGCGAGCCCTACCACGACCTGGGGGTTGACTGGCCAAGCCGACGCCGCGACCCTGAGCATGAGGCACGGCGGCTCGTCTCCCGTCTCGAGGCGCTGGGCCACAAAGTCAGCATCGCTCCCGCCGCATAACCAACATCTCAGGAGCCTGCCGCTAGAGCACAGGGACTAAGTCCTTGTGCTCTAGCGCGCTCAGGATGTCGCGACATGAGGGGCATTTCAACCCAGCTCTGCCCGAGGTCGCCCTCTAACCATCGAACAAGCGGACCCTCTGGGCCACCAGCTTGGCTGGTGGCGGGATCCGGTGCTGACCCGGCTTTCTCTGAGGTATGAGCCCAGTTGAGCTCCGGCTTCCCTCCCGCAGTGCTAGCCCCGACTTTACCGCAGATCGTGGCTGCTCAAGCCACTTGAAAGCTAACGGCGTGTGCGCGGTCTGAGCGCTACCGCTCGATAGGCTCCGGCTCCAGGGCTTGGGCTCGGACGATCGGGGCACTACTTAGCGCGTTGGAGACACCCACATATAGTAGCTCATAGATCTTCAGCAGGATGAAAACTATCATAGAACTCCAGCAGGCTGCAATCACCAACCGAGAGGAGTGCACTACATGCTTGACTACGGTGTCGGCCGAAACGAGGGACCACAAGTTGAGGGAGGAGGTGGCGGTACCGGGCTCACGTTGACTTGCCCCATCCGTGGCGTGCTCAAAGTGAGTGGGCGGACAGCGGACGGCCTCACACCCACCGAGGAAGCCAGGCGAGTTGAGGCCATCAAATATCTGCTTGGGCTCGGTTACGAGAAGGACTATATATTAATCGAGCCCATCGTCAGGACGTTCGGGCACGGGGGGCGCAACAGCTTGAGAGCAGACTTGGCCGTTACGACCATCCCCGCGCGCGAGGTCCGGACCAAGCCAACGCAGGATCGGGTCAAATACTGTGCCATCCTTGGCGAGGTCAAGCGTGACCATGCCACTGTAAAGAGTGCCAAAGAGACGCAAGTCGAGCCCCTGCTTGCTTTTGGTCCCCCCGGTTGCCTCGCTCTGTATTGGGACCCAATCGAACAACGAGTGTTCTGGCACGACAGCCACAAGGCAACGCGAGAAGGCTACTTGGCTGCGTTGCCTGCCCGAGGCGAGAAGTTCGGTGGCCTCCCAAAACTAACCTTCAACCGGCTGCGCCCAGCGCCTTCTCTACTAGGGCTGTTTGACCGTGTGGCAGATGTGCTCCACTCGCATGGGATCCCGATGCAGGATCGCTACGACATCATCCTGCACCTGCTTCTGGTAAAGCTTTACGACGAACGGACGCACGAAGACATTCCCGATCAACCGCTTGAGATCCAGGATCCCGTAGGCCTCGAAATCGACTTCGGGGTCGCAGAAGAGCGCTTCAACGTCCTGCTCCAAAAGACGCTTGATTACTATGGGGCTAACCTACACCGGCCGCTCCGCGAAAGCCTGGACATCAAACCCGCTGCACTTGCGTATGCCTTGGAGGTTCTCGCGCCGTATCGCGTGAGCTACTCGAGCCGGTCTGCGATGCAGGACTTCTTCATGCGGTTCGCGAAAGACCTCTATAAGTGGGACATGGCACAGTACTTCACGCCTACCCCGCTCACAGAGTACATCGTCGAGCTCGCCAACCCCAGAGCTGCTGAACTGGTAAAGGACCCTGCGGTCGGCTCAGGTGACTTTCTGATGGCGGCGGCTGAGCGTGATTACGGGGGGGCCAGGATGAAGCCTCAGCTATTTGGGGCAGACATGTCTGAAACCGCCGCCCAGGTTGCTGAGCTGAACAAGATCTTGCACAACACGATGAGTACGGTGATTAGGGTCGAAGATACGCTCTCCAACATAGACGGCGACTTTTGCGTGAAGGCGACAAGAAAAGGCACTAAGGGCCGCTACCATTTGCTTATCTGCAATCCACCCTTTGGGTCCAGGATTGTCGTGAAGAACAGTTCTACCTTGGCCAAGTTCGACCTAGGGCACGAGTGGAGGGTCGATTCGGCTGGAGAGTGGCAGCCAACGGCGAAGTTGTTGAAGCGTCAAGAGACAGGGATCCTCTTCCTAGAGGCGTGTGTGAAGCAGGCAATGAACGATGGAGGTCGTGTCGCCATCATCGTTCCGAACGGCTATCTTGGCAACCGGAACCCGCGGTTCGTCCAGCTTAGGGAGTGGATGTTGCGCCACACCAGAGTGGCTGCCATTGTTTCGTTCCCTCGTTTCACCTTCAAGACCAGCGGAGCCGATGTCTCGGCGTCCGTGCTACTACTTGAGCGACGCGATGTGCCGCTCGCCCGTAGCGCAGACAGCGAAAATTACCCGATCGCCATCGATCTTATTGAACGTGTTGGCTGGGACGTCGGCCAGAAGAATGGTGGGCCGCTTTACGTGCGGGACGAGCAGGATGGTACGGTGGTCCTCGGCCCAGACAACGAACCTACGCTTGATGCGGACTTCCAGGCGTCGCTTCAGCGCTTGCGGAACAGCGAGGCAGGTAGGTACTTCATGTGGTTAGCCGGGGCAGTGAATGCCGGTGAGGTTACAGGTCACTGCATCAGCGTGAAAGACGTAATCGCCGATCCACTGCGATGTCTAGACCCTAAGCGGCACTCGAAGAAGGTCGCGGACATTCGCCGGGCAATCAAGGCTGTGCCCCATTTCCAGCTCGGAGATGTTGCCGAGGTGGTGCCCCAGCTATCGGCACAACAAGTCGCCGCCCGGAGGCCCTCTGAGCTCTTCCGATATGTCGAAATCCAGGACACCGGGCCGGGCATCTACTCGACCGTCGAACTCCGCGGCTGGCAGCTGCCGCAACGGGCTCGCCATGCCGCTGACGCGGGGGACGTCTTCATAGGTGGCATCTGGGGCTCAGTGTCGAAGTGGTTTATTGCAGGCGGTGAAAGGAACCTTGTGGCCACCAACGGGTTCCACCGGTTGAAGGTGAAGCCGGAGAGACTCCTCGATGTCGTAGTGGGCTTGTGCTCCGAGGCGTTTGCCGTGCAGGCGCGAGCCCTCGCCCGGGGTTCGGACGGGCTAGCCGAGGTCACAGAAGAAGACCTTAGGACCATAGTGCTGCCCAAGGTTGTGGACAAAAAGGTCCGAGCACAGCTGGAGATGTTCGTCAAGCAACTTCTTGCGGGCCAGGTAACCGTCAAAGCAACGGTTGAACAGCTCATCCGCGAAAGGCGCCTCCCTTTCCCCGCTGTGCCGCCTCGTCCGAGCCACGTAGTGCTCGTCTGACTATTCAACGATGAAGCCCCCGTGCGCGGACGCAAGTTCGAGAAAATCGAGCCATTTCTTCCACAGGCGATCGTCGATGGACAAAGTACTGAGCTCGATGGCGTTCAGGGCCTCACGTATCTCGGCTGGCCGTACCGAGAAACCGTCGATCATGGCGAGCTTGTACGCAGGTATACCTGCGTGGACGCTCGAGCGGCGAGGAGGCAGACCGGCACCACGGTCGGGTGGGTCGGCGCAGAAGGCTGCCCCGCAAGCGAGCATCTGGTCTCTGATCAAGCTCATCTCCCATACAGACAGGTGTAGCTTCGTGTCGCTGATCTGGGCTCCCCTCTTCCGGATAGTGAGGTCATACCCCATAACGTCCTCCCGTGCCGGTATTGACGGTAGTCTACGACCGTAGACTACCACAAATGTGGCCGGGCGTCGAGGGTCATAGACTGAGTTCGTGGGTCGGCGTGTGGACACCGACGATTTGATCGATGCTGCTGGCGTCGCGGAAGTCCTCGGCTTGTCGCACAGGAACAGCGTCGCTACCTACCAGCGTCGGTACGCTGACATGCCGAGGCCAGTGGTAAGTATCCCAGGGAGTCATATCCGACTTTGGCTCCGAAGTGAGGTTCAGTGCTGGCACCGTTCGAGACGGTTGCGAAGCCCGGAGGCCTGTGATTTCGCCGATAACCGTAGCAGGGGCATGTGACGAGGCCCAAATGACGGTCGCTACCTTGACTCTGGGGCGTTAGCGAGAGTGCGGCGTCTACGACCGGGCGTACAGGCCTAGAGCGTTACCCGACAAGTCTGCCCAGGTGGGTTCATAGGTCCCGGTACGTAACGCCGTCGTGCCGAGCGGCTTACCCGAGGTGTCCTCGGTCTTGCCAGATAACGAGCCGGTACCTGCCAGGTGAGACACTCACCCCGCGCATCCCCGAGTAGGCGTCCCCGACCTCAAGGACGCCATCGGGGACCGGGATCTCGGACTCCAACTACGCGGCGCCCGAGGGGTCGTGCTCGGCGACTGCTACTTCGCCGAAGTACGAGTACGTGGAGACGAGCTCGAGGTACCGGTCGTACAAGGCCTTCTCGTCTTCCGACAAGGCATCACGGCCACAACGTCTCCAAGACTCCACATCCGGTCTCTAGCCGAGCTCCCGGGTCCAAGAAAGAGCCGAACGCTTTCTCGCCCTCCAGAGAGTGAATGACCACCTCGACCCCGACCACTGCGAATGTGCGGTCGACGACGTTGTACAGACCGTAACTTGCGTCCATAAGGGCGAAGGCGACAGCCGCCCCGGCGGTATTTTGAGATCATTTTGTTCGTGATGGGGCTGAACACGCCGGGCAGGGCGATGGCAGCTGTGGCAGTGTCGATGGGGACGGTGGAACGCAGCCGTCGCGACAGCTTGGGGAGATCGACGAGATGTGCCATGTCCGTTACGACCGAGCAGATCTGTCCTTGTGCGCAGGTACGGGCTACGCTGCGCCGGCCTGGCGGCGCCTGATGTCCTCGGGGTTCGTAGACGCCTTAGCCAAGAACTCCGACGGCAGGGACACCTCGACAGGGACGGCACGGCCGGAAAGGTCTACGTACAGCCCAATAGCGCCGCGCAGCACCCGCCCAGTCTGCGGATCCCGCAGGGCCCTGAACGAGCCCCAGTTGGGAGAACCACTAATGCCGGCGCCAACGGCGCCGACCGTGGCAGGGGCCGTGATGCGGCCCAAGCGCTCCTCGGTAGGCTCCAGGCGGAACAGTTGCAGGGCGGCTATGGCTTCGTCGCGGTCGGTGATTGCCATTATGAACCCGCGGGAAATGTAGCCGGCGAGGCCTGCATTGAGGGCATCGGTTGTCTTCTGGGTCAACAGGATCGGTAAGACTTGCTGGGAGCGGGCGAGGCGGCCTAGGCGGTCGACTTCGGCACGGCCTGCTGTCAGCATCACCCAGGCCTCGTCCAAGAAGAGGACGCCTTCTCGCCCGGTCAAGGCCATGGCCGAGCCGAACACCATCATCCGCACGAGGGCTACAGCGACGCGCTGCTGCTGAGTCATCTCACGCTCCGGTGTGCCGGCCTCCGGGAGGTTCAGGTAGCTCTGGCCGACTTTGATAAGGGAAAGCCCCTCGGACACGGCGAGTGGTGGCGAGTTGGGGTCGACTCCGACACAGGCTCGGAACATCGGGCTGGCGGCTGCGAGATCGAAGACGGCCTTCACCATCTCAGGGGACGCCTGGCCGTCGGCGTAGGCTTGGCGCAAGGCCTCGCCGGTGCACGAGGCACCGCGGCTTACTCCGTAGGACAGGGCGCTTATCAAGGGAGTCTCGAAGTCCTCCCGACGAGAGCCCCAGGGGTTTACCTGCATCAGCATGGAGCTGGCGAGCTCGACGCCGACGGACTTGCTGTGGGAGAAGCGCAACGGGTCGAATATCCCGTCCGCTGACACGAGGTCGTCGAGCGAGAAGACTTGCCCACCTGCGGCCAGGACGGTCGGGGAATGGTCCGAGTTCGCTTTCGGGTCTATGAACACGACGGGGAGCCTCTGGCCGAGGTGGTTGCGCATCTGGGCGAACTGGAAAGCGAGATGGAGGCCGGCCACGGACTTGCCGCTCCCGGTCTGCCCGAGGATCGTCATGGCGGGCATGGCATCGCCGACGGACGCCGCAACCGGGGAGACGTAGGCCGCCTGGCGGTCGCGCTCAGTGAACCCGAGCAGTGCCCCCTCCGGGTCTCCGACCACTGACAGGTCGTTGAGGCCGGCGGCAGATACCACATGGCCGGGCAGGTCGTGGAGGTAAGGGTTGGCGCGGACCTTGGACGCCATCCAGCAGTCGGCCATGGCGGCACGTTGGCGGTCGACGAGCGTGGAAAGGACCACCCCGGCGTCGGCCCCAGTGCCGGACAGGTCGTAACCGGCGTGCTCGCTTCGCCCTGCGAAGGCGACGACCACCGAGCAGTCCGTGAGCGTTGGTGGGGCCTTCGGGTCGGCGTAGAGGCCCTCGACTTCGGTCAGCGCCTGGAGCAGTTCCTCCTGCTCTGCGCGCTCCATTTTTCCTTGCGACACTCTCTCGTTTATGTCGTCGATGTACTGTTTGCGGTGACGGCGCAGCTCGTTGCGAGTGACCCTGGGCGGCTCCACACGCCCGCGGACGGACAAGCACACGGCGCCGGCTCCGAGGAGCGCAGGTGCCCACATAGCCTCAAGGCTGTGCTCGTCGGCCGACGGTAGGTCCCACTCGCGCACGCACCCAAAGGCGATGGTGGAGTGCCCGGGGATGTCAGGCCACTCAGTGCAGTCGGCTTCCTTGGGGAGCCTGGCAACAGCCCTCGCCTGGGTCACCGAATCGAAGATGTGGAGGTGGTCTGCGTGGACGAGCATCGCCGAGCCGGGGTCGCGCCCGTGCGCCCACCAGGCGTTCGCCAGGTGGAACTCTGCCGAGGTGAGCACCTTGAGCCCGCTCGCCACCAGGGCTCGGCGCACCTCGGCCAGATCGCGGGCGTAGAAGCTCATAGGCGAACCGCCGAACAGCAGCGTGCCGGCGACCGATTCCACGGTCCGGCGGATGTCTGGGAGGACTCCGTTGCTCTCGACACCCATGTGCGGTACCAGGCGTACGCCGAACAGGCACACGCGCCGTTCGGTGGGGTAGCCACGGTAGGCCCGAGACAGGTAGGGGTTCCCTTGTGCTCCCCTAGGTGGGGTGTAGTGCTCTGGGATGTTGACGACGAGGACGTGGACCTCGCGGTAGCTCGAGCGCGCAGCGATCCGGCGAGGCACCCTGACCGGCGCCAATGTGGCCAGGGCATCTAGTGCGACCGAGATTGGGGCCGCTGCCTGCGCGAGGGCGGTCTTGTCGACCGAGTCGACGTAGGGGGACATTGGCACGGACATGTACAGCCACACCGAGTTGTCGACCCCGACCACCCTCCCGTCGGGGAACCACGACCGAACAGCAGTCGGCCAGTCTGGCTCTGAGCTGAGCCGGCCGCTCTGTGGCTGGGGTGGCTTCAGGAAGTCGAGCACTGCTCAGCTCCCGCTGGGTGCCGGGATGGCGTCCTGGTAAGGGCGTAGGCTCGGGCCAGAGCCAGGAGGGCCCCAAGCGACCACGACGGGGGTGGCCGTCGTCGCACGCTCTACGAGCAGGTCCATAGTTTCGGGTTCCTGCTGAGCGGCCACGGCAGAAGGTGACTGGCCGTCCCAGACGATGTTGAACTGGGCCTCGACGATCATCTGCCCGGGCGGGCCGTAGTCGGCAGCAGCTAGGACGTCGGCCACGCTCGCCGACCTCACGCCTCGCAGGGGTATGTACGCGTCTGCCGTGGAGGGGTCACCGGTCGCTTGCAGGAGGGTCTGTGGGTCACCGGAGGTGTAGGCAGCGAGCCAAGAGCTGATGGCATTGCTAACGGGGTTCGGCACGTTCGCTGAGGCCGAGAGCCCTGGCCACGGGGATATCGTCGTCCCCTGGGCACCACCTGTGGAGGGAGCGACCATGAGCGACGGGCTGGCAGGCGTGTCCCACTGGCCTGGTCCGGTGGACACGACCTCGACGTCCAGGTAGTACCAGGACTGCGGCGTCTCGGCCAGGAAGCGTTCGTCCCATGCGTCCTCGTCCGGGCCCAGTTCACCTGAGCCCTTGGGGGCTACGGCCTTGGGGATCTGGGTCGCACCGGCCCATGTGACGATGTGGCCACCTGGCATGGGAGAGGGGGACTGGCCTAGCCATGTCTGGGCTGTCTTCCACGCGGCTAGCTCGGCCCCGACTGGGGACGACTGGCCAAGTGCGGCGCCGGCACCTGGGCCGCCGTGGCCGGCGGAGACGAGCGCCAGAAGGGCGAGGAACGGCGCCCCCACCACCGACCCCCAGACGTACCAGCGGATCAGCCGCTGACGGCGCTCGAGGCGGCGCGTGTCCACAGTCCCTGGACGCGGCGCCTCGACGGCATCGTCAAACCAGTTGAGATCTGCCTTTGGGGCAACCTGGCGCGCAGGTTTAGCCTGGGTCTTAGTTGCCGAGAGCAGCTAGGGCACTCCTCATGTTGTCGAGGGCCGTCTTCTGGAGCCCCTTGGCGGCCTTGGCGATGGCCAGGCCTGCCTTGGCTGTGGCCGTGGGCGCCGGGCCCCTCACGGCGTCGTAGTGGCTCAGCACGGCCCATGTCGCGGAGAGCAACTTCCGGTCGCTTGCCAGGTCCATGGACGCCACGCCGGCCTCCAGCGGGTCGGCGCCAGCGATCTCGAGCAGAGCTGACAGGGCGCCGGCGGCCACTGGCTCTGGCTCCAGGGATCCGATGACGATGCGGGCGATGGCGTCATCGCTGTCGTCGTAGCCCCGCTCGCCGAGCACGCGGGCCAGCAGCTCCCGCTGGCGGCTCTCGAGGCGTGCGACGGCGAGGGCACGCTCAACAGCGCGCCGAGTTCCAGTGGAGCGCCTAGTAGGCCTTTGAGCCTGCGCCTTGTCTTCGGCGTCCTCCTTCTTGGCCGTAGCCGGTGGCTTCTGGGCCGGAACCTGTCCTTCGGGCTCGTCGCCGGACAGGTCCTCGGCTTCCTCGTCCGTGCCCCACTGCAGCGCAATCATGCTCATGCAGTGGACTATGTAGCAAGTGGCTGTTGGGCTTCCGCCACCACGTGAACCTCCCCGCCCTTACGGGCGGGGCTTCATGGCCCGCCCTCCGGTTGGAGTTGTTGACGAACGCTTCCGTCACGCCACCGCGGCCAACGGGCCTGGCTCCTGAGAGCTGGTAGATGACTTCGCTTCGGCCAACTTGCTAGACGGGATCTCTCCCATCAAGGCCCGGTTCTGGGCGCTACTCAGGGCTCTGGCCTTTTTACGGCGTTGCACATCGCTGTGTGCCTTGCGCTGTCGTACTGACCAGCGCTCGACAGCCCGGAGATACGTGACACGGGCTTGAGTGCCCGCGCCTATCGGGGTGTAGTCCCCGTGTACTGCCCGCTGGAGGATGTTGACCGCTCCTACAGCGTCGCGGTGGCAAGTGAACCCGCACTCGGGGTCCTTGCACCGGTAGTGCCGCCCGGTCGGGCGGTTGTGCGTGAGGCACTTGGGGCACGTCTTGGTCGAGCCATCTTCGAGGACGTGGTCCCCCTTCAGGCCTGTCTTTTCCTCGACGTAACTTTCCTGTCGGCCACGGCTCCACTGCGAGAGCTGCTGGCGGTGCCGGTGGTTGGCACGGCGCTCTCGCCTGGTCTTTTGTTCTATCCCGCGCACGTCGCCATAGACGAGCGCGCTCGTCTGATGCGAGATGATGTGGTCGGCAGCCTTACGCGAGACCTGGTGGTCGAAGTCCCGGAGACGGTCTTTCGTCTTGCCTTGTACGCGCTTCTTGGCTGCTATGAGCCGACGGTGGCGCTTGGAGCCATCCTTGGAGCGCTCTATCTTCTTCTGGAGCGAGCAGACGGCCTTGTTGCGGAGCCTCTTCATGGCCCGCCCTTCTCGGCCGTTTATGACAGTCACCTCAATGGTGCGGTCGTCCGCCCATGTGGCTAGGGCCATGGAATTGATGATGCCTTCGTCCACGGCCGTGACGTTGCCTGTAGCTGGCACCTGGACGGTGGCATTGGTCTTGTACGGTACGTGAAGGCCCCAGCAGCGGTTGTCCCGGTCCCAGCAGAGCTGGATCTCGCCCCAAAGTGCGGGCGGCACCTGCTGGCCTGTAGCTGAGTCGTGCACATCAGGCATGTCCAGTAACAGCCTCGGGCGACCACGCCCAAGGCTGAGGGCTAGCTGCCCCTTTGGTCTGACCCTCCACCCAAAGCCTTTGGTGAACGAGAGCGGGCGGTAGTTCTTGTGCCGCCAAGGAGCACGCGCCTTCATGCCGTTCTCGCGGTTAGTCCTGAAAGTCTTGATAGCCTCATGCAGGTCGTAGGCGATTGCCTCTGTCGTGTGGGCAGGCAGCGGTCGTTCCTCCTTCGGCAACGAAGTGAGGAACGACCGGATGTCGCAGTCATTGGGGTTGCGCTTCTGCTTCCACTCGCCGTGTACCCAGTCAGTTGCTCTGTTCCAAAGCAACGCAGCTGTGTGACAAGCGTCGTGGGCCAACCTGTAGGAAGCCCCGTTCAGCCGGACAGGGACAACAGCCGTCCTTGTCCCTTGGTCATCGACGTTCTGCGCCCGACCTCTCACTGTG
>Ga0209061_1005655_pt1 | contig 10734 bp, 9 predicted proteins | sample Coa_R1_10_FD_187157 | JGI IMG/M metagenome (GOLD analysis project Ga0209061, IMG submission 187157) | Surface soil microbial communities from Centralia Pennsylvania, which are recovering from an underground coalmine fire - Coalmine... | ecosystem: Environmental > Terrestrial > Soil > Unclassified... | reverse complement strand
GTGGAGAGCCGCTTTCATGCCTGTTCTTTGCGCTTCGCCAGCGAAATTACCCTTACTCAGCAGCCTGATCTTGAGATACCCGGTCTGAACTGGAGCGATGCCAATCAGGAGGGCTATGAAAACCTGCTTGCCACCCTCCCCAACCAGTCTGACCACGCATCCATCCATCATCGCCTGCTCGGGTTTCCCGACACCATTCAGGACGATATGCGTATGCAGTGCCAGCTCGTTTCTCACGGCGTGACCGATGAGGACGACTCGCGCGCCGAGGCACTCTCAAAGGGCGCGGCGGACTGGCGCCTGCTTCTCCAGATTGACTCCGATGAACATGCGGGTATGAACTGGGGCAATAACGGCATGCTCTACTACTGGATCACGCTGGCCGATCTCAAAGCACAGCACTTCGACACAACCTGGCTGGTGTTGCAATCTGAATAATGCCGTGTACAAGTATCTCTCTGCGCTCACCGCTACGCGGTTCGCCAGGAAAAGAACCGGTGGGCGTGGCGCCACAGGCGCCGCGCCCGCCGACTTCCCCATCGAGTGCGCCGCAGGCACACAAAATTCTGCACTGTGGGTTGGACTATTGTCTGATAGCACACGTCTACAATTCATCAAGATCGACAAGGATGGGTTTCGTTCATGAAGCGCTACATATCTATTCTGGCAGTGCTTGCCGCTCTCATCATCTTGAGCGGCTGCAATGCAACGATCTCAACGGGTTCACCTGGTTCCGGCGGTTCCAGTGGATCATCGACGGCGACAAGTACGACGACGCAAGAGCCGCACTGGGGCGTGCAGACCAAAACTTCGGGCTGTACTGTGCGCGGCCCCTTACAGGATACTGCCTGCACGCCGGGGGCCATTTTTCCGAACGTCACCAAAGATGATGTCTGCCAGCCGGGCTATGCGCGTTCGGTGCGCAATGTCCCCACCAGCGAGAAGAATCAGGTCTACGCCGAGTACGGCATCACGCATCATTCTACCGGACAGTATGAAGTCGACCATCTCGTCAGCCTGGAACTGGGCGGCTCAAACGATATAGCGAACCTCTGGCCGGAGGCGGCTTCTCCCAAACCCGGCTTTCATGAAAAGGATAAGGTTGAGAATTATCTGCACGCCCAGGTTTGCTCCGGGGCTATGTCTTTGAAAGAGGCGCAGATCAAGATCGCTACGAACTGGCTGGATGTCTATAACCAGATGCCCGGCCAGTAATTTCTGGCCTCCATCTTTACCAGGAATATTGGGAGAAAAGGGGGTTCGGAGGACACCCCGCGCCCCCGCTCAGGGGCTGCCGCCCCTAAGAACCCCGCTTTTGGCGAATGAGCAGCAGGAGGAGGCCAGCGACGATATAGGAGGCCGCGATGACGCAGAAAGCAGCGGTGAAGCCGAACCTGTCGATCAGCCAGCCGACGAGCGCACCCCATGCCGAGCCGATGCCGAAGGCGACGGCGAAGTAGAGGCCAAAGGCGGAATCGCGCATCTCGGGGCTGGCCGTATCGGCCAGATATGCTTGCAGCAGCGGGCTTTCCGCATATACGGCGAAACCCATTAGCAGCAATGAGAGCGGAATGAGCCAGACCGGCATGCCAGGCGCGGCGACATAGAGAAAGAGCAAGGTGGTGAGGGCCGAGGCGCCATAAAAGAACATCAACATACGGCGCCGTCCCAGACGGTCCGAGAGGCGACCACCCAGCAGCGGACCGAGCACGCTGCCGATCAGCAGCAGCGTGAAGAGGAAACTGATCGTGCTGGCATCGAGATGGCGTATATTTTGCAGGTAGAGCGGAACATACGTCGTGATATTGCCCAGCCCGCGACCACCGGCGGCGATGATCGTCACCGCCATGATGATGAGCATGGTGCGGCTGCGCAGCGGCTGCACCAGAGACAACAGGCTCGCCTTCCAGCCCTGATTATCGGCGCTCTCTAGATTATCGCTGACCTCCTCCTGCCTGGAGACGCGGCGATCCAGCAGATTACCCTCTTCCACGAAAATCAGGATCGCGATGCCAAAGAGAATACCGGGCAGTGCCGCGAGATAGAGCAGGGGACGCCAGCCCCACAGACCCAGCAGTGGCCCGGCGATGAGCGGGACCGCCAGCGTGCCGATATTGCCGCCAGCCACATGCCAGGCCAGCGCGAAACCGTGACGCTTGCGCCCGTAGCGGTCCGTGAGATAAGAGCTGCCTACCGGGTGCTGTGGCGCCCCCGCGATACGCGAGATTGTGCTCCAGATCATCAGGGACCAGAAGCCAACGATGGTGCCCGTGAAGAAGGTACTGATGCCCACCAGAATATTCCCCACTCCAAGCATCATCTTACGCAGCAGAAAACGGCTGAGCAGCCCGAAGACGATCTGCAAGAAGCCGCCAATAGCGCTGGGGACAGCGACAATCAGGCCAATCTGCGTATAGCTGAGATGATATTCAGCCTGAATCAAGGGATAGATCAGCGGCATCAATACCGCTATTGCATGAATGACCGCGTGGGCGCCGCTGACAAGGAAGAGATCGCGTCTGGCATGGGGGATAGCGGCTCGTTGTTCGTCCAGTGTATCAAGGTCGGTATGAGCGATGTCAGTAGATGCGCCGGTGGTCGGTTCCATGGTATTTTCTCGTGGGCCGCCAGCAGGGCGGCCCCTACAGTAGTTCGTGCAGGCGGATCGTACTACCGTAGTGGCCGCCCTGCTGGCGGCCCATGCAGACCCCACCCGCACATGCCAGGTTCTGTTCCCGGACTTGATCGGTAACTTTCATTATTGTCCTTCGCCAGTCTACAACAACCATGGCGGTGAGCGCAAACCAGCACCGTTCGTTTCCTTATCTCCTCCTGCGGTCCTCAACGCGCCTGGCCTTCAACTCGAAGCGCGGCAGGCTCCCCAGATCGACGGCCTCGATTGGTATGCGCAAATTGAAGGTAACGTGCAGTTCTTCCTGCAAGCGGGCAACGCACTCCGGCGGGCATTCCACCTGCAAGCTGATCTCATCCATTGCACCGTTCTTTGTGACGATGACTTTATACTCGGTCACTTCGGGAAAGCGATGCAGGACCTCGGCCAGCGCGGAGGGATAGACGTTGACTCCGCGCACGATGAGCATATCGTCGGCGCGCCCCAGGATGCCGCCCGGCAGGTAGAGGTAGCTGCGCCCGCACTCACAGTTGTAGCCGCCATGACGCACGAGATCGCCGGTGCGATAGCGAATAGCTGGACTGCCCCAGCGCCCCAGATTGGTCAGGATCAGTTCGCCAACTTCGCCCTCCTTGACCGGCTGGCCGCTCTGGGGATCAAGGATCTCGGCGATGAACTCGGCCTCGTTGACGTGCACGCCCCGCCGCTGCGAGCAGGCGAAGCCGAACGCGCCCATCTCGGTCATGCCGGTATGGTCGTAAGTTCTGGCCCCCCATGCCTGCTCGATACGCTCGCGCGTCGCCGGAATTGATGCGCCCGGCTCGCCCGCGTGAATGGTGACACGTACAGATGACGACGGCAAATCAATGCCATGCTCCCGCGCGACCTCGGCCAGGCGCAGGGCGTAACTTGGCGTGCAGACGAGCACCGTCGCGCCTATCTCCTGCATGGCGCGCAGGCGTTGCAGCGAATCCATGCTCCCCCCTGGCACAGTCAGCGCGCCGAGCAGCTTCGCGCCTTCGTAGGCCGACCAGAAGCCGATGAACGGGCCGAAGCCGAAGGCCAGGAACACAATGTCATTCTCGCTCACCCCCGCCGCGCGGTAGACACTTGTCCAGCACTGCGCCCACCAGTCCCAGCTTTCCTGCGTATCGAGGATCTTCAGCGGGCGGCCAGCGGTCCCCGATGTCTGATGGAAACGCACATATGCGCTCAATGGATAGGTGAGGTTGGTGCCAAATAAAGGATGCTCCTGCTGGTCGGCGACGAACTCGCGTTTGGTGGTGAAGGGCAGGCGCGCGAGATCTGCGAGGCTGTCGATGGTCACGGCTCCATTGACATTCAGGCCGGGATCCCCGCGAAATTTTTCCCAGTAGAAGCGATTATGCGGCAGGATGCGCGCCAGTCCTTCTTGCAGCCGCTCCAGCTGATGTGCTTCAATTTCTGAACGGGATGCCGTTTCGAGTTCTGACATATGGGCATCGTTCCTTCCTACATTAATGCGGAAACATGTCATCCATGCGGAAACATGTTGTTCTGAGCGCCCCGCATGTCATCCTGAGCGGCCGCGAAGGCTCTGCGGCCCACCATCGGCTCCTTCGCGGCCGCTCAGGATGACATAAATCTACCGCGCTCCCATGACTCCTCCGGCAAGCTGGCTTATTGCGCGGCGAACGTAGACCGGCGTGACCTGCTTGCGATAGTTGATGGTCAGGTCGGCGTTATCGAGCGGCTTGGAGCGTCTAGAGGCGCTGGCCGCCACCTTCTCCAGCAGTTCGGGCGCGAGCTGATCGATCTTCTGGCCGATGAGCAGCGCCGCCGCCTCCGTGGCCTCGACGGGGTGCGAAGCGACAGCGCCCAGCGTGATGCGCGCATCGCTGATCGTGCCATCAACACCGGTGCGCAGGGCCACGGCGACGCCCAGGATGGGAAAGTCGAAGGAGCCGCGCCGTCGCAGCTTCAAGTAGACGCTGCGCCATCCATCGGACGGCGGCAGGATAATCTCGCTCAGGATCTCGTCGGCCTCTTTCGTATAGGGATGCATGCCATCGTCGCGGAAGAGTTCGCGCACATCCACGACGCGCTCGCCGCGCACGCTGACCAGCCGCGCACGCGCGCCCAGGCTGACCAGCACGGGCGCGGTATCTGCCGAAGAGATGGCCCAGCAGCGCGGACTGCCCGGTGCCACCAGGCAGATATCGCCGTCGCGCTTCATGCAATAACCGATAGAATGGCGCCAGAACTCGGTCTGGTTGTAGTAGTTGCAGCGCGTGTCCAGAAAGAGGTTGCCGCCGATGGTGCCCATGTTGCGCAGTTGCGGCGTCGAGACGGAACCGGCGGCCTGCGCCAGCGCCGGATAGCATTGATTGAGCGCCGGATGCCCGGCCAGCATCGTCAGCGTCACGCCGGAGCCAATACGAAAGCCCTGCTCGGGCGAGCCGCTGATGCCCTTCAAGGCTTTGATGCCGCGCAGGCCGATCAGCACGGCGGGCGTGAACTGGCGCCGCTTCATGTTGGGATAGAGGTCCGTGCCGCCGGCGACGAGCATGGCCTGCTCGCCCTCCTGCTGCAACATGCGCGCGGCATCTTCCAGGCTGCGCGGCGCCAGGTAGCGGAATGGAGGCAGTCGTAACATCAGTTCGCTCCTTTTCCTCTCATGGCGCCTGACCGCACAGCAGTCGCGCCAGCGGCGCTGGCATCATGTATTTCATGAACGCTCTTCGCCGAGGGCACGCGCGCGTCAGCCTCATCTGGCCCCTCTACGCGCGTCTGTGCGGGCTGCCACTGGATCAGGCGCGACGGCCAGGGGGCAGGCGCCGCGACTGGCTTAACCTGCGGCGCTCCTCGCGTGACCTTACCGGGCGTCCTGGCCTGGAGCGCCTTCAGCACCTTATCGGCTGTGATCGGCGTCTCGTCGATCCGCACGCCAACGGCATCGTAGATGGCATTGGCAATCGCTGGGCCAACCGGGTTCAGCGGTCCCTGACCGGCCTCCTTCGCTCCGAACGGACCTTCGCGATCAGGATTCTCCACCAGGATCGTCTCGATCTCGGGCGTATCGAGCGTTGTCGCCAGCTTGTAATCGAGCAGCGACGGGATCTTGTGCCGCCCCTTGCGGAACACCTGCTGCTCCATCAGCACCTCGCCGTAGCCCATATACGCGCTGCCCTCGACCTGGCCGGCCACCAGCAGCGGATTGATAGACTGCCCGATATCGTGCGCCAGCCAGAGCTTCTCGACAGTCACCTCGCCGGTCTCCTCATCAACCGCGACCTGCGCCACGCACGCAGAATACGAATAGGCGGGCGAGGGACCAACACCGGCGCCCTTGTAGTCACCGTGGATACCCTCCGGCGGCCTGTACGATCCGGCAGCGACCAGCGCGCCGAAACGCGCCTCGGCAAGCTGGATGGCCTGCACAAACGGCAGGGCCACAGAAGGATTGCGCTCGTCATAAATCGCGCCGCCCTCCGCCTGCAAATACTCTACGGGAACGCGCAGGCGCTCGGCAGCTACGGCGAACAACTGCTCACGCAGCTTGCGCGCGGCAGCGATAGCGGCATTACCGGCCATGAAGGTTACACGGCTGGAATACGAGCCAAGATCGACAGGTGTGAGCGAGGTATCAGCCGTCTCCATATGGATCTCTTCCGGCTCGATGCCCAGTTCTTCGGCGACGATATAGGCAAGCATCGACGTTGACCCCTGCCCGATATCGGTTGCGCCACAATAGACGGTCACGCCGCCGCCACGATCCAGCCTGATCTGCACAGCGGAATGCGGCATATCGTTCCAGTAGATGGGCTTGCCGGCGCCACAGATATACGTCGAGGCCGCGATGCCCATACCTCGCTTGACCGGCCCGCTCTGCGGATGACCGTTGCTGGCCGCCAGGTGCTGCTTACTGGCATGGAATTCGTTCCAGCCCGAACGTTCGACAACCTGATCGAGACACTCGCCCAGCGCGCAACTTGTGATGCGCAGCCCGTTGATGGTGTAGGTGTATGGCTCGACAAGGTTGCGGCGGCGCAGTTCGATGGGATCGATGCCCAGGTCGTGGGCGATCTTATCCATGTGCACCTCGACGGCAAAGCGCGGCTGCGTCGTGCCGTGACCACGTTTCGGACCGCAGGGAGGCTTGTTGGTGAAGAGGCGCATACCCTCGAATTTGTAGCAGGGAAGCTTATACGTCACTGGCTGCAACACGCCCGTATAGTAAGTCGTCGCCACGCCATACGAGCCGTAGGCGCCGCCGTCGAGGAACGAGCGGAAATGCATCGCCGTGATTGTGCCATCTTTTTTGACGCCGGTCTTGATCCACATCTTGACGGGATGGCGCCCGCGATGGATCAAAAAGACCTCCTCGCGCGTGCAGGTAATTTTGACGGGCCGGCCCGTGCGGCGCGCGAGTTCACACGCACAGATCTCGTGCGAGAAAGGATCGCTCTTACCACCGAAGCCGCCGCCGATGCTGGGAGCAATGACACGCAGGTGCGAGGGCGGGATCTTGAGCACCTTGCTCACCTCGCGGTGTACGTAGTGCGGCGTCTGCGTCGAGGACCAGAGCGTGAGCTTGCCGCCGACGGGATCGCTCGGGTTGGGTTCCCACTGCGCGACGCAGGCATGCGTCTCGATGGGAGCATGGTTATTGCCCTCGTAGTAGATCCAGTCCTCACGTACATAATCGGCGGCGGCGAAACCAGCCTCGACATCGCCGAACTCATAGTTGACGGCCTTGTGAATGTTACCGATACGTGCGTCGTCGTTGATCTTGACTTCGGGATGCGCCAGCGCTTCATCGATGCTCATCAGCGCGGGCAGCACCTCGTACTCCACCTTGATGAGCGCTAACGCTTCGTCGAGGATATCGGGATCGGTAGCGGCCACGGCGGCAACGGGATCGCCCACGTAGCGCACCTTGTCAATTGCCAGCGCGTACTCGTCCTGGCTGGAGGGCAGAATACCGTACCTCTGCGGCAGATCTTCGCCGGTGAGGACGGCCACAACGCCCGGCAGTTCGAGGGCGCAGCGCGTATCGATAGAGAGAATGCGCGCATGAGGATGGGGCGAGCGCAGCAGCTTGCCATAGAGCATGCGCGGCAGCATGATATCGTCGGCATAGAGCGCACGCCCGGTCACTTTGCCGTAGGCATCGACTTTGGGGCGCGGCGCGCCTATGATCTTTGGATGCCGTTCGCTCATCGTACACCCTCCTTGCTGGTCATACGCTCGGCGGCGGACTCAACCGCTTCGTAGATCTTGGTGTAGCCGGTGCAGCGGCAGAGGTTGCCTGCCAGCGCCTCCTTGATCTCTTCGCGCGTGGGATGGGGATTGTCACGCAGCAGCGCCGCGCCCGAAAGCAGCATGCCCGGCGTGCAGTAGCCACACTGCGCGGCGCCCAGTTCAGCGAAGGTCTCCTGTAGAGGATGCAGCCTGCCCTGCTGCTCCAGACCTTCGATAGTGGTGATTTCGCTGTCCTGCACCTCGACGGGCAGCGTCAGACACGATAGTACGGGAACGCCATCGACCAGCACCGTGCAGGCGCCGCATTCTCCCAGCTCGCAGCCATGCTTGGTGCCGATAAGGCCCATATCTTCACGCAATACTTCAAGCAGCGAACGATGTGGCAGCACGGCCAGTTCGTGACGCTCGCCGTTGACACGCAGAGTAATCAGTTCGCGCAATGCCAACCTCCTTCATTTTGCACCCAGTGCTTGCGAGATGGCTTCGGCTTCAGCGCGCAATTGTTCAGCGGCGCGCTGCATAGCCTCATCATTAAAATGAGAGCTGAAGCCGACGATCCAGAGCAGAGCCACCAGGGCGCCGCCAGCGGCGTAGATCGGGGCTGCGACGGCGTTGACGCCAGCAAGATACTCTTCGCGCTCCATGCTCACGCCTGCACGGCCAGCCTCCTCGACAACAGCCAGAAAGCGCTCGGGATCGGTAATCGAGCGCCCGGTGAAGCGCGGCAGGGGATGGCTGTGCAGATATTCGCGGCGCCGCGCCTCCGGCCAGTTCGCGAGCACCAGACGCCCGACGACGCCGGCAAGCAGGGGAACGCGTGTACCGCGACGCGCCGAGATGCGCAATGTCGCGCTGTCGCCTTCATCTTCGATACGCTCGATAATGCGCACGCCGTTCTGCTCGACGCGCCCCAGCAGCACTGTCTCGGAGGTTGCAGCCGCGAGGCGACGCATGGCGGGCAACGCGAAGCGTCGCAGACCGGCGCGCTGCACATAGCTCTGCGCCAGGTCGTAGATACGCGGCCCCAGCATGTAGAGACGCTCATCCGATTGTTCGATCACGCCATTGCTCTCCAGCGTCTTAAGCAGCCCATGCATGCTGCCCTTGCTCATATCGAGCGCCCGCGCCAGTTCAGAGAGCGTCATACCCTCCTCGGCAGCGCTCAGCAGGTCGAGCAGGCGGAAGGCGCGTTCAACCATCGGGGCGGGCGCAACGCTCTGTGGGCCAGCGCTCTGTTCCATATGCACATGTTCTTTCTTCTGAACGATTCGTTCCGTCACATGAACAGTATATCTAAAAGGAGGCTTTGCCGTCAAGCGTTATCGAACGAAGCCCCTACGTCATCCCCTTTTACAAAATCTGAGTGCGCCGCAGCATTACCAGAGACGCTGCGAGGCAATGCGCGCGCCTTCCGCTAGCGCCTGCAATTTCGCCCACGCAATTTGTGGATCAACCGTATCCATTCCTGCAAAGGTGGCAAAACCGCAGTCTGTGCCCGCCATCACCCGCTCGCGCCCAACGACCTCAGCAAAGCGGGTGAGACGCTGCGCTACCAACTCCGGGTGCTCGATAAAGTTGGTGGTTGAGTCGAGCATGCCGGGGATCAGCACTTTGTCTTCGGGCAGCTTCACGTTCTCGAAGACTACCCACTCGTGCTCGTGGCGCGGATTGGCCGCCTCAAAGGATAAGGCAACAGGTTTCGCTCGCAGCGCGATGTCGATGATGGCGTTGAGCGGCACATCCTTATGATGTGGCCCTTCGTAATTGCCCCAGCAGAGATGCAGGCGCATGCGGTCTGCGGGAATATCCCGCACGGCGTGGTTGAGGGCCTCAACATTTAAGCTTGCCCAGCGCCGAAAATCTTCTAGCGGAGCGTTGGCAAATACGGTGTTGCGCGCCGAAGCCAGATCAGGACAATCCAGTTGCAGCAGGAAGCCGGCCTGATAGATAGCGTCGTACTCCTGCTTCATCGCATCGGCCAGAGCAGCGATATAATCTTCGTGGTTGCTATAGTACTGGTTCTCCAGGAAGCGCGATATGACTCCCGGCGAGGCCGCAGTCATAAAAGCTTCGCTCACCTCCACGCCTTGCAGGGCCGCTTTGAGGTTGGCAATATCCTGTTGCAGCGCTTCGGCTCCCACATATGTAATCGGGCCGATACAGGCAACTCCAGGCTGAACTGAGCCGGGGGCTGCCTGCAAGACGCGCCGGGCATACGTGGGGAAATCCATCATATCGGCTATCGGCAGTGATCGCGCAGCATCGACCTGTCCGAATCCCGTGAGGCGATCTTTAACATAGGTAGCATAGCTGATCTTACTCATCTCGCCATCGTTGACCACATCGATGCCTGCTGCCACCTGCTTGCGCACCGTCTCATTGACTGCTGCGCGAACCTGCTCTGCAAAGGCCGGTAGGTCGATTGGCTCACCCGACTCGCGGGCAAACAGGAGGGTTTGCAGGTCGGGAGGACGGGGCAGGCTGCCCGTGTGAGTGGTGAGGATTCGTTCGGTACTTCGCTTCATTGGTCTCTCGCTTTCTCAAAATCCGTACTGTTTTACACCCATGCAAACCAGTGGAGGAGCAGTCTCGCCTATACTATAGCATACGCCGGCCTTCCAGAGCGCTCCCTTGACAGCCCTTCCGTCTCTATGTATACTTATTGCAAGCGCTTTCGTAATATTTTCATTGGGGTTCAACTATGGCAGCAAGCTTGATTGACGTTGCCGCGAAAGCCGGCGTATCGCTGGCTACTGCCTCACGCGCGCTCAATGGCAAAGGGGGAGTCAGCCCGGAGACGCGCAAGCGCGTCCTGGCAGTGGCTCAGGAATTGCAATATTCGGCCAGCATGGCGGCGC
>Ga0209061_1005654_pt1 | contig 10736 bp, 8 predicted proteins | sample Coa_R1_10_FD_187157 | JGI IMG/M metagenome (GOLD analysis project Ga0209061, IMG submission 187157) | Surface soil microbial communities from Centralia Pennsylvania, which are recovering from an underground coalmine fire - Coalmine... | ecosystem: Environmental > Terrestrial > Soil > Unclassified... | reverse complement strand
GCGCATTTCGACCTGATCGGCCCAGAACGAGCGCGTGGCGGTCGATGCGAGCTGGTCAACCAGTGCCAGCTGGACATAGGCCGTACCGGCCGGGAGCGTGAACTCGCCGGTCGAGACGCGCGTGAATCATGGCGCCGGCGCACATCGCGCAGGGCTCGAGCGTTACGTAGAGCGTGCAGCCGCCGAGGCGATAGTTGCCAAGGGCCGCTGCAGCGGCGCGCAGGGCGACGATTTCGGCGTGGGCGGTTGGATCGTTGTCGCGCAGCACGCGGTTCTGGCCGCGGGCGATGATGACGCCATCGCAGACGACGACGGCGCCGATGGGAATTTCGCCGGCTTCGGCGGCATTGCGCGCCTCGGCCAGCGCGGCTTCCATGAAGCCGCTGTCGGCAAATCGAAGATCTTCTCCACTGATCATCCGGAGTTCCGGGTTATTTTAGTCCTCAGCGTCGCTGCGCGCCGCATGCCGGCCGTGTCGCCTGCCTTCGGCAAATTGCCGCGGAGGCCCGCAACGGCAGGGCTCAGGCGGCCGGGCCGGCAGAGGAAAGCTCCCTGCAGACGAGATATTCTCCGACCAGCTCGGCCACCAGCACCGCCGTGGGGACCGCAACCAGCGCTCCCTCGACTCCGGCGAGGCCAAAGCCAAAGAGCAGCGCCACGATAATCGCCAGTCCGGGCAGGTTGACGCGGCTCTGCATGATGCGCGGCGTCAGATAGGAGTTCTCGACCTGCATGTAGACGAAATAAAAGACGGCCACGCCGACGACGCGCGTCCAGGAGTCGATGGCGGCGATGAACAGAACCAGCACAATGCTGATTGCCGCGCCGAGCACGGGAATGATATTGAGCAGTCCCGTCAGTACGCCGAGCGCATAGGCGTAGCGGATGTGAAGAAGCGCGTAAACCGCGGTGCTGCAGACGCCGAGAATGAGCATAAGGCTGGCCTGGCCGAGAAGCCATCGCTCCATGCGCACAGCAGAACGGCGCAACGTCCGGTCGAGCCGCTCGCGCCCGTAGGGCGGAATCAGCGAAAGAAACCATCGATAGGCTACGTCGCCCTCCAGAATGAAATAAACGGTGAGGATGATGCCCGTGGCGATGTCCGTCAGCCTGGTGGCCACATCCTTGGCCGAATGCAGAATGCCGGTTGCAGTTTCGCTGGCCAGGCCCTGCAACCGCTCGCTTAGCTGGTCAAAATCCAGCCGGTCGATCAGCGGAATCCGGTGCAGCTTGCCGATGAGCTGCGGCAGCGCGGGAGACGACTGCGCGCTGAGCTGTTCCAGATCGTGCACGACCGGCGGCACAGCCAGATAGCCAAAGCCGGCGAGAAAGGCGGCCACCGCTATCAGCATGAGGATAACGGCCGCGGTTTTTTTCGGACGCCAGCGGCCGATATGCAGCCGCTCCACCGCATGCACCACCGGCATGAGCACCACGGCAAAGAGGGCGGAAACGTACAGAATGATCAGCTCGATGCGCAGAGTCCAGGCCACGCACCCGGCAATGACGAGAGCGAAGGCGAACACGATATTGGCGCGCTGAGCGCGGTGCTTGCTGGCCGGGTCTGTCATGCCTTGCCCCTGCAAATTCCAACCAAAGGAAAAAAACCGTGGAGCGCCACGCCGGGGAGCAGCGGCGAGCATGCTCTTCGACGCTGTTCTTTTTTACTGGTCGCCGCCGAGGATGGAGCCGATGACGCCGCCGAGGATGCCTCCGCCGATGGCCGGGGCCACCGGGCGGGATTCGCCCTGCGGCAGGTACTCCCCGATCTGATGCGCGAGGCGGGAGATGGGCAGCGTTTGCAGCCATACAGTTCCTGGGCCGGCAAGCTCGGCGAGAAACAGTCCATCGCCGCCGAAAATCATGTTTTTGATGCCGGGAACCATGGTGATCTGGAAGCCGACGCTGGCCTGAAATGCGCCGACATGGCCGGGATGCACGCGGAGTACTTCGCCGGGTGCGAGATTTTTTTGAATCAGCTCGCCCGAAAGCTCAAGCCAGGCCGTTCCCACTCCGCCCACCCGCTGCAGCAGGAAGCCGTCGCCGCCGAAGATGCCCGCGCCCAGGGACTGCTGGAAGCCGACGCTGATGGTGACCTGCGGCGTGGCGCACAGGAAACCGTGGCGATGGACCATGAACTCCTGCCCATTGCCCACCTCGACCGGAACAATGTGGCCGGGAACCTTGGTCGCAAACGAAACCGTACCGGGATACTGCCAGGCGCGGTACTCGGTCATGAAGATGCTGCCGCCGCCGGCTACGCGCTTGAGCACGCCGAAGAGCCCGCCGCCTCCGCCCATCTGCGTGTGGGTCGCCATCTGGATGGAGCCGGTCATCCAGGAGAGCTCGCCGCTCTCGGAGAAGACGCTCTCGTTGGGTTGAAGCTCGATCTCCAGCACCGGCATCGTGGTGCCCTGAATGCGTGCCTGCATGATTGCCTCCCTGCGGTCAGTGTACACAGTTCGCAGCTTGCGAGTTGCCGCTGACGGCCGGCCATGAACCGCGAATTACGAACTGCTTCTCAGGCTGCGCAGCGCAGGATAAAGCTTGCGCCAGTCAGCATAGCCGGTTTTGTAGGCTTCGAGATCGGCCGGGGAGGGCTCGACGCGCTCGGCCACTTTGATGGCCTGCGCGCAGGCTTCGTCGAGATCGGCCCAGTGACCGGCGGCCACGCCCGCCATCAGCGCGCAGCCGAAGGCGCCGCCCTCTTCTGCGACAAGCACTTCAACCGGATGCGCATAGACGCCGGCCTGAATACAGCGCCAGAGCGCGCCGCGCGCCCCTCCGCCGCCGAGCCGGATGCCGTTGACGGGAATGTTCAGCTCGCGGAAGAGCGTGAAGGTGTCTTCGAGCGAATAGGCCACGCCCTCAAGCACGGCGCGAACCAGATGCGCCGAGGTGGTTTTGGCGCCGATGCCGGTGAAGGCGGCGCGAACCTCGGGGTCGAGATGCGGCGTGCGCTCGCCAAGCAGATACGGCGCCCATTGCACGCCTTCGCTGCCGGCGGGAATCTGTGCAGCGGCCTGGCTGAGGCTGTCGTAGCTCTGGCCGGGGAAAAACGTTTCCTTCAGCCAGCTCAGGCTGAGGCCTGCCGACTGCGTTACTCCCATTACGTGCCAGACGCCCGGCACAGCGTGGCAGAAAGTATGCAGGCGGCCTTTGGGGTCCTTGGTGGGTTCGGCCGTGGCGGCAAAGACCACGCCGGAGGTGCCAATGGTTGCCGAGACGCTGCCCGGCTGCAGAATGCCCATGCCGACTGCGCCTGCGCCCTGATCGCCCGCACCGGCCGCGACCGGCGTGCCCGCGTCGAGTCCGGTGATCTGCGCGGCCTTGTCGCTGATGCGCGCGCAGATTGCCGGCGACTCGTAGAGCTTCGGCAGCCAGCTCATCGGAATGCCTGCGGCTTCGGCTACTTCGCGCGACCAGCGGCGATGCGCCACGTCGAGCAGCAGCGTGCCCGAGGCCTCCTGCACGTCAATGGCGAACTCGCCGGTGAGCCGGTAGCGCACGTAGTCCTTGGGGCACATGACGTGGCGGATTTTGGCGAAGATCTCCGGCTCATGCTCTTTGACCCACAGCAGCTTGGTAAGAGTGAAGTTGGGCAGCGCGGGATTGCAGGTGAGCTCGATGAGCCGCTCATAACCGATTGTCTGATTCAGCCAGTCGCACTCAGGCTGCGTGCGCGTATCGCACCAGATAAGCGCGGGGCGCAGCACGCCGCCGTTTTCGTCCAGCATGACGGCGCCGTGCATCTGGCCGGTGAGGGCGAGGGCGGCGATGTGCTCCTTGGGATCGGGCGATGCGGCAAGCGCGCCGCGGATAGCCTCGACGGCCGCTCGCCACCAGTCTTCCGGATCCTGCTCCGCCCATCCGGGATGCTCGGAGCGAAAGGGCGCATGCTCGCTCGAAGCCGACCCCATCAGCGTTCCCGCAGCGTCGACAACCACCGCGCGCGTTCCCCCCGTTCCCACGTCAATGCCCATGAACCACATATTCCGCACTCCCTTGGCCGGTATCCGGCCGCGCCGACGATGTCAGTTGCGGCAAAAGCATCTGCAGTTGCTCCGGAAGGCGCTCCGGATAAATCGCTTTTCTCTGCGCCCGAAGCATAGCAGTTCAGGCGCCGGAGAAGAAAGCCGACGCCCCGGCGATGGCAGAACCGGCATTTTGCATGGCGGTCCGGACGCCACAACGCCGCGCTGCCGGGCGGCATCCAATCTCTTGTTGCGGGCGAGCACCGCCAGGACTCGCACCGCGGGAGGAGACCCATGCCGGCACGCGCAAATCACGAATCGAAGCATGAAACAGGCCACGAGTCGAATCATGGTTCGAGAACTTCAGCAACTTCAGCCCGGATCAATCACCCCGACGGCTTCACCGCGGAGAAGGTGAAAAACATCTCCAGCGTGATGAATGCACTGCTGGCCGACGTCTTTGCGCTGTATGTGAAGACCAAGAACTTTCACTGGCACATGAGCGGCCCGCATTTTCGCGATTACCATCTTCTGCTCGACGAGCAGGGCGAACAGATCTTCAACATGACCGATGAAATCGCCGAGCGGGTGCGCAAGATCGGCGGCGCGACGATCCACTCCATCGGCGAGATCGCGCGCCTGCAGCGCATCCATGACAACGATCAGGAGTATGTCGACCCGCACGAGATGCTGCGCGAGCTGCACGACGACAACATGAGCCTGGTGGTGAGCCTGCGCGCGGCGCACGAAGTAACCGGCGAAGCAGGCGACTACGCCACAACCAGCCTGATCGAAAACTGGATCGACGAAAGCGAACGCCGCGCCTGGTTTCTGTTTGAGTGCACGCGTGAGGAGCAGTCCCACAACGGCAGCCGCAAATAGTCCGGAAGACCGTGCGCTCCGGCAGCGCGGCTACCGCGTTCGCTTCTGTTCTTCGGCGCGGATGGCGTAAAGCAGCTCGCGGTCCTCGCCGCTCAACGTTGCGCCCTCCAGCAGGTCGGGACGGTTGCGCAGCGTTTTGCGCAGCTGCTGCTCGCGGCGCCAGCGGCGAATCTGCTGATGGTCGCCGTTGACCAGCACAGCAGGCACGCGCAGGCCGGCAAATTCCGCCGGACGCGTGTAGTGCGGATAATCGAGCAGGCCGCCTGCGCCGTGCTGCGAACGCGGCACGCCGTCGCGATCGGCGGCAATCTCGGCGTCGGCTGCGCCGAAGCTTTCAAACTCGCTCGACGCCTCGTTGCCCAGAACGCCGGGAACCAGGCGCGCGACCGTGTCGATGACTACAGCGGCGGCCAGTTCTCCTCCGCTCAGCACGTAATCGCCGATCGACAATTCCTCGTCGCAGTAGAGTTCGTTGATGCGCTCGTCAACGCCCTCGTAGCGGCCACAGACAAGCACAAGGCGATCGAGCGAGGCAAGCTCGCGCGCTATGGACTGCTGCAGGCGCCTGCCCTGCGCGGAGAGCAGGATAACGCGTGTTCCCTGCCGATTACCCTCTGTCTTCGTGGCAATGCCCAATGAACCGAGCGCCTCGGCAATCGGCTCGGGCTTAAGCACCATGCCTTCGCCGCCGCCGAACGGCCGATCGTCCACGGTATGATGGCGGTCATGCGCGAAGGCGCGCAGATCGTGAATGCCGATCGCCACCCGGCCGGCTGCCACGGCACGGCGCACAATCCCGTGCTCGAATATGCCGGAGAAAAATCCCGGAAAGATGGTGACGATCTCAAAGCGCATATGAATCGATGATAATTGCCTGTCAACACGGGCGGTACTGTGGTAACTGCGGCTGCCGGTCCACGTTGCGCTCGTCGAGCGTTTAGGATGATCTGCATGAAATCTTTGCGATCGGGCAGGATCGTCCTTGCTCTCTTCCTGTGCGTTGCCGGAGTTCTTCCGGCCCGGATTTCTTTTGCGCAATCGCGGCCCGCGGCGCCGCCATCGTCTGATTCGCTGATGGCAGGCTTTCTTGATCCGCCAAATAGCGCCCGCCCGCGCGTATGGTGGCACTGGATGAACGGCAACATCTCGGAGGAGGGCATCCGGCTCGACCTCGACTGGATGCATCGCGTCGGCATAGGCGGCGTAACCATTTTCGAAGGCGCCATCAACACGCCGCAGGTGGTGCCCGAGCGGCTGATTTATATGACGCCCGAGTGGAAGCACGCCTTTAACTACGCCGTAACGACGGCTAAAAGCATGGGGATGGAAGTGGCAATCGCCAGCTCCCCCGGATGGAGCGAAACGGGCGGCCCCTGGGTGCCTGCCTCGCAGGGCATGAAGAAGATGGTATGGAGTGCGACGCGCGTTACGGGCGGCGCGCCGTTCTCCGGCGTTTTGCCGCAACCGCCCAAAGTGGATGGCTCCTTCCAGAATTACGACCAGTATCCGCCGCGTCTTGACAGGCCGGCGCGGCCCGAGTTCTATGCCGACGCTGCGGTCATCGCCTATCGCATTCCCGAAGGGGACAAATCGCAGGCGGAACTGAACCCGGCGGTCACGTCCAGCGGAGGAACGGCCAATGTGGCTGCGCTTTCCGACGGCGACGTAAATACCGTGGCGCTCACTTTGCCCGGCGAAGCGCCGGGCGGCCAGTCCTGGGTGCAGTTCGACTACGGCCGGCCGCAGCAGATCCAGGCCGTTACGCTTGCCACTGTCGGCGACTCGGCGGGCCTTTTCGACCATGGCAGCACGGCCATTCCGCCGCGCATCGAATCGAGCGATGACGGCCTCAGCTTCACGCGAATCGCCGACATTCCGCCCAGCAGCGTTGTGCAGCGAACAGTGTCGTTCAATCCCGTGACGGCCCGTTACTTTCGCGTGGTGTTCGAGACGGCCGCCAACGGAAAGCAGGCGGCCGATCACCGCATTACCGAGCTTGTGCTGGCCAGCGGCGCGCGCGTGAATGAATTTGAGAAGCGCGCAGGCTTTGCAACAGCGATGGATTACTACGCAATCGCCGACCCGCAAACGCCGCCGCAGTTCATCGTGCCCAGGAGCGATGTGATCGATCTTACGGCCCGGATGAAGCCTGACGGCACGCTCGACTGGACCCCGCCGCCGGGTAACTGGATGGTGCTGCGCATCGGTTACTCGCTCACGGGCCATGAAAACGGGCCCGCTCCGGCCGAAGCCACAGGACTCGAAGTGGATAAGTTCAACCGCGACTACGTTACTCGGTATGTCGACGGTTATCTGAAGATGTATGAAGATACTGTCGGCGCATCTATGCTGGGTAACTCCGGCATCTCCCACTTACTTACTGACAGCATTGAGGCGGGACCGCAGAACTGGACCGATACAATGCTGGCCGATTTCGAACGGCTGCGCGGCTATGATCCCCGCCCCTGGCTGCCGGCGCTCACGGGGATGATCGTCGGCAGCGCCAGGGAGACGGATAAGTTCCTGTGGGACTTTCGGCGCACCATTGCCCAGTTGCTTGCGGAGAACCATTACGGCGCGATATCGGACGAGCTGCATGCGCGCGGCATGAAGTACTACAGCGAAGCGCTCGAATTTCACCGTCCGATGCTTGGCGACGACATGGAGATGCGCAGCAAGGCCGACATCCCGATGGGAGCAATGTGGACCTGGGCCGGCCGGCCGGGCCCCGACGTGGACTACATTGCCGATATGCGCGGCGCCGCGTCGGTCGCGCATATCTACGGGCAGAACATTGCGGCCGCCGAGTCGATGACCTCGCGCGGGCCGGCGTGGTCGTTTTCTCCGGCAACGCTCAAAAAGGTTGCCGACCTTGAGTTCGCGTCCGGCATTAACCGCTTCCAGATCCATGAATCGACGCATCAGCCTGTGCCCGACATGGCTCCCGGGCTCACGCTCGGGCCTTACGGCCTGTGGTTCAACCGCAATGAAACCTGGGCCGAGGATGCGAAGCCATGGGTCACTTATCTTGCGCGCTGTTCCTACTTACTCCAGCAGGGCCGCTACTTTGCCGATGTAGCTTACTTTTACGGCGAGGAGGGCCCTCTGACGGCCGTATTCGGCTGGAACGAGCCGAAGGATGCGCCGGAAGGTTACGCCTACGATTACATTGACAGTGATGTAATTCTGCATCATCTTGACTTTCAGAATGGCCGCTGGATAACTCCCGGCGGGACGAGTTACCGGATTCTCTACCTTGGTGGAAGCAGCCGGCGAATGACCGTGCCGGTATTGCGCAGGTTGCGCGATCTGGTGGCGCAGGGCGGGGTGCTGGTGGGCGATCGCCCTGTCGATTCTCCCAGCCTCGCCGATAGCGAGACCGAATTCCGCCGTATTACAGACGAGCTTTGGGGCAGAAAACCAGCGCGGCCGGGGACAGCACATCGTTTCCGCAGAGGACAGGTCTTTTCCGGCGTAACTCCAAACCAGGCGCTCGCCGCGTTGGGCGAAGAGCAGGACTTCGAAGCTGCCGGCAGCGACGCAAAGCTATTGTTCGTGCACCGCAGGCTGGACGATGGCGATCTCTATTTCATCGATAACCGCGAAAGCCGCGCCATCCGCGCAGACGCCACGTTTCGCGTGGATGGCAAGGCGCCCGAGCTCTGGGATCCGGCAACCGGCTCGGTTACTCCTGCCGGCTATCGCATTGCGGCGGGCCGCACGACGATTCCCCTCCATCTCGATGCCGACGGCACGATCTTCGTCGTATTCCGCAGGCAGGCAACTGCTGCGGAGCTTGATCTGCCCGCAGGGCACGAGACTCCGCTCGCCGATCTCGACGAGACGCTGAACCACGACTGGGAGGCCAACTTCGAGCCCGGCCGCGGCGCTCCGGAGAGCGCGGAGTTCGCTGCGCTTAGTTCATGGAGCGATAGCCCGGATTACGGCATAAAGTATTTCTCAGGCACGGCGACTTACACCAAGTCTTTCACCTTATCGGAAGACGATCTGAAGCCTTCCGCGCACTTATGGATCGACTTAGGAGAGGTAAAGGAGCTGGCCTCCGTTGCGGTGAATGGGCATTATTTCGGAATCCTGTGGAAGGCTCCGTATAAGGTCGACGTTACCGGAGCGCTGCATCCAGGCACAAATCAGATTGTCATCCAGGTAACAAATCTATGGGTGAACCGGATGATTGGCGACCAGCAGCCGTGGTCACTGAAAAAATATGCGTTTGCCGACTTTACGCCATATAAAGCGGACTCGCCGCTGCTGCCGTCGGGGTTGCTGGGCCCGGTGCGCCTGATCTCGGAGGTCCGGCAATAGATATGGCCCTGCAGAATAGCAAGGCGATCCCGGAATTTACTTGCATTACGCAGGTGGAACCGCGAGAATCGCAGCACGGAGTTCCTGCCTCTGCCCGGGCGGGCAAAGTCCGTTGCCGCGGCTTTGGCTCCAGGATGCGCGGATTCAGCGAGGGAGGCATTAACGAATGAGCAGCGTGCGAGTATTGGCGGGTACGCGCAAAGGCGCGTTTGTGCTGACTGCCGACGGCAAGCGCAAAAACTGGACAGTGAGCGGCCCGTTCTTTGCCGGATGGGAGATTTACCACATGAAGGGCTCGCCGGCCGATCCCGACCGGATTTACGCCTCGCAGACGAGCGGCTGGTTCGGCCAGGTGCTGCAGCGCTCGGACGATGGCGGCAGAACCTGGCACCAGCCTGGAACCGCTCCCGGCGAAAAGCCCGAGGGAAGCTGGCCCCCGAAGCCAAGCAACCGTTTTGTTTATGACACTTCCGCCGAGACCGGGCGGCCGCTGACCACGCACCAATGGTACGACGGTACGCAGCACCCGTGGGAGTTCAAGCGCGTCTGGCACCTCGAGCCGTCGCTCACGGATCCGGACACCGTTTACGCAGGCGTGGAAGATGCGGCGCTGTTCCGGTCCGTCGATGGCGGCCAATCGTGGCACGAGCTGGCGGCTTTGCGCGGCCATGAGTCGGGCCCGCAATGGCAGCCTGGCGCAGGCGGCATGGGCCTGCATACGATCCTTCTCGATCCCGCCAATCATGACCGGATGTACATCGCCATCTCCGCCGCAGGAGCTTTCCGCACCGACGATGGCGGCAAGAGCTGGAAGCCGATTAACAAAGGGCTGCATTCGCAGTACATTCCCGATCCCAACGCCGAGGTGGGCCATTGCGTGCATCACCTGGCCATGCACCGCTCGCGGCCCGATGTGCTGTTCATGCAGAAGCACTGGGACGTGATGCGCACCGACGATGCCGGCGAGAACTGGCGCGAGGTGAGCGGCAATCTGCCCACGGACTTCGGCTTCGCCATCGACGTGCACGCGCATGAGCCGGAAACGCTCTATGTTGTACCGATCAAGAGTGACTCGGAGCATTTTCCGCTCGATGGCAGGCTGAGAGTCTACCGCAGCCGGACAGGCGGGAATGAATGGGAGCCGCTGGGCAAAGGCCTTCCGGAAAGAGACTGCTACGTAAACGTGCTGCGGGACGCGATGGCCGTCGACTCGCTGGATGCATGCGGCGTGTACTTTGGAACGACGGGCGGGCAGGTGTACGTTTCGCCGGACTCGGGCGAAAACTGGATGCCGATTGTGCGCGATCTTCCGGCCGTGCTGTCGGTAGAGGTGCAGACGCTGGATTAAGGCAGCCGGCAGGAAAGCAAGGAGAGCGGAGGGGCTCAACGATGGTGCGCGTGGCGCTGCCTTACCATTTGCGCAATCTGGCGCGCGTGGAGGGCGATGTTGTGCTGGAAGTGCCGGCGCCGGTGACGATGCGTTCCGTTCTGGATGCGCTCGAATCGCGCTACCCGATGCTCCGCGGCACCATTCGCGAGTACGAGACCGGCAAG
>Ga0209061_1005651_pt1 | contig 10741 bp, 14 predicted proteins | sample Coa_R1_10_FD_187157 | JGI IMG/M metagenome (GOLD analysis project Ga0209061, IMG submission 187157) | Surface soil microbial communities from Centralia Pennsylvania, which are recovering from an underground coalmine fire - Coalmine... | ecosystem: Environmental > Terrestrial > Soil >... | reverse complement strand
CAGAGCCGAGGGTGCCGGCGACGGTGATGCTGATCGGGTTCATGGTGTTCTCCCTGCTGCCTGCCGGGAGGGTGTGGCCGCCCTGGTGGCGGCCCGGGGTCTGTGGGGCCCTTCCCGGTAGTCAGACGCCAGGCGCCGCGCAGAAAGGAGACCGGCCACCGGGTGGCCGGCCGGGACAAGATGTTTCCCCGCCCTTGGGAAAGATCTCTGGAACGGCCGCAGCGAGCGCAGCGAGAACCCGGTTGCGGGCACCGCCGGAGCGGCGCAGGCTGACCAGCCGGGAAGAGGCGAACCGCAGACATGGCCACCGCCAGAACCAGCGGCAATCCCGAGACAGCCAGCAAGGGAGGACATCTCGGCGAACCCGCGTCATCGTCGCCAGACTCACCTCCGCTTACACCGGACAGTGGCGACGGCTAACGGTCTGAGGCGAGGTGCGGCACCCGGCCTCGCTCCTCTACCAGCACCTGGACGGACGAGGGCCGTTTCCGTCAAACGTGAAGTCGAGACCGGAAACGTCTTAAGCCGCCGAACTCTCAGACGCCAGGGAGGCAACTCTGAGCCAGCGCAGACGAAGGCCGAGGCAGATCGCTTGATGGTGACAGGCGCGCGGCGGAGTACGAACACCATAGGTGGAGATGGCGCGAGTCTCGCGGGCGGCGCGGCGTTAGCCCGCGTTCTGGTAGGTGGTGCCGTGGCGGTTCAAGCTATGCCCGGACACGATACGGAGACGGCCCGGGCCACATCACCCTCATAACGCCGATTATGCGTGGTTAGCTAACTCGTTGATCTTTTGCGAATGTGCACACAGATTGTTTCCTTCTGTGTGTGCGAGCAGGTTTCGCTCCTTCACAAGTGCCTTCAGGCTCCTCCGGAAGTCATCTGGGAGTTCATGTCCCTTCGCGATCAAGAGACCCCGAGAAGATCAATAAGGGCATCGCCAGTCTGACGCGCTGTAAGTGACCATACTCGTGGGCGGAGCTGATGGCAGGACCGTGTATCGGTTCAGTGCCCAAAGTGCGGGTCATGGCAGAAGCAGAATGAGGTACGGCATGCCAGGAAGCTGACGCGGTTTTCTGCCGCGCCAGCTCACCTGTGGCCGACTCCGATTTAGGTCAGCTGACAGCCGTAAGTTGAAGTTCCGTCGTCAGGGGTGTAACAGGTCCATGATGCGCTCGATCCTGTGACATTCTGGAAGCCGTCGGGAGTGTACTTCCAATTACTCGAAGATCCACCGCATCCAACATGGACCGTCCACGAGCCTGAGATTCCCGCACGGGAGTAGCGAGCGTAGTATCCACTGCCCGCATCAGACCAACTGGCGAAGCCAGAGCCACCACTGGCCTGAATCCAGACTCCTTCGACGTTCAGTTCGTCTACGCACGTAACGTAGCCACTTACGGATGTTGACGCCTGGGCCGCTGGGGCCAACGCCAGGCTGCCAGCGACGATGAGAAGGCTCGCGGCGGCCAGAGCACTGCTGCGGCTGACCTTGGCCGCGGCAAGCCGAGATCCTATTCGGGCTTGGTGTAGCGGGTTCCTCAGATTCCTGAGGTGGTGGCGAGTAAGACTCATGGCTGCTGATCACCCTTCTATGACGCTTCCAGGACGGTTTGGCCATCGCAGACCGGTCTCCCTCCTTTCGGGTTAGTCCCTGACCAGGGCTGCGTCGCCAGGCTTGCACCTCGTTGCCGGCACTCGGCCGGGGTCTTCTCTGATCTGAGGCGCTGTTCAGCATGGCCGACTGTGCTTGGCGGACCTCGGAATCCCGGACGGGACCGGACACGGCCGGACACGAACGGGAAGGCCGGGTCCTATGGCCGCGATATGGATGTGATCTTGGCCAATACAGCGTGGCCGCGATAGTACTGGAGTGATCAGGTTTAATGAATTAGCCTTCTGAGATTCAGGCAATCTGCAGCGGGTTATACTAAATAAAATATGCAATAGAAACGCATTTCCCAAAGGCCTCGGGAACACGGATACGCCGACCATCTGCATCCTGGACAGGGTGACGCAGCTAAGCTTGCAATGTGATTACGCCCTAGCCAGCTACCGATTGGAGACTACCGTACTAGACTTGATTATCCAGACGGTACGCTGTTCTCTTGATCTCCGGAATCAGGGCGAGAAGCGGTCTGGTCAATATTGTGACAGTTCTTCATAATGCTTCCTCTGCGCGGCCTGTGTGTACCATGAGCGCGAACTCGCCAGCCGTAACTGTGTGAGTAATCATGACCGTCCAGGTTTTGCCCACATAAGCGGGTAGCCTACCGAGAGCTTCCGATGTCCATCTCCCGGGTCCGCGCCGAATTAGTTCCGCGCGCGCGGTCTGTGGATCATTCATTGGATAGCTGAGTGTTATGTCAATTTTCGCGCTTGGCTTCATGCCTGCTGTTACCACGAACTAGCGATCCCTGACTACATTTGCGATCGCCGGCCATGTGTACGCGTAGTGCAGTGAGATTGAAGTGCCAGGGGCAAGCCCTGGGTGCGGCATGACAAGGGCAAGTGTTGGGGTGAATCCTGGCTGTTCGCGAACCCGGGCGTCACATACCATCTCATAGGTAGGAAAACTGATTCTCACCCGCAATTCTCCGTCTTCGACCGGCACCTCCCCCGCAAGCGGTACTTCTACCTGCGTGAGTAACCTCGAACTCGTGTTGACGATTTCGACCGTCCATATTAGCTCGGCGTCACGGCGGCGCTGAATACGGCCGTGGCTCTCGCCGCCGACGATAACGGCATGCAGAGACTTCCGCGTCAGGCAATACAGCTTGGGACCCAAATCGTCGCATAACTTGGCGACCAGCGGCAGGTCGAAAGGAAGTTCCGGAATCGCCACAGGCAATTGCCGGGGCACCAGGACCGATCGATGCCGCAAGCGCTCCTCGATTCGATCGCGCGCAGTCGCGAGTGCGCTCAGCTCTTCACTAGACGCTTCGAGGAGCGTCATAAGAACGTCTAGCCGGTCGGTAGGCGGAAGGGTTTTCCCCGAGAAGTAATCACCGATCATGCCACGTGAATAGCCGCTCTTGGATGCGAGTTCACGGTAGGTCAGTTCGCTGTCATTGCGCTTCCGGGCATGCCGGCGGCGCAGTTGGCGTAGCGCACTAGCGAGATCTTCTAGATTCTCGACGTCGAGATGAAACGACATACGGCACCCCTCCTTCAATTCCAAGGCTCTCATGATTGTCCTGTTTAGCGGAACCCATGACTTACCTTGAGGTTCTGTGAGTGCTGGGAGTCATGGGTCGAGATTGACGGTAGCGCACAGCAGAACCAAGTGAGACCAACGAGAATAACCGCTTAGCTACACGTGTGGGCATCGCCGGTAGTCTTAGTGCCTGGATGTAGCGGCTTTCATTTACATATGAGCCCGCTGAAAAACGCTCTGGTCTTATGTGTAGATGAGCAGTCCCAGATGCAGGCGCTGGACCGGACCGCGTCGTGTCTGCCGACGCTGTACACCATCCCGGCCCGGATGACGTATGACAAGGTCCGTCATGGCACCACCAGCTTGTTCGCCGCCTTCGATCTGGCCAGCGGCTCAGTCATCGCCCAGTCTTACCGCTGACACCGGCACCTTATGGCAACCGGCGTCAGCCGACCAGGCCGTGATAGAGCACAGAATAGCCTCTTCTGCATCTGTGAATCGACTATCGTAGAACCAGTGCAGCCATCCCGAACGGCGGTTCGGGGAACCAGGCTGACCGCGCACGGACACCTCACTGCCACGCTCGGCCGGTTGGGAGCTGGAAGATCAGAGCATCGCATTTGCTCCGGACTGGAGCCGCTTCACTCTGCTGCTCGTTGTGTCGGGGCTTCTCCTTGTGCTCGGGAGACTTGTACTGCCGTGAGGTCAGCGGCTCCTGCCCTATACATCATGTGGAGGTCGCAGGTGGCAAGCAGGACAGGCTTGCCAGTCAACTCGCGGAGTGCCAGAGCCTGGTCGATGATCTCGGCATCATTGTTCGGTCGGCGCTCGTGCTAGTCACCATCGAGCAGGACTTCGATCGTCACGTGTGGCTTGCCGGGCAGGGGCGCTGGTTCTTTCGGCCTGCTGCGGTGCAGGTCAAGAAGGGTGCGCGTTGCGGCGCGGGCCTTTTGCCTTCGTTCGGCTTGCCGATTGTGCAGGAGTTCATCGAGCTCTTCCACGACAAGGATCGGCACGATGAGGCGCACGGGAGTGGATGCCACAGATGGGTCCAGGCTGTGCCAGTCGAACGACATCAGTGGTGGAGCTTCCATCAGGACCGAGGTGTCGAGGACGACGGGCTGTCCGCGCCGTTCGGCGAGTCGCTTTTGCGCCGTCAGCTCTGCAATCACCTTGTCCAGTCGGCGGACCCAGGCCTGCACCTCTCGGTCCAGCATGGCATTCAGCCGCCGCACGTTCGACTTCGGTGCGTTGTTGATCCGGTTGTGGGAGATATCCAGCTCGGTTAGCAGATTCTCTGCTGGGGCGAACAGGCTCTCGAACTGTGGCCGCGCTTGATCATCAATCCAGGTCAGGAACCCATCTTCGATGGGGAAGACGCTGACGCCGCCCCTGCTGGTGGGGAGCGAGTTGCGCACGGTGTGAGCCGTCTGGATCGCGTAATCGATGATGCCAGGGTTACGTAGCCGCATCTCCTAAGACTCTCACTCGTCCCGCAGCTCGCACACCGGAATGATCTCAGCCGACCAGGCGCCTGTCGCGGCTACGGGCGGGGATTGCTATATCGTGCTCAGGGACCGAGCGCCCCGTCATGGTGCTCTCAGCCGGGAGGAGCATGGAATGGATATTACTGAACGCGCCAGGCAGGTAATCGCGCATGGCCAGCGGCCGCCGGAAACGCTGACATTGACGCCACCACTGGCGGAAGAGTTCGGAGTTTACGGCGGGGCTGATACGGTGGCCCGGGCTCGGTCGTGGGCGCTGCGCAACCAGTACTTGCTATGTGGTGGAATAGCCAGCTGTGCCCATGGTCTGTACCTGATGGGCGGGTGTCCAGGACTCTGCCGCCGCGTCGCGGGCCTTGATCACGTAAACCTTTGGGTGCCGAGCTGTATAGATGAAGGTCAGCGGGCATTTCTTCTCCACCATCCCTACCAAGATCATCTCGAAGAGCACATGCGAGCATATGCGCAGTCGCATGGTCTTGAGATCGAAGTGAATTTGCCGGGAGATGATTGGTATGGCAGCGGCACCTTGGCGGTGCGAATGACAATTCCGCGTCTAGTTGATCTGTGGCCGTTGGAACGAGATGCGCTCACGATTCTCGAAGGAGTCGTGCTCTTCTGGTCTGACGAGGAGGAGAACGTACCAGAGGAATGAGCTGAATCCTTCACGAGCTGTCCGAGCTTTTAGACTCTAACCACCCAGATCGCCCCACTCTGCACCTGCGAGTTGATCACCACAGAAACCACCTGGGTCGCACTGATCGGCAGGTACTTGCACGGGACACCACTCCGGAGAGATGTGAGAACTAACTCTAGTGCCTCGGCCGTAGGGTTCCGCTGTTGCAGGCGGTGTTGCGTTCAAGGGTCGAAACGGCTGTCTGATGGGGCACTGTGCCCATAGGAGCGCGGGTTAGTGGCTGTCGGGCTGCGAGGGGCCAGTCATGCCAGGTAGCTCCGGGATGGGCCGGCCGGGAGCGGAAGTGCCGGCCCTCATAAATGAACACAGCGAAGGCTGCGCGCACGGCGCCTTCCTCGACGAACTCCGAGATCCGCCTGATGTCTTTGGCCACGCCTTCAGCGCCCCAGAACACCACTGGCAGTTTGCCTGGGAGAGCGCGGAATTCGGCACGCGAGTGTGCGGGCTCGTATTTGAACTCTGCCACTACCAATGCTTGCCGTCTGCGTCGCGGATCACAAGGTCTGCGCTACGCGCGCGCTGGATACCCGCCAGCATCGGGTGGTCGTTGAAAACCTCGTGCGCGAGGTGTTCCTCACTGATCATGTGGCGCAGTCGTGTTTGCACGGTCCAGACCAGATCGCGTTCTACCTAGAATTCAAACTCTCCGTAATGGCCCCGCAGCTAGCCCATGGCTCGTTCGAACAGCGCGGCCGCGGCCTGCGTGTTGTCGTCCATCCCGGATCCTGCTCCGCCCCACCAGCGATAGGGCCGACTGCTGGATACAGCCGGTGGTTATTTCCGGTTTATACTGGCAAAGCACGCTTCGGGCCGCTTGCAAGCGCTATGTTCAGGTGCATGTCGATGTAGGGAGAACCATGTCATTACTCGGTGTTCCTCTCGAGCGCGTCCGGGCGCTTGCCAACTCGTGGTCGGATGGCGGGTTGTGGGACGATATCCTCTGGCTCGCGCTTCAAGCCTGGTCAGCATCAGGTGAAAACGAGCGGCGGATGCGATGGCATCACCTGGTGATGGCCGTCGGCAACTTCAAACGGCAAGGCGGTCGGCGGCTGCGGCCAACGCGGATCTCCCCAGCGTCCAACCTCAGCTTCGATATCCGGCCTAATCAATTCTGGGCTCCTGATCGCCTGTGTATATCATGCGACGACCCAGCATCCTGGCAGCAGTTGCAAGATTCGCTGGCCGGCGCCGCGACGGCCACGACAACCACCTTGCTGGCTGCCCTGTGGCCAGACAGCCATTACATCCTCGACTGGAGAGTGCTCGCAGCAGTCGCGGGCCTCGGCGTCGACCAAGGTGGCGACAGCGACCTCGGCCTGGTTGCCCCTGGCAGCCAAAAGCCTCTGAAGCCGACATTGGCCGATTACGCGAAGGTCAGGACACTCCTCACCAGACTCGCCCGTGAGACCGGCGTCCCCCTCAGGGACCTTGAGCGTGCCCTCTACCGCATGACAAAGAACGTCCAGGGCAACGGCATGACCTGGGCGCAGTACGGCAGAGCACTCGCTGAGGCAACATCCGGGGACCATCCACCGGACGCCGACGGCAGCCCCGACGACGAGCAAGACGTACCGCCCTCGGCGCCTTGAATCTGCGGACGTCCGCTCACTCGCACGGGCCGTGGACCGATGGCCCGCACGGAGAGATCCACAGGCGACGCAGGACGGGGCGAAGAAACAAGCTAATGACCGTATCCAGCCTCCATGCAGAGGTTATGCCCGGTCAGGCACAATTCTGGTATCCGCCAAAAGCGCAGCGATCACCTGAGAGAGGATAGGCCAATGAACCGCCTTTCCAGTTCATGTATTTATACGCTTCGCCATTCAGCCAGCCTCCGCGAAGAATCGGAAGCTGGCGGCAGTCACAAACTCACCGAACCGAATAAACCATGGCGGACTGGCAGCCAACTATGGGCTGAGGCCCAGAAAGCGGGCGACCAGATGGCGATCGTGTTCGCAGGCGCTGATGGTACTGAACCTGGATTGATCTATTGGGCCATAATCGAAGATATCACCATCAACGAAGAAAGCCAGTCCACAACCTGCAGGTACACAAGCCTCCACCCGGTACAACCCCCGCAGCCGCTTTCGGCGCTACGGCTTCTAAAATCAGGTAAGCAACTACCGGATTCGGACATCCGACCCTACCGAATCTGCCAGACGCCAGGCTTCCTTGCCGAGCTCACCGAGTAGAGCACCCTCGGCACACAGAGTTCGCGATAACCATCCGAGACTTTGAGCAACTCTAGGACCCCGACATAACACCCTCATCTGCGTCTACACGAATCAACTACTCTCGGACCTGGCAAAACGACAGATCGGCGGATTGGTGCTCGGCCTTCCGTGTGTCGTTGCGTTCGCTTCCAGGTGCTACGGTCGGGGCGGCTGTGACGTCGGCGCAGCGCAGAGCGTGCCTGCCTCGGTCACTCGCTGGGCCCACTCCCAGCGTGGCACCCGGAAGATTGCTTGGCCGGCAGTCCCGTGCCGTGGCGAACTCGGCAGCTTGAGATGGAGGATCCACTGAAGTCCGGGATCGGTCGCGGCCAGGGATACTGGAACCCATACCGTGCCGGTCCGCTCAGCGGCAGTTGCTGTCAGCTGGTATCTGGTCCCGTTGGAAGCCTGGTAGGCGACCGTTTGTGCGGGGCGCGGTCCTGGAGAGCGCAACCAGCGCTCGGCGAAGCTGTCCACCATCGATCGCAGCCATACCGGACCGCTCCCCAGTTCCTTAACCGGTACTGGAAACCGTCCTGACTGGCGCAACTGGTGGAATCGTTGCCGGGACACTCCAAGGGCGGCTGCGGCCTCTTGCGCGCCGAGCAGTTCGGGAACAACCTTCACTCCCGCAATTTGCCACTCAGGCAAGCCGACTTGGCCCGCGGCGTCCAGGACAAGCTTCTGGCCGTAGGTAGCTGCTTGATCGGCGGTATGGACTGGTGAAGGGGGTTCGCCCTCGGTGACAACTAGCCGAGCCGACCAGTGTCGTGCCTCTCCCGATGCCTCACCGCCATGCAGGGCCAGCAAGCGTGAGAACGCCGCGATCTGTTGCCGGGTCAGATCGCGGTCTTCTGGCTGCATCGCGCTGGGCGCTTCAGCCTCGACAAGTACGGTCCACTGCAAGGCTCCCCCTATCGGGCAGCACGGCACATAATTCATTGATCGACTGTCAACCAATATAAGCCGTGGAGCCGCCTGGAGCAATCGGCGACGGCGCGGGGCGCCGTGACCTGGGGGTAGCCCGTAAGCCCTCCGAAGCTACCGGGAGCATAGAGGACGGTCGCGGTGGCATCAGCTATCCCTGCGGGCGTGGCCTATGCCGCATCGCTCTTGACGGTGAGCCAGCGGATAGCCTAGATTCTTCCTAAATCTAATTTGAATCTAGGGAGACTTATATGGATACTGACGCGCTGAGGGCTGAGCTTGAGCAGGTGACGACAGAACTAGCCACGGCCAGGGTCGAATACGCCAGTCTGGGCGCGAAGATCGCCGGACTGGAGGCTCGCGGGGCCGCGCTGTCGCGGGCCATCCCTGGTGACAGCACGTCCGCGCCAGGAGGTATCAGTGTCATCGGGAAGTACCGCACCGACGACATCGTCGAAGTCCTCCAGGCGGCAGGCATGGAGATGCCCATTAACGACGTTATAGCAGCGCTTCGAGACGCCGGACGCCCCGATGAGACTTACGACAATGTGAGCGCCGACCTGGCCTACCTCGCAGAAAGGGGGCGTATCAGCAGGATAAGGAGGGGAGTCTACTCGGCCATCAACGACCCCCAGGCAGACCCAGACCGCATCGTGATCTCACTGACCCAGGGCAACCTTAATCATGGGCACGTCTATCTGGCCCGGCATCTCGACTTCTTTCCTGCTGACACTATCGGCGCCAATAATAAGCAGACTCGAGCAGGAACAGCGTTGACGGTGCACTTCGACGGCGTTGGCGAGGCAGAGACTGATATCGATTCACAGCACAAGATCTTCCGGCTCCGTGGCAGGATTTGGCGAGAATTCTTCCAGCGACATGGACTGCGTGCGGGAGACAAGGTTGCCATCCAACGCGTTTCCGAATACGAGTACCGAATTCTTCCAGTTTCTTAGCAGCGCTGATTATCTATTATGCGCCCGATCAGATGCTCACAGCCAATATCTGGGAGCCGGTCATATCGGCGGCTACGTGCTCGGTTATCTGTTCGGCGATCTTGCACTCGCTGAGGTATCGGCTCTCCGCAGGAGTCAGTAAGCCAGACGGGTGAGGACGTCGTCGGCGCTGGTGACGCAGGGAACGGCGCAGTCGGCGATGAGACGGTGGCAGCCGACTGAGGCTGCGGAAGTGATCGGGCCGGGGACGGCCATGATGGGGCGGTGCAGGCGGCGGGCGTGGCCGACGGTGTTCATCGTGCCGCTGCGCAAGGTGGCTTCGGTCACGATGATGCCAGCGGTGGCCAGGGCGGCGGTGATGCGGTTCCGGGCCAGGAAGGCTTCGCGGCGGGGTGGGCGGCCGGGTGGGTATTCGCTGACGATGAGGCCGTGGGTGGCGATCTGGTTCAGCAGGTCGGCGTGGGCGCGGGGGTAGGGGATGTCGGGGCCGCAGGCCAGGACGGCGATCGTGCGGGTTCCGGTGGCCAGGGCGGCGCGGTGGGCGGTGGCGTCGATGCCGTAGGCGGCGCCGGAGATGATGGTGATGCTGTGTGGGGCCAGGCCGGTGACGATGCTGGTGGTGATGTGCTGGCCGTAGGCGGTGGCGGCGCGGGTGCCGATGACGGCTACTGGCCGGGTGCAGGATTCGCGCAGGTCGGCTGAGCCGCGGGCCCATAGGGCATGGGGGCGGTCGTGGGTCAGGTCGTTCAGGCCGGGGGCCCATTCAGGGTCGCCGGGGCAGATGAGGCGGATTCCGGCTGCGGCGGCCTGGGCGATGCCGCCGTCGGTGGGCAGGTGGGTGAGCTGGCGGTGCCAGCGGTCGCGTGCTGGGGTGATGAGGTCGCCGATGATGGCGTCGGCGGGGGTGGGCAGGGGTGCGCCAGTGCGGGCGCGAGTGATGAGTTCGGTGGGGTCCATGGTCGCGAGCAGGGTGGGCAGCACCAAGTCACCGGGGGTAACCAGGTAGGTGAGCAGTGCCCGGGCTATCCGATCGGCGCTAGGTGGGCAGGCTGAAGTCATGATCACTCCATCAAGGGTCGAAATGCTGGGACCGCCGGGCTGTAGTGATGCAGCGGCTCGTGGGCGATGCGGGGAGGCGTGTTCCCCTGGCCGTGGGGTCAGCCGCCGGGACCGCCAGGCGGTGTCCTGGTGGAGCGCCCGCAGCGCAGCGAGGACGAACGACCATGGGCGACGCGGCGGTCGGCGGCTACGCTCACCCGGCTCGGGAACAGGCAGCACGAATCCGG
>Ga0209061_1005649_pt1 | contig 10751 bp, 6 predicted proteins | sample Coa_R1_10_FD_187157 | JGI IMG/M metagenome (GOLD analysis project Ga0209061, IMG submission 187157) | Surface soil microbial communities from Centralia Pennsylvania, which are recovering from an underground coalmine fire - Coalmine... | ecosystem: Environmental > Terrestrial > Soil > Unclassified... | reverse complement strand
CATAAGCTGCGCGAGATGCAGGAACGCTACGGGGCTGACCAGTTCTATTCGTTCTACCGATACTTCCTGCTCAAACTGTTTCACGAGGGCCTGGGAAGTCGCGATCACTCGTCTGATCTGGAAGCGTTGCTTGGCAACGTCCCCTATCTCAATGGCGGCCTCTTTGATATCCACCTGCTGGAACGCGATTACCCTGCTATTCAAATTGCCGATGAAGCCTTTGAGCGCATCTTTGCTTTCTTCGACGACTTCGACTGGCATCTGGATGATCGCCCGCTTCGCAACGACCGTGAGATCAACCCGGACGTGTTGGGCTACATCTTCGAGAAGTACATCAACCAGAAACAGATGGGGGCGTACTACACCAAAGAGGACATTACTGGCTATATCAGTAAGAACACCATCATCCCCCGCTTGCTGGAAGAAACCGCGCAACAATGCGCCGTCGCGTTCACGCCGAGCGGCTTTGTCTGGTCGCTCCTACGTCGCGATCCCGACCGCTATATCTACGATGCTGTGAAGAAAGGATGTGACCTGCCGCTTCCGCCGGAAATCGGGACGGGGCTGTATGATATAAACCAGCGCGGCGAGTGGAACAAACCCGCGCCGCAAGCGTATGCTTTGCCCACTGAAATCTGGCGCGAGGTGGTGGCGCGGCGCACGCGCTATGAAGAGGTAAAAACAAAACTGGCGAACGGCGAGATTACCACCGTCAACGATCTGATTACGTATAACCTGGATATTCTTCAATTCGCGCAGGATGTCATTGCCTATAGCGAAGGGGTAGACCTGCTGGCCGCCTTCTACGCGAGCCTGGAACGCATCACCATTCTTGATCCGACCTGCGGCTCTGGCGCGTTCCTCTTTGCCGCTCTGAACATCCTGGAGCCACTGTATGAAGCCTGCCTTGATCGGATGCAGGAACTCGTGGCCGAACGCGATCATCTGGATACGCTCAGTCCGCGTGAGCATCGTCCATATGTCGCCATCGCGCGGTTCCGCGACATCCTGGCACAGGTGGCAACGCACCCTAACCGGCGCTATTTCATTCTCAAGTCGATCATCATTCACAACCTGTATGGCGTCGATATCATGGAAGAAGCCGTCGAAATCTGCAAGTTACGCCTCTTCCTCAAGCTGGTCGCGCAGATCGACCGCTTTACTGATATTGAGCCGCTGCCAGATATCGACTTCAATATTCGTGCAGGCAACACACTCGTAGGTTTCGCGACCTATGCCGAAGCCGAGCGCGCCATCACCAGTAAGCTGGATTTCGACAATACGATGGAACAGATCAGGATCAAGGCCCAAGCGGTCGAGCAACGATTCGCTCGCTTTCAGGCTATGCAAACCGCTAAAGAGTCTACATCCCATCAACTCGCTGATGCTAAGGAGCAACTGCGCTCGCACCTTAAGGAATTGACTACGGAACTGAATAGTTACCTTGCTGCTGAGTATGGCATTGACCGCTCTCACATTCGCCAACAAGATGCATATGCTGAACGGTTCATGCGCTGGCAGCAGAGTCATCAACCATTTCACTGGTTTGTAGAGTTCTACAGCATCATGAAAAAGGGGGGATTTGATGTAGTGATCGGCAATCCACCGTATGTGGAATATAGCAAGGTTCGGAAAGAATATGCGATTCGCGGTTATCAGACAATGGCATGCGGCAACATTTATGCGTTTGTGTGTGAAAGAACATATTCCATCCTCGCGGCTGCCGGTCGTATGGGTCTTATCGTTCCACTAAGCATCATTTCAACTGAGAGGATGGAGCAATTACAATCATTACTGATAAACAGTCCGCGTCTGGCCTGGCTTGGTTCCTTCGATGTATATCCCTCAAAATTGTTTGAGGGTGCGAAACAACGATTGACGATCGTGTTGATCTCATCAGAATGCGGGAAGAATATGTTATTTACTACACGCTATAACCGTTGGAGGCCAGAGGAGCGAACTTGTTTGTTCCCAAATTTGTCTTACTGGCAATCATTATATCATGACCGCCTGCGAGTAATCCCAAAAGTGGGTAGTTGCATCGAGCAAGCAATTTTACGAAAAATCCATCAATTTGAACCGGCTATCTTCGACAGAAATGCGGGAAAACCCTCTTTTTATGTTCACCGCATTCCCTACAATTATGTCAAAGCAGTAGACTTCGTTCCATATTTTTGGAATGAAGTTGACGGAGAAAAAAAGTCAGAGGATTATAAACCATATAGCTTGCTCAGTTCCAATGACGAACAGATTGTCTTAGCTATACTCAACTCGAGCTTATTTTTCTGGTGGTGGTATACCCTTTTTGAAGGGTATCACTGTGGGCGTCATGAGATTGAGGCATTTCCTATTGGCCTTAGTGCCATGCACCAAGAGATTAAGGACAAGCTGCGTATTCTGGCCAAAGACTTAATGGAGGATTTCAGGGTACACAGTATACGAAAGGAATGCCATTATAAAACGACCGGAAGAGTAATCTACGAGGAACTCTCACCCAGGCAGTCAAAGGCAATCATCGATCAAATCGATTACCTACTGGCGCAGCATTATGGTTTCACTGACGACGAAGTAGATTTCATCGTCAATTACGACCTCAAATATCGTACTGATTTGGAAGGTGATAGAGAAGAGGAAGCGGTATATGTCAGATCCTGATTTTTGGAAGCACCAATATCAACATGCTTGGGCGAAAGCCAGTCAGCGTGAAAAGACCATTAAAGCGAGAATTTTCAATGAATCGGGAGAGCAGGTAGAGTTTGTCGGGTTAGGTGCCGGTTCGGCAGCTTTCCTCTCGGGTACGGCTGCAAGTCAAGGATATCAGAAAGGTGATGCAGATCTCTACGTCGTAGGAACAAACATCTTTTTAGAAGTGACCGGTCCACAAAGTAGATCGGTTCGCCTTGAAGATCCCCTGTGGATTCGTCCTGATAAGGTAACGAACGCTCGCACTCACTTCCCAGGTCGTGAAACCTGGGTTGTTCACTGGCTCGAACGTGATGGCACGCTTCGCGTCATCCCATTAGACCAGGCATTCTTCGACCTCATTGATCAGAACGCTTTTCAAATTGTGCATCCTGTGATTCGTGGAACGCGGGAAACATATTTTGCAGTACCAGCATCACACCCTTGCGTGAAATCTTGGGATACATTAATTGCACGCTTAAAGCAATTACCTTGAACTACCGATAAGCTAAGAGAGAAAGTCTATGCCACGCATCTTCGACAACATCGACCAGAAACTGCTGGATGCCTTACGCAATACGCTGAAAACGGCGCAGCGGGCCGATTTTTGTGTGGGTTATTTCAACCTGCGCGGCTGGCACGCCATTGATAGCTTGATGGAAAACTGGCGTGGTGACGAGGATGGGCGCTGTCGCTTGCTCATAGGTATGCAGGAGAAGCCGGAAGACGAACTGCTCAGGCTATTTAGCCTCGCAGGTGCGCAGGAGATCGATCAATCAACCGTTGTGCGCTTACGCAAGCAGATGGCGCAGGAGTTTCGCCAGCAGTTGCTCGTCGGGGCGCCATCGAACCAGGACGAAGAGGGCCTGCGCCGCCTGAGTCGCGAACTACGCAGCGGCAAACTCGCCGTCAAGCTCTTTTTGCGTCATAAGCTGCACGCCAAACTCTATTTATTGTACCAACCGGACAATTACAACACGCCCATCGTCGGCTTCCTCGGCAGCAGCAACCTCACCTTTGCCGGACTATCAGGCCAGGGTGAACTCAATGTCGATGTCGTCGATAGCGATGCCTGCCAGAAGCTGGAGCAGTGGTTCAACGACCGCTGGGACGATCGCTGGTGCCTTGACATCTCGCAGGAACTGGCCGATATCATCGACGAAAGCTGGGCCCGCGAGGAGATGCTTCCGCCATACTACATCTATCTCAAGATGGTCTATCACCTCTCGGAAGAGGCGCGCACCGGTCTGCTGGAATTTCGCATTCCCCGCGATTTCAAAGACCGCCTCTTCGAGTACCAGGTCGCGGCGGTCAAGATCGCGGCCCATCACCTGAACCGGCGCGGCGGTGTGCTGATCGGCGATGTCGTGGGCCTGGGTAAGACGCTGATGGCCACGGCCCTGGCGCGCATCATGCAAGACGACTACGGCACCGAAACGCTGGTGCTCTGCCCCAAAAACCTGGTGACGATGTGGCGCGACTACCTGCACGACTATCACCTCGTCGGGGAAGTCCACAGCGTCAGCAACGTACAGAATGAGCTGCCCGACCTGCGCCGCTTCCGCGTGGTGATTATCGACGAGAGCCACAACCTGCGCAACCGCGAGGGCAAACGCTACAGGGTCATCAAGGACTACATCGAGAAGAACGAGAGCAAGTGCATCCTGCTCTCGGCCACGCCCTACAACAAGACCTACCTCGACCTCTCGGCCCAGCTGCGCCTCTTCCTCTCCGAGGAGCAGAGCAAAGACCTGGGCATCCGCCCGGAACGCATGATCAGTAAACTCGGCGAAAGCACCTTCACCGCTCTCTACCAATGCCCGGTGCGCTCACTGGCCGCTTTTGAGAAAAGCGAGTATGCCGATGACTGGCGCGAGCTAATGCGCCTCTACCTGGTGCGGCGCACACGCAGCTTCATCCAGGACTACTACGCACAGAGCGATCAGGAGACGGGCCGGAAATATTTGCTCTTCCCCGATGGTCGCCGTTCGTACTTCCCCACGCGCATTCCGCGCACAATTACCTTTGAGATCGCGGATGAGCAGACCGGTGATCCCTATGCGCGCCTCTATGCCGAGAATGTGGTTGAGACCATCAGCACGCTGGGACTGCCGCGTTACGGCCTGGCCAACTACATCGCACATCGGCCTGCCATCCCACCATCGCCTGCCGAAAAACGCCAGTTGGAGAGCCTTTCGCGTGCCGGTAAGCGGCTCATGGGCTTTTGTCGCACCAATCTCTTCAAACGCCTGGAAAGCGGCGGCCCGGCGTTCTTGCAATCACTGGAACGACATGCATTACGGAACTTTGTCTTCCTGTATGCCATCGAACAAGGCCTCGACCTGCCTCTTGGCACGCAGGATGCGGAGTTGCTCGATCCTGGGGTGAGCGATGTAGACGAAAACGCGCTGCTACCAGACGAAGACGACGAGGCACATGGTGACGGCGAGACATCTTCGCAGATCAGCCTGATCGACACCGCCCCTCACAGCGAGGAAGAGTACCGCAGGCGTGCAGCGCAGATTTACCAGCACTATGCCGGACCGTTCCGCAGGCGTTTCAAGTGGCTGCGCCCGACGCTCTTTTCCCCTAACCTCAAACGTGATCTGTTGCACGATGCGCGAGCGTTGCTCACCATCCTGCGTCAGTGCGGCACGTGGAATCCCGCCGAGGACGCCAAACTAGCCGCGCTCGTCGATCTCCTGACGTGCCGACATCCTGAAGAGAAAGTGCTGGTTTTCACCCAATTCGCTGATACGGTGGACTATCTCACACAGCAGTTGAAGGCCCGCGGGCTGCAGGCGGTCGAGGGCGTCACCGGCAACTCCGATGATCCGACCGCGCTGGCCTGGCGCTTCAGCCCGCAAAGCAACGACAAACGCGAGCGCATCGCAGCCGCAGACGAGGTGCGCATCCTCATCGCGACGGACGTGTTGAGTGAAGGGCAGAACCTGCAAGACGCCCATCTCGTCGTCAATTACGATTTGCCCTGGGCGATCATTCGCCTGATCCAGCGAGCGGGTCGCGTGGATCGCATCGGTCAACAGGCAGAAACTATTACCTGCTACTCCTTCCTGCCTGCCGAGGGCGTGGAGCGTATCATCCGCCTGCGCGAGCGCGTGCGGATGCGTCTCGCGCAAAATGCTGAGGTAGTTGGCACAGACGAGGCGTTCTTTGAGGACGAGGGAAATACGCGCGCGCTGGTCGATCTCTATAACGAAAAGGCGGGCATCCTGGACGGTGAGCCGGACAGCGAGGTAGACCTGGCCTCACAGGCGTATCAAATCTGGAAGAGCGCCACCGACGCCAACCCGAAACTCAAGGGAATCATTGAGCAATTGCCGAACGTGGTCTTCTCAACCCGCGCCCATCAGAGTACTGCGACCGCGCCAGAGGGGGTGCTGGTCTACATGCGAACGCCCGCTGGCAATGACGCGCTGGCCTGGGTGGATCGCAAAGGCGAACAGGTCACTCAGTCACAACTGGCGATCCTGCGCGCTGCCCAGTGTCCCCTTAACGAGCCTGCTCTCCCCCGTCCGGCAGACCAACACGACTTAGTGAAGCAGGCGGTCCAGCATATTGTTGAGGAGCAAGCCCAGAGTGGCGGCGGACAACTGGGCAGTCCTTCTGGTGCCCGCCGTCGCGCCTACGAGAGGCTCAAGCAGTACGCTGTTTCACTTGAAGGCACACTCTTCCCGCCCTCACCGGAATTGCTGTCCGCTATTGATGACATCTACCGCTACCCGCTGCGTGAGACGGTCAGGGATACACTCAATCGCCAGCTACGCTCTGGCGTCACCGACGAGCAACTGGCGCAACTGGTGGTAGACCTGCGCGCTGAAGATCGCCTCTGCCTCGTGCAAGAATACGGCGAGCAGCAGGAGCCACAGATTATCTGCTCGCTCGGATTGGTTGAGCCTTGAAGTGAGAGAGTCTCTCTCTCGTTGAGCAAAAGCATATGCAGATACACGGTATCCATCTCAAGAACTTCCTGTCGTTTGAAGCGTTTTCATGGGAAGATATCGACTCTCACCTTACAGTCATTGTCGGCCCGAACGGCGTGGGGAAGACCAACCTGTTCCACGCGGTGCGGGTCGTGCGTGATGTGCTGCGTCCAGGGTCTACTCAGGCCGCTGCTACCTTGAGCGCCGCCCGACGAGGGACAGAAGGAGAGATGATCAGCATTGCCCTGGATGTCCAGTTCACCTCTGCGTGGGAGCAAGAGCTTCTCTGTGCCTTCTTCGCCACAGTTCTCTGCAACCAGCAGTCCATCCAGGAGACGATGACCTCTGTTTTCCAGCGAGGAGTGGATGCCAATGGACTGCGACGATTTGATGCCTGGGTTCAGGAGCAGGTGCGTCCAGAGCATCTTTCCTGGCTGATGAGCGGTCGGCTCGTCGCGACTCTTGTGGGGCAATGGGGATGGCAATGCTGCTATGAAGCCCTTCCAGGGCGTCCAGTGTTCCGGGCGGATGTAACGAGAGGAGAAACGCTCGTCGGCCATGCCGAACACCGTCCCCAGACTACAACACAAAACTGGGGATCGCTCTTTGCTGCCTGGCGCACCAGCCTCTCAGAACACGAACGGGGCCAACTGGACAGTAACTTAACCGGAGCCTCACCAGAGGGAGAGTTTCCGCTGCCCGATCTCTCTTGCCTGCCAGCATGGGTCTCTTCCCAGCTTTGAAATGTTTTCGCTCGAATTGCACGAAAAGAAGGTCAGATTGATGGAAGCCGTCGATCTGATCAATGAAACCTGGGGAAACAATACCCTCTTCTTCGGTTCTCAAGGGATACATCGGGATTGGAAGATGCCGTTGCATGGCCGAGGATGCCGTGCCAGCGCGACCTGGTAACCATTGTCGGCCATTTTCCGGCCATTGCCCCGGACAAACGCTGCACCTCTCAGGTTACTGGCGTGAGCATCCCCGATTTGGCTGGGCCTGCAATTCCAGATCGTCTCGGCCCAGGAAACGAAACCGGCCACGCGCTGACCGGCCTGCGCGCGCGAAGGAACGCGCTCTCCTGGTTGGGCCAACAAACGCCCTCGGCACGGCCTGCCGGCGCGTGCTGGATCGGCAGCGGTAGACGGCATTGGCTCAGCGACTCAGGCTGGTGGCAGCACGGTGATTGACCGGCGGCAAGAAGCCCCAATCCCTCGTTTCCGCTCCGGCAAAAACAAAACGGGCCTTCGATCTGCAAAGAAGCGTAGCCCCAGCTTCATTCCGGCTTGAATGCCCAGACGGTCTGCAGCAGCCAGTAGGCGCAGAAATTTGCTTTACCAACCAGGCTTTCCATCTGCGCGTGTAGCTTCGCGATATCCTTCTGCTCGATCACGCCCGTTTTGAGGAGAAAGGGTTCCGCCAGCCTCAGCGCCTCGGCCAGGTTTTCGAGCAACGGCTGGTGCGCTGGCTGGCCGGTCGACAGATCAATGGAGATCGGTCGATGCGCTGGATTGACCAATCCGGCCTCGCGCATCATCAGCTTCAACACTACCGTCAAGCCGACATAGGCATGGGTGAGGGCAAACGCACGCGGGTGATGATGTGATCATGTCAACGGCTGCGTTCTTTTGCGCCGGAATAAAATTGACCCCCTCCTCTTTCATTGCTAAAATGACTCATCTCCAAGGTTTTCTGCTCCGTTTGTTCTGGCTCTCGCGTCGTGTGCAGCGGCCTCCCCACCCTGCGACCGGCGCGTCTCCACCTGGACATCCTGTGGTGGACGGCTGGCGCCGAGACGAGCGAACGAGAGGTATACCGCAGAGCCACCTGCGCGCGCTCGTCTCGTCTGCCTAGCCTACCACAGGCGTCCAGGTAGTACGCGCCGATCGCCCCCGCTGCCTCGACTCGCTCACTCCAGGTGCCCACAGAGCAGGGCCGCTCCACCCCAGACGCACCGTGGCTTGCTTCGCCTCCAACGAAAGCCTGACGTGCGCCAGGGTGAGATGACCCCAACGCCGATGTGGCTTGCGCCAGCTTACTTTTGACCCCCTCCTTTCCCAGGAAGTCGGGCTTCCCGGCGGTCTTTCATGCGATAACTGGGTCCCGAAATGGAGATCACCTCCGCATGGTGAAGCAGCCTGTCCAGCAGGGCGGCTGCAAGGACCTCGTCTCCCAGGAGGCTGCCCCAGTCGGCAAAGCTGGTGTTCGAAGTCAGTAGGATCGAGCCATGCTCGTAGCGAGCGGTCACCAGCTCAAAGAAATGATGAGCCTGGGCTGGTGACAGTTTGGTGTAACCGACCTCATCGATCACCAACACACTGGGGCTGGTGTAGCGACGCAACCGCTGGCGCATCAAACTCGGATACGCGGCACTCTCCAGTGCCTCCGCCAGGTGCGAGAGCGTGGTAAAGAGCGCCGAATAGCCGGCGGAGAGCGCCTTGACCGTGAGCGCCAAACTGAGGTGGGTTTTCCCGGTGCCCGGCGGCCCCAGAAACAAGACATTGGTAGCCGTTTGCACGAAGGAGAGATCGGCCAGTTCCCACAGCAGCCGCTCCGAGAGGCTGGGTTGAAAGGCAAAATCAAAGGCTTCCAGCGTTTTGAGCGTCGGGAGGCGTGCCGCCGTCATGCGTCGTTCGGCGGCACGTCGGTCGCGCCCCTCGATCTCGGCAGCAATCGCGCGGCCCAGGAAGGTCTCATAGGTCCACTGCTCTTGCCTGGCCGTCTCATAGAGGGCCGGGAGTACTTGCTCCAGTTGCGTGAGGCCCAGCTGTTTTAACTGCTGCATGAGAGTACCTCCAAGCCACAGAGTTGGTCGTACTCGGACAGCTGCCGCGTCTGCACCGGTGGCGCGGGCCGCAGATGTGCCAGGGGAGTAATGTGCGCCCGGCGAGAGGCAGCCGGGGCCACGTTGCGAAACTGGTCCGGGTGCTCGACGTGGGTCTGGGACTGGGGGCGCTTGGCCAACTCCACGATCAGCTGTCCCGCCGACCACACCGAGAGCGTCCCATGCCGCTCCCGCACCTGGACCACGGCACCGGCCAGCGGTGGGGAAGAGGGCAAGCCGTACAACACGCCATCGTAGGAGAGATAGCCATCCCAGCCCACTTTGCGCTCTTCGCTGGCAAAGCGTTCCCAGGCAAACGCCTGCGGCAAAGGCGCCAGGGGTTCCTGAACGATCCGCTCGCTGGGCCGTTCATGAGTCGTGCCATGCACCCGGGTATTGATGCGCTCGCACCAGGAGGTCGCCTGACGATTGAGATCGTCGATATCGCTGAAGGAGACGCCTGGCCAGAAATTCTTTTTGACAAAACCGATGGTGCGCTCAATTTTGCCCTTCGTTTGAGGCGTGTACGCCTTACAGACGCGGGGCGCGACCCCGATGGAGGCCATGAAGTCGGCAAACAGCGCATTCCAGCGCGGCTGTTTCTCTTCCATTTCGAGGAGGACGCTTTTCATGCGGTCGGTGAGGGCGGCCTTGGGTAAGCCCCCAAAGTATTCAAAGGCTGCCATCAAGCAGCGGATCAACGTCTGCACATCACAGCGTTTGACAAAGATGGTAAAGCGCATGCGCGAGTAGCAGAGGATGGCGCTGAAGCCGTAGAGCTTGCGTACCACGCCGTGGTCCTCATACTTGAACTCGCCCCAATCAAACTGCACCTGCTCACCGGGCTTGGTTTCGTAGCGGATCACCGGAGCGCAGCCGGAAGTTTGAGGGCGCAAGGGATGCACAAAGGCTTTGAGCACACTCAAACTGCCGGTGTAGCCCATTTCCAGCAGGCGAGGCAGCATGGCTTCACAGTTGTAGCAGTGATCTTCTGTGATCCATCGCCGCACTTGCTCTTTGAACGGATCGAGTTTGGAGCGGCGATTGGGCCGCGGATGCGGCAGGGCGACCAGCTCGGGGTGGCGCAGGTATTTGCGCACCGTATTTCTGGCGATCCCCAGACTGATCGCGATGTCTTGAATCGATTTGCCTTGAGCTGCTAAATCGTGTATCTTGTTCACTGTCCTGCTCCTGATCATGGCTGGCTCCTGTGGAAATGTTGAACGGCATTTCCCACAGACTACCGCCATCTCGGGGGGCGGTCAATTTTATCTGGGCGCAATTATACGCTGTCGTTAATA
>Ga0209061_1005647_pt1 | contig 10756 bp, 11 predicted proteins | sample Coa_R1_10_FD_187157 | JGI IMG/M metagenome (GOLD analysis project Ga0209061, IMG submission 187157) | Surface soil microbial communities from Centralia Pennsylvania, which are recovering from an underground coalmine fire - Coalmine... | ecosystem: Environmental > Terrestrial > Soil >... | reverse complement strand
CGCGCTCTCGTGGCTCATCGTGCCGAGTCTAGGCGGCTACACTGCGTCGGCCTGGGCCCATAGCTCAGCTGGGAGAGCGTCGCGCTGGCAGCGCGAAGGTCGCCGGTTCGAGCCCGGCTGGGTCCACCTTAGAAGGTGTTGCGCGAACCGCCGCCGGAATCCTGTAGGTGGGGATGATCCGGCGGCGGTCGTGGACGCGGATCTCTTTGATGAGCAGCCGCAGGAGTTCCTTGGCCTGCTCAGGGCTCTCGTTGGCGATGATCTCGTCGAGTTGGTCGGCGAGGCGGGTGAGGGCGGCTGTGTCGGGCGGCGTGTGCGCCTGTGTGCCGAACGTCTGGTCAAGGTCGGCTTCCTGTTCGCGCAGGACCGCTAGTCGGGCACGGTGGCCGCGGACGCGGTCCTGGCAGTCGGCGGGCGAGAGGCTGCCGTCTTCGAAGGCTTCGAAGTAGCGCTCCAGCTTTGCTTCCAGCCGTGCGATCTCGGCGCGGGTCGAGGCGAGCTGTTCCTCGACGCGCGGCCTCTCGTTCTCGACAACGGCCGCTGCGTCGGCGAGGGCTTTCTCGATGACGCTGCCGTCGCGGTAGAGGTCGGCGAGCTGCGTGAGGACGGCGGCTTCGAGCCGGTCCTTGGGGAGCCGGTCGCCGTTGCACTTGCTGGGGCCGTACTTGTAGCGGGTGGAGCAGGCGTAGTAGGTGTAGCGGGCGTTGCGGCCGTGGGCGCTGGTGCCGACGTAGGCGCGGCCGCAGTGGTGGCAGCGCACCAGTCCCGAGAGGAGGAAGTCGGTCGGGTTGCCGCGGCGCAGCGACGCGTCTTCGCCGCGGCGGCGGAGGATCTCCTGCGCGACCTCGAACGTCTCGTCGTCGATGAGCGGCTCGTGCAGCCCCGGATGCGTCTCGCCGTTCCAGCGGACGAGTCCGCGGTAGGCGGGGTTGGCGAGGATCAGTTGCAGCGCGTTCGGCGACCAGCCCTGCTTCCGCGGCGGCGGCGCGGCTTCGGCGTCGAGGGTGCGGGCGATGGCGGTGGTGCCGAGCTTGCCGTCGGCGTAGAGGTGGAAGATGCGGCGGACGACGGGCGCCTTGACTGGGTCGGGGACGAGCAGCTTGCTCTGCTTGTCGCGGGTGTAGCCGTAGGGGGTGCGGCCGCTCATCCATTTGCCTTCGCGGACGCGCCGTTCGAGTCCGGCGGTGACGCGGTCGACGATGGTCGCGTGCTCGAACTCGGCGAAGACGCCGAGCATCTGCAGCATCATCCGGCCGGCGGGGGAGCCGGTATCGAACGGCTCGGTCGCCGACTTCAAGACGACGTCGAGCTGGTCGAGTTCCTCACAGAGCCCGGCGAGCTGACGCACCTTCCGTGAGAGGCGGTCGACACGGTAGACGAGCAGCAGATCGATCCGCTTCTCGCGCGCGAGATCGAGCGCGGCCTGCAGACCGGGGCGGTCGAGCGTCGTGCCGCTCGCCTGGTCTTCGTAGGCGGCGACGATACGCCAATCCTCCATCGCCTCGCAGTAGCGCTCCAACCGCTCTCGCTGGGTCTTGAGCGAGGTTGGCTGGTGGTCCTCGTCGGTCGAGATCCGCTGGTACAGACACACGCGCATCACCACCGGAACACCTCCCCGTCGTCGTCGGTTAGGTCGTCCATGGAGCCAGCGATCCCGCCGAACGTCAAGTCGGCGCCGGCCGGGCCGTACTCGACCTCCGCCGAACGGTCGGAATCCCAGGGTGCGAGGTCGGAGTTGCCGCAGAAATGGCAGCGCACGGCGGCCTTGTAGACCGGGCTGCCGTAGCGGTCGCGGCCGAGCCCGTCGGGGTAGGCGATCTCGTCGCAACGGCGGCAGACTCGCAGCCGCTCCCGGTCGATGACGGAATGCAGTGCCGTGTGTCCGTGTGCGAGCCGGGCGGCGAGGCCAAGCTGATGCTTGCGGGCACGTGCTTCCTGGTCGCGCCTGTCGAGGTAGTCGAGGCGGAGCCGTTGCTGTTCGCGGCGCGCGTCGTGGTCTCGCTTCGCGGCGTCTTCGAGACCGTCGACGGTGTACGTGCTCAGCAGCTCGCCGCGGTCGAGCTGGCGCTGGTGGTGGCGGAGCTGGGGGCCGACGCCGTATCGGCCGGCGAGCTCCCTGACGCGTGCGCGCTGTCGGCGCCGGTAGGTGTCGGCGAGCAGCTCGACGGCTTCGAGGTCGTGCACCGGCGGCGGCACCGGCTCCGGCTTGGCTTGTGCTTCGAGCGGATCTTCGGCGTCGAGCTGGTGCACGACCGCGGCGAACGCGTCGCGCTCGATCTCGTTCATGTCCTCCCGCGAGGCGAGTAGGAGTTCGAGCGCCGCCGCGCCCGCCGTCCCGAACTGGTCGAGATGATTGTGGAGACGGACGTGCTTCTCGATCAGGTGCGCGCGTAGGGCTTCCGGGCGGGTGCGCAGACGTTCGCGTTTCGCCTTGCGCGAGCGCTCCTCGGCTTCCTCCTTCGCACGCTTCGCGTCGTAGGCGATGCGCGCCTTGTTGAGGCAGTCGGTGACGGTGAGGCCGCCGCCGGCGAGCGCGAGGTCGTCCCAGCAGGCCTCGACGAGTGCGCGTTCGGGATCAAGGGCGTGCGCGCAGGCCGCGGCGGCGAACCAGTCGAAGTAGTGGCGGCTGTAGTAGTTGCCGCGGCCGTGCCGGTCGAGCTGGCCGCCGAGGATCTTCAGGAAGGCAAGCGTCCGCATCTCGGTCGTGGTGAGGAAGAGCAGACAGGGGCAGAACGCGTGCTGCTCGGTCCAGGATGCCTTCGCAGCGTAGGCGGCATAGCCCGACGCCTTCGTCTTAAGGCGGGCGTGACTCATCGTCCCCATATCCAGCTCGACGAACGCGAGCAGGCCCCGGCCGTCCTCGTCGTGGAGATGGATGAGTGCGTCGGGCGCGAGTGCCCGCTCGCGCCCATCAGCCCGGAACACCTCCCGCGCATCTCCCTCCCGCGTGAAGGCGTGCAGGCGCAGACCGACGGTCGGCGCCTGCACCGCTAGCAGGACGTACAGCTCGGACAGGCGTTCGGCGTGGTGGAGGAACTGCGGGTTCGGCTCCGCCCGCTCCCCGCCGCGGGGAGCGGGCGCACCACGCACGAACGCATCCGAAGCACGAGTCGGCCAGAAGTGAAACGGAGCAGAGCCCTTCTCCCGATAGGGGCGGCTACGACCGACAAGCCCCAGCTTCGTCGGCCGTTCAGTTCGGTAACGCAGCGTCCGTGCAGGTGTATCGGGGAGGAGGCGTTCGAGCTGGGTTTGCGTCAGCACGCGCTGCTCACCGAGCAGCGTGAGCAGACGCCGATCCGTATCGGTCAGCGACGCGAGCGCGTCGCGCCGGCCCAGCCGGCGCGCGCGACCGCGGCCACCGCGCGAGTGGATATCGATCAGGACTGGACCTCCATATACAGTCGGGCGCACAGCGGATCTGCGGAAGCGCCGTGGTTGCGCGCGAACGGGCATAACTGGGCTTGCCAGTCAGCGAGGGAGCGACTGGCAAAGAACCGGAGCGCAGTCACGCCGCTCTCCGAAGGCGAGTTGCTGAACGCTGTCGACGGGCTGCTGCCGCGAACAGCGCCGCCAGCAGCTCGACCGCCTGCGCTTCCTGGGTAGCGGTGAGCGGCTCGACCCGTACCGGGCCGAGCCTGATCTCACCGTCATCGATCGTTCGTGGGTGCAGCGGCACCAGCTTGGCGTCGCCGCGGGGCGCGTCTTCGTCTCGCATCGGTTTGTCGACGCGCCAGCAGAGGAGCCGAGGATCAACGCCGAAGCCCCGGAGCGGGATACGGCCGAACTCCGACGGAAGATCCTTCTACATAGAGAGGCCATTTTCGACCCCAAGAAATCACAGGCCCACGCGAAGACTTACGAGATCCTTACATCGCACGAGGTCGGTGTCAGTAGCGGGTCAGTGATGAGTAAGTCGGCGGCAGGAGCGGTGCCCCGCGGGCCGCGACTATCTCGGAGAGACAGGCTGGAGATTGGCAGCGATGGTGATCACGAGCCGTTTGTTCAAGGCGGTGTGGCCGTGGAGGCTCACGCCGGTGACGACGCCCTGCTGCTGCCATTGAAGGATCACGTGGCCAGAGTTCACCGCTGATCCGGTGGGGCATGCGATCCATTCCGCGCGACGACCCGAGAACGTCACGGGCGTACGTGCTCTAGCCCAAGGGCAGCCGAGGTCGCCCTCACGGAGCAGTACCGCTGGTCCGGACCAGATCGAGAGGTGCCCGCCACCCCTGCCGAGACCGACATAGTTGGAGGGCGCGGGAAAGTTTCCGTCGATGATGAATCGGCCACGGAAGAAGCAGCCGGGGCCTTCGCAGGTTCCCGGAGTTAGGGACGCCGGTAGAAGTCGCGGGCAGAGAATTGTGCGCTTGAATCTCTGCGCAGCACGTTTGCAGTAGGCGTGAACGCCCGCGGGTGCAGCGATCAGGTAGACGCCATCAATCTCCCGATCGCCGTGCGGAAGCGCCGCGACACGGAAGCCGGCTCGCTCGGCCTGCCTGACCGACGTAAAGCATCTAGACGGCCGCTCACCCAACTTCTTCTGGGCGTACGGCGACTCCGGCGGGTACACGATGTGCCCGTACGTGGACACGAGGTGGCCGCGCGGACAGGTGTAATGGTTCGCGTAGAGAATCGGCGCTATGCCGCGCTCGCTAGTCGTAGCCGACTGCTTGCCCGAGCCGCAGCCAACCATCGACCACAGGATCGCGAGCAGGGGGATTGCGATGGAGATCCGCCTAGAAGGCAATTCGAGTCAGAGGCTCGCCGAGAACGATCGCGCTGAGCCCCCCTCCTAGTAGCATCACGAGTAATCCTGCAGCGGCTGGTTTCAGAAGCCTGGGCTGTGCAAACACGGTTCGCTCGAGTCTTTCGCTCGCACTCTCGACCGGCATGTTGTACTGAATCACGAGCTCGAGTGATCGCCCTAGGCCGAACGCCACGCCATAGATGAGACCCCAGGTCGCGGAGCCGCGCACGACGACCAGTAGGAGGCCGATCCAGACGAGCGGCGTGATCACACGCGTTAGGTAACCGATGCCAAGGATGCCACCGAAGACGATCGGGCCTAGCAACGGGCGCTCCGCGGTATGGCGAGCCACCTGAAGCGGGGAGGAGGGTAGGAATCGCTGGTCTTCGCGGACGTACCATGCCAGGCCAAGTACTGACGTCACGACAAGTGTGGGCGTGAAGAGCTCGGTGCGAGTTGTGCCGAGCATCGCGTGGCCCAGCGCCGCGCCTGCGAAGTTCACGAGCGCGGCGAGCGCGACCGCGGCCGAAGAGAAGAGGGTGAGGTTTCGTCTCGATCGGCGGGAGTGACCACCCCCGAGCAGCACGAATGCTGCGTTGCACGATCAGGGCGAGGCCGAGTCAAGCAACCCCGCCAGCACTCCAAGGAGGGCTGGCAGGCTGACGGAGGCGAGACCGATCATCAGACTGGCGCGTTGATCACGGGTGCGCCTTCGATCGGCACGCCGTCCGGAGACGACTCTGTGCGCTTTCCGATGAGCGATTGGTCGAGTGCCGGTCTGTGGACCGCCTTCTCGCAAATGCAGCGGTTGTATTGACCGCAGCCTGATGCCTTGCAGTCGCAACACGCGACGTAATAGGTGCTGTAGAAACACGTCCAGCAACCCGAGGAGGCGTACTCACCGTAGTCGGGCGAGCAGTTCAGGCACTGAGAGGGGTTCGTTGGCGAGCAGCAGTTCTTTGAACAGCAGCTTGTTCCGCAGCAGGGCGAGGGTCCGCAGCATGAGTACGCACAGCAGCCCCCGATCGCTTTTGCACTTTCAGGGTTCATGAAGAAGAAGCGATAACCTGCCGCTGACCCGACGGCGACTCTCAGGAAGAGTCCGTTGGCCGCCCAGCGAAGCAGTCGCCGCCTCTCGATGCGCCTCGCGAAAAACTCGGATCCAGGAAGCGCCTGGTCTTGTTCCTCTGTCTCCGCCATGATCCCTCCTCTATACGGCGGTGGTTGCGGGTGCGCGCCCATCGACATCAACGGCGTGAGCCAGAGCGGGCAACGCGGCTGTTTCGATTAGGCGTCGAAGATCGTCGGGCGTGTTGACAAGCCCCTTCGCCGCGACGACCCCGGCGCGGTCCGCGACGAAGGCGAAAGGGCTTACCGCGGCGTCCATAGCGTCGTGCAGCGCGCCTTCTTGGCTGACGCCATAGACCCAGCTGTGGCCCCCCGCGGTCCATCGGTGATTGATGCTGCGATCGATGTAGACCGTCTTGATCTCAGGCTGCGTTTGCTGGAACTCGTCCAGTTGAGGAACGAGCTGATTGCACAGCTCGCAACCCGGTCCGCCGAATATCAGAATCGACCCCCGTTGGTCCGGCGTGAGCGAAAGAACCTCCCTCAATGCCAGGGCAGCCTCCCCGAGGTCGACGGTGTGCGAGAGGGGCAGTCGCTTGCCGGGCGCGAGCCCTGTCTCTTCAACCCGCGCGCGTGAACCGATGTAGAGCAAGCCGAACTGCCGGTAGAGCAGAACGACAAGCGTGGTCAGCACGAAGAACAGCGCCCAGAGAGCGCCCACAGCGACAGTCAGCATCTAGGCCTCCCTCATCGAGAATTCGTGTAGGGCAACCGGAAGCAAGGTTGGCAGCTCGAGAGTCAGAAGAACGAAGGGCGCGACCAGACACGCCGCCTGCGCACCAGCAAGCGTCCCGAACGCTGGAGTGGTCATCGCGGCTGCCGCTGCCGCAACGGCGGCCACTGCGACTAGAACCGTGTTCCTGAGAATCAGATCGCCCCGCTGAACACCAGCTGGGGCGCTCCCCCAGCACCCGCAGCCGAGCAAGGTAGGCCGGCGATCGAGCGCGACCGCCGCCGTGAGCACGAGCAGCAAGAGGGCGGCAGCAAACACTCCGGCTTCGCGAGTACGCGGCAACAAGATCGCCGCCAAGACGGCCGCTTCCGTGCACGGCACCAAGACGCGCACGCCGTGCCTGAGCTTCACGGGAAGCCAAGACACCAGCGTGTACGCCTCTGCCGCAGCGACGAATTCCCCCCAACGAAAGAGCTTGTACGCAAGCGACGCCAATAGCGTCTCGACTACGAATGACGCGGTCAGCAGCAAGACGCTCGCCATCGCATCTCCCGTGTCGAGTCGATGCAACCCTCGTGAGCCTGCGGGCTCGCGTCGACTGATCTTCGTGCTCGGAGAGGGCTTCCCCAGAGGCCGGCGGCCCTCAGCTGCTCGGGGACGCGACGCCAGAAAGCACGAGCGGCGGCAGCCTTCTCGGCTCGGTTGGCGCCGAACTTAACGCCGCAGGAGTCACGTCTCGACTCCATCAACCCCACCTTGGCTGGAACCATCGCGAACTGAAGCACCTCTACTGCCTGGTGTCAACTTTGTGCGCGGCTTGTGACGAGCTACGACGGGCGTATGCTTCATGGGGCGTCGCGGCCGACTCCTCAACCCCTTGGCTTGGAACCCTCGGAGTTGTTCGCGTCGGCCGCGCGCCATCTTTCTGAAGCTCGCCCTGCCATTACGGGCTGAAGTGTGAGTCGCCCGTGCAGAAGACACAGCGGGTCCTCTCCCGGGCTGCCGGAAGAGGACCCGCGTGCGAGGCTGGCTGCGCCTCCTCGGAGTGGAATCTCCTTGCTATTCGCTGCCAGTCCTTCGGCTCTCGACCTCATCTGCCTGCGCTTCCACATGACGGCGGGGAGATGGTCGGCGCGTTGGGGTCGTTGGGAGCTTGGACGAAGACGAACAGCATGTTCGGTGTGCGGTCGTCCGGGGTGATGTCCCAGACGATGCTGTCGGGCGGGACGGTGGCCGGGGTGCTCGTGTAGCCGCCGGTCACTGCCTGCGGCGCTGTCGGGTTGTTGTCGGTTCCGGTCGCCTGCGTGCCCCAGTGCTGGAAGCGCCATTCAATCTGGTAGCCGTGCTGTGTCAGGACCGTCTGTGCCGTTCCGGCCGATTGGCCGATGAGGCGGCAGGCGATGCCGCTGACCACGGGAGAGGGCAGCGTTGGGGCGTTCGGCTTGAGCACCGCATTGTGCAGGGGGCCGAAGACGCCGGCGAGGGCAAGTCCGCCCACGAGCAGCGCGGCTGCAAGCGCTGCGGCAGCAAGCAGCATGCGATGTGGGCGGCGATGTCGGCGCGTCGTGCGCCGGAGCGTCACCGGTTGGACGCGTGCGAGTGGTGCGAGCAGTTCGCGGACGAGTTCGTCGTCGGCGGCCAGTTCGATCAGGGGGCTCATCGGTCGCTCTCCTTCTGAACGGTGGGACTCGGGCCACGCCCGGCAGCCTCGATGAGGCGCGCCTTCGCACGCGCCAGTCGCTGCCGGACAGCCTCTGGCGTGCGGCCGGTCATGGCCGCGAGCTCGCCAGAATCGAATCCGTAGAGGTAGCGCAGGATCAGGAGCGCACGGTCGTCGGGTTCGAGGTGGCGCTCGAGCAGGTCGCGAAGTGCGAGTAGCTCGAGATCGTCACGCTCGCTCGGCTCGGGTCGCTGCACCAGCCGTTCGAGTGCGGCACGGAAGCGACGGCGGCTACGAAGCGCACTGAGCGCACGGTTCCGGGCGATCCCAAACAGCCACGCTTCGCGGTTCTCGACCTCCGCGAGACGGTCGCGAAGCCTGAACGCGTCGTGGAAGGTGTCCTGTAGCAGGTCCTCGGCGAGCTGGCGGTTTCCGACCATTTGCGCGAGGAAGCGGCCCAGGCGACCCTCACAATCACAGAAGAGCTGCTCGATCGCCAAGTCGCCCTCGCCCAGAGGCCGAGCGTTCGCCGACCGGTGGGAAGCGGCCGCAGCAGCTGCGGCGGTGGGTCGCGACTTGAGGGACTTCACGACTTCCTCCATCTACAGGTACAGGTGCCGCTACGAGGTCTAACGTGACACGCCGACCGTAAAGAGGACCTGCGTCAGGAAGCTAGCGGGGCTGGCGCTTGTCCAAGGGTTCCACTCCGTGGAGGCCGCAGCCAGCCCCAAGCCAATCTAACTCCCGAGTCGGCGGAGGTGCGCTTCAGCACGAGCGAGGGTCTGGGCCGAGGACGCATTGACAGCAGTTCACAGTCGCGATACGTTCGGAGGTGGTTCCACTCCGCAAGCGAAAGGAGGCCCTCCGACGGACACGTCCTCGTCCGGCGCAGGTAGAGCGAACGTGCCGCGCGCGCTCCCGTCTGCTCGCGCCTAACCAGTCACTTCTACTCGAAGAACAGCGCTCTGCCTTGGAGCGCCCGCTCCTTTGCTGCGGCCCGAGCGCACGACGCGTGAAGGGAGAAGCAAAGTGATTCGTCCACTTATCCGTCGCTTGTTGCGGCGCGGGTTCTTCCTCGTCGCCCTGAGCGCTGCCGCCGTGGTCGTGGTCGTTGCCGCCGCGCATGCGAGTCCGACCGCGACAGCCGCCAGCGCCACACCCGATCCAGGGCACCACTGTGTCGTTACGGTTGCGCCGCTGCTGCCTGGCCAGGCTATGTCTGTGACCTCGGCGCCGCGGTGCTTCGGCACCTTCGCAGAGGCGATCGCGGCGGCCACAAACGGCGCCGTCCAGCTGCCCGCGAACGTACAGCCGGCCGATGTGACTGCCGCGACGCTCGCACCGGCCGCGCCGACCAGCACGACGATCATCGGCATCGACTGGATCGACATCAACTACTCCGGTTCCTCGCTGACCTGGCAGGTCTCGAATGGAGTCGGCTGCACCACTGGCCTGAGCTACCAGTCGAACGTGACGGGCTCTTGGAACAACGTCATCTCGTCGTCGAAGGCGTTCGCGGGCTGCACGCTCAACACCCACTACGACCTTCCTTACCCGAACCAGAACAACGGCGCGTTCATCAACTGCACGCCCAACTGCGCCTCGATGGGAGCGATGAACGACGCCACCTCCGCCGAGTCCTGGCGGCCATAGAACATGCACCCACACGAGAAGCGAGGAGTCCTTCAAAATGAACATCCGACAGCCCATGAAGCGCACGCTTCTCGCGCTCGCCGCGATCGTCGCCCTTGCCGCGACCAGCGCGTCAAGCGCAGGAGCACGCACCGATACCCAGACGGCCCCCTCAGCCCGAAACTGCGTGATTACGATCGCGCCGCTTCAGCCCGGCGCGACCAGCTCGGCCACCTCCGCACCGCGGTGCTACGCGACCTTCGCTCAGGCAATCGCCGACGCCAGCAACGGCACCGTCAACCTGCCGACGACCGCTACTCCGGCCGCCGTCACCGACGCCACCCTCGCCCCTGCTCTCGCAACAGGCAGCTCGATCATCGGCATCGACTGGATTGACGCCAACTACTCCGGCGCATCACTCACCTGGCAGGTCTCGAATCCAAACGGCTGCAACGGCTACCAGTACTCCTCGAACGTCACCGGCTCGTGGAACAACGTCATCTCGTCGTCGAAAGGGTTCACCGGCTGCGACATCAACCCCCACTACGACCTCGCCTACCCGAACCAGAACAATGGCGCCAAGATCTTCTGTACGCCCAACTGCGCCACCATGGGCGCGATGAACGACGCCACCTCCTACGAAGAATGGAGACCCTAGGACTCTGAGTTGGACGAACGATTGCGGTGGCGGCGAACCTTGTCGCCGCCACCGCAGAATCGGCCGTCAGAGCCTCAGCGGGCCGCCCACCAAATCCGGCAGAACGTGGTTCGCGCAATACCCGGTTCGGCCCACTTTCCGGACGGTGCGTAGGCCTCGGGCGTGACGCGGTGCGTCCGCCGGCGAGGCCCGCGGCTCACGCGAGCGGGGAGCGCGTCTTCTCGCCCTCGCCGGCCCGCGTCTCCTCCTGCCAGATCG
>Ga0209061_1005644_pt1 | contig 10763 bp, 19 predicted proteins | sample Coa_R1_10_FD_187157 | JGI IMG/M metagenome (GOLD analysis project Ga0209061, IMG submission 187157) | Surface soil microbial communities from Centralia Pennsylvania, which are recovering from an underground coalmine fire - Coalmine... | ecosystem: Environmental > Terrestrial > Soil >... | reverse complement strand
CCGACCGCGTCCCTGCGGCCGGCTGCGGCTAGTTCCCCCGGGGTGACGCCGGCGACGGCGGCCATGCGGGCGATGGTGCGGGCGGGGGCGTCGCGGACCGCGGCGTAGGAGCCGGGCGAGACGTGCTGGACGCCGGTGGTGATCTGCCGCCAGCGTCCGTAGGAGATGCCGGCGCGGCGCGAGGCCTCGCGGATGGACAGGTTGAGGCGGGTGAGGGCTTCGGCTATGAGCTTGCCTTCCGGCGGTGGCCCGGGCTGCTGGTCCATGCATCCAACCCTTCACATAGATTCACACCCTGTCTGGCGGGAACGCGGGATGTGATCCAACTGTGACGGTAACAGAACGGACACGGCCCTGTCATAGCCCAAAGAGGTCCGTTACCCTCGCGCACCTGGCGTGCTCGGAGGATCTCGCGCGCGACCCGTTACCTAGCCGTGACCGCAACATGCGCGAAGGGACTTGACCTTCACACCCCTTCACGCATATTGTGCGGGCATGGGCAACATGGGCAACGTGAAGATCCCCACCGATCACGAACCCGTCGCGGTCGAGTACGCACGCCGCAAGGCCGGGCTCACCAAGACCGACGTCGCCCGCGAGCTCGGCGTCTCCCTCAGCCTGATCAGCCAGATCGAATCCGGCGTGCGCAACGCGACCCCGGCGATGATCCAGAAGCTCGCCCAGGTATTCAACTGCCCTGTTGTCGTCCTGGAGCGCAAGCGCTACCCGGCACCCCCGGACGGGGAGAAGACGGAGGCGGCCTAGCCGCACAAGATTGCGGCCCGGTGCGTCACCACCGGGCCGGGTCCGAGATGAAGCGGACACCAGCACCATACCAGGCAGTCACCGAGATGGAGCGGAACATGATCGGCTACACCCCTCACGAACTGGACCTCCGGGCGCACCCGGACACCGCCCGGTTCGACGACGGGCGGCGCATCCTCGCCGTCGCCAAGGGAATCCTCCCCTTCCCCTACATCAGCCCCGGCCTGGCCGTGTTCTTCTACGCCGGCATGCCCGACGCGGAGCAGGCCCGCGCCGCGGTCGAGGCGGCCGCCGCCGTCCTCGCGTCCGCGTTCTCCGTCCGGTTCGCACCCCGCATCACCCTGGCCGGCGGCACCCGCCACTACATCCTCGGCGCGGTCCTGCCGTCCGGGATGCGGCTGGAGATCGCCGCGCTGGCCGGCCACTTCGACAGCCAGGACACCCCTGTCCCGGCCCCGGAACTGGCGGAGGCGGCGGCATGAACCCCTACCAGCAGGCATGCGAACGGCTCAGCCTCGCGGCCGCCCGCTACGCGCAGGCACTCGGCGACGCGAAGCAGGCGATCGAGAAGGCCGCCGCCGAGTACGAGGCCGCGGAAGCCGGCCTGCGCCAGTACGAGGCCAGGCCCGGCGTGCCGCTGCCGCAGTACCGGGAGCAGGTGCCGGCATGAGCCGCGAGGTCAGCTTCCCCGCCGCCGGCCGCCACGCCAGGGGCCCAGCCGTCGCCTCCCGGATCCGGGCCGCGCTCCGCGCCCGCCAGGACACGGGCACGGAAGACAGCATCACCGGCGCCATCCGCATGCTGCCCGCCGGGGACTGGCCGCAGCACGCCGGGGACTGGCGGGAGGACACCATCACCTCGTTTCCCGCCATCACCGGCGGCACCCCGCCCCCGGAAACGGTCACCTGGCCCGCGGCCGGGCTGGCTACCGTCATGCCCCCGCCGCCGGAGCCGTGCCCCTGCGGCATGCACCCCGGGACGGCCCCCGGCAAGGACGCGCTCCTGTCCTGCGCCCCCGGGGTGACTTCCCGGATGTGGCGCATCCGGGTCGCCAGGGGGGAATGGCAGGACGCCGGCAGCCTGTACGACAAGGCGCATGCCGCCACCCACCTGCCCGCGCTTGACGCCCAGCGGCGGATCGCGGCCGGGCTGATCGCGGGCAGGCATGACATCGCCGCCATGCTCGCCCGCAACCCGGGGCTGCACACCGACCCGGGTACCGCCGCCGGGCTGCGCCGTCAGGAGGCGCACCTGGCCGGGCTGCTGGCGAAGGTGCAGGCGCGGGGATGGCACGCGCTGCCCGGCCCGGGGGAGGCGGCATGAGCACCGTTACCGAGGCTGAGGCTGAGGTCATCGCCCGCGGCTGGCAGGCGTACCGGCACTGCGCGTCCCTGCCGTGGCCCGCTGTCGGCGCCGGCGAGGTAGCCCGCGCCGAGACCCGCCTGTGGACCGCCCTGGAAATGCACGGCCGCTTCGCGGCCGACGAGTACCCGGTTGAGGCGCTGCTGCGGGAATGGGCGGCGGAAGCGGGACGCGCTACGGACGCGCTCATCGCAGCCGTCCGGGACAAGTGCGGGGACGAGGCCGCTGAGTACGTCAGCGGCGGAAGCGGGACGCGCTACGGACGCGCTCATCGCAGCCGTCCGGGACAAGTGCGGGGACGAGGCCGCTGAGTACGTCAGCGGCGGAAGGGGGACCATGCGATGAGCGAGACGACGGTTGACCTGGCAGCGCTGCGCAGGCCTTTCAGGCCCGAGCAGATCGGCAAGCTGCCCCGGGTCACCTGCCCGAAGTGCGCCCAGCGCGGCGCGCAGTGCTCCGAGCACGTCAAGAGCAAGTGCGGCGTCTGCCAGGCATACGTCTCAGAACGTCACATCCACCTCGACTACGTGGGCCACGCGGACGTGACAAGCCGCCTGCTGGAGGTAGACCCGGCCTGGAACTGGGAGCCGATGGCCAGGGACGAGCGCGGGCTGCCCGTGTTCGACCTCGACAGCGAAGGCCAGCCGGTCGGCCTGTGGATCAGGCTGACTGTCGGCGGGGTGACCCGGCTCGGCTACGGTTCGGTGCCGTCCGGCCAGCCGGATGCCGTGAAAGTGCTCATCGGGGACTGCCTGCTTCGCGGTACGCCGGTTCAGACGGCACGCGGCACCGTCCGCATCGAGGATGTGCATGTCGGAGACCTGGTGCCTACCCGCGACGGCTGGCGCCGGGTGACCGATCACTGGCTCTCGCATCCGCTAGCGCCGGCGCTGGCCGTACTCCTTGCTGACGGGCGAGTGATCGTCGGCACTCCGCATCACCGGGTCCCGACCGCGAACCGCGGGCTGCAACGCATCGAAGCATTGCGCAATGGGGATATGCTTTATGCATGGCAGGCCACCGCAAGAACGCAGGCGCAGACGAGATCATCTGGAACGGACGCCGCTACCGGCGTCATCCCGGTCATCCCGACCGGCATCGTCGCGTCTACTTCATGGCGACCACCGCACCGCGCAACTACCTGCACGCCGGCATCTACGAGGCAGCGCACGGGCCGGTCCCCGAAGGCTGGCACGTCCATCACCGCAACGCTGACCCGCTTGATAACGACCCCGGAAACCTCATCGCCCTCTCGCCGGAGGATCACGCTAAGCGGCACGGCGAGCACCTGGTCACCTACGAGCGGCACTGCGATGAATGCGGCGAGCCTTACGAGGCGGTCCGCCGATGGAGCCGCTGGTGTTCTCCTGCTTGCAAGGAACGCCGGCGGCGCCGAGACGGGACTGCCTACGTTCGCCCCCGCAAGGGACCTTCCGGGGATGTCCGAGCCTGCGAGGAATGCGGGGCTGAGTTCACCGCCAAGCGACCGTGGGCGCGTTTCTGCTCAGGTAGCTGTCGTGGCAGTGCTGGACGCCGGGCCAGGAGAGGTCTGGAACCTTAGCGTCGAAGGCGCTCACGAATACGTCGCCAACGGGATAATCGTCCGGAACAGCCTGCGGAACGCCGCGATGCGGTTCGGCGTGGCCGTGGACCTGTGGGCCAAAGGCGACCGCGCCGACCCGGCAGCGGAGAATGCGACCGCGTCAGCGGGGCAGGCGGCGCGGCGCGGCAGGTCCGCCGGCGACGCCTTCGAGGACGCCGCCCCCGCGCGGCCGCAGCAGCGCGGCAGGCCCAGGGATGGCATCGACGCGGCAGCCCAGGCGTTCGCCGAGGAGGCGCACAAGGCGGCCACCGCGGAAGCCATCGAGGACATCCGCCGGCGGGCACGCGAGGCCGGGAAGGTCACGGCGCTCGTCCGCAACCCGGCAGGCGGCACCGGGAAGCTGGGCCAGCTTGCCGTCTACCTCGACTGGCGGGGCAAGCAGCTCAGCAACGCTGCGCTCAGCCCCGAGGACGAGTGGGCGCTGCGGATCGCCGAAATCCCCGGCGGGGCGCTCGCCGAAGCCGCCCAGGTGTACGACGACCTGGCCGACACCCTCGGCGGCAAGGCCGCGGAGCGGGAGCGGTTCCTGGGCCTGGAGGCGTCCCTGCTGGCCCGGTTCCCTGAACTGCGGGCCGAGTTCCCTGAACTGCGGGCCGATGAGGCCGATGAGGGAAAGGACGCCGCCGCGTGATGAAAGGCACCGGGTTCCTCGAGCGCATCACCCTCGCCGAGTTCCTGTCCCGGCATTTCGCCGCGGCACGCAAGGGGCCGCTGAACGCGGAAGCCCTCGGCGAGATGGTCACCGGAGAGCGGATGGCCGCGGTGTTCGGCGGCCGGGTCGCCGCCTGGGTGTCCCTGCCCAGGCCCGCGACACGGGTGAGGGTTGTCAGCGAGCCGGCGTTCCGCGCCTGGGTGAAGAAGCACATGCCGGACGAGGTGGTCACCGTCGAGCAGGTCCGTGAAGCCTCCCAGCGGGCCATCCTCGACCAGGCGAAGGCCAACGGCGGCAGGTGGCTGAACCGGGAGACCGGCGAGTACGTCCCGGTCGACGGTATTGAGGTCGCCGCGGGTGACCCGGCGCCGCGGGTGGAGCTGACCCCGGACGCTGCGGAGGTCATCGGGGCGGCGTGGCGGGACGGGGAGATCGACCTGGGGCCGATGCTGGCCCTCCCGGCGGGGGGTGAGCACGGTGCCTGAGATTCCCGGGACTTCCCCGGATACCCGGGTGGATGACATGTCGGGGTGGATGTGGGCGCTGTGGGCGGACAGGCCGGAGCATTCCCGGTGCGGCGGGTGGACGATCGACATCCGCGACCAGGTGATGACCTGCGCGTGCGGGGCCCCGCTGTTCCGCCTCGGCGGGATCGCCGGCGGGGCGGGGGGCGCGGCGGCATGAGCGCTGAGCCCCTGACCCCCGTTGCCATCGAGGCGAGGCTGCGGCAGCTCATCACCGACCTGACCCGGGCGCAGTCCGCGCTCGCGCAGGCCAGGGACCTGGAGATCGAAGCGAAGCACGCGTGGGAACGCGCCCGGCGCCGTGCCCTGCTGTCGGAGAAATCCCCGAAGGTGACACGCGGCGGGTATACCACGGCCGAGCGGGATGCGTGGGTGGACGAGCAGGTCACGGATCTGCGGTTCGCCTACGACCGTGCCGTCGTCACCCGCGAGTCCGCGCAGGATCACCTGCGGGTGCTGCGGGATCAGGCCGAGATCGTCCGCTCCCTCGGTGTCTCCGTGCGGCAGTCCTATGAACTGGCAGGTGCGTCGTGACTACTCCGGGGAGGCGCGGCCCAGTGAAACAGGAAACCCGGCCCGTGAGGGAAGGAATCCCGGTCCTTCAGGCCCGGGAGGATGTCAATGTCTCATGGACCGTCCCGGGGTCGTCCCTGACCCGCAGGGTGGCGAGGACGGGGAAGATAAACCCGGTCAGCGCCAGGGGGAAAGCCGGGGAACACGGCGGGGACGCGGCGAGGCGGAGGGACACGGAACCGGATGCGGAGACGCGCAGGCTCGTACTGGAGAGAGACGGCTACGCGTGTGTCTGCTGCGGGGCCTCCGTCCTGGGCCGGCCCTACTCGCTGCAGCACCGCAAGCGCCGCAGCCAGGGCGGCGGCAACTCGCCGTCGAACCTGATCACCGTGACGACGGGATGCCATGCGCGGATCGGCAGCCGCGCCGACCCAGCCGACGAGGCGAAAGGGTACACCTGCCGGGGCTGGCAGGACCCTGCCGGAGTCCCCGTGATGGTGTTCCGCCCTGGCGCCCTGGGGGCGGCCGTGTGGCTCGCTGATGACGGCACCTGCAGGCTTGAGCCCCCTGAGGGTCGTGATGCGGCATGAGCGTCACCGGCTGGATCTGGATCATCGCCGCATGGGCCGGCTGGCTCCCCGTCCTGATCCTCGCCGCCGCCGCAGCAGGCGGCATGCGCCTCAGGCGGGCATCCCGCCGTCGCCCGGTGCCGGGCATCCCGTCCGACGGCTACGGGACGTTCACCCCGGGGGAGGCGGCCGCCTGGTACCGTCTCGTCCTCGCGTACCGGCAGCCGTCCGCCCCGGAACCTGGCAGCGGCGAGAGGCGGCGGCAGCGGTGAGCGGCATCGTCCAGTTCGCGGTGGCTGCCGCTGTCGTAGCCTTCGCCGCCGCCAGCGCCATCCGCCGGAGACGTGCGCTCCGCCGGCGTGCAGCGGAGCGCGCATCCCGGCTGGACGCCCATGAACGCGTGGTTCCCCGGCAGCCGCCTGGAGGGCCGAGGCCACCCCTCCAGGCGGTCACCTGGAGGCGGGGAGCCAGGGAACCCGGATGGGATCCGTGCGGGTCGGGGCCGCTGAAGATCCTGGGCAGCGGCGAGAGGGGGACGGGACATTGAACACGGCTGATGAGCGTGCCCGCCGGGGCGCGGCGCTGCTGGACATGCGACGGCCCGGCTGGTGGCACAGCATCGACCTGGTGCGGCTTGACCGGTGCTTTGCGGGCGCAAGCCCGGCCGTTCAGGGCCGGGATAGCCCGTCGCCTGGCAGACTCCGGGACATACCGCAGGGCATGCGGGAATCCACGCCTGAGAAGCTGGTTGCAAGACCAGGTATCACCCGTAAGACCTCTCGCGGGAGAGGCACGGCGAGTCCAGGAATCCCCTCCCTTCAGGGAGGGGAGTGTCAACTGATCCAGGCGCGCCGCGAGCAGGAAGCGGCTGCCACGTGAACACGGCTGCCTTCATCACGGAGACCGTCTGCCGGACGGTCGTCTACCTCGCCGGGATCGGCGCGGGGCTGAGGCTCCTGCTGGCGTTCGCGCCGCGGGTGACCGTGTCGAAAGCGCCAGCCCCGGTGAGGGAGCCCGCCGCCGTTCCCGTCCCGTCTGCGGACGGCCAGGGCACCGCTGTCACTGCCGGGGGCGCGTCGTGAGCCGTTATGTCGCCGCGGTGGTCACGGCCACAGCCGGCCTGATTAAGGCTAAGACGGATCCCCGGCTGGAGCCGGCCCCGGGCTGGGCGCATGCCAGCGACGCGCTGGCCTGCGCGGTGGCCGGGGCGAGAAGCAGGCGGCGGGAACACGCCGCTATCACGGCGAGGGAGGACCGGCATGCCTGAAATCATCGCGAGCACGATGGGCTCCCCCAGCCCTCACCCGGCCGGGCTGGGCGGCGGCTACAAGTACAGGCGCGACCCGGCGTGGACGCCAGGCGACCCCCGCTACCGGGAACCCGGCCAGCCGCGGCCCGGGCAGGAGAAGCGGATGATACCCCGCGAGCACCGGATCCTCCGGTACTGCGCGCTGCGGGACTCCCGCAAGACCCTGGCCGAGGCGAGGGCCGTGATGGGGATAGCGGCGAGCACAGCCCGGGACTACGAACGGGAATACCGGCAGCGGAAGGAAGGCCAGCCGTGACCGCGCAGGCCCCGGCCGCTGGCAGGCGTCCCGCCGCGCCGCCCGTTCCTCCCCCGGGCCGGGCTGCTCCTTCTGCCGGGCTCACCGCCGCCGCCCGCTGCGGAGGCTGCGGGTGGGCGGAAGGGCCGGGATCAGCGGCAGCCGTCGACCGTGCTGCGGAGAAGCACATGCGCCCGGGGCATCCCACCGCTGTCGTCGCTGAACCGGAAGTTCCCGCAAGGACCGGGGCGATATGGCCGGGGGGAGGTGGTGCCCATGTCTGAGTTGCGGATCGGTTCGCTTTGCCTGTGCCCCTGCCGCAGGTGGCGGCGGCGCCTCCTGCGGAAACCCCCGGCCCCCGTCCCTGTGCCCGCAGCACCCCCGCTGCGGGCCGGGGAAGTCATCGCCCTCGCCATGGCAGCCCAGGCCGCCGGCGAGATGGAACCGGGGGACATCCCGGTCGGGGTGTCCGTCTCCGTCGTCAGCCGGGGCCAGATCGTCCTCTACTCGGTCACGGCAGGGCAGGGGGTGTCCGCTGCGGTTGCCACCGGGGGCAGCGCGGCGATGAGGAAGGCCATGGATGCTTTCAGCGAGGTGTTCACCGACGTCACTTTCCGGGGGGTGCCGTGAGCTTCCGGGGCCTGTTCCGCCGCCGTGAGCGTCCCGCCTCCGCTTCCCGTGACCTCATCGAATGGCTGGATGCCAGGGAGCGGGCGGACATCGCGGTGCGGCTGCTGTTCACCACCGAGCCCACGGACAGGGCCCTGGCCGGGTGGTCGTGGTACGAGCCGGGGGAGGCGTGCTGCCCGGCAGGCGACGGGGAAAGGTGGCGGCCGTGAGGTCAGGACTGCGCGCGGCGGCGCGGGGAGCGGCGCCGCTTCCCGCCTTTCGTCCTGGCCGTGCCCGCCGCCTCCGCGGTGAGCCTGGAGATTGTGCCGCGGTCGTAGGCCCGGCCGGTCAGCCGCTCGATCTCGACGACGGTCAGCTCGGGCTTCTGGACGCGGACGACGGGCAGCAGCTCGCGGACGCGCCTGATGTGCTTCTCGTAGGCGGCTTTCGCCTCGTTCGCGGCGCGGGCTTCCGCGACCAGTTCGTCTACCACGTCCACGCTCCACGCTCCAATTACCGGCGCTGGCACGGCACAGCGCAAGACCTCACGCATGCGTGCCGTCGCGGCTCGCATCGCGACTGGCATCAGCATACCACGGCACCGCAAACGAGATGACTTGCATCATGCGCTGACGCATGTGTAGGCTCACGTTCGTCAGCATGCAGCGCACGGCCCCGGAACCCTCCGGGCTCAGAAGGACTCCTGAACACCCGCATGACGACCCGAAAGGCGGCACCCGGTGCCTGTCTCCCGCCCGCGGCATCCCGTTGCCGCCGCCGGCCTGCGGCCAGAGGATTCCGGGCGCCCGGATGCCGGCGAGGCTGCCCGCGGCGACGGACTGCGCGGTGGGTTATGGCGATGGGAGAGATCTACATCAAGCTCGCGGTCAACTTCGCCGACGATCCGAAGGTCCGCGCGCTGGCCCGCTACGGCGCCCCTGACGCCGGGCTCGCGCGGGATCTGTTCATCCAGATGATCTGCCACTGCAAGGAGATGCTCACGGACGGGTTCGTGTCCGCTGAGCAGGTCGGGCTGATGGTCTACCCGCTGGACCCGGAGCACGGAAACCAGCTTGCTAAGCAACTTGCTTCCGTGGGGCTTATCAAAGAGGAAAGCAAAAACGAAGCACCAGGGTGGCAAGTGCTTGCCTACGTGAAGCGCAACGGCACCCGCGAGGACGTCGAGCGGCTGTCCCGGGTGCGCGCCGAGGCCGGCCGCAAGGGCGGAAGGCCCCCAGGTCACAGGCCATCTAAAGCAAACCGGAACCAAATTGCTAAGCAAACGAAAAGCCGGCCTAACCCATATACAGAGACAGAGTCAGAGACAGAGTCAGTTATAGAACAGGCACCTACGGTGCCTGCCGCTGACGCGGCTGGCACGGCCCGGGGACTCACCGTCACCCAGCGATCCAAGCGGCTGACCGACGCCTATGCCGAAGCGGAACCGCTGTGCAAGTGGCCCGCTGTCAACGCAGTCGTCATCCGCGCCATCAAGAGCGAGAAGTTCACCGACGACGAGATCAAGGCTGCCCTGCTGCGCCTCGCCGCCGGAAACCGCTCCGTCACGGTCGACACGCTCCGCACCGAGCTACAGGGTTTCCCGCTAGCGCCGCCCGGCCGGGCAGCCAGCCCGAAGAAGACCAGTTACAGCGACGAGGAGTACGCCAGTGGATGGGGCTAAGGCACACGCCGGCCTGATCAGGTTCTTCCCCGGTGCCGCCTCGGCCGTCTGCAATGATGACGGCCACGGATGGGCCACGGTGACCGACGCCGGAGGCCGCGAGTCACAGTCCCGCTGCCCCGGCTGCCATTACGAGAAGCTGGCCGCGAAAATCCAGCGCCTCACCCCGCCGCGGTTCCGCGCTCCCGTCGAGATACCAGGCCCCGTCACCGCCTGGGCGCAGCGCGGTTTCAAGGCTCAGGGGCTTTACCTCGCCGGCCAGGTCGGCACCGGGAAGACACACGCCGCATGGGCTGCCCTCGCTGACTGGTGCGCATTCACCGGCACCATCCCCCGCGGCGGGGAGGATGCGACCTCAGACTGGCCCTCCCATGACCGCATCCCGCCGAACGTCATCTTCACCCGCATGACCGACCTGCTCGACGACCTGCGCCCCGGTGACGACTCCCGGCAGCGCATCCGCGACTGCCAGCACGCCGCGCTCCTGGTGATCGATGACGTGGGCGCGGAGAAGCCGTCCGAATGGACGCAGGAGCGCTTCTACTCGGTCATCGATCACCGCTACGTCCAGCAGCTCCCGCTCATCGTCACGAGCAACCTGCCCCCGTCGAAGCTGGCCGGGCAGGTAGGCGACCGCGCGGCGAGCCGGCTCGCGGAGATGTGCGAGATCGTCGTCATGACCGGAACCGACCGGAGGAGGACGGCAGCATGACCGGTCCTGACATCGCCTTCCTGGCCCGGTTCGCTTACGAGCATCGGCACCGGCCCGGCCGGGTACGCCATGACGAACGTCACCGAGGCTCACCTGAAGGTGTGCCTGACCGTCCTGGCTGCCCGCGTCGCGAACCCGGGCGCCTTCCCGGTCTACGACCCGGAGTTCAGCACGCCGTCTTGTCCCGGCGCATTCTCGGTGACCTGATGGACGCCGGGAATGCGCCGGG
>Ga0209061_1005642_pt1 | contig 10764 bp, 9 predicted proteins | sample Coa_R1_10_FD_187157 | JGI IMG/M metagenome (GOLD analysis project Ga0209061, IMG submission 187157) | Surface soil microbial communities from Centralia Pennsylvania, which are recovering from an underground coalmine fire - Coalmine... | ecosystem: Environmental > Terrestrial > Soil > Unclassified... | reverse complement strand
GGGTGAGGAAGTCGTGGGTGCCGCCGTACAGGCAGTCGCTGGCCAGCAGGTGGTCCCCGGCGCGCAGCACGCTCAGCAGCGCGGCCGTCACCGCCGCCATGCCGGACGCGGTGGCGACCGCCGCCTCGGCGCCCTCCAGCGCGGCCAGCTTGTCGTGCAGGTACCGCTGGGACGGCGTCGAGCTCAGCCGGATGTAGGGGATGTCGTGGTAGGAGGTTCCGGGCTCCACCGAGTACACCGTGCCCTGGTAGACCGGGAAGACCACCGAGCCCTCCGGCGCGGGCCGTCGTTCCCCGCCGTGGACCGCCAGGGTCTCCATCGACTCGCCGTCACCGTGCACGCCGGACCTCCTGTCTCGCGTTCCCCCCGCATCCATGGTCGCCGATGATCCCGCCGAACGGCCAGTGGCGGGAGGGCACGCCAGGGTTGAGCCGGTTCGGCGGTGAAACGCAGCTTGGAACAGAAGGCGATCGAGCCTCCCAGGCCGGCGACGCGCAGGGCGAGCTGGGCACCGGACATGGCGGCCGCCCATCCGTCTTGGTTCGACGTTTGCCGGTTCAGGGCGAGGCTTGGCGCCGGATTAGATGTCTGTCAACATAGAGGCATGTCGAATCAAGAGCTGGCGGTGGTCGGCCAGGCCGACGCCGGCGCGTGCTGCACGGGGCTGCTGGTGGCCCCGCTGGGCGAGGAGCAGGCCACCGACCTGGCCCGGGTGTTCAAGGCGCTGTCCGATCCGGTGCGGCTGCGGCTGTTCTCGCTGATCGCCTCCCGCCGGGGCGGTGAGGTGTGCGTGTGCAACCTGACCCCGGCGTTCGAGGTGTCCCAGCCGACGATCTCGCACCACCTGAAGCTGCTGCGGCAGGCCGGGCTGATCGACTGCGAGCGGCGCGGGACCTGGGTGTACTACTGGCTGCGGCCGGAGATGACCGACCGCCTCGCCGCGCTTCTCACCCGCCCCGCAGGCGATGAGCTGCCCGCCCCGGCCGGGGCGGCCTCGTGACCGCCGCGGCGTCGGCGGGCCCGGTGGCGGCGCGGTTGCCGGTGATGGACCGGTTCCTGGCGGTGTGGATCCTGGCGGCCATGGCCGTCGGGCTGGGGCTGGGCCGCCTCGTGCCGGGGCTCGGCGGCGCGCTGGCGAAGGTGACGATGACCGGGGTCTCGCTGCCCATCGCGCTCGGGCTGCTGGTGATGATGTACCCGGTGCTGGCCAAGGTCCGCTACGACCGCCTCGACGCGGTCACCCGCGACCGCCGCCTCCTCGTGCCGTCCCTGCTGCTGAACTGGGTGCTGGGGCCGGCGGTGATGTTCGCGCTGGCGTGGCTGTTCCTGCCCGACCTGCCGGCCTACCGCACCGGGTTGATCCTCGTCGGGCTGGCCCGGTGCATCGCCATGGTCGTCATCTGGAACGACCTGGCCTGCGGGGACCGGGAGGCCGCCGCCGTCCTGGTCGCGCTGAACTCGGTCTTCCAGGTCCTGGCGTTCTCGGCACTCGGCTGGTTCTACCTGTCCGTCCTGCCCGGCTGGCTCGGCCTGCCGCAGACCGCGCTGCACGTCTCGGTGTGGACGATCGCCCGCTCGGTGCTGATCTTCCTCGGGATCCCGCTGGCCGCCGGGTTCCTCACCCGCCGGCTCGGCGAGAAGGCCAAGGGCCGCGCCTGGTACGACACGAAGCTCGTCCCGCATGTCGGCCCGTTCGCCCTGTACGGGCTGCTTTTCACCATCGTGGTGCTCTTCGCCCTGCAGGGGCACGCGATCACCTCCCGGCCGCTGGACGTCGCCCGCATCGCGCTGCCGCTGCTGGCCTACTTCGCGGTGATGTGGACCGGCTCCCTCGCCGTGGGCAAGGCAGCCGGCCTGGACTACCCGAGGGCGGCGACGCTGGCGTTCACCGCGGCGAGCAACAACTTCGAGCTCGCCATCGCGGTGGCCATCGCCACCTTCGGCGCCGCCTCCGGCCAGGCCCTCGCCGGGGTAGTCGGCCCGCTCATCGAGGTCCCCGTCCTGGTCGGCCTGGTCCACGTCTCCCTCGCCGCCCGCCACCGCTTCTTCCCCCAGCCCGCCGACCAGGCCGCCGAGGCGGCGCCCACTGCCGTGGAGGCATCCCGTGCCTGACACCCCGTCCGTGCTGTTCGTCTGCGTCCACAACGCCGACCGCTCCCAGATGGCCGCCGCCTTCCTCGCCCACCTCGCCGCAGGTCGCGTCGAGGTCCGCTCGGCCGGCTCCGCCCCGGCCGGCACAGTGAACCCGGCCGTGGTCGAGGCCATGAAGGAGATCGGGATCGACATCTCCGCCGAGACCCCGAAGGTCCTCACCGTCGAGGCCGTGCACGCCTCGGATGTAGTGATCACCATGGGCTGCGGCGACGCCTGCCCGTACTTCCCCGGCAAGCGGTACCTGGACTGGCAGCTGGACGACCCGGCAGGGCAGGGCGTGGACGCCGTCCGCCCGATCCGCGACGAGATCGAGCGGCGCGTCCGCGGCCTGCTCGCCGAACTCGGCGTCGAGGCCGCAGCATGACCACCGCGGCGACCATCAAAGACGAGGCGCACCGGATCATGGACCGGATGCGGGCCGAGGTGACCGGGGCCAGCGATAGCTGAACAAACTGGAACTTGCTGGAGTTAGCTGGAACATGCTACCGTCAGTGTCCGTGACCAAATCCGTGGAGACGCTGGAGCGGCGCATCGTCGCGCTGCGCGCCGCGGTGCGCGAGGCGGTGCTGGCCGGGGACCGGGAGCGGGCCAGCACGCTGCGCCGCGACCTGCGAGCGGCCGAGCGCGCCTGGGACGACGCGCTCGCCGCGGCCGAAGCCAAAGCCGCGGCCGAAGCCGGGGCCGCGGCCGAAGCCGGGGCCGGGGCCGAAGCCGGGGCCGGGGCCGGGCACGCGGACGCCGCAGCCGACGCCGACGCGGTGCACGCCGCCGCCACGGCCGCTGCGCCCGCGCCGCAGGCGGCGGCCCGCGGCCGCGGGTCGCTGCTGCCGCTGCGCGAGCAGGTGCACGAGGCGCTGAGCCTGCTCACCGTGCCGGCCGCGCCCCGGCTGATCGCCACCGTGCACGAGGCGTTCTTCGGCGGCGCGTTCCCGTCGGCCCGGCTGACCAGCCTGAAACGGGACGAGGAGCGCTCGTTCCGCGCCGCGCCGCTCGCCCGGCCGTACTACATCTGCGCCGCGCTGACCGCCGACCTGCTGGCGCCGGCGCGCGGCCTGCTGGCCATCTCCACCTGGCCGATGGAGCGGCGCGTCATCGGGTCACTGTCCCCGCGCGTCGACTTCCTGACCGCGGCCATCCGGGTCGCCGAGGCCGTCGAGCGCCTCCCGGCACCGGTGCCGGCGGCCCGGCGGCTGCTGTGGCGGTTCGCCGCCAGCATCCCCGGAGCGGCGGACGGCGCGGCGAGCATGCAGCCGCACGAGATCACCGAGGCCGCCCTGGCCGAACTTGCCGTCCATCAGGCAGCCGACCGGGCGGCACGCCAGGCCGCGGCGCGGCGGGCGCGCGAGCAGCTCGGCGACGCGGAACAGCTTTTCGGCACCCGCATCGGGCTGGCAGCCGGCCACCGGGCCGGCGCGCGGCGGCCGGCGCCCCGGCGCAGGGGCCGGTAGCGGCAGGGCGAAGGAGGGGCGGGTGAACGGCACCGAGGCCCGGCTGGCCCGGATCCGCGGCCGTGCCCTGGCCAAGACCCACAACGCGCGCACGATCGCGGCGCTGGCCAGCAACCCCGGCTGCGCGCGCCGCGCGGTCATGGACGCGGCCGGGGTGGACAAGCCGCGGATCGCGGCCTATGCCGGGTTCCCCGCGCCGTTCGGCCAGTCCAGGTTCGCGCTGGCCCGGGGAAACGCGTTCGAGGCCCAGGTGAAGGCGAACGGGGCGGCGGAGCTGCTCACCCTGCTGCGCGAGCACCTGGGGCTGCCGATCCCGCAGGCGCACTACGACGACCTCGGCGAGGTGGGCGGCAACCCGAGCCTGGACCTGCGTCACGCCAGGACGAAAGCCCTGCTGGCCCGGGCGGCTGCGTCGCGCGGCGACGCGGGCACGATGTTCGACCACCCGCTGCTGCGGCTGCAGGTCGGCGGCAGGTACGCCTTCCTCGAGCCGGACCTGATCGCGTTCCAGCTGCACGGCAGGTTCCATGTAGTGGAGATCAAGTCGTTCGCGGTCATCGACGGCCAGGCCGACGGGGACAAGGTGGCCGCCGCCGCGATCCAGTCCGCGGTCTACGTGCTCGCGCTGCGCGACGCGCTGGCCGAGCAGCACATCCCGGCGGAGGCGGTCAGCCACGAGACGATCCTGGTCTGCCCGAAGGACTTCTCCAGCCGGCCGGCCGCCGCCGCGATCGACGTGCGCAAGCAGCTCACCGTGCTGCGGCGCCAGCTTTCCCGCATCGCGCGCATCGATGACCTGCTGGACCTGCTGCCGGCCGGCCTGACGTTCGACCTGGACCCGGACGGCGAGGGCGTGCCGCGGCGCAGCCCGGCCGACCTCGCCGCCGCGATCCGGCAGGTGGACGCCGCCTACGTCCCGGAGTGCCTGAGCACCTGCGAGATGTGCTACTTCTGCAGGGAGGAGGCCCGCGGCTGCACCGCGGCGCTCGGCCGGGCCGCGCGCGAGGAGCTCGGCGGGGTTGAGCACGTCGCCACCGTGCTGCGCCTGGCCGGGGCAGCCGGGACGCCCGGCGCGCCGGGCGGAACCGTCGCCTCCGGCACGGCGGGCACGCCTGACGCGCCCGACCTCGCCGAGGCGGCGGAACTGCTGCGCCGGGCGGCCCGGCTGCGCGCCGAAGCCCTGCACACCGATGCCCCGCGCGCCGGCACCCCCGGACGGGAGGCCGGGTGAGCACTTTGACGTCGCTGGCCCGTGCCGTGGCAGTCGCGGCCGGCACCGCGCAGCGCACCTGCACGGTCCGCCACGTGCATGTCGGCGCCCGCCCGCTGGTGTTCGTCCCGCTGGCCCTGGCCGGCGAGGCCGGAGCGCCGCTGGCCGCCATGGCGGGCGCCGACCCGCAGGCGCCGACCCTGCTCGTCGTCGCCGAGCCGCGCGACCGCGACCAGCGTTTCGCGTTCGCCGCCGACCTGGCCGCCGTGGTCCTCCGCTACGTCGAGGGCTACCTCGCCGCCGAGGAGGACACGCCGGGCCGCGAGCAGGCCACCCGGTACGCCGACGCGCCGCAGCTGCTGGTGCCCAACCCGGCCGGCATCGCCTTCACCCGCCTGCTCGGCCGCTCCACCCGGTTCCGCCGGACCGAGGGGCCGTACGCCGTGCCGGCGAGCGTGCCGCTGCTCGGCCGGTGGCTGACCTTCTTCGCCGAACGAGCCGAAAGCCCCGCCTCCTCGCTCATGCTGGCCGCGACCGACATGCTGGCGGCACACTGGGCGACCGGGCAGAGCCCGGTCGAAGACCTCAACCTGGGCGCGCTGCTCGGCTGGATCGACCCGCCGCCCGGCATGTCCGGCGCGCAGGCGGCCGCCATGGCCGAGGACCCGGTGCGCTGCCCGCCCGCCGGGCCCGCGACCGACCCGACGTTCGACAACGAGGTGCTGGACCAGCGGATGCTCGCGGTCCGCACCGCCAGGCTGGCCGGCGACGGGCGGGCGTACGAACGGGCGAGGGCCGCGCTGGCCGAGGCGCTCGCCACCCAGCTCAGGCCGACCTGGGCGCTGATGTGGCGGGCGGTCGCGCTGCTGCGCGGCCTCCCGGGCGGCGAGCACGTCCGCGCGCGCTGGGACGCCGACAAGGATGCGTTCACCTGGCACGCCCGGCACGTCGCCGCGGGCGGGCCGCCGCAGCCGCGCCGCGACGGCGCGGTCGCCGCCGCCCGCCGGCTGGCCGGCCTGGAGCGGGTCCAGGAAATGGTGGCCGCGCAGCGCGCGTTCGACGACCCGCTGGTGATGGCAGAGCACCGGCTGGCCGGGGAGGCGTTCGCCGGCACCGTGACCGCCGCCGAGCCGGACCGGGTGGACCGCGGCGGGCCGCGGGCGGTGCTGCGCCCGCGGATCACCGTGGAGACCGGGGACGAGCCGCGCGCCGATCGCGGCGCCACGTTCACCTCGCCCGCCCGCCCGGGCCAGCAGGCCCGCATCGTCGCGGTGACCGCGGCCGGCGGCCGTACCCGGATCGTCCTGGAGCTGCGGGGCGGCATGGGCCGGTCGCTGACGCCGCAGCCCGGCAGCGTGCCCGCGGTCGGCGAGTCCGTCAGCTATGCCGCCTTCGGCGACGGCTACCAGCCGGCCCCGGCGTTCCCCGCGCCGGAGGACACCCCGTGGACGCACGGCGGCCCGCCGGCGCCCTACGTCCCCTCCGACGAGGAAGCCCGGGAGGACTGGTCATGACCCGGACGGCCGCCGAGCTCGCCGAGCAGGCCACCTCCCGGATCCTCGCCGACCTCGGCCGGGCCCGCCGCGGCGTCGTGGTCGACTCCCCGCCGGGCGCGGGCAAGTCCACCCTGGTCGTGCGCGCCGCCGCCGGGCTGGCCGCCGCGGGGGAGGCCGTCATGGTCGCCGCGCAGACCAACGAGCAGGTCGACGACCTGACCGACCGGCTGGCCGCCGCCAGCCCGGCGCTGGCGGTCGGCCGCCTGGCCGCGAGCGACTACGCCCCGCCGGCCCGGGTGACGCGGCACCGGCAGGTCAGGCTGTCCACGCAGCTCGCCGGGCTGGCGGGCTGCCCGGTGGTGCTGAGCACCGCGCACAAGTGGGCCACGGTCCGCGCCGGGGAGACCTGGCCGTGGGCGATCATCGACGAGGCCTACCAGATGCGCTCGGACCTGCTGCTGCGGGTGGCGGGGCTGTTCGGCCGGGCGCTGTTCGTCGGCGACCCCGGCCAGCTCGACCCGTTTTCCGTCGTGCAGACCGAGCGCTGGACCGGGCTGAGCTGGGACCCGATGCAAAGCGCGGTCGCGGTGCTGCTGCGGCACAACCCGGACCTCCCGGTGCACGCGCTGCCGGTCTCCTGGCGGCTGCCCGCCGCCGCGGCCCCGGTGGTGGCCGAGGCGTTCTACCCGTTCACCGGCTTCCGCGCCGCCACGGGGCCGGGGGAGCGGCGCGTGTCCTTCCGCACCGCGTCGTTCGGCAGGAATGCCGTCGATCGCGCGGTGGAGACGGCGGCAGCCCATGGCTGGGCGCTGTACGAGCTGCCGGGCAGGCACGCCGTGCGCACCGACGCCGAGGCGGTGGCCGCCTGCGCCGCGCTGGCCGCCCGCGTCGTGCAGCGCGGCGCGCTGTCGCATTCCGAACGGTCCCCGGCGGGCGCCCCGGTCACCGCGGGCCGGGTCGCGGTGGGGACGGCGCACCGCGACCAGGTCCAGGCGGTCCGCGCGGCGCTGGCGGCCGACGGCGTGCACGGCGTCACGGTCGACACCGCGAACCGGCTGCAGGGCCGCGAGTTCGACATCGTGGTCGTGCTGCACCCGCTGTCCGGCCGCCGCGACGCCACGGCCTTCCACCTGGAGGCCGGGCGGCTGTGCGTGCTGGTCACCAGGCACCGGCACGCCTGCATCGTCGTCGCCCGGGCCGGCATCCCCGAGCTGCTCGACGCGCAGCCCTCCGCCGAGCCGGTCCACCTGAACGTCCCGGTCAGGTTCCCCGACGGCTGGGAGGCCCACCAGGCGATGATGGCTCACCTGTCCCAGTGGAAGGTCCGCGCGCCATGACCGCGTCCGCTGCTCCGCCGGTACATGTCGGCCAGCGTCACGAGCGTGACCTCGCCACGGGCCTCGGGCTCGCGCAGGTCGCGGTCGAAGCCCGTCCTGCTGAACAGGGCCAGCGCGGCGCCTTCGGCCCGTGGCCCGAGCAGGCCCCGGATGTGCACGAGCCGACGCAGGTCGGCGGCGGTACGTGGCCGGTTCGTGGACTTGGCTTCGCCGATGAGCGCCACCCGGGCCGCGCTGGTGCGCGGCATGTCGCCGGGACGCAGCGATACGACGTCAAGCTGATGGCTGGTGCCGTGCTCGCGGCAGGCGACGGCGGTGGTGCCGGTCCAGCCGGCCGGGATCCCCGTGCGCGCCGTGAACGACGTGACGGTCCAGTCCCGCGCCAGCGACTCGAAATGCGGTCCGAGAACCTGCGCGGAGTACGTCGGCTTCGCCTGCGCCCAGCCCTCGGCCGCGCGGCCCCTGTGCTGGAAGACCTGCAGCCTGGGCAGCGTGATCGCGTGGTGGAACCGGATGACCGGATCGGCGATCGACACCACGGGCTTGCGGTTGCGCAGCATGTCCTCGTCGTAGCCGACGAAGCCGGCCCGCCGCAGCACGCCGAGCGGGTAGCTCATCGTCCGCGAATCACGCTGCAGCTTGGCCGCGATCCTGGCCGGGGCCGACTCGCCGCCGGCGATCGCGGCGAGGATCGCGTAGTACAGCGACCGGTCCTTGATGCCGGGCTCCTGGCTGAACAGCAGATCGACCTCGCCGAACAGCGCATGCGAGGGGTTGAGGATGGTCTCGGTCAGCCACTTGTCCAGCTCTCGCGGGCTTTGCGGCACCGGGCTCGCCGCGGTCAGTTCCTTGTAGCCGGGGATGCCGCCGACGACGGAGTGCAGGCGCAGCGCGGTTTCCAGATCCTCGATGCCCCAGAATTCCGCGGCGTCGACGTGGTCGAACGCGCCGAGGCAGATGTTGAGCATGACGCGTCCGTACAGCGCCCTTTTCTCGGCCAGCAGGTCGGACATCACCGACAGGGCAGACCCGCACGCGATCAGCCGCACCGGCGGGCGGCCGCTACCGCCCGTCGGGCCGTAAGTGTCGTGCAGCCACTGCAGCACGCCAGGCAGCTCGGGGGAGTGGTCGGTGAGGAACGGCAGTTCGTCCAGCGCGATGAGCTGCGGCATGCCCTGGGCGGTGGCGCGCTCGCCCGCCAGCCTGACCGCCGTCTCCAGTGCGTTCTCCCAGCTCGGGAAGCGGATGCCGGCAGGCAGGCCCGCCCACTCGGCAAGCGCGTCCGCGAACCGCTGCAGCGCCAGCGGCTTGGAGTGCTGTTCCAGCGCCAGCATGTACAGCCCGCCGGTGGCCCCGCAAAGCCGCTGCAGGATCTCCGACTTGCCCTGCCGGCGACGGCCGTAGAGCACGCCGAGCCGCAGGCCGTCCGGGCCGCCGGGCGCGGTGAACGCGGCCAGGTCGTCCCACTCGGCGGCGCGGTTGAACAGCCCGCACGGCCTGGCCAGCGGCTTCGGCACTTTCGTACTCCACTAAGTCATATCCCAGTACGTCTAGTTTACCTCGCATGCCGTCCCGCCAGGGCCGTCCCGGGAGGAGGCCGCCGGGTGCCAGGCCCGACCGCCGCGCCCGCAGACGCGCCTCGCTCTCGCAGCGTGGATCATCTGGTGGGTGGGGGACCACGACCGGCGCGCCTGCGTGCGCCTGATGGCGCTGCTGTTCGCCGCGGCGGCAGCCGCCCGCGGTTGCATTATCGTAATTCAGTTCGAAAGATGAGATAAGCTGAAGGAGGCTGACGTGGCGCTTAGCTATGACGAGCTGAGAGCTGGCGTTTCCGGTGACGCGGTCGGCGTCAGATGCCGCACCGTCCTGCAACCGCTCGGCGGCCCGGGCGACAAGGTGTTCCCGCCGACGTACAGGGACCATGCTAGCGCGGAGGCCAGGTACGCGACCGAGGACCGATACGTCCCGCCCGCGGACGGAAACGGCGGATCGGTCGCGAAGTCCGTCGTGCTCGATTCCGTGGCGTCACAAGCCAACAGGCTCGAGCTAGCGCTGCTTGACGCCATCCGCCGGGGCGATCTCGCCGCCCCGGTGACCTCCGTCGATTTCACGCCGGTCCCCGGCCTGGCCGGACTCGACAGGATCAGTGACTACGAGGCACCGCACCGGATCTTCGACGCGCTGCTGCGCGACAGCTACGACGGCGACCACCTGTTCCGCAACGGGCCGGTGGGGACGGCGGTCACGGAGGCACGCCCCCGGGACGCAGCGGCCCTGTACCATCACAGCCCGCACACGCTGGTGTTCGGCGGCTGGGATTCGACCGGGCCGCGCGGTGGCCTCGGCGCCAAATACGAGCGGGCGATCACTTCGGAGATCGTCGCCTTGGACATCCAGGCCGGGGTGAAGACCGCCTCCCGGATCGACCCGGCCGGCATCGAACGGCGGGCGGGCCCCCTGTACGAGGCGCCGGACGGGACGTGGACGCTCGACCCCGGCTCGGCGGTCACCGAGAACGGCAAGCCGAAGCTGCTCGGCACGGCCAGCGAGTCCGGCCCGCCCGGCAGGCCGTCGAAGGCCAACCTCGGGAACTTCACGCCCTCCATCGATGCGAGGGCCGGCGGGGTGACGGCCCGGCAGATCATCGGCACGACCGTGCTGTCGTTCATCCAGCTCCGGCGCCTCCGCTTCCCGACCGGACCGGACGGCTCGGCCCTCGCCGACCAGCAGGCCCAGGCCGAGCCCGCGGCGCGGGCGGCCCTCGCGGCCCTGGGCCTCGCGGCCGCGGCGCTGGCCTTCGACGCGGGCTTCGATCTGCGCTCCCGGTGCGTGCTCGTCACCGATGGCCCGGTGACCTTCGAGATGGTCCGGCGCGACGGCACCGTCAGCCGGTTCGGCCTGACCAGCGCCGAGGCGCTGAACCTGCTCGGGGAGGCGGCCGACCGCGCGGCGGCGGCCGGCCTGGCGTGGCGCCTCGGCGAGCTGCTGCTGCGCCCGGCCGGCCGGCTGGTCGAACTGATCCGGCGCAGCCACTGGAGTTTCGCACTTTTGAGTGGCGGTAGCCCGGCGGCGGGCCTCGGGGGCTGATGTCGCGACAGGCGGTGGTTTGCGGGGCTTTG
>Ga0209061_1005641_pt1 | contig 10767 bp, 7 predicted proteins | sample Coa_R1_10_FD_187157 | JGI IMG/M metagenome (GOLD analysis project Ga0209061, IMG submission 187157) | Surface soil microbial communities from Centralia Pennsylvania, which are recovering from an underground coalmine fire - Coalmine... | ecosystem: Environmental > Terrestrial > Soil > Unclassified... | reverse complement strand
GCCGAGCCCCCGGGAGGACTGGGCGCGATGGGCGCGCGCCACCCACGACAGCTACCACCACGGCGTGGGCACCTGCCGGATGGGCCCGGCGAGCGACCCGCTGGCCGTGGTCGACCCGCAGCTGCGAGTGCACGGCCTCGACAACCTGTGGGTCGCCGACGCCTCGGTAGTGCCCATGGTGCCGCACGCCAACACCAACCTAACGGCCATCCTGATCGGCGAGCAGCTGTCGGATTTCCTCGCCGGGCGCGCCTGAGGCGACGCGCCCGGCCGGCTTGACACCCCGGTACGGCGGGGCTATAGTCAGTTTACGGGAGCAGCTGCGAGGCTGCTCCCGGCCGAGCGGTCGTGGTGTAGTGGCAGCACGCAATCCTCCCAAGATTGAGGCCGCGGGTTCGAATCCCGTCGACCGCTCCGGGGGAACTACCCGTTACCGACGGTAGTTCCCCCCTTTTTCGTGTTACCCTTGCTGGTGTACGGGAGCGCCCGCTGGCCGTCGGCCGGCAAGCGCCCGGGCGCTGGAGTGTCCACTTTGCCCACAGCTATGCGTTCCGTGCCGCGCCGACGTGCCCGCCGCGCCGCGCCGCTGGTGCTGCCCGTTCTGCCCGTCCGCAACACCGTCGTGTTCCCTCATCTCGTCACCCCGCTGTTCATCGACCGCGAGCGCTCGGTGCGCGCGGTCGAGCAAGCCCTGAGCACGGAGCAGCAGCACATCCTCCTGGTGGCCCAGCGCGATCCGGAGACCGAGCTGCCCGAGGCGGGCGATATCTACTCCGTGGGGACCGAGGCGGTGATCGGGCGGGTGCTGAAGATGCCCGACGGCACCACCTCGATCCTGGTGCAGGGCCAGCGCCGCGCGCGCCTGCTGGAAGTAGTGCGCAGCGCGCCGTATTTGGCCGCGCGCGCCGAGCCGCTGCGGGAGACGACCAGCGACGCCCACAACCTCGAAGCGCTGATGCGCGCGGTGCGCCAGCTCTACGAGCGCTGCGCCAAGCTCAGCCCCACGATCCCCGAGGACCACCAGGTCGCCGTGCTGAACATCGACGAGCCCGGCTGGTTGGCGGACTTCGTGGCCGCCGACCTCGACCTCAGCGTGGCCCAGCGGCAAGCCCTGCTGGAAACGCTCGACGTGGCCGAGCGGCTGCACAAGGTCAGCGTGCTGCTGGCCAAAGAACTCGACCTGCTCGAACTCCAGAACCGCATCCACAGCGCCGTGCAGGAGGAAGTCGACAAGAGCCAGCGCGAATACTTCCTGCGCGAGCAGATCAAGGCGATCCAGAAAGAGCTGGGCGACACCGACACGCACACCCGTGAGCTCGCCCAGCTCCGCGAGAAGATCCACACGGCGGGCATGCCTGAGACCGTCCGGCTGAAGGCGGAAGAGGAACTCGAACACCTGGCGGCCATCCCCCCCGGCTCGCCCGAGCTGGGCGTGGTGCGCACTTACCTCGACTGGCTCGTCACGCTGCCCTGGCAGCAGGCCACCGAGGACCGGCTCGACATCGCCGAGGCGGCCCGCGTGCTCGACGCCGCGCACTACGGCCTGGAGAAGGTAAAGGAGCGCATCCTGGAGTACCTGGCGGTGCGCAAGCTGGCGGGCAGCCGGATGCGGAGCCCCGTGCTGTGCTTCGTCGGCCCCCCCGGGGTGGGTAAGACCTCGCTCGGGCGCTCGATCGCCGCCGCCATGGGCCGGCGGTTCGTGCGGGTATCGCTGGGCGGGATCCGCGACGAGGCCGAGATCCGGGGCCACCGCCGCACCTACATCGGAGCGCTGCCGGGGCGGATCATCCAAACGATGCGCACCGCTGGCACGGTCAACCCCGTGTTCATGCTGGACGAGCTGGACAAGGTAGGGATCGACTTCCGCGGCGACCCCGCGGCGGCACTGCTGGAGGTGCTCGACCCCGAGCAGAATATGGCGTTCTCGGACCACTACCTCGACGTGCCCTACGACCTCTCACGGGTGCTATTCATCGCTACCGCGAATCTGCTCGACCCCGTGCCCGCCGCGCTGCGCGACCGCCTCGAGGTGATCGAGCTGCCCGGGTACATCGAAGAGGAGAAGGTGCAGATCGCGCGCCGCTTCCTGATCCCCAAGCAGCTCGCCGAGCACGGCCTGGCCCCCGGACGCCTGCGCTTCTCCACCGCCGCCCTGCGCGAGTTGATCCGCAGCTACACCCACGAGGCCGGCGTGCGCGGCCTGGAGCGCGAGATCGGGACCATCTGCCGCAAGACGGCCCACGCCGTGGCCACGGATAAGCCCGCGCCCCACACCATCGGCGCCCAGAGCCTGGAGAAGTACCTGGGACCACCGCGGTTCTTCGCCAATGCGGCCGAGGAGGCCGACCAGGTGGGCGTGGCCACCGGTGTCTCCTGGACTCCCGCGGGCGGCGATACGCTAGCCATCGAGGTGGCGGTGCTAGAGGGCAAAGGCCAGGTCACGCTCACCGGCCAGCTCGGCGAGGTGATGCGCGAGTCGGCCCAGGCGGCAGTGTCCTACGCGCGGGCGCGCGCCGAGGCCCTGGGCATCCGCGAGCGCTTCTGGGAGACGAAAGACGTACACCTGCACGTGCCGGCCGGCGCGGTGCCCAAGGACGGGCCGTCGGCGGGGATCGCCATGGCCACGGCGCTGCTGTCGGCGCTGACCCGCCGGCCCGTGCGGCGCGACGTGGCACTCACCGGCGAGATCACGCTGCGCGGCCGCGTGCTGCCCGTCGGCGGCATCCGCGAGAAGGTACTGGCGGCGCATCGCGCGGGCATCACGACGTTCGTGCTGCCGCGCCGCAACCTGAAAGACTTGCAAGATGTCCCCGGCGACGTGAAGCGGCAGGTGCAATTCGTGCCCGTGGACCATATGGACGAGGTGCTGCCCGTGGCCTTGCGCGAGCCGATCGCCCTGCGCATCGTGGAGCGATGACCCCGCTCGATACCCGCGTGCCGCCGCGCGCCCCGCGCGGGGCGCCACACTCGTACCTGACCCCGAAAGCGCGCCTGGGGCCCAGCCGCCTGGGCGGGCAGGGGCTGATCGCCATCGCCCCCATCCCGCGCCACGAGCTGGTGGCCATCTGGGGCAACCGCGTGATGACTACCGCCCAGCTGTGGGCGCTGCCGCCTCACCTGCGCGAGTATCCGGTGCAGATCTGGTACGACATGTTCATCGGCCCGATGCACGAGGACGAGATCGAGCCGGTCGACTACATGAACCACAGCTGCGAGCCGAACTGCGGCGTGCGCGGCTCGGTGGTGATCGTGGCGCGGCGAGATATCGCCCCGGGCGAGGAGCTAACCTTCGACTACGGCACCACCGACACCGACCGCTGGGTGCTGGAGTGTGCCTGCGGTGCCCCCTCTTGCCGCCGCCGTCTTACCGGCCAGGACTGGCGCGACCCTGCCTTCCAGGAGCGCCACGCGGGCTACCTCTCGCTGTACATCGAGGAGCTGATCGCCCACGAGCGGCAAGGCCGCTCGCCGGTCGGCCTGCCGCCCCACTGGTCCGCTCCCGAGCGCGTGCGTGGCCCGCGGCCGTGAGCCGCTACGGCTCCCCGGGCTGCAGCGTCCGGTCGCCGCCGACGACTTCCTGGTCGACCTCGACGATGCGCCAGGTCGCGTCGTCGCGCTGCACCACGTAGCGGTTGTCCACGAGCTGCCGCTGGTGGCCGAGCAACTGCCCGTCGCGCTGGTACACGCGCACGAGCCACTGCTCGCGCGTGATCACCCGCACCCGCTGGGCACCGAGTGGCATCGCGCGCAGGACGGTCAGATCTTCGAGCTGGAGGTCCAGGTACTGGCCCGCCGCGCGCAGCCGCGCCAGATCCTCCTGCATGTCCAGCAGCGCCTCGCCGCCCCAGGCCTCGGCCAGCGATGTGGGATCCAAGGTAAGGTAGGCTTGGCGGTAGATGTGCTCGGCGTGCGCCTGCAGCACAGCCGCAGTGGCAGCGGCGACCCGCTCGTCGGCCTCGGCCTGCGCGGCGGCCGGCGCCGGTCCCCGGAGCAGGAGGCCCAAGCCCGTGAGCAGGAGCAGCAGAGTGCGCATGGCGTGCTAGCCTCCGTCGTGGGCGTCGGGGCATTATAGGCCAGGCTGCCCGCTACGGCATTGTGGTCGCCACGGGCCCCGAGCGCTACCATAGGACGGGAGGTGGCACCCGATGCCGAGCCGACGTGGGGGCCGCGAGTGAGGCGCGACCGCCGGACGCCGTGGCGGCCCGCCCCACCCGCGCGTCGCGCCCGCGGGTGGACCGCGGTGCTGCTGCGCCTCGGCCTCGCCGTCGGGCTACTAGCGCTGCTGGTGGGCCTGGGCGCGGTCGTCGGCGGCACCTTCGTCGCGGTGGCCGCCTACCAGGTCGTCGCCCGCGAGATGCCCGCCGAGGCCGTGCTCCCCGAGCGGCCAGCGTTCCAGACCACCCAGATCCTCGACCGCCAGGGCAATGTCCTGTACGAGATCTTCGACCAGCAGGGGGGGCGCCGCACCGTCGTTCCCCTGAGCGAGATGCCGCGCCACCTCATCGACGCGACCATCGCCACCGAGGACGCCAACTTCTTCCGCGACTGGAACCTGGGCGTCGATCCCGTGGGGGTGCTGCGCGCGCTGAAGGCTAATGTCGAGGCGGGCACGATCGTGGCGGGCGGCAGCACGATCACCCAGCAGCTCGTCAAGAACGTGCTGATCCCGCCCGAGGAACGCTACGACGTCAGCTTCGAGCGCAAGCTACGCGAGGCGCTGTACGCGTTCCAGATCACACGCTCGTACCCGAAAGAGCGCATCCTGGAGATGTACCTCAACGAGATCAACTACGGGAACCTGGCCTACGGGGTGGAAGCCGCGGCGCAGACGTACTTCGGCAAGCATGTCAGTGAGCTGACGCTGGCCGAGGCGGCGATGCTAGCCGGCCTGCCCCAGGCACCTGCCTATTACGACCCGTTCAAGAACCCGGCGGCCGCCAAAGAGCGCCAGGGCCAGGTGCTCGACCTAATGGTCCGCCACGGGTTTCTCGACCTGGCCACCGCGGAAGCGGCCAAGGCCGAGCCCCTGCAGTACGCCAACCCCAACCTCGGCCACCTCGAGGCGCCCCACTTCGTGTGGTACGTGCGCGACTGGCTGATCGAGCACTACGGCCAGCGTGCGCTGACCGAGGCGGGCCTGCGCGTGTACACCACGCTCGACCGCGAGACCCAGCGGCTAGCCGAGGACGTGGTCAGCCAGCACGTGGCGACGCTGGCGCGGCAGGACGCGCGCAACGCCGCCCTGGTAGCACTGGACCCCCGGACCGGGGAGATCCTGGCGATGGTCGGCAGCCCCGACTATTACAACGCTAGCATCGACGGCCAGGTGAACGCGGCGCTAGCCGAGCGCCAGCCCGGCTCGGCGATCAAGCCGCTAGTGTATCTGGCCGCGTTCCAGCGGGGCTTCGGGCCCGCCACCGTGGTGCTCGACCAACGCACGCGCTTCCCCGACACGCTGGGGCGTACCTACACTCCCGAGAACTACGACCACCGCTACCGCGGGCCCGTGACCCTGCGCCGCGCGCTGGGTAACTCGCTGAACATCCCGGCCGTGAAGGTGCTCCAGTTCGTCGGCGTCAAGGAGGTCGTGCGGCTGGCGCGCGCGTTGGGCATCAGCAGCCTGCGCGAGGACTACCCCTATGGGCTGAGCTTCACGCTAGGCGGCACCGAGGTCAAGCTGCTCGAGCTGGCCGGGGCCTACGCCGCGCTGGCCAACGGCGGCAAGCCGGTACCGCCCGACCCGATCCTGCGCATCGAGAACAGCGCAGGGGCCGTTCTGTACACGCGCCCGGCCCCGCCCGCCACGCCGCTAATCGACCCGCGGCTGACCTTCCTGATCACCGACATCCTCGCGGACAACGAGGCGCGGCGCGAGACGTTCGGCCCGAACAGCCCTCTGCGGCTGAGCCGCCCGGCAGCGGTCAAAACGGGCTCGACCGATGACTATCGCGACAGCTGGACCATCGGCTACACGCCCAGCCTGCTGGCCGGGGTGTGGGTGGGCAACAGCGACGGGCGCCCCATGCGCCAGGTGCTCGGCTCCTCGGGGGCCGGGGTGATCTGGCACGACTTCATGGAGCGCGCGCTAGAGGGCACCCCGGTGGAAGCGTTCCCGGTCCCCGAGGGCCTGGTGCGCGGCACAGTGTGTGCCGATACGGGCTTCGTGGCCGGCCCCGAGTGTAGCCGCCCGGTGCAGGACTGGTTCCTGGCCGAGCGGCCACCGCAACGAGCGGGGACAGGACAACCGCGCGTGGCGATCAACGTGCGCTCGAACAAGCTGGCTACCCCGTACTGCCCGCTCTCCGAGATCGCGTTCCGCACCTTCGGCGGCAGCGTCAGTGGGGAAGGGCCCTACCCACCGACCGAGTACTGCGATCTGCATGGGCCGCAGACCGGACGATCGCAGCTGCCGTGGGAGACGGCCGTGTCCCCCACCCCCACGGCGACGCCGACGCCGCTCACCCCCACGCCCGTGAGCTCACGCGTGGCGCTCGGCGGCCCGCTGGCCCCGCTGCCGACCTGGACGCCTGCTCCCACCCGCACCCCCGTGCCCACTGTGAGCCCGCTGGCGCCCGGCGGCACGGCCAGTCGGCTGCTGGCCGTGCTCCCACTGTTGCCCACGGCCACCCCGGCCCCCGAGGCCAGCACGCCGTACCATCCCTGGGCCCACCTGCCGTTCGACGTCCGCCTCATCTACCCCACCGGTGAGGTCCCGGCCGCCGATACGCTGCCCGTGCTCGGCAGCGCGAGCCTGCCGTACTTCGAGCGCTATACGCTACAATACGGGGAAGGTGACGTGCCCACGACGTGGCATCCCATCGGCCCGCCCCGCCGCCAACCGGTGAGCGCGGGGGTCCTCGACACGTGGGAGGTCGCTCGCCTCCCGAGCGGCGTGTACACTCTGCTCCTGTCTGTGACCGACGCGCGCGAGCGACAGGTAGAGGTGCGCCAAGTGGTCCGGCTGGTACGCCCGGCCGCAGCGCCGGCGAGCGACAGGAGGTAATCGATGCCCAAGACGGTGAAGGCGCCCGCACGCGCCAGCGAGAGCGCCGGCGGGCGGCGCATCCTCGTGGCCGACGATGACAAGCCGATTCGCGACCTGCTCAAGGAGGTGCTCAGCAGCGAAGGGTACGTGGTGGTCGAGGCGAGCTCCGGCCGCGAGGTGCTCCAGCTCGTCAGCCAGGCCCCGCCGGACCTGATGCTGCTCGACCTGCGCCTGCCCGACAGCGACGGCATGGAGGTCATGCGGCGGCTGAAGGAGCGCGACCTGGCCGTGCCCACCATCGTGATCACCGCCTTCGGCACCTCCAGCGCGGCCATCCAGGCGATCCAGCTCGGCGCCTACGACTACATCACCAAGCCATTCGAGCTGGACGACGTCCTGCTCACCATCCAGCGCTTCTTCGAGCACGAGCGGCTGGCCTCCGAAGTACGCAAGCTGCGCGGCCAACTCGAGGGCCGCGCCGTGACCGAGCGCATCATCGGCAACGCCCCGGCCATGCAGGCCGTGTACAAGATGATCGGCCGCGTGGCCCAGACCAACGCCACCGTGTTGGTCACCGGGGAGACGGGCACGGGCAAGGAGCTGGTGGCCGAGGTCATCCACCTCTACTCGCCCTACCGCGACGGCCCACTGGTGAAGGTCAACTGCGCCGCGCTGCCCGAGACGTTGCTGGAGAGCGAGCTGTTCGGACACGAGAAGGGCTCGTTCACCGGCGCGGTGGCGCAGCACAAGGGCCGCTTCGAGCTAGCGCACAAGGGCACGATCTTTCTCGACGAGATCGGAGAGATGACGCTCGGCACACAGAAGAAGCTGCTGCGTGTCCTGCAGGAAAAGGAGTTCGAGCGCGTCGGGGGCACCACACCGGTCAAAGTCGACGTGCGCGTGATCGCCGCGACCAACCGCAACCTGCGCCATGAGGTCGAGCAGGGGCGGTTCCGCGAGGACCTGTTCTACCGCTTGAACGTGATCACGATTCACATGCCGCCGCTGCGCGAACGCAAGGAAGACATCCCGCTGCTAGTCGAGCATTTCTTGAATAAATACCGCTACACGGCGAGCGCGCCGCCCGCCCGGATCTCCGAGGCCGCCATGGCCCTGCTGCTGGAGCACGACTGGCCGGGCAACGTGCGCGAGCTGGAGCACGCCGTGCAGCGCGCGGTCGTGCTATCGCAGGGCGGGGTGATCACGCGCGAGCACCTCAACCTCGACCCGGCCAAGGAGCTGGGCACGATCAACCTGGACCAGAAACTGCTAGAAGGCCAGAGCCTCGCCCAGATCATGGCGGGCATCGAGGCGTATCTGCTCAGCCGCGCGCTGGACCGCCATCGCGGCAACCGCCACCAGGCCGCGCACCTGCTCGGCCTGGACTTGGCGGCCTTCGAGCGCAAGCTCGCCGAGCACGGCCTGGCCGTGCACGAAGCGGCCGGCTCGGCCTGAGCGCCACGCCAGCAACCGCCCCGCGCATGCGCCGGCAGCGGGAAAGGAGGACGGAAATATGGTCGAGAACTTGGAGAGCTTGGACGATCTGGAGCAGGAGGGCGACAAGCGCAACCTGGCGCTCGCCGCGATCGCTGGCAGCGCGCTGGCCGCCGGCCTGCTCGCCTTTCTGATCCGGCGGGCCCGCCAAGAGCAGGCGCCAGAGCCCGTGGGGGGCGCCTGGGACCGCGCCCGCGAACTGGCGTTCAGCGAGGAGCGTGCGGCCGCCACGCGCGAGTTCCTGGTCGAGAAGGTGCTGCCAGAGCTGAAGCCGGCGCTGCTGGGCATCCTCGAGGAGATCGAGGACTTGGTCGAACAGGGCTTCCGCCGCGCCGAGAAGGCGATCAAGAGCCTGTAGCGGGGCGTCGCCCCGCCCGGGCGGTGCATGGGGAGGCGGCCGGCCGGTCTAGCCGCTAGCGGCGGCCGCCTCCGGCAGCTTCAGCTCGTCGACCACCCGCTCGACCCCGGGCGTCGCTTGCACCACTCCCACGATCGCTGCGCGCTCATCCGCGCTGCCCACGCGGCCGCGTAGGTACACCACGCCCTCGACGGTCGTCACATCCACGCGCGGGTTGTCAAGGCCGCGGGCCGCCAGGCGCTCGCGGACCGCGCGCGTGAGCCGCTCGTCGGGCAGCAGGCCGCTCAGCGGGTCGCGGCGCGCCGAACGGCGCAGCCCCAGCAGACGCAGCAGTGCGCACGGCTCGCTCGCCCGCCGCGCAAGCAGGAGCGAGCCAAGCGCGAACCCGCCGAGCCCGCCGAGTACGAACCCGTAAAGCCACCGCACTGCCGTCCTCCTGACGCGCCACCGCGCGCCGTACGGCGCAGTGGCACGTGTCTTGCATAATGGGGGCGACATCGCGAACACCGCCGCTGGAGAGCGCCACGTGGAACTGGAGCTGACTCCAGAACTCGAGCCCGTACAGACGGTCAAGGTGTCGCCCCGTCTGGTCGCCGCGAACTACATCTTAGAGTTGTCCTCCCAAGAGCTGCAACAGGCGATCAGCGCCGAGCTGGCCGAGAACCCCGCCCTCGAACTCGTCGAGGTGGCCACTTGCCCTGTGTGCGGCTCGGAGCTGCAGGGCAGCCTCTGTCCGCGCTGCCTCCAGCGCCAGCAGGGCGACCTGCCGCCCGAGCGCCCGGCCAGCGTGGACCCAGAGCCGCTGTACGCGGAGTACGGTGCTCAGGCCGCCGCGACCGGCGACGAAGAGTTCGACCCGCTTACCCAGGTCGCCTCGGAGGAAACACTCGCCGAGAAGCTACTCGCCGAACTCGCCATGGTCCTCGACGAGGCAGACATGCGCATCGCCGAGTTCCTCGTCGGCAGCCTCGACGATAAGGGCTACCTCACGGTCTCCGTCGAGGACGCCGCCTATGAGCTCGAGGTCGACGTGCGCCGGGTGCGCGAGGTGCTGAAAGCGCTGCAGAGCCTGGAACCCGTCGGGGTGGGCGCGCGCAACCTGCGCGAGTGTCTGCTGATCCAGTTGGACTACCTGGAGCGGCTGGGCGTGTGCCAGCCCTACGCCCGCGAGATCATCTCCGAGTACCTGACCGACCTCGGCGAGCACAAGTTCAGCCGAATCGCCCACGAGCTACGCATCCCTACGGAGACGGTGGCCGCGGTGTGGAACTTCGTCAAGGCCAAGTTGAACCCGCATCCGGCCCACGGCTTCGCGCCCACGAACGACCGCGACCGCGATACCCGCGCGATGTACATCCTGCCCGACGTCGTGATCACCCGGCGCGGCCACGACTTCGAGATCGACGTCGTGGAGTCCAAGCGCTTCTTCCTGCGCCTGAACCCGCTGTACGCGCAGCTCGGGCAGAGCGCCCGTGGCGGAAGCCCCGAGGCCGCGCTGAGCCCCGACGACCGCAAGCACGTGCAGCAGTTCGTCAACCGCGCCAAGCTGTTCATCAGCAACATCAACCAGCGTCGCCAGACGCTGTACAACATCACCCGTGCCCTGGTGGAGCGCCAGCGCGACTTCCTCTGCGAGGGCGTGCGGCACCTGAAGCCGCTCAGCCGTGCGGCGATCGCCGAGGAGCTGGGCGTGCACGAGTCCACGGTCAGCCGCGCCACGGCCGGCAAGTACGTCATGATCCCCACCGGGGAGGTGATTCCCTACAGCCACTTCTTCACCCCCTCGCTGAGCGTCAAGGACGTAATCAAGGAGCTGATCGAGAAGGAGAGCCGGCCCCTGACCGACGCGGAGATCGCCGAGCGGCTGCGCGAGCGCGGGATCCACATCGCGCGGCGCACGGTAGCCAAGTACCGCATGCAGCTCAACATC
>Ga0209061_1005640_pt1 | contig 10768 bp, 10 predicted proteins | sample Coa_R1_10_FD_187157 | JGI IMG/M metagenome (GOLD analysis project Ga0209061, IMG submission 187157) | Surface soil microbial communities from Centralia Pennsylvania, which are recovering from an underground coalmine fire - Coalmine... | ecosystem: Environmental > Terrestrial > Soil >... | reverse complement strand
GGCCGGAGAGGACGAGCAGCAGCCCGCTGGCGAACGGGTCGAGCGTGCCGGCGTGCCCCGTGCGGGCCCCGGTGCGGCGCCGGATCTGCGCCACGATCGCGAACGACGACGGCCCGCGCGGCTTGTCGACGAGCGCGACGCCCGCCGGCTCAAGTGCGCGCGGCGGCACGTTGGGCGAGGAAGCCTTCCCGGACCAGCTCGACGATCTCCGCCAGGGGCAGGTCGCTGGCGAAGCCGGCCGCCTGCCGGTGACCGCCGCCGCCGAAGCGGCGGGCGATCGCCGAGACGTCGAGCTCGTCGATGCTCGAGCGAAGCGACCCCTTGTGCGCGGGCGCCCCCTCGCTCAGCTGCTCGCGGATCAGCACCGCGAGCTCCGCCCCCTCGACCGCCCGCAGGTAGTCGATGATCCCCTCGGAGTAGGGCTCGGCCGCGCCTACCTCGGCGAAGTCGCTGCGCAGGAGGTACGAGACGACGATCCGCCCGCCCTCGAGCACCTCGGCCCGGCCGAGCGCGCGCGCAAGCAGCTTCAGCTTCGCGAACTCGACCGACTCGTAGACCTGCTGGAAGACGGCGTGGATGTCGGCCCCGGCCTCGACCAGCTCGGCCGCGAGGCGCAGCGCCTTGGGCGTGGTGTTCGCGTACTGGAAGCGGCCGGTGTCGGTGACGAGCGCGATGTACAGCGGCTCGGCCAGCTCGGGCGTCAGCTCGAGGCCGAGCTCGGCGATCACGTCTCGCAGCACCTCGCCGGTGGACGAGGCGTCGGCGACGATCAGGTTCAGGTCGCCGAAGCGGGTGTTGTCGTGGTGGTGGTCGATGTCGAGGACGAGCGGCGCCTGGGCGAGGACCGCCTCGTCGCCGATCCGCTCCTGCTTGGCGCAGTCGAGCGCCACGAGCACCCGCTCGGCCGCGTCTCGCGGAGGCTGCCGCAGCAGGCCCCCGAGCGGCATGAAGGCGTACTCCCGCGGCAGGGGCGTGGTGCCGGCCAGGTACATCACGGCGTCCTTGCCGAGCCGCCGCAGCGCGAGCGTCGCGGCGAGCAGCGACCCGAGGGCGTCGCCGTCCGGGTTCTCGTGGGTGACGACCAGGAAGCGGTCGTGACGCCGCAGCGCGTCTGCGATCGCCTGCAAGTCAGTCGTCTGCGTCATCGTGGTCCGGCGCGAGCTCGTCGATCAGGCGGCTGATGCGCACGCCGCGCTCGATCGAGGGATCGTACTCGAAGGTCAGCTGCGGAGTCCGTTTCAGCCTGAGCTCGCGCGCGAGGCGCGACTGCAGCACGCCGTGCGCCGCCTCCAGGCCGAGCAGGCTCGCCCGCCGCGTGCGGCTCGACCCGAGCACGCTCACGTACACGGTCGCCTGCCGGAGGTCGGGCGTCGTGTCGACGGCGGTAACGGTCACCAGGCCGATCCGCGGGTCCTTGAGCTGCGGCAGCGCCTCGGCCAGCACCTGTCGCACCGACTCGTTGACGCGGCGCATCCGCTCGCTCATCACGCCGCAGGCTAGTGGACGACCTCCCGGACGAGCGGCCGCGGCTCGGGCTCGGCTCCCAGCTCGAAGGCGGCGCGCAGGGCGGCCTCGGCCGCGTCGGCGGCCGCCTCGTCCCGGGCGTGGATCTCGGCCAGGACCTCCCCTGCCGCCACCGCGTCGCCCCGTTTGCGCCGGCAGACGACGCCGACCGCCGGGTCGACCGGATCCTCCTTGCGGGCCCGGCCCGCGCCCAGCGCCATCGCCACGGCCGCGACCGCTCTCGCGTGCAGCGCGCGCACGTGGCCGTCGCCGGAGGCGCGCAGGAGCCGCACGACCGGCGCCCGGGGAAGCCGGCCGGGATCCGGGTCGCCGCCCTGGGCACGAACCCAGCGCTCGTAAACCGCGAGCGCCGCCCCGCTGGCGAGGGCTTCCTCGGCTCGTGCCCGCGCCTCGTCCGGCTCCAGGCCGAGATCCGAGAGGGCGAGCAGGTGGCCAGCGGCCGTGAGCACGAGCTCCCGCAGGTCGGACGGTCCGGCGCCGGCCAGCGTCTCGTACGCCTCGCGCACCTCGAGCGCGTTGCCGACCGCCTGGCCGAGCGGCTGCTCCATGTCGGTCAAGAGGCAGACGACGTCGAGGCCGGCTCGCTCGCCGAGCTCGCGCATCGCCTCGGCGAGCCGGCGGGCCTCCTGCGGCGTGCGCATGAAGGCGCCCTCGCCCGCCTTGACGTCGAGGACGAGCCCGCTCGCTCCGCCGGCGATCTTCTTGGCCATGATGCTCGCTGCGATCAGCGACACCTCGTCGACCGTCGCGGTCACGTCGCGCAGCGCGTAGAGCTTGCCGTCGGCCGGCACGAGGTTCCTGCTCTGGCTGGCGACCGCGATCCCGACCTCCCGTACCTGGGCGACGAGCTCGTCGGCGGAGAGCTCGACGCGGAAGCCGGGGATCGCCTCGAGCTTGTCGAGGGTGCCGCCGGTGTGGCCGAGGCCGCGGCCGCTCATCTTGCCGAAGGGAGCGCCGCAGGCGGCGACGACCGGCCCGACCGCGAGCGTCGTCTTGTCCCCCACCCCGCCGGTGGAGTGCTTGTCGACCACGCGCCGGCCGAGGCGGCGAGCGAGGTCGAGCGTCTCGCCGCTCGCCACCATCGCCTCGGTCAGGGCGAACGTCTCGGCCGGGGAGAGGCCGCGGAACCAGATCGCCATCAGGAGGGCGGCCGCCTGGTAGTCGGGGACCTCGTCGCGCGCGTAGGCCGAGACGAAGGCGCGCAGCTCGGCCGCCGGGAGCTCCTCGCCGTTCCGCTTGCGCTCGATCAGCTCGGCGGGCCGCATCAGTCCTCCGGATCGACGAGCAGCCGCTCGGCCCGCGCGACCTCCCAGGCCTGGGCGCGCAGCCAGCGCTCGGCCTCGTCGAGCAGCCGCTCGGCCTCCCGCTGCTGGCGGGCGACGCAGGCGGCGGTGATGCGCGCCCGCTGCCAGAGCTCGTGGTGGTCGACCTCGGCGACGGAGGCGCCGACGCGGTGCTGGAGCTGGGCCTTCGCCGAGCGGAGCTGCTGCCGCTTGTCCTTCAGCGAGCGCGCCTCGGGGAAATGGAGCTCGCAGGTGAGGATCCCGACCCAGCCGCTCGCCACGCTCGTATTCTCGCGCGGGCCGGCCGGGGCGCGCAGCGAGCGCGAGACGGGGACGCTCAGGAGGCGGGAGCGTCCGCGAGGGACGTCCGCTCGACCTCGCGCGTCTCGAAGACCTCGAGCACGTCGCCTTCCTTCACGTCGTTGAAGCCGTCGAGCAGGATGCCGCACTCGAACCCTTCCGCCACCTCGCGCACGTCGTCCTTGAACCGCTTCAGCTGGGCGATGCGGGTCGTGTGCACCACCGCGCCGTCGCGGAGCACGCGCACGCTCGCGCCGCGCCGCACGACGCCGTCGGTGACCATGCAGCCGGCGATCGTGCCCAGCCGGGAGACGCGGAAGAGGGCCCGCACCTCCGCCTCGCCGAGCGTCTCCTCGGTCGTGACGGCGGCCAGCTTGCCGACGAGCGCCCGCTCGATGTCCTCGGTCAGCTTGTAAATCACGTCGTAGGTGCGGATCTCGACCCCTTCGCGCGCCGCCAGCTCGCGCGCCTCGGCGTTCGGGCGCACGTTGAAGCCGACGATCAAGGCGTCCGAGGCGGAGGCGAGCATGATGTCGTTCTGCGTGATCGCCCCCACGCCCTGGGCGATGACGTTCAGGCGCACCTCCGGGTGCTCGAACTTCTGCAGCTCCGAGACGACCGCCTCGACGGAGCCGACGACGTCGCCGCGCACGACGACATTGAGGTCCGAGACCTCGCCCGCCTGCAGCTGCTCGAACAGGCCTTCGAGCGAGACGCCGACAGGCCGGGACGAGGCGAGCTGCTCCCGGCGGAGCCGCTCGGCGCGCCGGTTGGCGAGCTCGCGGGCCTCGCGGTCGTTCGCGACCACCCGGGCCAGCTCGCCCGCGGCCGGCGGCTTGTCGAAGCCGAGGATCTCGACCGGGTCGCCCGGCCCGGCGCTCTCGACCCGCTCGCCCCGGTAGTCGAACAACGCCTTCACCCGCCCGTGGGCGTCGCCAGCGACGATCGCGTCGCCCACCCGGAGCGTGCCACGGTGGAGCAGCATCGTCGCGACCGGGCCGCGGCCGACGTCGAGGCGCGACTCGATGATCGGCCCGGAGGCGGGCGCGTCGGGGTTCGCGCGCAGGTCGACGAGGGCGTCGCCGACGAGCAGGATCCGCTCCAGCAGGTCGTCGAGGCCTTCCCCGGTCTTCGCCGAGACGCGGGCGACCTCGACGTCGCCGCCCCAGTCCGAGGGCTGCAAGCCCTCCTGCGCGAGCTCGGCGAGCACCCGGTCGGGGTTCGCGTCGGGCAGGTCGATCTTGTTCAGGGCGACGACGATCGGCACGTCGGCGGCGCGGGCGTGGGCGATCGACTCCCGGGTCTGGGGCATCACGCCGTCGTCGGCGGCCACGACGAGCACGGCGATGTCCGTCACCTTCGCGCCGCGGGCCCGCATCGCCGTGAACGCCTCGTGGCCCGGCGTGTCGAGGAACGTGATCTTCCGCCCGTCGACCGCCACCTGGTACGCGCCGATGTGCTGGGTGATCCCGCCCGCCTCCGTGGCGACGACGGAGGTCTGGCGGATCGCGTCGAGCAGCGTCGTCTTGCCGTGGTCGACGTGACCCATGATCGTGACCACCGGCGGCCGGGGCCGCAGCGCCTCGTCCGGGTCGTCGAACGCCTCGGGCTCCTCCTCCTCGTCGGCGGCGTGCTTGATCGTCACCTCTCGTCCGACCTCGGCGGCGACGAGCTCGACCTCCTCGTCGCTGAGCGACTGGGTGGCGGTGCGCATCTGCCCGAGCCCCATCAGGATCTTGATGATGGTCGGCATCGGAACGCCGAGCGCCTGCGAGAGGTCGCGGACGCTGACGCCCGACTCGACGGAGACCGGCCCGGTCGGGGCGGTCTGGGCGGGCGCTCGCTGCTCGCGCCGCTGGCCGTCCTGGCGCGCCTGCCGCTGCTCACGAGGCGGACGGGCGGCGCCCTGGTCGATCACGACCCGCCGCCTGCGGCCGGCCGCGCCGCCGCCGCCGCGCGGGCGGAGCGGACGGTTCGGCCTGTTTCCTCCGCTAGGCATCTGTCTGCGCAGTGTAGAGACGACGGAGCGCGGGATCGATCGAGACCGGCCGCCGCAGGGACCGCGCGAACGCGCCGCGCGCGGCGGCGCGCTCGAAGCAGGCGAGGCTGCGGCAGGTGTAGACGCCCCGCCCGGGCTCCCGCCGGCCCGCGACGAGCGCCCCCGCGCGGGCCGTGAACCGGATCAGCTCGGCCTGCGGCGCCCGCCGGCCGCAGCCGGCGCACGTCCGCTGCGGCCCCGGGGGTCGCCCGCTCTCGTCCGCCGCTACGCCTCCTGCCCCGTGGCGGCTTCGGCGGCGGGAACCTCGGCCGCCTGCGGCTCCGCCGCCTGCGGCTGCCGCTCCGCGCCGTCCTGCCCGCCGGCCTGCTCGGCGGCGGTGGACTCCTCCGGCGCGTCGGCCGCCTCGGCGGGCGGACCGGCGACGTAGTCGCTGCCGGTGCCTTCGAGCGCCTGATGCGCCGGCACGCCGCAGAAGCGGGAGCCGGGCAGGGCCGCGTTCGGGCAGCGCTTGCCGTTCGCCAGGATCGCCGCGCAGCGCCCGGAGAAGTCCTCCCCTCCCGCGTCGCCGCCGCCGAAGGCCGCCTCCGCCTCCGCCTGGGCGAACTCGGTGTCGCTCTGGATGTCGATCTTCCAGCCGGTCAGACGCGCGGCCAGGCGGGCGTTCATCCCCTCCTTGCCGATCGCGAGAGCGAGCTGGTCGTCGGGGACGACCACCGTCGCCTCGCGCGCCTCGTCGTCGAGGTAGACCTCGCGCACCCGCGCCGGCGAGAGCGCCTTGGCGACGAAGCGGGCCGGCTCCGGGTTCCAGGGGATGATGTCGATCTTCTCGCCGCGCAGCTCGGAGACGACCATGCGGACGCGCGAGCCGCGCGGGCCGACGCAGGCGCCGACCGGGTCGACGCCCTGGGCGTGCGACTCGACCGCGATCTTCGAGCGGTAGCCGGGCTCCCGGGCGACGCCGCGGATCTCGACCAGGCCGTCGGCGATCTCCGGCACCTCGAGCTCGAACAGGGTCTTGATCAGCTCGGGGTCGCGCCGCGAGACGATCACCTGCGGGCCCTTCGTCCCGGAACGGACCTCGGTGATCACCGCCTTGATGCGCGAGCCCTGCTCGTAGCGCTCCCCGTCGACCTGCTCCGAGCGGGGCAGCAGCGCCTCGACCTTGCCCAGGTCGACGAGCACGTTGTTGCGGTCGCCGGCCTGCTGGACGATCCCGGTCACCACCTCGCCCACCCGGTCGATGTACTCGTCGTACATCATCCGGCGCTCCTCCTCGCGGATCCGCTGCAGGATGACCTGCTTCGCGGTCTGGGCCGCGATCCGGCCGAAGCCGTCCGGCGTCACGTCCTGCCGCACGATCTGCTCCTCCGGCACGTCCGACCAGTCGATGTCGAGGTCGTCGTCCGAGATCAGGGTGTGCTGCCGCTCGCCGGTCTCTTCTTCCAACCGCTCGAGCTCCTCGAGCTTCCGCTCCCGCGCCTCGTCGAGCAGGCGCTGCTCGACGTCGGGTGGCAGCTCGACCGAGTAGACGCGGAAGTCCCCGGTCCGTTCGTCCAGCTCGACGGTGGCGTGGCGCGCGGCCCCCGGCGTCTTCTTGTAGGCCGCGAGGAGCGCGTCCTCGAGCGCCGCCACGAGCGCGCCCTCTTCGATCCCCTTGTCGCGCTCGATCTCGCGGACGGCCTCGATGATCTCCTGGCTCATGTCACGCTCCCCTCGTCGATCAGGTTCGCCCGTACGATCTCGGCGTACGGGACCACTCGCTCCCCACCGTCGGTGCGGAGCGCGAGGAACCGCTCGTCCACGGACGCCACGGTTCCCGTCAGCTTCAGGCTGGGAGTGCGGACGCGGACGCGGCGGCCGACGACCGCGGCGAAGTGCTCGCGCCGGCGCAGGGGCCGCTCGAGCCCCGGCGAGGAGACATCGACCGAGTACTCCCGCAGGTAGTCCCCGAGGAGCTCGGTGACGCGCGCGCAGAGCGCATGGTCGACGCCCTCGGGGCGGTCGACGTAGACGCAGAAGCGCGACGGGGTCACGAGCTCGACTGCGAGCACGTCGACGCCCGGCAGGTCGCGCTCGACCCGCCCGCTGATCTCCGCTTGCAGCTTCCGTTCTCGCTCGTACGTCGTGGGCATCGCCTCTCCATCACGAAAAATGGGCCCGCAGGCCCATTTCTCCGAACCGGTGAAATGTGGTGGCGCGAGTGTAGCAGCGCCCAGGCGCCGTGCGCCGGACGACGCCCCTACGGTCCCGGCGGGTCGACGTCGACGACGACCGTCACCGGCCCCGCGTTGACGAGCTCCAGCTCCATCGCCGCGCCGAAGACGCCCGTCTCGACGGGCACGCCGAGGGCCCGGAGCTCCTCGCAGAAGCGCTCGTAGAGCGGCTCGGCTTCCTCCGGCGGCGCCGCCTGCGCGAAGCTGGGCCGGTTCCCTCGGCTCGTGTCGGCGAGCAGCGTGAACTGCGAGACGACGAGCGCTGCGCCGCCGCTGTCGAGAAGCGAGCGGTCGAAGCGTCCAGCGTCGTCCGGGAAGACCCGCAGCCGCGCCACCTTGGCGGCGAGCCGGGCCGCCTCGGCGGCGCTGTCGCCGCGGGCGACGGCGAGCAGGATGCAGAGCCCGCGGCCGATCCTGCCGCCCGGCCTCGCCTGCGCCCGCGCGACGCGCTGCACGACCGCTCGCACCGGCGGGACGGTACAACAGCGGCTAGCGCTAGCTCCGGTCGCGAACGCGGGCGCGGTACCGCGACGAGGCGGGCCGCAGCGAGCTGGCGAGCTTGTAGTGCCGCGCGGCCTCCGCCTCGCGGCCCTGGTTCTCGAGGCAGCGCCCGAGCGCGTAGTGCGCGTAGTCGTTGACCGGCGAGAGCTCGACCAGCTTGCGGAACTCCGCCTCGGCCTCGCTCCAGCGGCGGATCCGGAAGTAGGCGATGCCGAGGGCCTCGCGGATCGAGGCCTTGTCCGGCTCGCGCCGCTTCGCCTTCTCCAGCGAGACCGTCGCCTGGGCGGCCATCCCCGCCTGGAGGTGCCGCCGCCCGCGCTGGAAGAGGGTGTACGTCGACTCGCTCATGACCCCGTCCGCAGAAGTGAAGCGGACCGCGGGCGTTCGACCGCCGCGGCCGGCGCGAGCGAGCGGAGCGAGAGCAGCCCTCGCAGGCGGTCGCGCCGGCTGAGGCAGCCGCGCAGCAACCGGATCAGCTCCGCCAGCTCCCGCTGCGCCTCGCGGGCCGCGGCGGCCGCCGCCTGGTCGCGACCGAAGCGGGCGGTCGCGGCGGCGGCGACGAACGCGTCGGGCTCGACGCCGAACTCCCGCCGGACGAGCTGTCCGAGCTCGTCCAGCGTCGCGCTCGCGGGGACGGCGACGCGCTGGTCGGCGAGGAAGGCCGCGAGCTCGCGGCGGCAGGCGGCCGCGACGCGGCGCGGATCGCGGCTGCGCCGGGCGAGGGCGCGGAGCGCGAGCTTCGTCGCCACAAGCGCGACCCCGGCGACGGCCAGGACGAGCCCTGCGAGGACGAGGACGAGGCTCGCAACCCCTCTCCCCCCGCTCGGCCGCGGCCGCGACGCGCCGGCCGGGCGCTGCTCCGCCGCAGCGCTTCGCCCGCGCAGGTGGCTGCCGGGCGCGGCGGACGGGTCGTAGCGGCCGAGCTGTCCGGGCACGCCCGGCCCCGGCAGGGTCACGTCCGGGACGCCCGCCGGCAGCGAGCCGGCGGCGAGCGGGTTGCGGGCGCTGCCCGGCACGGGCGGCGTCGGGTCGAACGGGAGCCAGCCGTAGCCCTTGAACCAGACCTCGACCCAGGCGTGCGCGTCGTGGTCGGTGACGAGCCAGAGACGGCTGCTCGGCTGGTAGCTGCCGCCGGCGAACCCGACCGCCACCCGGGCCGGGACGCCCAGGTAGCGGAGCATCAGGGCCATCGCCCCGGCGAAGAACTGGCAGTAGCCGCGGCGGGTCGTGGTCACGAACCCGACGAGCGGCGGCGAGACGACCGGCGGGTGGTTCGAGTAGCGGAAGCCGCCGCTGACGAGGAACCAGCGCTCCAGGTCGGCCACGGCGTCGTACGGGGTGCGGGCGCGCCCGGCCACCTGCTCGGCGAGGCGAGCGAGCGGCAGGTACGGCTCGAGGGCGGGGTTCTGGCGAACGAGCGAGCGGAGGGCCGCCGCCCGTCCCGGTGCCCCGAAGGGCGGAGCGACGGCCCCGCCGCCGACGGTCAGCATCCCGTCCTGCACGAGCTGGGCGGGGTAGCTCGGGGGCGAGCGGCGCAGCGCCGCAGCGCCGGGGTGCGGGCTGTAGCTCCAGACCGTGTAGCGGAAGCCGCGCACGAGCCCCGTCGGGAGCAGCGCGAAGCCCGGCTCGGGCTGCACGAGCGGCGCGTTCCCGGCGGCAAAGCGGATCGGCACGCTCCCGCCGACGAGCCGGGTGTCCGCGAGCGCCTCGACGGTCACGACCTCCCTGCTCTGCCGGTCCGGCTGGAAGGCGGCTCGCGGCTCGAGGGCGTCGGCCGGACGGGGCGCTCCGGCTGCCCAGGCCTCGCCGGCGAAGTCGTCGAGGACGGCGGCGCGCAGGTACGCGGGCCGGTGGGCCGCCCGCACCTGGAGCACGACCGTGGCCCGGCGCGGCCACTCGAGGCCGCCGTACTGCGGCGTCCAGACGAAGCCGAGCCCGACCGGGCCGGCCCAGTGCGCCAGGTTCCAGGACTGCCAGTGGACGAGCCCCTGCCGGCCGGCGGTGGCCGTGCCGGCGGCGACTCCGGCCAGGGCGACGGCGACGGCGGCGGGCAACGCCGAGGCGGGAAGCCGCCTCGGCCCGAGGCCGGCGAGCAGCGCGAGCGTCGCCGCGAGGATCGCAGCGCCCAGCGCGATTCCGTGGGCGGAGCCGAGGAGCGTCGTGGGCCAGCCTGCGCCAGCGAGGAGCACGAGCCCGGCCGCGACGGGCCGGCGCGCAGCGGCGAGCAGGGCGACCGCGAGCGAGAAGCAGAAGACGGCGACGAGGACGAGCGACCCCATCGCCACGTGCAGCCGCGGGTCGAAGGGGAGCCGGGTGCCGTAGAAGTCGGCGAAGCCGTCCCCCAGGCGCGCCGCGAGGGCCGAAAGCGCGGGGCCGAGGCCGAAGCCCGCGCCCGGGTCGAGCGGCTGCGGCGGGACGAGCGACACCCCGAGCGCGAGCCTGGCGCCCCCGGCAGCGGCCGCGAGGGCCGCGACGGCGCGCCACCAGCGGGGCGGCGTCGCGGCGGCGAGGCCGAGCGCGGCGAGCGCCGCGAACCGCCAGAGCGACGCCTGCGGCTGCTCGAGCCGTAGCCACGCGAGCACGACCACGACGACCGCCGGCCCGGCCGCGAGCAGCGTCCGCGCCCGGCTACGCACCGGCGGCCTCCGCCGGCTGCGGCTCGCCGCTCGCGCCCGCCGGCGGCCGGCCCTGCCCTCCCAGCGCCGCCGTCAGGTCGTCTCCCCGCCGCACCACCGCGACGGGGACGCCCGCCGCCTGCAGACGAAGCAGCGCCGGCTCGGGCCGGCCGGGACGACCGGCGAAGCTCGCACCGTCGACGTGGACGAGCGCGACCGGGCGGTGGGAGAGCGCCCGCTCGAGCAGGCGCTCGACGAGGACCGGCTCGAGCCGGGACGTGACGACCACCAGCTCGCGCGAGCGGAGCGCCGGGCCGGCGCCGGGCGCGAGGA
>Ga0209061_1005639_pt1 | contig 10773 bp, 10 predicted proteins | sample Coa_R1_10_FD_187157 | JGI IMG/M metagenome (GOLD analysis project Ga0209061, IMG submission 187157) | Surface soil microbial communities from Centralia Pennsylvania, which are recovering from an underground coalmine fire - Coalmine... | ecosystem: Environmental > Terrestrial > Soil >... | reverse complement strand
TGCTGCTGAGCCCAGCGTCCCATGATCGGAGGGACATACGAGCCCGGATATTAAGGCACTTATTCATTCGTCAGTAAACCGAAGTCACACGGACACGCACGAGGTCTCTCACCGATTGCCGCTCCGCCAACAACCCCTGGTATCCGACGTGCGCAGCTACCGATAGAAAGAGGTCATCTACCTGTCAACTTATAGGGGGGTCTAACCGATACAAATGCAGCAAACGACTTCTACTGCCTCGAGGGCGAACATCGGGCTTGTAGGGCTAGGTTACTGGGGATCGAAATATATTCGAGTCATTTCGTCCGGATTGGGATCGAGGTTATCCTTTGTAGTTGATAGTTCGGCGGATAATCTTAATCACGCGACTGTTACGAACGACGTTCCGCGCTTTGTGAGCCTAAAACGCGCTCTTAATGAGGTGAGGACGGATGGAGTCGTGGTCGCAACCCCCGCAGCCACACATGCTGACATTGTGCGAGAGTGTTTGGATGCACATGTGCCAGTAATGGTAGAAAAGCCCTTTACTGTCGATTTGTCTGATTCATTCTCACTCATTCAGGCTAGCATTGCTCAGCATTCATTGGTTTTTCCGGGGCACATTTACGTGTTCAACTCGACGGTTCAACAACTTAAGAACGATCTGTTGCTACATGGCTATGGGTCCCCGAGATTTGTCGCGGCAAGTCGACTGGCTCCGGGCCCAGTTCGGAAGGATGTAAACACAGCGTGGGACCTTTTGCCTCACGACCTCACAATTTTGGATGTGATTGGTTTAGATAAGCCAGAGACCGTTCAGGCGTACGGGTGTGAAGTGCTTGGCAATAAGGTTCAGGACGCCGTGACTGTTCTACTGACCTACGCCAACAACAGAGTGGCGGAATTGGCTGCAAGTTGGGTTTATCCAGTCAAGGTAAGACAATTTTCGGTAGTAACTGAAAGCCATATGGGGCTCTTTGATGAGCTTTCCTCAACCGCGCACCTGACTTGGAGCCCTCACTCTTACTGGGCAAGGAGCCCGCAGGTCCCTTCTCTAAATTCGGCTGGTTTCCTTGGGCCTACGGGACCTTCTACCGATCCGCATCTTTCGGAGCCGTTGGCGTCTATGTTCCAATTCTTCTTGGATGCCTGTCGCACGCCACAAATTGCTTCTCCCGAAGTGCTTCGTGCACTTCGCGTAATGACAGTCTTAGATGCCATCCAAACTTCCCTGGGGAAAGGGGGCGAAAGTGTAAATGTGGATTGGAGCCTGGCAAACAAATTTGCCCAGATGATGGGCGGGTAATTGAGACTTATGTCGATTCCATTTGTGGATCTAAGAGCACACTATCAGCGATACCGTTCAGAGTGGATGGGAGCCGTTACTAGAGTTCTTGACTCGGGGCGCTATGTTGGGGGCCCGGAGGTGCAGACTTTTGAACGCGAGTTTTCGAAGTACGTTTCATGCAAGTTTGGGATTGGCGTCGCCTCGGGAACTGACGCCCTCCGACTTACTCTCGAAGCATTGGGAGTCGGACCGGGCGATCGTGTAGTCACGGTTCCCTTTACCTTTGTCTCGACGGTGGATGCCATCGTCCACCTTGGCGCCGAACCAGTGTTTGTAGATGTAGAGCCACGGACCTTGACGATGGACCCAAACAGATTGCGAGAAGTTCTTAGCCTAAAGCCAAAGGTAATCCTGCCAGTTCACATTTACGGGCAGACGGCCGATATGTCATCGATTTGTGAACTAGCTAGTCAGGCCGGTGCCGTGGTAGTTGAGGACGCAGCTCAAGCACATGGTGCTGAGTACCGAGGGCGACGTGCAGGGGCCTTTGGTGTGGCAAGCTGCTTCAGTTTTTACCCTGCAAAGAATCTCGGGGCTGTCGGGGATGCTGGTGCAGTAACTACAAACGACAAGGATCTGGCGACAAAGATTCTGGCACTTCGGCAATACGGTGAGACCCGGAAGTACCATCATAGTCTAGTTGGATACAATAGCAGAATGGATCCGATTCAAGCTGCCGTCCTGTCTGCAGGATTACCTGCCCTAGACGTTTGGAACGAGGAGCGCCGGCAAAGGGCAAGCATATACTCGAGCGACCTCGAGCATACGGACGGAATCGAGTTACCGACAACCGATCCTGAGAGGACTCATGTGTTCCATATCTACGCGATTCGACTCAAGAAGCGAGATGAGCTACGAGCTTGGCTCACAAGTGCAGGTATAGAGACAGGAATTCACTACCCCATTCCCGTTCATTTTCAACCAGCCTACCAAAATAGAACGTTCCACCACACCTCTTTAGAAGTGGCTGAGAAAGCCGCTCAAACCGTGCTGTCGCTTCCCATGTACCCTGAGTTGCCCCTCGAGTCCGTTCACTTGGTGGCTAGCCACATAAAGGAGTGGGCAAAGCAAGCATGACAGACCAAGGATTTCGACGGCTCACTGATGTCCGAATGGGGCAGCGCACCCAGATCAGAGATTTCGTCAACCTCTACGGATGTGAAATCGGTGATGATTGTATGGTCGGACCATTTGTAGAAATACAAAAGGGAGTAAAGATTGGGAACAGGGTCCGAATCCAATCTCACACATTCATTTGCACCCGGGTTTTGATAGAGGACGATGTTTTTGTAGGCCACGGTGTCATGTTTATTAATGATAGACACCCTCCGAGATTTGCCGCAGAGGAATGGGAACCCACCACTATACACCGTAATGTATCAATTGGATCAAACTCTACACTTCTCCCGGTAGAAGTGGGTGAGCATGCTATAATTGGTGCGGGAAGCGTCGTGACAAAGGATGTCCCTCCATACGCGACCGTGGCCGGGAACCCGGCTCGGGTGATTAAATCTAGGAGCTTGTAGCTCGCCCTTTGTAAGAGTCGAGAGAAGGGGGGTCGCGGGAGAGAGTGGACTTGTGGCAACCAACTCCGCTTCTTTCACTTTGGACCTTCTACCCTTGCGGTTGAGCCAATTGTAATCTCGCCAGGTTGTGGGCTAGTTCTACTGTGTCATAAACAGGTTAGCCTACAACACGCCCGCACTAGGCGCAGGAATGCCGCTCGAGATAAGCGGGCGACCCGGAGATGGAGCGTCGTGATCGAGCTTTCGATGTGTCGCTCGGGTCGGGCTGGGAAGGCCTCGGGGTGATCGAGCCGCCGGTAGGAACGCCTGAGGCTGAGGGGGGGAAAGTCTGGCTCTCTCAGCGGCGAGGAACCCATACGCCGCGATACAGAGTGTCGCGTGATGGTGGAATTCCCGCCACCCTCGTCCTTCGAAGTGGTCGAGGCCAAACTCGCCCTTCAACTCCGGGTAGTCCCGCTCGATCCTCCAGCGCACCTTCGTGAGTCGGACCAACAACTCCATCGTCGTTTCGGGAGGCATCGTCGGAAGCCAGCATTTGTCGGTGCCTGCGCTCCCTCCGGTCATTCGAGGAGCAGCCATTCCTCGGACCCAGGAGCGCGAAGCTGATAATCTCACAATACCACCCGAACGCGAGTTCGGGCGAATCGAAAGGAAAGCACGCCCTTCGTTCCCTCCCGCCAAGAGGCCTCCTCCCACCGCTCGGAAGGGAGCGCCCGAGCTACCGCCCGCAGGTCGATCGGGCGATGGCGCTCGTTCCGACGGATCCGTACCGGGGGTCGCCCGACCCCCTTCCATCGGAGCGGCGGCAGGGGTTGCTCCCCTTCGGTCCACACGGTGATGGTGTTCAAGATGCCCACCACATTGAGGGATCCCTCGGGTCGTCAGCGCCTTCCGAAACTCTGTGGCGACCCCATACCCAGCGTCGGCGACAACGGGGGCGAGCGGTACGCCCTCCCGAAGCAGCCGATCGACCTGTTCGAGGCCGATCTGCCACTTGGTCTGGAAGGTCACCTCGTCTGGCACTCCGGCCTCCCGACACCGGGCTCGGTCGCCAGTCCACTCCTTCGGGAGATAGAGGCGATACACGACCGGGAGGCTCACCGCCTCGTTGACGACGCTTATGCTTACGGCGGGCTGAAAGTTCTCCTCCTTCCCGAGATTCCCGCAGTATTGCCGAGCGACGCCGACGGAGAGGGAGCATTTTTTCGGAATCGTCGTGTCGTCGAACGACCAGGCCATCACTCCGCCGTGGCGGTCCATCTGGTCGAGGACCTCTTGGCGGGCGATCCGCAACAGCTCCGTGTCGTCCTACGGGGCTTGGGTCACGAAGTGGTGGAGCGATTGATAGCGCGCCGAGAGGTGGAACGGGTCCACGCGAGCGGCCAGGGGCTCGAAGCTCTTCCGCTCTCCCGGGAGGCAGAGTCCTACGAGGTACGCCCGGAAAGGGTTCTCTCCGGTCCTCGTGCCCTACGGCGACTCCCAGTCGTTCCAGATACTCCTGAAAGTGTTGCTCCTCGACGGGACCCTCGGCGACATTGGCCGGGGACAGGGAGTGCAAAGCTTTCTACTTTATGACACAGTAGAACTAGTGAAAGGAGGCCGCCTAAAGTGCCGAAGTAGTACTCGTCGTCCGGGGTCGGGCAAGGGTTCGGCCCGGGGACGAGGCGCCTAGTTCAGGTATTCCCCAGCAGACTGGGAAACCCATAGAGGCGAACCTTCTCTCTCAAGCTAACGGGCTTCCATTGGATGGCCTCGTTAGGCGAAAACGCATAAGCTCCACGCCGACGCCAGATACTTTAGTAAGCTGGCGTCCTAGCGATGGAGTGGCTGGGCGTTGACGCATACCGTTCGCCGGAGTGGGACAAATATGTGGAGCGAAGCTCGTGCCCCGAGGACGCCCCCCCGCTAAACAAGACCTTCACGCAATGTATGGAGCTGAAGGTGCGGAGCGAGCCGGGTCGAGCGCACTACGGCTGCCGGAAGTGCACTGTGAGGCCGGTCATAGGGCGAATCAAGTAGATCCGAGGACTACGGCAGTTACACCCGAGAAAGCACGAGAAGGTTCGGGGACAGCGGAAGACTGCTAGCCCTGATCCACAGCCTCATGAAACCGTACCGGGCGGACCTCGGATAGACTGACCGGGACCCACGAGCCTTCGGGTTACGAATGACTGGAGATGAATGCCTATGCTCTTCAATGTCAACTGGAGCTGTGCCATAGGCTCATGGCAGTCACCTAACCTCTTTATGTGAGACTCGTATCTGATCTGCGAGATGTCTCGCCGTCGCGTTGCAATGGTTTGCCACATGTTCTATCCATCAATCGGTGGTTCGCAGCTGGACCACTTGATGTTTACAAAGGGGCTCCAAGAGTACTCAAACATTCATGTCTTTGCCAACTTAGCATCCCTTGGCGAAGCCAATCTAAAGTACGAAACAACTAGGCAGTGGGAGATCCAAATTTATGGCGAGGCAACCAAGGTTTCCGTGACGTACCTTCCGTGTAAAAAAATTCTTGGGGAGTATGTTGTTTCACCTGTTGACCTGTGCCACGCATTGAATAACTATTCTCCTGATTTAGTCTGGACAAATAGTCCATCGGTAACTTCTGACATTGCCCAAACATATGCCATCCTGAATGGCATTCCATGGGTTACGACCTACCATGCGGATAGCGGACCGGCATGGTATGGATTGGTGTACTCCCACCTCGAAGCCGTGTTGCTACGATTCGCCACAAGAATAATGGTTCATAGCGAAAGATACAGAAAGAAGCTACTAAGGCGAGGCATCCGCAAGGAGAAAATCTACATAGCCCCGGTCGCTCCTTACTTGGCTGGGTTTCAGCCAACATCTACAGTGCCCGATCCGCAAGTTTGCAATCCTGAGCGGAAGGACGCATTCCTTTTCGTCGGAGTACTGGATGATGCCCACAAGTACAAGCGTCCCGAACTGCTCATTCAGGCCCTTGCCAACCTTCGTCAACTCGGGACAGTTGTACAGCTTCGAATTGTTGGTGATGGAAACTGCAAGGATTCGCTACAGAGAAGCACAGAAAGGCTAGGGGTTAGCCAACAGGTAGCATTTCTCGGAACACTAAGTCCCGCAGACCTGGCAAGGGAGTTCCAGACGGCTCAAGGGCTTGTGATCTGTTCTGATTCCGAGAGTGAAGGCTATGGAATTGTTGCGGTTGAGGCAATGTATTACGGATTGCCGGTGATTGTTCCTAAGATAGTTCCAGTTAGTGAGATGGTCCAGAGGCTCGGGGCCGGGATTGTTTATGACTCATCAGACGCGAACGGACTTTCATCTGCATTGCTCCGTCTATGTGGTAATGAAACGCTGCGAGCGGCGTGTCAAAGAGCTGCAAGATCTTCTGCGAATGAACTTGATTGGAGGAAGTCCATCATGCCTCAGCAGATTAATCCAATTCTTTCAATACTCTGCCAGAAGCGAAGTTAGTCCCGAGGATGTACCTTGAGGCTTGTAGTAACCTTCCAGCGACCGCTAACAGACAAGTTCCACGGCGGCTCGGTTCACGCCAAATACATCGTGTCAGAGTTGGAGAAGGAGCATACGTTGGAAGCAGTTGTGCCGATGGATGAGGGCGGCAACGCCCACGGCAGTTCAGGTGATCACCTCCTGTCCTCCATTAAACTCCTCACAAAGTTTCACCTTGACTTTATCTCTTATGTTGTACGAGGAACTAGATGTTCTAAACTGAAAGCTGTAGACGGGTTCGCTGTGATCGACCTTTACACATGCATTCTACCGCTGCTTTTGGCCAAAGTAATGAATAGGAAGGTCTGGTATTTTGCGTTTGATGACATTACCTCAGTCTACAAGATTCCAAGTAATCTAAAGATGAAGGGTGGGAGGTTGGCAGGTATTGTACTTCCAGCACTCGAGAAAATTTTGTTGGAGCATGCGAGTGACGTTTTTGTCCCCTCCCCTTCTCTTGCTGGAAAATTTTCTGAGAGGTTGGGAAAGCAAAAGTTGATTCATTACTTCCCGCACGTGATGAATTGTGTGGCAGTTGATCCTGAGAGTGTCAGACAGTGGAAGTGCGACCTTGGCCTGACTGATAAGATAGCGGCAATATTCTTGGGAAATTGTAGAAACCCGGTCCAGCGTCGTGCAGCCCTCTTTGTAATCAACAAAGTGGCAGTAGATGCGGAGGCTCGCCAACTTAATTTGAACTTCATAGTCGCCGGGCTAGGAACTGAGACGTTGCACCCTAAAACCAAGAATGTGAAGATACTGGGTCCGGTCCAAGACGTCTCTCCGCTGCTGTCAGCATGCGACATTGGGTTGGCACCAATGGACTCTCCAGGCGGTGTAAGTAACAAGATCTTAGACTACAGGAGACACGGTCTAACTGTGGTCGCGACTCCGGAAGCATGGGGCGATGGTACCGATCGGGAGATTCTAATCACGCCGTTACTGAGCTTCCCTGAAGCACTCTTTCGGGTCATAGCGGGGCTGAGCCAGGAAAGACATACATAAGCAAGAGGGATCCAGTTGCGTTCGGTTGAGAGAGGCGAATCACGCTTGTGAGGAAGAGAGTAGGTCCATGGAATTGGTTCCAGCCAGGAGCCCGTAGCCCTACTTCAAATTGTGGCTGAGGGGGGGGTTTTTCAGCCGTAGCCCCATTTCAACCCTTACAATTTCTCTCCTCGGTCGCTCACCCATGGCTCGCGACACGGGGCTTTCGCATGTATTGGGCCAGGCACCACAGCTTCCGTTCGGCTCCGGCCTTTTCCCTCCCCCACAGGAGGAACTGATGTAGCCCTTGCCCCTGCTTGATCTACCCAACGACCGGACCCACGCTTACCTTCCGCCAGCGATTGTCCGCCCGGCTCCGCACGATCCGACGGAACCGCTGTTTGATCCCCCCGTTTCTCGGTGGCCGCCCTCGGGGACATGGGTTCCCATTCGTCACCCATCATGAGCCCGGCGGACAGTAGCCCCGGACGCTTTACGACCTGAACAGCGAAGTGAGTTTCGCACCTACGCGATCATCGGCAGTTCCCGGATTTTCTCCTCAAGGAGTTGAGAGCACTTCAGCCGCCGCAGCCCGTCCTTGATGTGGTCGGTGACGTTCAGATACCAAGTGCGAGACTGCCCACCCAGCCGAACATCGGTCCGCTCCACCCGGCTCAGCTCCTCGAGCAGCCGCTCCTGATACTCCGCCACGTCGGGCGGCTTCACCCGACCCTCGAGCAGCTTCCACCGGAGCGCCATCTCCAGCCGATACGCCAGGCTGCACACGAACAGGTAGGCGCGCACCCGCCGCTCCCTCCAGTGCCGCACCGGCTCCACCTCGATCCCGCTCTTCCATGTCCGGAACGCCTTCTCCACGAAACCCTTCCCGAGATACTGCTCGACAACTTCCGGCGCCGAGAGTCGCGAATCCGTGCACAGGAGCACGTACTTCCCATCTTGACGGGCCGCCTCCCTCACCGCCCGATCTTGATACGCCCACGCCACTCGCGGTGACGCGCCTCCCCGCCGCGCCCGGACCTCCACAAACTTTGTCCACTCACCGAGAATCTCTTGGATCGCCGCGTGAAGCTTCGCCTCCGACCACTCCTTTCCCTTCTCGGACAGCGCGGTCAACGCTTTGCCAATGTTCGAGAGGGCCTCGTTGCGCTCGGTGCGATCGTCCTTCGCCCGCTCGGCGTTCGTGTAGACGACCACTTCCCTCTCGGAACCCCACAGGCGGGCCGTCGCCTTCGTCGTGTAGATCGCCCCGGTCCGCGTCGCATGAACGAAGCTCTGCGGTGTCTCGGGAACCTTCACGGTGGCGAGGATATCGGCCACCTCCTTCGTGTGCTTGGAGAGCCCACCAAGGAGGTGCCATTCCGTCCCCCGTACTTCCTCGACGATCGCCTTCCCGACCAGCCCCCGGTCCACGATCAGCAGCCCCGGTCGCACGTTCGCCCGCTGGAGCTTTACCAGAAGGTTCCGCATCGTCCCGATCCCGTGGCGGTTCCCCCGATAGACGATGTGCCGCCAGAGCATCCGGTCGTGACGGCTCGCCACGGCCCCGACGTTCACCTGGAGCCGTTGCTGGTGGTCCGGGTTCCGACCCGACGCGGGGATCGGGCTGGTGACGCCGAAGAACAGCACGCTCGTGAGATCGTAGGCGAGCACCTGGGTCTCGCCCTTCGGCAGCGGGTGCTGCTCCCGCCAGCGGCGGCTCAATGTCTCCTCCAGTTCGGAGAGGTGGTCGACGACCTCGGCGCGCGCCGGGTCGTCGTAGCAGACGGCGTCCAGCGCGTGGAGGAACGTGTCCTTCGTGAACTCCTCGGGAGGGATCTTCGCGAGGAGGGGGAGGTCGGTGGTCGGAGTCCAGAGCTCGAGACGGGTGGCGCTCGTCGGGTCGAGGACCCGGTTGATCGCCCATGCGGTCAGGATCCGCCCCGCTTCGAGGGTCGTCGAGTCGGATTCTCGGTCGCAGATCGTGCGGATCGTGGCGGGTGTCCCCAGATCCTCGGCGAGCCACCAGAGCAGTCGGACGGCCCCCGCTCGATAGGAAGGACCGTGAATCGCGCGATCGATGAGCGCCCCTCGGCCGGGCTTGGGCTGGTCGGGGGCGGGTCCGAGGTAGCGGACGTACTCGCTGACGACCTTCTTTCCCTCTCGATGGGAGCGCCACTCCTCGAGGTAGCAGCGACCGTTCCGCCAGTGGCGCTTGATCGCCGTGTAGGTGCGAGGTAGCACCTACACGTATAAATCCGGGTCGGTCCAGCGGCAGAATCCCGGTGAGAAACCTCTCCTCGACCGGCGGAGACGAAAGGAGCTCAGCCGAGATCAGAGAAGGGTTGTAGGTGGTAACTCGACACGCTGTTCAGGTCTGGAGCCATCTGAAGCGGCACGAGCTCGCGAGCTACGCACCGCACGATGTCCGAGAGCTCCGACGGGGCGTGAGACTCTCGGTGATGCGGATGCGCGTCCGCCCGAGGCTCATCCGTTCCTTCGTCGAGGCCAGCCACCTCTACGATTGAGGTACTGACGATGGAGAACAGCCCGGGTCAGGCACTTCTCTCCTCGGAGAATGTTAAGCTATTTCGTCCGGTGTCAGTAGTTCCTCTACTTGAAGGAGGGGGGTAGCGGGGCTGTGGGACAAGTTAGGTCGATGAGACTCCCGACCTTCCACGAGGAGGTCCTCTTCGACGGGCGGCCGTCTTACCGACCTTTGCCTCGGGCCGTCGGATCACCACGTAGACCGCCCGCCCCAGGTATTGGCGCGGGCAGTCGATCTTCGCCCCGTTGCCGAAGCGGCTGACCACCTTTTCGTAGAACCCCTCGACCCCGCGAAGGGTGAGTTCCTCGGCCTCCTTCACCACGGTTAGTGCCATCGCAGACGGTATATACTCAGGATATAATATGTCTACTGTGCCCGGTTTCGGGGGACCACTCTCCACGGCGGAGGTCCGCCGTCATGTCGCGGATCTGGAACGGCTCGTTCGGGAGGAATACAAGCCCCGTCATCCCCCCAAGAAACGCTACTGGCGCACCTACGAGCAACAGCTCGCTCACCGGATTCGCGAGGTGATGCGCGATCTCGGACCGTTGGTCCACGAGGCGTGTGTCTTCGCCCGGACCCCCCGCCCGGGTCCCCTGCCGATCCTGACGCTGGAGCAGAAGGCAGAAGGTCACCCTGCTCCTGCTCAAGATCCTCTACGAGCAGAGCAACCGTCGGATGGCGTTCAGCCTAGTCGCCTTCTCACTCCTCTCCGGCCCCGAGGTGAGCTACAAGACGGTCGAGCGCCTCTATTCCGACCCCGAAGTGGCGGTGGCCCTGGTCAATCTTCACACCCTGAAGCTCCGCCGCCGAGGGGTTCGGCGGGTCGATGCCACCGGTGGCGGAACGGGGTTCGCCCTGAGCATCACCCAGCACTACGAGACCACGGC
>Ga0209061_1005634_pt1 | contig 10776 bp, 11 predicted proteins | sample Coa_R1_10_FD_187157 | JGI IMG/M metagenome (GOLD analysis project Ga0209061, IMG submission 187157) | Surface soil microbial communities from Centralia Pennsylvania, which are recovering from an underground coalmine fire - Coalmine... | ecosystem: Environmental > Terrestrial > Soil >... | reverse complement strand
AGCTGGCCGAGTTCCTGGAGGCCAGCGTCACCCGCGGCGAGGATCCGCGCGACGACATCGCGCTGCTGGTGATCGAGCGCCGGACCTGAGGGACCCGGTCCGCTTGCGCGACAGCGCGTCGAACGCCCCAGCCTGAGCAAAAACCGGCCCGGGGCCGGCCCCGCCGGCCGGCCCCGGGCCTCTCAACCAACGAAGATCAGTCCAGCAGGTCGAAGCGATCCAGGCTCATCACCTTGTCCCAGGCGGCGACGAAGTCGCGCACCAGCAGCTCCTCGCCGTCTGAGCACCCGTAGGTCTCGGCGATCGCCCGCAGCTGGTCGTTTGAGCCGAACACCAGGTCGACGGCGGTGGCCGTCCAGCGCAGCTCGCCGGTGGCCCGGTCGCGTCCCTCATACACCCGGGTGGCGGACCCGTTGGCGCTGGAGGGGCGCCACTCGGTGCGCATGTCCAGCAGGTTGACGAAGAAGTCGTTGGTCAGCGTCTCGGGCCGATCGGTGAACACCCCGTGGCGCGACTGCCGGTAATTGGCGTTCAGCACCCGCATGCCGCCCACCAGCGCGGTCATCTCCGGCGCGGTCAGCGACAGCAGGTTGGCCCGCTCGACCAGCAGGGTCTCCGGCGAGAGCGCCTGGCCGGCCTGCAGGTAGTTGCGGAACCCGTCGAACGTCGGCTCGAGCACGGCGAACGACTCGGCGTCGGTCTGCTCCTGGGTGGCGTCGGTACGGCCGGGGGTGAACGGGACCGTCACCTCGTGGCCGGCCCGCCGCGCCGCCTGCTCGACCGCGGCGCACCCGCCCAGGACGATCAGATCGGCCAGCGAGACGCGCTTGCCGTCGCTCTGGGCGTCGTTGAACTCCTGCTGGATGCCCTCCAGCACGTCCAGCACGCGGGCCAGCTCAGGCGGGTTGTTGACCTCCCAGTCGCGCTGCGGGGCGAGGCGAATCCGCGCCCCGTTGGCCCCGCCGCGCTTGTCGGTGCGCCGGAAGCAGGCCGCCGCCCCCCAGGCGGTGCGCACCAGCTCGGGGATCGACAGGCCGCTGGACAGAAGCCGCTGCTTGAGCGCCGCGATGTCCGCCTGATCGATCAGCGGGTGGTCGACCGGCGGCACCGGGTCCTGCCACACCTGCGGTTCGGCCACCCATGGGCCGAGCAGCCGGTTGACCGGGCCCATGTCGCGGTGGATGAGCTTGTACCAGGCGCGCGCGAACGCGTCGGCCAGCTCGTCGGGGTGCTCGTAGAAGCGGCGCGTGATCGGCCCGTAGATGGGGTCGAGCTTGAGGGCCAGGTCGGTCGTCAGCATCATCGGCGCGTGGCGCTTGGAGGGGTCGTGGGCGTCGGGCACGGTGCCCTCGGCCTCCGGGTTCTTGGGCCTCCACTGGTGGGCGCCGGCCGGGCTCTTGGTCAGCTCCCAGTCGTAGCGGAACAGGTTCTCCAGAAAGCCGTTGTCCCACTTGGTCGGCTCGTTGGTCCAGGCGCCCTCCAGCCCACTGGTCATCGCGTACGGGCCGACGCCGCTGCCGTAGCTGTTCTTCCAGCCGAGCAGCTGCTGCTCGATCGGGGCCGCCTCCGGCTCGGGCCCGATGTACTTGGGGTCGACCGCCCCGTGGGTCTTGCCGAACGTGTGGCCGCCGACGATCAGCGCCACCGTCTCCTCGTCGTTCATCGCCATCCGGCTGAACGTGTCCCGGATGTCCTTGGCCGCCGCCAGCGGATCGGGGTTGCCGTTGGGCCCCTCCGGGTTGACGTAGATCAGCCCCATCTGCACGGCCGCGAACGGGTTGGCCAGCTCACGGTCGCCGCTGTAGCGCTCGTCGCCCAGCCACGTGTCCTCCGAGCCCCAGAAGATCTCCTCGGGCTCGAAGATGTCCTCGCGGCCGAAGCCGAAGCCGAACGTATTGAAGCCCATCGCCTCCATCGCGCAGTTGCCGGCGAAGATGATCAGGTCGGCCCACGAGAGGCTGCGGCCGTACTTCTGCTTGATCGGCCACAGCAGCCGGCGGGCCTTGTCCAGACTGGCGTTGTCCGGCCAGCTGTTGATCGGGGCGAAGCGCTGCGCGCCCTGACCGCCGCCGCCCCGGCCGTCGGCGATCCGGTAGGTGCCGGCGGCATGCCAGGACATGCGGATGAACAGCGGCCCGTAGTGGCCCCAGTCGGCCGGCCACCAGGCCTGGGAGGTGGTCATCAGCTCAAACAGGTCGCGCTTGAGCGCCTCGACGTCGAGCTTCTTGAACTCCTCCCGGTAGTTGAAGTCGGGTCCCAGCGGCGTGGGCTGGGGCGCGTTGTGGCGCAGGACGCTGAGGTCCGGCTGGTTGGGCCACCAGTCCCGGTTGGTCTTCGGCCGCGACTGCTTGGGGGTGGGCGAGGCGATCGCGGGGTTCTCGGTTTCGCTTACGGTGTCGGCCACTGGAGTTCCTCCTTAGCTGCTTGCGGTTTCCTTGGGTGCAGAGGCTGTGGTTGCCGCCGCCACGCACTCCGGGCAACGCCCCCAGTAGATGACCTCGGCCTCGTCGATCGCGTAGCCGGAGTCATCGGCGGCGGTCAGGCACGGGGTCTCGCCGACCGCGCAGTCCACATCGACCATCCGCCCGCAGGCACGGCAGATCAGGTGGTGGTGGTTGTCGTCGACCCGATCCTCGTAGCGGGCCGGCGAGCCGGCGGGCTGGATGCGGCGCAGGATGCCCTTCTCGGTGAGCGTGGCCAGCGTGTCGTAGACGGCCTGGAGCGAGACCGCCCCGATCTCAGAGCGCACGACGGCCGCGATCCGCGCGGCGGTGCTGTGCGGCTCCTCGGCCACGGCGCGCAGCACGGCCAGTCGCTGCGCGGTGACCTGCACCCCGTGGCGGCGCAGCACGGCGGTCTGATCGGTTCGTGCCACTGCCCGCGCGACTCTACCACGATTCTGGAAGGACTCCAGAATCAGTATGTTTCGGGGGCGGGGCCGGGCGACGTGGCGGGGTGGTTTCCGGGGGTGGCGGGCGACGTGGCGGGGTGGTTTCCGGGGGTGGCGGGGCGACGTGGCGGGGTCGCGGAGGGCGGGCAGGGCGGGCCCGGCGCCGCCGGCCCCCGACGGTCGTGGCGGACGGCAGCCCAGGCGCGCACGGCGGGCGACAAGGCGCGCTACTTGAACGGCATCGAGCGAGCCAGCGCGAGCGCCTGGGAGAGGAGGAACGGCGAGGCACCGTCGTAGAGCCATGGCCGTCCGATCCACAGGAAGGCGTCGCATAGCCTCGCCGCTTCTCTTCGGGCCGCGCCGGAGAGAAAGCCGGTGACATCCGGCGTGGGCGGAACCCCGACGGCCATGCACGGCCAATCCGGCCTGACCGCGCACACGCGGGGGTTGGCGTGGTTGCCGTGGTACTGCCAGTACTTCCACGGGACGCCGTTCTCGGCGGTGTTGACGACGAAGTGCTTGCCCGGAAGCCCGGCGCGGGCGAGCGCAGCCGACACCCTGGCGCCGAAGGCGACCTCGGAGGAGTCGGCGTCGTAGTGCGTCGCGTTCAGGGCAAAGCCGCGCGCGTAGGCCACCCCGGCGGAGCGCAGCAACCACACCGCCTGGCGGACCGTCGGCCAGTCGGCTGCGCCCACGTCGATGTAGACCGTGGTGTGCGCCAGGGCGCTGAACACCCTGGCCGCGTAGCGGACGAGTCCGAGCGCCACCCTGCCGTGGTTGGGCGCACAGAGCGCGAAGGGCAGGTCCGGTTGCAGAACCAGGGCCACCCGCGATCCCCCGATCCCGGCGGCAAAGCCGTCGATCCAGCTGCGGTAGCTCGCCTGCTGAGCCGGCGAGGGGGCCCGCGAGCATGCGGCCTGCTCCCAGGGGTCGAGGCGGAAGATGGCGATCTGGGCGAGCACGTCGGGGTTGCCGCCCGTCTGGTTGGCGATGTACTGCCGCGCCGTCGCCTCGGCGCTGCCGTCCGGGATCCAGGATCCGAACCAGGTCATCCGCGGCCTGAGCGCGAGCCGGGCCAGCAGCCTGCGGTTGACGCCGGAGGCGGCCCGGTAGGCCGGGTAGAGGCCGTCGATCGGGCCGGTGTAGACACCCCACGTCAGGCCCCGCAGCGGATCGGCGCGAGACGCCCCCGGGAGGCCGGCGTTGGCGACGCCCGCGTACGCGGGTCCGGGCGCGAACACGCCGAGCACGCCCACCGTCAGCGCGACGAGCACGACGGCGCGGATGTGGCTGACCCTCAGCACGCTGCCCTCGAGCACCCGGCGGTGTCTAGCACATCGTCGGGCGGGCCCGGCCTCGGCCATGCGCCCGACGGCGCGGTTGTGGAAGGGCGGGAGGCACATCGCCCGGACGCGTGCCTTCGCTCGTCGCGAGCGTGTGACGGCAGGCCGCCCGCGCTGCTGGCGGGAATCGCGGCGGCGGCGGTCGCCGAATCGGGCTCTGGCGCAGGTGCGACGTTTCTGAAGAGAAGCTGGTCGCAGACGCGCGTGTCTTGCCCGTCGCTCAGCGGGTCAGCACGGCAGTCAGGTATTCGGCCCGGGCGGCGAACGGACCACCGTCGCCAACGTCGTGGGCGCCAGCGATCTCGCTGAGCTGTGCGCGCAGGCTCTCCCAGTCGCCTCGCGCCTCGAGCGTGGTCCGTGCCCTGACCAGCGGTCCATACCGCGTGGACATGTAGTCGACCGAGCCGCCGGCTGATTCAGCCGGCATCTCCACGTGCTCGCGGTGGAAGGCGATGTCCGTCACGCGCCCGCCGAACAGTTCGGTCACCTTATCCTCGGAGCCCCAGTCCAGCGGCGATCGGGGCGACCCAGCGGCGCCGGTCGCCTTGGCGACTGCGGCGAGCACCTGGCCGATGAAGCCTTCTCGGGTCCATGCGATGGGGGCGATGCGGCCACCGGGTCGGCAGACCCGGATGAGCTCCGCCGCCGCCGCGTCGTGGTCGGCGCAGAACTGCACCCCCACGCACGACAACACCCGGTCGAAGCTGGCCTCGGCGAACGGCATCGCCTGGGCGTCGCCATGCACCCATTCGACATCCAGACCGGCAGCGCATGCGCGGCGGGAGCCGATCTCCAGCAAAGCCGGCGTGATGTCCAGCGCCGTGACGATAGTGTCGGGCGGCGGGCAGGGCAGCGTTGCCCGTCCCGCTCGCCACGTCAAGTACCTCATCGTCGGCACGTAGCTCTGCGAGCTGGACCAGACGCGCGCCGAGCTCGGGAATCATCCGCTCGCACACGTCCGCGTAGTCTCCGCTCGACCACACCTCCGCCGGCGAGGGAACCGCCTGATTGCAAGAAACGCTCATGACCGGGAGAGTCGCGCCAGCAAAGACCGCGATCAAGTAGCAATTGGCAACCGCGCGGGATACGCTGCGCCGATCGGGCTCTACGGTCAGTTTTGTCCGGTCTCGCTGGCGGCAGAGATCTTCGCGCGCCGTTGGACGCCGTTGATCATCCGTGAACTGCTGGCGGGCAGCACACGCTTCAACGACCTGCGGCGAGGCATCCCCAGCATCACCGCCAGCGTCCTGTCCCGCCGCCTGGAGGAGCTCGCAATCGCCGGCATCATCGAGCGCCGACCGGACCAGAAGGGGATGCAATACGTCCTCACCACCGCCGGAGAGGAGCTTCGCCCGGTGGTCGAACAGCTGGGCGTATGGGGACGACGGTGGCTGCCCACCGAATACCGCGAGGAGGACCTCGACCCCCGACTGCTCGTCTGGGATATCCACCGAAACCTCCAACTGGACCAGGTCCCGCGGCGCACAGTCATCGAACTGCACTTCCCCGACGCACCCGCCGAGTACCGCGCCTACTGGCTGATCGTCACGCCCGAAGTCGCCGAGGTATGCCTCACCCACCCCGGCGGCGAGGTCGACCTACACCTCTCAAGCGACGTGCGGACCCTCACCAACATCTGGATGGGAAACACAACCTGGACCTCCGCGCTGCACGCCGGAACCCTCAAGCTCGCTGGCAACAGCGAACTGCGCCGGGCGCTTCCACGCTGGCTCAAGCTCAACGTCTTCGCACCCATCAAGCCCGTCGCTCGATCCGCCTGACGACGCAACGCCGGCCCCATTCGCTGGCTGATCGCGGTCGTAGGTTATGAACAGCGGCCGGCGCTGATCGCCACCGCGGTGGCCAACCCGGACGCAAAGCGATGGAAGGCCTGAACATCCGCAGCGGACCGCTGGCCTTCGACCACGCCGACTACGACGCCGACGTCGGCATCCTCTGCCTGCACGTCGCCCAGCCTCAGCCCGGCGGGGGCGAAGAAACGCCCGGGACGGGCGACTGATCGTGACGGGTCCCCGAAATCGTCGAGGCCAGCGCCGACGACCTCGCCCCAGCGCGCCAAGCCGCCTAATCACCCGCGGCCGACCCCGCCTGGCCGCGCGAGGGAGGGGGGTTCTCGGCACAATCGGGATGCTCGTGCCGAAGTAAATGCGGGAGCCTCAGGGGGGTTCACCACGCCATTTGGTGTGGCGCGAGCCCTCGTCAATCGGCTCGGCGCCATGTTCTCGCAGATGACGCTCGAGGTCGCGGCGCTTCAAGACGCCAGCGGAAGCTCGAGCACCTCGCGATCGGGACCGGGGACGTCGCCGGGCTCAGGCCTGAGCATGAGGCGAAGCGCGTCGATCACGTTTTCCCGCGCTTCGGCGCGAGTCCGGCCCTGGCTGATCGCGCCGGGTACCTCTTCGACTTGGGCCATGACCCAGCCGTCTCCGCCGTCGGAGTAGCGAATCGTGAAACGGAGCGTGTCGCTCATCACGTCAACGTTATCGGCGGTCTGAAGCTGGCCCGACTCGGTTCCCGCGCGAAGCGGGACTCCAGTAGGGCGCGGTCGAGATGCGCGTAGCGGCGCGAATGCAGGTCACGTGGAGTCGCTGCCGGCGCGCCAGACACGCGCCATGGAATGCTGTCCTGCGGTCGGCGGATCGGATAGCCAAACACCAACACCTCGACCGGAAGTGAGCCGGGCGGGCGCAGGCTGTCATCCGCCATCCGGTCGCGGAAGCGGTTGAGGACTCCGAGACCTCTTCGTCGATCGCCCCAAGCTCATCCGGCGTGACGTGCAGCAGCGCCTACCGCGCAGGGGCAGGGAGGGCCGGCGGAGGCGGCCACGCGCTGAGCTCAGCGGAGGACCATCCAGCGCTACAGCTGCAGATGCAGGCGCAGGGCGTCGTCGACCCGCGCCATTATGGGTGCCGGAACTCGCCCAAGGAGATGGCCGATCCGCTCCACCGCGACCGACCGCACCTGCTCAGCCTGAGCCTTTGAGTCCACCTTCAAGCCGGTTTCGGCGGCGGGCAGCAAAGCTTGAAACGGGAGTACCCGCGTGGTGTTGCTGGTCACGGGCACGACCGTCACGACTCCGCGACCGAGGCGGGAGGCCGCGGCGTTAGCGCGATCGTTGCTCACGACGATCGCTGGTCGGCGCTTGTTCGCTTCGCTGCCTCGCGTCGGTTCAAGATCGACGAGTCGGACTTCACCTCGCAGCATCGGCGAGCCCGTCGGCCGTCGTCGCCTCCCACGCCGCACGCTCACCCGAGGACTCCCACTCCTCCCAAGCTGCGGCGTAGTCCTCCTCTAGGTCCGGGTGACGGAGCAGTCGGATCGCATGCTGCACAGCCGCAGATCTCGACCTGAGACCCGAGGCACGGGCATACTCGTCCAGCGCGGCAACGTCCTCCTCCGGCAGACTGATGCTGATCTTCATACCTTGATGCTACCGAGGTAGTACATAGCCCTTCAAAGCGATCGCGCGCTCGACCTATCGCCACGACCCTCCCTCGGCGACGCTCGAGCTGCTGAGGGCGCCGGACCTGATCGAGCGGCTCGACCGCGACTTCGCCGCCGCGGGGATGGTCGGGGAGGAGACGAACTGCCTGGTCGGCTACCTGGCGGCGGTTTCCAGGAAGCTGGGCAGACGGCCGACTACCGCCTGGCGCTGCGGCGGGCAGGCACCCCAATCCTCGGGGACCCTGCCGGCTGACCCCGCGCCTGAGAAGCCAGGGGGAGCTCCCGGCTGGGCGAGACCGTCTCGCGAACCTCATCGAGCGCGAGGCGCGAGATCACAGACGTCGGCACCCGCAGCTGCTCGACGCGCTGGAGCGCGCACAACAGCTCCAGCACGACCTCAGCCATCTCGTACGGCGGATCGAGGACCGGCTCGCCCGGCCCGCACGCCAGCCGCCAACCAGCCCCCTCCCCACCCACGCTGCGCCGCTATCGTTCCCAGAACGATGAGCGCCAAGGAGAAGCTCCTGCAGCGCGTCCAGATGCTGACCGAGGACGAGGCCGCGGAGACGCTGCGGCTGCTCGACCAGCGCACCGAGGATCCGGTGATCGTCGCGTTTCGCGACGCCCCGATCGACGATGAGCCGTGGACCGAGGAGGACGAGCAGGCCGCGGCGGAGGGCCGCGCCGATCTCGCCGCCGGTCGGACCGTGTCGCTGGATGAGGCGATGCGGGAGCTCGGGTGAACGCGGCGCCCTGGCGCGTCGAGCTCACCCGCACCGCCCAACGCGATCTCCGCCGCCTCGATCCGCCGATCCGAACACGCGTGCAGGAGGCGCTGCGCACGCTCGCGGAGGATCCGCAACGGGCCGGGCAGCTGCGCAAGCTCACCGGCGCGCCCGAGTGGCGGCTGCGGATCGGGAACTGGCGAGCGCTCGTGCTGCTCGACGAGCCCCAGCGCACCATCCAGGTCACCCGCGTGCTCCCCCGCGGCCGCGCCTACCGCGACTGACAACCGCGGCGTCGACGTCGCCGCCGGCTGGGCGTCCGAGGTGCTGGAAGCCGATCGCACCGCAGATCACCCCGGTTCCGCGAACAAAGCTCCGACCGGAAGCCCAGAGCGGCCAGTCCGACGAGCGCCGAAGACGTCAGGCTTTCGGCCACGACGCGGCGAAGGAATCGAACCTTCCAAGCCGGGGGCTGCCCGGCCCTGCCAGTTTTGAAGACTGGATGGGCCACCAGGCCCGTGCCGCGCCGCACGTGATCCTACGAGGCGGCCGGGCGAGCTGGCTCACACAGCCGCAGCGCGCGATGCACCGCGGGGTATGCCTTCGGACTGACGCGGGCGCGCCGACGGTCCGGCGCGGCGGGCGCGCCTACAGCCCCTGCTCGAAGGCGCCCTTGACCCCGGCGTCGAGCGCGTTCAGCCGGTAGAGCGCCAGCGCCTCGGCGGAGGCAAAGCGCCCGCCGGGGGCGCCGGCGGGGCCGTGGTGGCAGAGCACGCAGTGCAGCAGCGCCAGCCGCCGCGGCTCATCCAGAACGCCGGCATGCTCGGACAGCAGCCCCTCGCCGATCACCAGGTGGCCGAGCAGCCGCCCCTCGTCGGTCAGGCCGATCTCGGCCCCGTAGGTGAACTCGCGCGTGCGGCCGAGGTCGTGGGTGATCGCGGCGGTGAGCAGCAGGTCGGCCTGCAGCCGGGGGTGCAGCTGGCAGAGCTCGTGGGCCAACGTCGCCACCGCCACCGTGTGCTCGAGCAGCCCGCCCAGATAGGCGTGGTGACCGGCACGGGAGCAGGGGGCGCGTCGCCAGGCGGCGCGCAGCTCCGAGTCGCTCAGCAGGCGTTCGAGCAGCGCCGCGTAGCGGCGGTCGTGGACCTCCGCGGCCAGATGCTCGAGGAACCCGTCGAGTTCGTCCAGATCCCGGTAGGCGCGGGGCAGGAAGTGGCCGGGATCGACCGTCCCCGCGCCGTCGGCCAGCCGCTCGATGTCCGAGACCTCCAGCACCAGCTCGTCCCGGAAGCGCTCCACGCGGCCGGCCACGCGCACCAGGTCGCCCCGCTCGAACCGCCCCGCCAGCGCGTCGGCGTCGCGGAAGGCGCGGGCGGTGAGCGTGCCGCTGCGATCCCGCAGCTGAAGGCGCAGGTAGGGCGAGCCGCCCCGGGTCAGCAGGCGCTCCTTGCCCACGCAGGCGAGCACCCCATCCACCTCCGCCCCCTCGCGCAGGGAGGCGATCGTCACCGTGGTGTCTATGGTCGGAGCCATGGCCGCCATGATGTACGGTGATCCGGATGCATCCGCTCGAGTGGGAATACCGTCCTGACCGGCTGCGGGCGCCCGCGCTGGTGTGCGCGTTCAAGGGCTGGAACGACGCCGCCGATGCCGCCTCGACCGCGGTCACGTTCGTCGGCAGCACGCTCGGCGCCCGCCGGTTCGCCACCATCGACCCGGAGGAGTTCTACGACTTCCAGGCCACCCGGCCGCAGGTGAAGCTGGTCGACGGCGAGAGCCGCGAGATCGTCTGGCCGGCGGTCGAGATCTACGAAGCCCGCGTGCCGCGGGCGCCGCGCGATTTGATCCTGATGGTGGGCACCGAGCCCTCGATGCGCTGGCGGACGTTCACCAAGGTGGTGGTCGAGCTGGCGGAGGCGCTCGGCACCCAGCTGGTGGTGACGCTCGGGGCGCTGCTGGCCGACGTCCCCCATTCCCGGCCGGTGTCGGTCACCGGATTGGCCTCAGACCCGGTGCTGATCTCGCGCCTGGGCCTGAGCCGCTCCACCTATGAGGGGCCGACCGGCATCCTCGGCGTGCTGCATGCGGCCTGCCAGCAGGACGGGCTGCCGTCGGCCAGCCTGTGGGCGGCGGTCCCCCACTACGTCGCCGCCACCCCCAACCCGAAGGCGTCGCTGGCGCTCGTGCGCAAGCTCGAGGGGCTGCTGGGCGTGGTGGTGGACGCCGGCGAGCTGGAGGCCGCGGCCGGCGAGTACGAGCGCCAGGTCAACGCCGCCGTGCAGAGCGACCCCGACGTGCAGGCGTTCGTCGAGCGCCTGGAGCAGGCGGCGATCACCGAGCTGGACCCGGACCC
>Ga0209061_1005631_pt1 | contig 10780 bp, 5 predicted proteins | sample Coa_R1_10_FD_187157 | JGI IMG/M metagenome (GOLD analysis project Ga0209061, IMG submission 187157) | Surface soil microbial communities from Centralia Pennsylvania, which are recovering from an underground coalmine fire - Coalmine... | ecosystem: Environmental > Terrestrial > Soil > Unclassified... | reverse complement strand
TAATACGACCGCACAGAACAATCCAGGCATGCATTTGCAATCCCGTTCTGCAGCGCTTCACCATATCTTTCTGTTTTCCGGGGTTGGAAAACGACGTCAAGCTGCCCCGCCTGGAGTTTCAGGGCTATTGCAAAGTCGGGAAGAAAAGGGAGAGGGGAATACCTGCAATATACGGGTGCGGTAAATTTGCAGGCTATAGAGTATAATGAGAAGCAAGCCTGTTTCACAAGGAGCAAATTCTTGCAACTATCTCAACTAGTCAATAACTTACCGCCCTATCATTTTGCTGACGCCAAGAGGAAGATTGCCGAGCGCAGAGCGGCCGGCGTTGATGTGATCAGCCTCTCAATGGGCGATCCTGATCTGCCGGCTCCTCAGCCTGTGCTGGACCGCCTGAGCGAGACTCTGCGCGATCCCACCAATCACCGCTATCCCGAATATCGCGGCATGCGCGCGCTGCATGAAGCTTTCGCCGCCTGGTTTGAGCGGCGCTTCGGCGTCGAGCTTGTTCCCGAAGTCGAAATGCTCCCGCTGCTTGGCTCGAAGGAGGGGCTGATCTACCTGGGAGCTGCGACTCTGAACGCGGGAGATATCGCGTTGACCGTGGATCCCTACTACCCGGCCTATATCACCGCCGCGACAAACGTTGGCGCGCAGCCCTACATGGTGCCGCTACTGGAGCAGAATGATTACCTGCCCGACCTGGAAAGCATTCCACCAGACGCGTTGAGCCGGGCACGCTTGCTCTGGCTTAACTATCCAAACAATCCCACTGCGGCCTGCGCCGATCTCGACTTCTTCGCCAGAGCAGTCGAGTTTGCGCGCAAACACCACTTGATACTCGTCCACGACATGGCCTACGCGGAGGTCTATTTTGACGATTTTCGTCCGCCGAGCCTCCTGCAAATTCCCGGCGCTAAAGAGGTCGCGGTTGAACTGCATTCGTTGAGCAAAACGTATAATATGGCGGGCTTCCGCGTAGGCATGCTGGTCGGCAACGCGGACCTGGTCGACGCAGTTGCGCGCCTCAAGAGCAACATCGACAGCGGGATGTTCCGCCCGATTCAGTACGCAGCTATCGCAGCGCTGGAACTGCCAGAATCCTGGCTTCAGGAGCGCAACGCCATCTATCGCCGGCGGCGCGACGTGCTGGTAGACGGCTGTAACACGCTGGGTATGCGCGCCAGGCGCACGCAGGCCGGCCTCTACGTCTGGGCGGCTGTCCCCAGGGGCTTCCGCTCGCGCGAGTTCGCTGGCTGGCTTTTTGACCAGGCTGGCGTCTTTCTCACAGCGGGCAGCAACTTCGGCCAGGCCGGCGAAGGCTATGTACGCATCTCAATGACCGAGCCGCAGGAGCGGATCGAAATGGCAATCAAACGCATGCGGGAGGCTCTTTCAATACATGTGCCATAGAGAGCCGATTTATCGTGCTCTGCCCCGATTTATCGAGGGCCTGTGGCACTGCTGCCAGCTTGCTATCTCGACGAAGCGCCCGCCGCATTCACAGAAAATGTGTAGTTAGAGGAGAGGACCTGTTCAAGAAGGGAGCACGAACCAGCATGCCAGGAAACGCCTGGAATCTCTCGCTGGGGAGAGATGTTTGCAGTGATGTAACAGCGGGACTCGACCGCGAGTGGCTGGTTACAAATGGCCTGGGAGGCTATGCCTCCGGCTCCATTCTGGGCGCTACCACGCGCAGCTATCATGGGCTGCTGGTGGCCGCGTTGCGTCCGCCGGTCGAGCGCTTCGTCCTGGTAACAAAGGTTGACGAGGAGATTGCTTTTCCAGGTCGGCAGGCCCTGCGCCTCGGCGTGAACGAATACGAGGACGGCACGATCGATCCGCAGGGCCAGACGTATCTTTGCTCATTTGCTCTGGAAGGCGATATCCCCTGTTTCACCTATCAACTGGCGGAAGATATTACGCTGGAGAAGCGCGTCTGGATGGAGTATGGCGAGAATACGACCTACGTTCAGTATGTCTTGCGCGCGGGACCAGATTCCGGAGACGAACCGCTCCTCCTCACGCTCTCTCCGTTCTGCCTCTATCGCGACCATCACGCCATTACGCGAGGCCGGGCAGACTGGCGTTTCCTAGTTGAGAGCCTGGGCAACGGCTGCCAGGTTCGCGCGTATGATAGGGCACAGCCCTGCCGTCTATGGATGGGCAAGACTGCGCATTTTAATCCCACCGGCCTGTGGTACTGGCGCGTGTGTCACCGGCGCGACCGGGAGCGCGGCTTGAACAGCATTGAGGATGTCTATCAGCCAGGCACCCTGAGCATACCCATCAGCGCTGGAGAACGCGTCACTCTGGTCATCAGCGCCGAAGAACAGCCCGCTGCCGCGCTGGGAACCTCTCAGCACGAAGATTATGTGGCCCAGGCGCTACGCCGCCACCAGCGCCGCATCAAGCAGTTGCTCGACATCGCCGACCGCTCTACACCCAACCTGGCCAAACGCGATCCGGTGTATGCGCGTCTGGTTATCGCAGCCGATCAGTTTATCGTGACGCGACCACAACCAGCTACGAAGAAAACCGCCAGGATCCATCTCACGCCGGACAATAAGACTATCATCGCCGGCTATCCCTGGTTCACCGATTGGGGACGCGATAGCATGATCTCGCTGCCAGGTCTCCTGCTCTGCACAGGACGCTACAGCGAGGCACGCGGGCTGCTCAAAGCGTTCGCTGGCTACACTCATCGCGGACTAATTCCCAACCGTTTCCCCGACGACGGCCAGCCCCCCGAATATAACACTGCCGATGCCACGCTCTGGATGTTCACTGCCCTCGATAACTATTTCACCGTTACCAACGACTGGTCCCTGCTCAAAGAGCTTTTTCCTAAACTGGCCGAGATCATTGAATGGTACCTTATGGGGACAGATTTCGGAATCGGCATGGATCAGGAAGACGGACTGCTACAGGCAGGCGCGCCCGGCCTTCAATTGACCTGGATGGACGCTAAGATTGGCAATTGGGTCGTGACCCCCAGGCGTGGCAAGCCAGTCGAGGTGAACGCACTCTGGTACTGCGCTCTGGCCTGCATGGAGAAATGGGCCGTGCATCTTTCCATCGACGCGCTTCAGTACGGCCAGCTACGGACGACGGTTGAGCAGAGCTTCGCCAGGCGCTTCTGGTACCAGCAGGGTGGCTACCTTTACGATGTTATCGACATCGATGGGATCAGAGGCCAGAACGATGCCGCGCTCCGTCCCAACCAGCTTTTCGCGGCCTCCTTGACCCATCACCTGCTGACCGAAACCCAGGTGCGCAGCATGCTTCAGCAGATCACCGACCATTTACTCACGCCCATGGGCCTGCGCACGCTCAGCCCACAGAACCCCACATATCACAGGCGTTTTAACGGTGATCCCGTCCAGCGAGATAGCGCCTATCACCAGGGGACTGTCTGGCCCTGGCTGATCGGTCCATATATCGATGTCCATCTACGCGTTTTCCATGATTGCGCCGCAGTTCTGTCCCTGCTCTCTCCCCTGGTACGTCACCTCTGGGAAGCATGCGTGGGCAGCGTGAGCGAAGTAGCCGAGCCAGAAAAGCCTTTCACCCCTGCTGGCTGCTTTGCCCAGGCATGGAGCGTTGCAGAACTTTTGCGGGCCTGGCTCTCCATCGGAGACGAGCCAGTTCCATCAACTTGAATTGACAGCCACGCCGTCGTTGATTATACTGCGAAAAGACGTGTATCAAGCTTCGTTCTATTCTGTGTTGTCGTTAAAGTAAAGAAGAGGGGGATTCGCGATGGGTCGGCCACCTGATGACGACTATTTCAATGCTCCAAACGAGCGGGGTATTTTACCATCTCGCCCGCGACCGGGATATTCTCAGCAACCCGCACCGTCGCATCTCCCGCCCCAGCAGAACAGGCCACCCGGGCCAGCTCCTTTCAGCCGACCTGGCCTCTCGGCCGGCCAGGAAGCCGTACCCCAGCTCGATTTCCCGCCTGCCGGGGGACCTTTCGGCCAGTCGGATCTCTCGTCCGCTCAAAATCAGGGGCCTTTCAGCCAATCCGGCCTCTCATCCAGTAGCGGACCCCTTAGCCAGCCCGGTCTTTCTGCCGGTCAACGACCTTTCAGCCAGCCCGGTTTTGCCTCCGGTCAGGGGACTGCGCGCCAGGTGGGGTTTCCCGCTACTCAGGGACCGATAAGCCGGCCCGGTCTGCCAGCAGGACAGGGGCTGCTCAGCCGCCAATCCAGTTTTCCCCCACAAGCAGCAAGCGCTCCCCAGCAGGGATCAACGCCAGCCTACCCACAGCAGCAGACTTCGTGGCCAGGAAACTTCGCACCAGACCAGAGGTCGGTCAGCTTTCCTGGAGCACACATACAGCAGGAGGTTCCGCCTCCACAGTGGCAGGAGCAATCCAATAAGCCTCCCATCCCTCCGAAGGAACCAGAGAAGCCGAGGTCCAGAAAGGGGCTGGCTGCGGCCATCACTATTGTTCTGGTACTCCTTCTGGTGGCCGCAGGAGCGAGCGCTCTCATGCTCTTGAAGCAAAAGGGCAACACCCATACGGCCTCATCGGGCAAAAACATCCATCCTACCGCTACGCAATCAACCAGTAACGCGCCATCGAGCTACGGCCAGCCGACTCAGGCCGGCTTGATCTGGGTCGTAACAATTACCCACGTCACAACAACTACCTCCAGCGAGTTTCCGCCTGCCGCGAACGATACGTATCTGGAGATCAGCCTGACAATGAAAAACGTCTCAGCCACTCCTCAGCCCGTGTCCAGCGCAATCCAGTTCACCCTGACCGGCGCAGACGGAACAAAATACAGCGAAGCGCTCACCGATACCAACATTCGGCAGACCCCGGACGCCACTGTGCCCGCCGGGCAAACTCTCAGCGCCCAGCTACCCTACCAGGTACCCAAAGCCAAACACACCTTCACGCTGACTTTTGCCTACGGCCTGATCAACGGCAGCAACGCCTCCGTCTCCTGGCAAATCAACGTCTAATTTGCACCTGGAACTGGCGAAAGCAAGCGGCTTCTCTCGTTCCCAGGGTTGAAACGAAACTATTGCATGCGGATCAAAATCACGCTGATATTGCCTTCGCCTCCGGCGAGATTCGCTTCGTCGACCAGGGTGCGCGCGAGCTTCTGAGGATCGCCGCCGCACGCCAGAAGCTCTTGTAAGCGCGAATCGCGCAGCATATGCCAGAGACCATTGGTGCAGAGCAGCACCAGGTCATTCACTGCCACCTCGGTCTGGAAATAATCCACCTGTACCCGGTTGGATTGGCCGAGAAAGCGATAAAGCTGCTTGTTCTTCGCACTACTGTAGGCCTCTTCCGGCTGCAACATGCGGGCCTGCACCAGATTGGCGGCCAGGGTGTGGTCCTCGGTGATGCAGCGTAACCGCCCGCCTGGACGATAGTGGTATGCCCGGCTATCGCCAACGCTGACGATGTGCAGGTGGTGCTTGTAGACCAGGGCCATGGTCAGCGTGCTGGCCAGCGAGGTCTCATAATCGGCGTTGCAGTGAAAAATCACCTGGTTGGCCCGGCGCACACTTTCGCGCATCCACAGCTCAAGCATCGAATCGGGCAGAGACGGCGGCTTGTAGTTCTGCGCGACAATTCGCGCGAGGGAGGAGCCACCTTTAGCCGGCGGCGTGTAGGATGTCGAGGGCAGAGGCGTAGCTAAAAAAGGTAGCAGCACGTCGACAACGGTCTCGATTGCCAGACGGCTAGCCTCGTGCCCGCAGGCGGACTTCTCCTTCTGGCGCAGCCCATCGGCCACAGCAAAAAGGCCGAAAGGGCGTGGAGGCGGCGTGAGGTTGGCGCACAGGCCCTGCACAATCATCAGCATATCCTCGTTGGTTTCCGCCGCGTATTTGCGCCCGATATCGCTAATATAGCCGACCTGGCACACGTCCGTCACCAGAGGCGACGTATCGTCCAGTCTGTGGCCACAGCGGCGACAGAAACGCGAACTGCTGCGATTCTCCTGACCGCAGGCGCTACAAGGATTCTCCGGCACAATGGCGCGCACCAGCACATTCGCGCTGGCAGCAGGTTCAAGCAAGGTAGGTTCGGCAGGAGCGGGTCGCACCTGCAAAGCGGCGTCAAGCTCGCGGGCAAACTCGCCCGCACTGGGATAGCGCTGGGCCGGATCATTATCGATAGCGCGCAAGATCACGTTATCAACCGCTGGAGAAAGCTCCGGGTTGAGTTCGCTGGGCAGAGGCAGCTTGGCCGCACGGCTGCGTACAATCGCCTGAAAGGGCAGCAAGCCTGTCAGAACCTGGTAAGCTACCACGCCCATCGAATAGATATCGCTGGCTGGTTCGGCTTTCCCCTGGTTCTGCTCAGGCGCGGTATAATGCTCCGTGCCCAGCGCCCAGCCGCTCTGTGTCAGCGAGCGCTCCTTCTGCATGGCACGCGCGATGCCAAAATCGGCTACCATCAAGCGCCCATCGTCCTGATGAATCAGTAAATTCGAGGGTTTGATATCGCGATGCACGATCCTCTGCGGGTGCGCGTGAACCGCGTCGATAGCGGCGGCCAGGTCATCCAGGTAGCGCCGTGCCTGAGCCAGCGGTAATGGTTTCTCAGCCTTGAGCAGATTCTTCAGTGTGCCACCCGTCACCAGAGGCATCACGAGATAGAGCAACGAGCCATCCTGACCAAAATTCAGCACCGGCACAATATTCCTGTGTTGAAGCTGATGGGCATAACGTGCCTCACGGCGAAAACGCTCGACCGCAACGGCTTCATCCATATTGCGGCTCGCTGCCGAAATAACCTTCAACGCCACCTGCTGCATCTCAAAAGTATCGCTGGCCCGGTAGACCGCGCCCATCCCGCCCAGGCCCAGAAGCGTCTCTACCCGATAGCGGCCGGCGATCACTGCTTCAGGCAAAAGGCACTGGCAGTTTGGCTTGACGCATCTGAATGTTCCAGGCGGATAGTCGGTACTACACCGAGGATTAGGACAACGCAGCATGGCTCTCTCTCATTCCCCGCAGAAAAGGCCCACAAACGTACATACGAACGGCTCGCGCTTGCATTTTGCATTGTAGAGCGCGCACCCTTTCCTGTCAATTCTGACACTCCGCTCCCCTGGTTTGCTCTCTGAACATATACGCGCCAGCCGGGGCAAAAGTTGGCATGATTCTCTCACAAAAATACTTGACAGATCGCATAGTATTTGGCATTCTTAATATAGACCTGTTGCTTGCGGAACGTTGGCAGAGCGGCAATTGCATCCGGCTGTAGACCGGACGCCCCGCGAGGGGCTACAGGGGTTCGAGTCCTCTACGTTCCACTTTCGAATCCGTCCGGGGTCTTTGGATCCTATGGTGGCTATAGTGCAGCGGTCCAGCACGCGGGTCTGTGGCCCCCGTGACGCCGGTTCAAATCCGGCTGGCCACCTTTGCTGGTAGCGTAGCTCAACCGGATAGAGCACCAAGCCGCGATCCTGGAAGCTGGCAGTTCGAATCCGCCCGCTATTGTTTTCAGGCAGGAAGCCACCTGGATAGCGCCAACATCGCTCAACGGCAGAGTACGAGTATGAAGAATTTGAGATAATAGTTCGGCTCCATCTGTTGGCATCACAACGCGAGTCAGCAGCGTCGCTCTATTCAAAATGCATTCTGGTAGCGTGGCGCAATAGGCAGCGCGAGTGCCTTTTAAGCATGGAGTCGCAGGTTCGATTCCTGTCGCTACCATTTCTGGCAGCGTAGCTCAGTGGTAGAGCCTTCTACATGGAGGCGAGCCAAACGCGGACCGTCCCATCGTTACCGGCTGAGGCCAGATACTTCCCGTTGGGCGACCAGGCTACCGCGTTCACCCCCAGCGTGTGGCCGCGATAGATGAAGGTTGTCGCGCCGGTGGCTGTCTCCCAGATACGAACCGTTTTTTCTGATCCGTTAGAGGCGGAAGCGATATGCGTCCCATCCGGCGACCAGGCCAGGGTCACGACTTGCTCGGTATGGCCGTGATAGGCGAGGATCAGTTCCCCGCTGGTAGCATTCCAGATGCGCACGAGATGCTCACCTTTCGGAACAAAGATGCTGCCGCTGGCCGAGGCAATGCGCGTCCCATCCGGCGACCACGCCACCGCGTTGACAAAACTCGTATGCTTGAGGGTAAGCAGAGTTGCACCACTGACAGCATTCCAGATCCGCACCGTACCATCGTCGCTGGCCGAGGCGACCCGCGCGCTATCCGGCGACCACGCCAGAGAGGAGATAGTCCCTGTGTGCCCACTGCCATACACGATGGGGTTGCCGTCGGCGGCCAGCCAGATCTGCACCTCCTTACCCTCACCGCCGGAGGCAACCCGCGAGCCATCCGGCGACCACGCCACTGCATGCACCGGCGCTCCGTGACCGGTGTAGGTAAGGATATGTTTGCCGCTGTTGGCATCCCAGATCTGCACGTCGTGCTCGCCGCCAAAAAAGCTGTTGCCACACGCCGAGGCAACGCGCTGGCCCACAGATGGCGGAGACCACGCGACATCGTTAATGGTAATGCTCTGCCCGCGATACACGAGCCGATGGGCACCGCTGAGTGCGTCCCAGACCTGCGAGGTGTTATCCAGCGAACCGGAGACCAAGCGGCGACTATCCGGCGACCACGCGACGGTCGAAACCTGGTTGGTATGTCCGGTATAGACCTCCAGCGTGCTCCCCAGGGACTGTTGTGGCGCTGGCTTTTGCTCCTGCGCGTAAGCCAGCGCGGCGAGCACGCTGCCTGCCCCGGCCACTCCCCCCGCCAGTGCGATCCCTCCGAATAGCAGCGTACGTCGCGACACGCTACTTTGCTGCCTACCGCTCGCTACCTGGGGATCCTTCACTCCCTGCGTCGGGGTAAGAGCACTCGCCAAAACTTGAGGACTGTTTATTCCCTGGGTCGGTGTTGTATGAAAAGTGCCCTGGGCAGGCTTGTCAAGCACAGGCAGACCAGGAGAGAGCGTGATGCTCTCCGGTAACGTCCTCTGGCAGGCAAACTCAAAAGCCTGCGCGAATTCTTGTACGTTCGCAAAGCGCTGATGCGGATCTTTCTCCAGCGCTTTGAACACTACTTCCTCGATGGCAGCAGGAAGCATAGAGACCCGCTCGTGCAAAGCAGGAGGCGGAGCTTGCAGGTGCTGCGCGGCCAATTCGGCGGTCGTGCCCTCAAAAGGAGGGGTGCCACAGAGCCACTCATAGACCACCACACCCAGCGCGTACTGGTCGCTGGCCGGACGCGGCTTGCCTACAATCTGCTCCGGGGCCATGTAGGTCAGCGTGCCAATAATATCCTGCGTGCTTTGTGAGCGCGAGCTATGCGCCATTACTGCGATCCCGAAGTCGCTGAGCAATATCTCGTTGTAGCGACCCAGCAGCATATTTTCCGGTTTGATATCGCGATGGATTAATCTAGCATCGTGAGCGCATTGCAGCGCGTCCGCGACCTGCTTGAGATAAACGAGAATGGTCCCTAATGGCAAGCTCTTGCCTTTGGGATAGCGCTGGCGCAAGGTGCCATTGGGCGCGTAACTCATGACCAGAAAGGGCGTCTCATGCTCGACCGCAAAATCCAGAATGCGAACAATATGCGGATGTTCCAGATACGCAATTGCGCGCGCCTCCGCCAGAAATTTCTGGATATCATTGTCCGACAGATGCGTCGAGAGCACCTTAATCGCCGCCTGCGTGCCCAGCCTCACATGTTCGCCTAGATAAACTCTGGCATATCCTCCCTGCCCCAGCAGACGCACCAGACGATAATTCCCTAGATACAGATCTCCAGTCTCATCCATGTCTGCTCCACGCGCTCACAGGCAGCTTCCTCGTACTGCACTAACGCCTTGTTCTTCTCTATGTGAATCGTCTCTTTTGCGTAATATATCAGAAGCAGGCAAGTACTGTCGAGAAGATACGCTCTGCAGCTTCTCTATGTGGAGGCAAGCCAGACGCGGACCGTTCCATCGTTACTAGCCGAGGCCAGATACTTCCCACTGGGAGACCAGGCCACTGCATTGACTGCCAGCATATGGCCACGATAGATGTAAGTTGTGGCCCCGGTAGCCGCATCCCAGAGATGAACCGTCTTATCAGATCCGTTGGAGGCAGAAGCGATGCGCGTCCCATCCGGCGACCACGCCAGAGTCGCAACTGGCTCAGCATGGCCATGATAGGTGAGAATCAGCTTTCCAGTAGCGGCGTCCCAGATGCGCACGTCGTGCTCGCCTTTCGGCGAGAAAACGCTGCCGCTGGCCGAGGCGATGCGCGTCCCATCCGGCGACCACGCTACCGCGTTCACCGGGCTGGTATGGGCGAGGGCAAAAAGAAGCGTGCCGTCCTCAGCGCTCCAGACCTGCACCGTTGTATCGGCGCTGGCCGAGGCGACCCGTGTCCCATCCAGCGACCAGGACAGGGAGGAGATGGTCCCTTTGTGCCCACTATAGGTGCCGATGATACTGCCTTTAGCGGCAACCCAGAGTTGCACTTGCGCATATTCGTCGCCTGAGACGATGCGCGTCCCATCCGGCGACCACGCCACTGCATGCACCGGCGCTCCGTGACCGGTAAAGGTAAGGATATGTCTTCCGCTATTGGCGTCCCAGATCTGCACATCGTGCTCGCTTCCCAAAAGGCTGTTGCCACACGCCGAGGCGATATGCTGGCCCACGAAAGACGGAGACCACGCGACATCGTTAATGGTAATGGCCTGCCCGCGATACACGAGCCGGTGAGCGCCGGTGAGCGCGTCCCAGACCTGCGCGGTATTATCCACCGAGCCGGAAACCACGCGGCGGCTATCGGG
>Ga0209061_1005630_pt1 | contig 10780 bp, 14 predicted proteins | sample Coa_R1_10_FD_187157 | JGI IMG/M metagenome (GOLD analysis project Ga0209061, IMG submission 187157) | Surface soil microbial communities from Centralia Pennsylvania, which are recovering from an underground coalmine fire - Coalmine... | ecosystem: Environmental > Terrestrial > Soil >... | reverse complement strand
AATTGTGCCAGTAGCCCTGAAAGTGCAATAAGTTGTTGAAGCGAAAGCCAGGCAGTTGTTCCCTGAGAATTTTTGCCGCCCACCCTCTTCTTGGAATCTGAGTCAATGCGTCGTTGACGGAGGCGTCGCTCAGCGGGCTTTCAAGAAGATCAACCAAAGCATGGTAGCGAACGGCGGGCTGGTTTTTTTCGAGGAGCCAATCAATGACAGACAATGAAACGTTCATTCAAGATCAATCCCTTTCATCCAAAGATTGCGACTTTGGGGTCTTTCTCCGCGCGCTAACATTGGGAGAAATTGCATCCGAAGCAATCTTCGATTCACTTTGCGCTCGAAGAGCAGGGTGAGCCAAGTAAGATGATCACTTTGAGGGCGCTTCGCGTTCTGAAAAGAGTGAAGGAGAAAATCTAAGCGCAAGGGTCGCGTCGGTACGCCAACGGTTGTATGGACCGCTCACATGTGCTCGTTTAGATCCCGATTCATCTGGTCGAATTGCTCTTTTGTGATCTCTCCGCGGGCGTATCTTTGTCTCAGGATTTCCTTGGCGTCTCCACCGTAATAGTATCCACGGTAGCGTCGTCCACCTCTCCAGCCCCACCAGGCACCCCAGAAGAATAGACGAGCGACGAAGAAGATCAAAAGAAGGAAGAAGATGAATCCGAACGGGAAGAAGAAAAAGAACCTCGGATAAGGACCTCCGAAGAAAAACGGAGCCTGTCCCGTGGCAAGGCTATAACCCCAAAGAGCCAGGTTGCCGATGACAAGCGCAGCCAAGAGACCGATGACGATCCAGCCGAAGAGATGAATGCGGTGGCGACCGCTCTGATCATATGAGGAATCCAATTTTTCCCTTTGATTCTCCTTCACAGATCATTCAAAGGGGATGCATATACGGATATCGGAAATTCGATATCGGAGAACCGATATTCATAATTCCCCCTCGCTTCCAAGTAGTCTATCGAGTTTCCTCAAAATGTGGCCCTTTCGCTTCATGATGCACCAAAAGAGAGGGTTGCGCATGCTCGTTCTCTTCATGTTATCCTCTTCTCCAAAGAACGGAGTTGAAATCATGAACGAAATCGAAATTACTACGCGAGGCTGGTGGAGACCGTCACCCGGTTCCATCTACCCGGTGCTAGATCAGCTTTCCAAAGAGGGATTGATCAAAAAGAGGGAAGAAGATGGAAAGTACGAATTGACAGAAAAGGGAACCAGCCAAGTCGAGGAGTGGCCCCCGTTTGGTCCCAGAAGATCAAGACCACAATCCATCGACGAAATGCTCCGCGAAATTAGTTCATATGTTTCGTACTTTGAGGAGCTGAGCGAGACATCCGATCAGACAACAAGGAAGAAGCTGAAGGATCAGTCGGCGCGAATCAAGGATCTAATCGAAAGGTTGTCCAAATTGACCTAAATCCAAGATGTTTTGAAAATCAAGCCACGAAACATCATCTGCGGGATTCCAGAACGCGTTTGGTGTACGGGACAAGCATGGGCGTGTCGGCCTTGTGTATTGTGTACTGATCTCCGAACAGGCCGGACAGTTCCCCTTTCTTCGAATGGTATCGGAATGAGCCGAAACGAGATTAAGATAATTGATTGAAAGAATCATCAGAATGATAAGCCCGGCAATTGCAGCTCTTCTCGCGGGTCTTTGGGTTCAATCAAGTCGATGGATCCGATCCTTGGCAAGGAGGGATGAGATCCCTTGGCTTCGCACGAGAGAGTAAAATTTGGTTTCTCTGAGATCAGTCTGAAAGCGCGCTCCTTGGGACTGATCTCGAAACCTTTTCCCACCTCACAGCCGCAAAACTTCCTGAGATCGCCGCACCGAAGATCGCCATCGCGTCTAGAAAGTGAACCCACGCGATCACCGAATTTCCGGTCTGCAGTGTGACGAATCCCAACGGTATCTGAATGGCGATAAGCAGAAACATCGCAATAGCAGTCATTTGAACTGATTTAGAGCTCGGCTTCGAAACAAGGGAGACGATCATCGTAGCCAGCGCAATCGCGAGAGCTGCAAACCCCGTTGCGATGTGAGACGCGGGTGCTATGAAATTGAAAGTGACCAGACCTCCAAGAGCGATCTGAAGAAAGACCACCAGCGTCGCAAATCGAAAAAGTAAACTGCTCGCATTCCTCAAATCTGTACTCACGCTCGCAGTGACGTATTCATACGTCCGATGCTTTCCTCCCTCACTTGTTCCGCGTTTGAGCGATCAAGCAGAACCCGTCCGAGCCAATCCCAAGCGGGATGTTGAGCATGTTGTAAAAGTTATGAATCGCGACGATTGTTGTGATCTCGACAATTTCCCAATCGTCGAAGTGGTGTCGCAGCTCCTCAAAGGTAGCATCGGACACCTTCTTGTATCGCGTCGCCTCTTCCGCGTAGGCTAGCGCCGCGCGCTCCTTCTCCGAAAACAGCGGGCTCTCCCTGTACGCCGGGAGAGCGTTGAACTTTTCCATGTCCATTCTCTCTTTCATGGCCATCGCGCGACTCAGGTCAAGACAGTAGCCGCACCCGTTAATTCCCGATACAAGTGTCGCGATCATGTAGTGCAGATCCTTTTCCAGCCTGACGCTTTTCATCTCGAACTTGCCAACCTCGGTGAAAAGCTTCACGGACTTTGGCATCCTAGCCACGAGCACCTTCACGTTGGTCGGGACCTTCCCAAAGGGGCGACCCGTTGCCCAGTAGGCCATCCTGAGCCTGAAGCCGCTCGGCTTTTCGATTGGCTGTAGTCTTGGCCCCTTTTGATCTGATTGGTGCATGGAGCCTTCCAGAACTGGAGATACAATCGGCTCGTCACGTTCTATCCTCTGGTCGTCTGCGTGGTTCATGCAAACCTCTTGTCGCTCGCATGCCTTTATTTCTCCCCCTAGAGAGAACAGGAAATGCGACAAATTTATGGCGCCAAAGACCGCCTTTTCTTTTTCGACTTACTTGCTGAACCTCGATGACCTTGACTTTCGCATAATAAGAGAACTCGGCGGCTCTTCGCTGACGCAGTGGAACGTGAGAGAATCATACTCGAACATCGCGAGAAAGCTCGGGATCGATGAAGAGACGGTCAGGCTGCGCGTCAACCGGGCGAGGGAGCGAGGTTTCCTGCCCAACTGGAGGATGATGGTCAACCCGCTACTCTTGAACCGCCATGAAGCAAATCTCGATCTTGAAGTTAGGGAGGACGAACGAAAGGCGGAGGCAATATCCAAGATCAGGAAATTGGAAGGAGTACACAGCATCGTTGACTTTCGCGGCAAGGGAATAATGGTCATCATGTATTACAAAGACAATCTTGAGGACGCGGTTCACAAAATAGAATCAATTTGTGGGTCATCAAGGTTCGCCCTTTGGGACAGCGCTTTCCTGAGGCCCGATGTGCAAATGAAGCAACTAGACTGGAAGATCATCTACGCTATGCAGGAGGACGCGTGGAGGGATTTGGAGGAAGTGGCAAAATTGCTCGGCGTCTCCTGCCGCACAGTTCAGAGAAGGTTGGTCGCGATGAAGGAAGGTAGGGCAATCTATCTTTCCCGACCGCCGAACGCAGATGTGGTCGGAGGGCTAATGTGCAACTTTCTCGTCTTCTTCTCCGACGCGGGCAAGAAAAGAGCCGCAGACTATGTTATACACACGACTTTCAACAGGATAGGCGCGTCTGATACCTCGGCTGAGAAACTCTCGAGGTTTGGAATATCCTGCGAAAACTTTGCCGAGGCCGACAGGGTTACCGAGAGGCTCAGAGCTATCGATGGAGTTACGGGTTTGAGGATGCGCATAATAAAGGAGATCATAGTTGTCCATGATTGGCTCAAAAGTGAAATCGCAGAGCAAATTTCGAAATGAAACGCACTTCCTTTCTCTTCACAGAGCCTATGCTGTTGCTTGACCAAATGGATATGCGCGCATGGATCCAAGATGTATCTTGATAGCATCCTCCCCTGCGGTGTATTTCCAGCAACGCCATGAGTGGACGGACGAATTTTCAAAATGATAGAGACTGAAAACCTCACGAGAAAGTTCGGCAACCTGACCGCGGTTGACAACCTGACCTTCAAGGTAAATCGGGGCGAAATCTTTGGTTTCCTTGGGCCGAACGGGGCGGGCAAGACCACCACCGTGAGGATGCTCTGCTGCCTCATCTCCAAGACGAGCGGGAGAGCCAGGATCGATGATCTTGAAATCGGCCGATCGGAGGATGCTCCCAAGATTAGAAAGATGATAGGACTCGTCCCGGACAACGTGGGCCTATACGAATCACTCACCGCCTACGAGAACCTGGACTACTACGGAATGCTGTACGGGCTGAGCGACTCCAGGCGGAAGGAGAGTAACGAATACTTTCTCAAGTTGCTCGGTCTGTGGGAAAAGAAGGGGGTCCTCGTGGGATCATTCTCCAAGGGAATGAAGCAAAAGCTCGCAATCGCTCGCGCCCTCATCCACGACCCGGAGATTATTTTCATGGACGAGCCGACCGCGAACCTGGATCCCGAATCCTCAAAGACGGTCAGGGAATTCATCCTGCAATTGAGGAAGGAGAAGCGGAAAACGATTTTTCTGAACACCCACAACCTCGACGAGGCTCAGAGGGTTTGCGATAGGATAGGTATCTTGAATACCAGGCTGATGGCCGTGGGTACGCCGGAGGAGTTAGAGCGATCGGTCAGCGGCAGGAAGACGGTGATACAGCTGCGAGAGGTGAACGAAGCAATTCTGAGCTCCCTGAGAAGGCTCGATCTGAAGAACTTGGTCACCGAAGGTAACAAGCTGACTGTCGACGTTGTGAATCCCGCGCAGGAGAATCCGGATATAGTGAGCGCGATCGTCGGGGCGCGAGGACGGGTCGAAACCGTCACGGTCTCGAGCAGCACTCTGGAGGATGCTTACCTGAAGCTCGTGAGAGGAAACACGCAATGAACGCCTGGATTCCCTGGAAGATCGCCCTCAAGGAGATGAAGGTGATCCGCAGAAAGAAGAGCATCATGGGCTACATCGTTGCATTACCGATTTTGCTCTCGATTGTTTTCTCACTCATCGTCAAGAACCAAATAGTTTCTTCCTCAAATGGAATCTCATCTCAGTATCAGCTCGGACTCGAAGCGCTCACATACATCTTCGTGGTCATGGCAGCCGTACTTCCGTCGAGCATTGCAGCTTACAGCATCGTGGGCGAAAAGGTTGAGAAGAGCCTAGAGCCACTCCTCGCGACGCCCACGTCCGACATCGAAATTCTCTTGGGGAAGGGAGTGGCATCGTTCCTCCCGCCGATGATATCGATATGGGTCGGCGCTACGATCTTCATGTTTGCAACCGATTCCCTGACGTACAACCTCCTGTCCTTCTATTATTTCCCCAACTGGAGCGCCGGAATAATGTTGTTTCTACTTGCGCCTCTAGCGTCGATCTTCGGCATCGAAGTTTCCGTAATCTTGTCTTCGCGGGTAACCGATATTCGCGGCGCCAATCAACTCGCGGGATTGATGTGGATCCCCTTTATGGGTATCTTCATCGCTGGCGTGGATGGAATCATCGACTTCGGCGTCGGATCTTTACTCGTAATTTCCGTCATTGTACTGATCATCGATTTGGGTCTCTTCTTCTTAAGCAAAGCAACCTTCAACAGGGAAGAGATCCTAACAAAGTGGAAATGAGGAGCGCAGAAACCAAACCTCGAGAATTTTTCATTGCAATGTCATCACCGTCAGTACTTTATTCGATTATTGAGTCAACCCCCGTCTGGACAACCGCCGACCCATCAAGTGGTAGATCGCTGGCATCTGCGCCTGCTCGAGAAGAAGAACAAGAATCCTTTTTGTTTCCATCGGGATCACAAGAAATGGAAGATCGGGGCGTTTGTTTTCTGAAGTTCATATTGGGACTTACAAATTGGTATGAACAGTGGGAACTGACCAACGAGGCGGCTGTGAAGGCGGATGAGCTGGGATTTTGGGGGGTCTCGATGCCGGATCACTATCTCAGGGTAGGACGAGCGGATGCTGGTACACTTGAAAGTTGGATTGCGCTTACTCACCTAGCTTCAAGGACAAAGAAGATTCATTTGGGAACGATGGTAACGCCGATTCCCTTCCGCCCACCAGCTCTCCTTGCAAAGGTGGTCGCTTCCGTTGATGTAATATCGAACGGAAGAACTTTCTTGGGTATCGGTGCTGGTTGGTCGCAGAAGGAATTTGAGGCTTACAGCGAATGGGACGAGTCGGAAGTTAGAGTTTCGAAGACGGAGGAAGGCGTGGCGCTGATCCTGGACCTGTGGACAAAACAAAGAGTGCAGTTTCAAGGGAAGTACTACCGGATAAGGGGAGGCATCCTCCAACCCAAGCCGATCCAGAAGCCCCACCCCCCGCTTCTCTTCGGGGGGTACGGCCGCCGCATGCTTGGGTTAGCCGGGATCTACGGCGATATCGTTTTCTTGCCACCTGATATGGAGCCCGGTTTCATTGAGGCGAAGGAAATCGTTCTGAGCGTAGCGGAGCGAACTGGTCGCACGAGCAAGTTGTCGTTCGCCACAAGTTGCGAGATGGGAGGAGGAGCAGCTAAGAAAAGATACAACCGCAAACAATTCGAACGCGGGATCCTGGCGGCCGAGAAAAATGGATGCGAGCACTTCGACTTCTCGGTTCCCGAGGAACGTCTCCTTCACTCGATGGACGATTTCGCAAAGAACATCCTTCCGTCTTTCATCTGATTCCTGAACAAATCGAGAGCACGAGTCATTAACTTTGAATACAGGTTCCCAAGAAAAAAGGAGAATTTCAGGTTCCATCGCTCGGCTTTCTGGCGGGCTTATCCTCGCAAGCGGAATCATCTTCATTTTGCTCAACACGATTTCGGAGGCCCTTTATCCGAATTACAGTGTTCGGTCGAATGCGCTCAGCGACCTAGGAGCAGTGGGCTCCCCAACTAGGCTCCTGTGGGATGGTCAGCTCTTTGTCGTTGGCTTGCTAGGATTTTTGGGAATGTTCTTTCTCTTCTACAGGGATTCGGGGTTCTATCTTGGCGGCAGAAGGAAAGAGGTTGGGATCATTTACCTGCTTCCCCCCATCGGAAGCGTAATAGTGTCATTATTCCCCGAGAACTTCATAGGCGTAATACATCTGTCAGGTGCGTTCGTTGCTTTCTCATTCGGAGGAATTTCGTCGATCTATGCGTACAGATTTACGGCGCTGCCCTTCAATCTCTTCTCTGTTATTCTGGGCGTACTTTCGCTCGCATTCACAGTGTTACTCGGCTTTACACCAAAGACTGATTTCGGGTTGATCGAGCGCTTAGCCTTGTATCCATACATAATCTGGAACATCTCATTTGCAGCATACCTCATCTCGTTCGGAGAAGGAAAACGATCATCGTCATCATGAACCCCACAGCAGGGTGGAACCGATATGACGTTCACGATCACATTTCATTGCTCATGAGCATCTATCTGATCTTCTTTAGATCGGCAATTTCTTTCTGAATCGCTCCATTCACTCCACCGGACGATGCGCAAGGTTAATTGGATTCCCAATACCACGCTCGTGAAGATTTTGCGCTTCGCGGGTAATCCAAGGAATGGAAGTTGAAAGTTGCCCTCCCTTTCCTATTTGTGATAGATCTTCAGCCTCTTGTCCAAAATGAAGGAAGAACCAATCATAAAGATAGGCACCTCCGGATACTCCTACTCCTGGAACAAGGGAAAACCCTCGCCGTTTGCTTGGTATCTGGCTCAGGGGTTCAAGACGGTCGAGATAAACGCCAGCTTTTACCGATTCCCTTCCAAGAGCTGGGTCAAGGCTTGGAAGATTGCCCCCAAGGACTTTGATTTCGCAATCAAGGCTCACAGATCAATAACCCACTTCGCGAGGCTCGGAGGGAGGGCGGTTGAAATTTTCAACGATTTCAGGAATACCTTGCGGGAAATCGAGAGTAAAATATCATTCTGGCTTTTCCAAATGCCTGAGAGTTTCGTTGCGAACCAACAAAATGTCGATGCTGTCGTTGATTTCCTATCAAAGGTGCAATTGGGGATTAAAGCAGTAATCGAATTCAGGGACGGGTCTTGGTGGAAACGCGTGGCAGAAGTAGAAGAGTCGGGTGCCGTCTTCTGTTCGGTTGACGCCCCAAAACTTCCACGCGAGATCATTTCGACCAACGGTGTCGTGTATTTGAGATTGCACGGACGGGAACAGTGGTATTCATGGATCTACACTGAAGCAGAACTTGAAGAGATCGCGCAGAAAATCCTAAAGGCTGACGCAGTGAAAAAGTACATCTTCCTAAACAATGACCACGGAATGATTCCAAACTCCAAGTTTCTGATGGAGGAACTAGCTGTTGAAGATTGTTAAACATGCATATCTTAATCAGCTTGTATATCCCGTTTCATAACTATGACGCGGAAGGACGTGCCTATCAGAGGCGTGGACGAGTCGGTTTATAGCAAGGCCAAGGCAGCGGCGGCTTCAAAGGGCATCACTTTGGGGAAGGCAGTTGAGGAAGCGCTCGCAGTGCTCGACGGCAAGAAGGAAGAGATCAGGCTACGATCTTCAGATACAGATAGATAGCAAGACGGAAATCGCACCCACCATCGGCGGAGCGGCTGTCCGTTTGCTGCTTGACAAACCGGGATTCGATTTCTAGGGCGTTAGCGCTTCTCCCATTATCTGAACCACGATTTCCCGCTTCCTTGCTCTCGTGTCGAGTTCGACGAGAACAATCTGCTGCCACGTCCCGAGCGTTAGCTTCCGGTTGACGAACGGTACCGATAGGCTCGGTCCGACCAGCGATGCCTTCACGTGCGACCTTCCGTTTCCGTCGTGCCACCGCTTCTCGTGCTCATATTCTACGCTCGAGGGAGCCACCCTCTGCAACATAGCGGGAAAGTCCGCGCAGAGCCCGGGCTCGTATTCAATTGTGGTGATCGCGGCGGTCGATCCCGCGACAAAAAGGGTTGCGACTCCCGATCCCAATCCGGTCTCCTCGATGAGCCTCTCCACTCGATCGGTAACGTCGATGACATCGTTTTCCTCCTTTGTGTTGACCGTGAGGTGCTTCGTGACCACTGTCATTTTGAAGGAATCACCACCCAAGAAATAGAAAGAGGACGTGGTTCCTATTTTCTTGCTTGCTCGTTCGTTCGTTTGAGGCCCATATCATCGGAGCGCATGACCCAAAGATCGCTCTATTCACCCTCGGTGGAGTAGTTCAATATCTGCAAGAGATTCCCGCTTGGATCCCTGAAGTAAATCGACCTTCCCTGCCCCCTCGCGCCCGGTGCCATCCTCGGCGGCTTCATGTTCGTGGGGTCAGAGTAGTGATTTCCGTACGGGATACCTGATGATCTTATTCTTTCAAAGACCTGATCAAATTCCTTTCCACTAATTCCGAAGGCGAAGTGATGGATTCCCTGCGCCCAAGAGCTTCCGTCGCTGGAATCCTCAAAGAAGAGGATGAACGAATCAGTAACTCTCACACCGTGGAGTCCGCTCCCCGGCTCCTCCCCCAAGTCCACGAAACCAAAGATACGCGTGTAAAATTCAGAGGACTCCTTCTTATTCCTCGAAGGCAAAATCGAATGGTCGGCGACGATGGTCATCTTAGGGACCCAATCGAATTTGGAGAGGATGTGTTCAATAAACGCTGTCGAATCCATCTTATGAAAAAATATTGATCTCCACTTGAGCAGGTTCTCTTCCAGCCAATCTGGCACGCGGGAGTGGTAAGTACAAGGTTAGAATGACCAATACGGGGGCAGGTCGTAGTCAAAGCTTCCAATCAATCGTTTTGCCTTTGTGCTCCTCGTCTTCAACATTTTACTCTCTTGCGATGCCTGAACCCCACAGGCGGTATTCTTCTTTCCATCTTGGAAGATCCAGCTGCCGCGGACCTTAGATCGACAGCGGACGGTCCTCGAACTTTTGCAGGTCTCCGTTTGATTTGAAAGTAACATGGAACCTGTACGATTTGTCAGCGCTCTTTGCGATGCACACCCGACCGCGGTAGTCACCTTCGATCTCGAGCGAATCGATCTTCTTCCATGAGTTGCGGCGCTTTACCTCTTCGACCATGTTGCGAAACTGAAAGTAGCAAATGTCGCAGCAGAAAAACATCTTCTCGCCGTCGACTTCGCCCCAGTAGTTCCCCCAGGTCGATCCACAAATTGCGCAGCCCTCGAGATTTACCTTCATCTTATGCGAACTGCTCCGCCCTCTCCAGCCTCGCCATCAAGTACGAATGGAACAGATTGATCGACATTACAAACGTTGCCTGAACATCCTCGATCATGGAATACTCGTCTGAGTACTTGTCGACCAGTTGCAAAGCCTCCCTCGTGTGTTCCAGATCGGCCTCGTATCCCTCCCTGAGGAAGTTCTTCGTTGCCTCCGTTACCTCACCCGTCTTGAGTATTGAGGGGTCAAAGTAAGACATCGTGGCACCATCTGACTTGAGGGTGCGATCCGCAATCAACTCGAGCCCGTGCATCGCGGCCATCGTTTCGACCCAGTGGAAATCCCTCGCAATCTCGTTCCAGGAATTCAGACATCTCTCGGTGTCTGGTAGGGGAGGCGTTGAAAGTATCTCCTCCCTCGCTAGTCCCAGACTCTCCCCCATCCTCAGGAGGAGCTCATAGTGCGAGGGTCTTTCGTTTCCGTAACCGCCAAATTCCGTGTTGATGTTATCGAGCTCGTACAGGGTTGCATCCACCTTATCGGTCTTTGCCATTATGTACGAACAGGATCTGACCCACTGTCTCAAGAAGTGCTGGTGTTCGAGCACGTA
>Ga0209061_1005626_pt1 | contig 10796 bp, 13 predicted proteins | sample Coa_R1_10_FD_187157 | JGI IMG/M metagenome (GOLD analysis project Ga0209061, IMG submission 187157) | Surface soil microbial communities from Centralia Pennsylvania, which are recovering from an underground coalmine fire - Coalmine... | ecosystem: Environmental > Terrestrial > Soil >... | reverse complement strand
GTCGATTCGGTGGTGGTCACCGAGGGCTGGGTGCCGAACTTCCGGGACGCCGTGCAGCTTATTGAGTCCGGCCAGCCCGCCCCAGAATCGATGCGGCCCGCCGCGCCCCCGGCTGTGCAATCCGGCTGTGACTGTGGGCCCGGCGGCTGCTGCTGAAGAACGATCAGATCGTCTCGCCAGCCAGGAGCAGAGAATATGAAGCTCGTGATCTACGTCGCCAGTGACGACGATCTTGTGTCCGCTGAGGAGCTCATTTCCGTGATTGACGTCCCGGAAGGGGACACTCTTACCGCGGTGAACCTGTACGGGGCGGAGTTCAGTGTGATCCCGGCCGAGGTGCTGCAGGTGCTGCGGTTGAAGCGCACCGGCGTGATGCCGCTGACCTTCGCTGATGAGTTCCCCGTCCTGTCGGGCCGCCTCCCCACGGTTGAGGACCTGGAGACCGTGCTGGCAGACGGCGTCACTGAGTCCGCGATCGTGGTCACCGAGGCCGACTCGGCCGTGGACTTCGCCACCAACAGCCGGATTCACATGAGCTGGCTGGTCAACGATCTGGCTGAATCGACCCGGTTCTATGAAGTCTTCTTCGGCCAGCCGCCGACGAAGGTGCGCGATGACTATGTGAAGTTCGAGCTGGAGGATCCTCCTCTGAATTTCGCCTTCAGCCAGGACCGCAAGCCCCAGAAGGGGGCCGGGCCGCTGAACCACATGGGTGTCCAGCTCAAGAGCAGCCGGCAGATCCTGGAAGCCCGGGACCGGTTCAAGGCTGCGGGATTCACGGTGGAAGAAGAGATCGCCACATCCTGCTGCTACGCGGTACAGACCAAGATATGGATCGGTGACCCCGATGGGAACCGGTGGGAGTTGTTCGTCACCACAGAACCGGACGCCGACGAGGGCTGCGGGCCTGAGTGCATCTGCTACGCCGAAATCTCCCCCAGCCGGGTAGCGGGCCCCGCTGATTCGACTATGCCGGTCAGCGTATAAGGAACGTCAAACAGCCAGCTTCAGGGCGCGGCCCACGGGTAAACCGGCGGGCCGCGCTCTTTGGCGTCCGGGTTTGCCCGGAGCATGCTGCGGATACAAAAGCATCCGGCGGGCGGGCAGCGGTTGTACCTGCCCGTCCACCGGATGCGATGGAGCAGTTAGCTGGCTACGCACACGCGCGCGCACCTGTCGTCCGCGCAGCGGCACACAGTGCGGCCACCAACCTTGCACCGGCACACGGAGTCCGCGTGGCCACCGAAGATGGCGTCGAGCTCAGCCTCGCTCAGCTCCACCACCTCAGACTGCATCTCCTTCATGTTGACACCTCCCTTCCTTATGTTGTCGTGGGATCGGCAGTCGGACTGAGTACGTGCGCAGGGAGGGCGGCAGGCGGCTGGGTGTGATCAGCCGGGCCTTCCATTTGCGCACGGACCAAACCGGCGTACTGACCTCCGAGGGCCAGCAGTTCGGCGTGGGTTCCGCGTTCGGCGATCTGGCCGGAGTCGAGCACCAGGATCAGGTCCGCGTCGCGGACGCTGCTGAGCCGGTGCGCGATGATGATCTGAGTGCATCGGAGCGCGACCAGATGCCGGTGAATCCGGGCTTCGGTCTCAGCGTCAAGATGGCTGGTGGCTTCGTCGAGCAGCAGCAGCCGCGGCTGGCGCACCAGGGCACGCGCGAGCGCGAGCCGCTGCCGCTGACCTCCGGACAGTCCTGCGCCACGCTCGGCCAGGTGAGTGCCATAACCCATTGGCATGGCCGCGATCTCTTGGTCCAGAGCCGCGAGCCGGGCTGCGTCCTGGATGCTGCTGGTGGAGATCGACGGATCGCGGAAGGTGACGTTCTCGGCCAGCGTGCCTGCGAATATGAACGGTTCCTGGAGCACCACGCCGATGTCGCGACGCAGGTCAGAGGGATTGAGATCGCCGAGGGGAACACTGCCGAACGTGATCGCTCCGCCGGTGGGGGTGTAAAGGCCCAGCAGCAGCATGCCCAAAGTGGATTTACCGGCGCCGGTGGAGCCTACGATGGCGACCTTCATCCCGGGCTGGATGGTGACGGATACGTCCGTCAAGACCGGCGGGGAGTAGCGGTCGTAGCTGAAAGCAACGTGGCTGAGCTCGATCACGCCCGCCGCTGAGGCGACTGTTCCGGCGGCGTTCGTGCTGGGTTCTGGTTCGTGTTCGAGCACATCGGCCAGGCGCTGCATCTGCGCAGCGGCGAGCTGGAGGCTCTGGCCGCTGGATATTACCGTTGCCAGCGACAGCACGATGGAGGAGGCGAGCCAGGTAACAGCGACCATCGTCCCGGTGCTCATCCGGCCGGCCTGCACCTGAGTCACGCCGATACCCAGAATCAGCAGGGGTGTCATGGTCTGCAGCACGGTGGAGAGCGAATCCACGACCGCCGTGGTGTGGCTGCGGCGCAAGGTCATCTTGGTCCAGACCAAGAACTTCTCGGCCCACTGATCCAGCGCCCGGGATTCGACCGCAGAGGCCTTCAGCGTGGTGATGCCTTCCAGGGTCTCGATGACCTGTGCCTGCGCTTCGGACTGAGCCGCGAGGTCAGCTGCCATGCGCTCCCGGGTCAGCCGGGTCGTGCCGGCGATCAGCAGAATCTGGGCCAGCACCACGATCAGCAGGGCCACACCGATGGTGGTGCTCTCGAAGAACAGGATGCCGACAAAGGTCAGCACCATGGAGGCGTCGAGCACCGAGCTCAGGGTCTGGTTGGTGATCAGGTCACGAAGCGAGGCGATGCTGATGACTCGCATCACCATGTCGCCGGTGGTGCGCTGCTGGAAGTAGCGAAGGGGGAGGCGCAGCAGGTGTGCGCAAAACCCGATCATGGCGTGCGTGTCGAGCCGGCCCTGCAGGTAGATCAAGAGTGCCGAACGCAAATAGCTGGTGGTCAGCGTGGCCAGGCCCACTACGGCGATACCAATGACCAGCAGGGTCAGGACAGTCGCGCCGCGCAGCGACCCCACGCTGTTGACTACCGACTGCAGCAGCAACGGCACGGCCAGGCCGAGCACCTGGATCAGCACGGAAACGATCAGCACCTGGGCCAGCAGCGGGCGGGTGCCGGGCAGCCGCAGCAAAGACCGCAGATAGGTACGCCAGAATGGCTCGGCGGGAGCGCCCCTGCGCTCGAAATGCTCGCCTGGCCGCAGGCCGATCACCGCGCTGCCCAGGCTGTTGCTCAGTTCGCGCGCGGACACCACCCGGCGTCCACGGGCTGGGTCAGCCAGGTGGGCTCTGCGCCGAGAGACGCGCTCGAGAACGACGTAGTGGTCGTCCTGCCAGTGGGCGATAGCCGGCATGGGCAGGCCGTCGAACGCGGCCATATCGGCGCGGCGGGCCGATACCTCCAGGCCAAAGTCACGGGCGGCGCGGACCAGCGCTCCCGCGCTCACCCCATCACGGCCGGCTCCGCACACCTCGCGTGCCTCAGAGAGGGGGGTGTACCGGCCGTGGTACCGGGAGATCATAGTCAGGCAGGCGGGACCGCATTCGATCGCTGTGGCCTGGAGAACAAGTGGTACGTGCCTCCGGCGTATCCGCTGCCAGATGACCGAGCGCAGGGCGGCCGAGTGGTCCTCAGTCATCGGACGTGCTCCGCGAGTATGGCCAGCACCCAGGCGAGCCCAGCACCAAGCACCAGCGTGCTTACCCACAGCATCACACGGAATCGCGACCTGACAGGCAGCGGGAACAGTTCGGCTTCGCGGCCCAGCATCCGCTGCTGTGCCTCATCACCGAAGTAGACCCGCTTGCCTGGGCGGCCCATCACGCCTCCGTCTCCGTCGCGGTGCCCTGGATTTACACTTCATCTAAGATTGACGATAATAGATATAGCAGAGAAGTCAATCCCTGCATGGCTTGTTCATCTGCTGCGGCGGCGGGTGGCTCCGACGAGAGTTCTCGCCGGGGAGGCTTCCCTAAGCCAAGACCTCGGCCGCTTGCCCGCCACCGCACAACGCGGCCGTGGGAACTTGGCCCGGAACCAGGGGGCGGCGCCCCATAACCACGTCGGCAGCACTGGGGAAGCAGGTCAGGCAGGTGGGATTCACCTGGTAGAAGCTGGACGTGCTCCTGCGCTCCACCTCGACGAACCGCGCCTCAGCCAGGATCTTGAGATGGTGGGAGACAGTGGACTGCCCTACCCCAACCTGCTCGACGATGGTGCCCACGCTCATCGAGGCACCACTGCTGGACAGCAGGCTCAGGATCTGCACACGAGTGGGATCCGCCAGCATGCGGAACCAGTTGGCGTAAGTCTCGGCCAGTTCCCGGTCCATGACCGCACTCGTGTGCGTGGCAGTGTCAACGCTCATAACACTATCGACGATAGACGATGAATCTCGTCAGATCCAAGGGTTGAGGGTTGACATCGGGTAACGCTCTATTATCGTCGATTCTTGATGAAGGAATAAACGGGCACGAAGATCACATAGATCGCAAACGGGTACGGAAGATCTTATTTAGGGCGACGATGCCGCGATCTCTCCTCCTCGTTGGCGAGTGTGCAGCGGATGCTACTGAAGCCGTGAGGAGGGGACCAAAGATGACCGCCGTTTCTTCGGTAAGCCCAGCAGGGACACAGAGCTCAGCGCGGCTGGCATCCGTGCCCTTGGTTAGCCGGTCAGGAAACCTCCGGCCCCTCGCACATGTCCGCAGTCGGGACCTGCCCGGGGGTAAGCGGACGGCGCCCCATGACCACGTCGGCAGCACTGGGGAAACACGTCAGGCACGTTCGGTTGACCCGGTAGAAGTTAGACGTGCTCTTGTGCTCCACACGCACGAAACCGGCCTCGGCCAGAATCTTGAGGTGGTGGGACACCGTCGACTGCCCGACGCCGACCCGCTCCACGATGGTCCCAACGCTCAGCGCGGTATCGCTCCGGGCCAGCAGGTTCAGGATCTGTACCCGGGTGGGGTCAGCGAGCGACCGAAACCAGCTGGCGTAGGTCTCAGCCAGATCCCGGTCCATCAGCACCGCGGGTCCGGCAGCAACTTCGGTATCCATAACATCATCGACGATAAAGGATGGATGCTGCCGCAGCCAAGGCGGCAGTGGTGCAGGCCACACCATCAGCAGCGCCTGCCCATAAGTGTGCCCACCAGTAAGTGGCACATCACCAGGCGCTACGCCTGGGTGCATCACTTTCAGCCGGAAATACCGCAAGCGGCCTCGCCGCAGCGCCGGCGCGGCCGCCAGCAGCGGCCTGACAGTCAGAGGAGACCATCGTGGGGTTCGACACTGCCGCGATCGACGACGTGCTGCGTTCAGTTCTCGACCTCGGCCTGATCAGTGAGACCGAGCGCAAGGAACTGCTGTTCGTGCTAACGCCTGATTTTCCCTTCGCCGAGGCGATCGCGATGACCGAGTCGGTGCACGCTCACGTGAAGGTACCCGACACCGAACTGTTGCCTGATGACAAGTTGCGGGCGCTCGGGTACCGGCCCGAAAATGGCCGTCCCGGCTACATCAAATACAGCACGGACGCCAGCATCAACCTGATCTTCTCCTCGATCCCGATCTCCGTGGACGACGGGATCCCCGGCGCGGTCACACTGCCCAAGCCGTTCATGGACCACGTGGGCATCGACATGCGCGACGAGTCGGCCCCCAGCAAGGCCATGTTCGACGCGATCCCGGAGCGGGCAGCAGAGCTGGGATGGCGCGAGGTCACCCAGGAGGGACCGGTCCACTGCTGCCACACCGAAGTGGCGTGCAAGCACTGGGCCTACCCGCCAGAAGAAGCGGGCTGGCGGCGCCCCGTGGAATTCGCGTTCGGGACGCTGAAGATCTTCACTGAAAAGATGGGATGCGACCTGCGGCCCATCGACCCCGCCCACCCGCTCGCCGGAACCCAGGCACCAGCCTGCGGTGCGGCGGCTTCAACGCCAGCCTGCGGAGGAGCACCGGAACAGGCCACAGATGCCAGCTGACCGGCCACCGCGGCACAGGAAATCGCAGTGAGAATCGCCGTCTGCGGTGGCGCCTATTCCAATCCGTACGCCTTTAACGCGTTCATCCAGGACGCACGAAGGCACGGCGCTGAGTATCTTTACTGCCTCGGTGACCTGGGAGGATACGGCGCTGAACCCGATGCAATCTGGCCGCTGCTGAGAGAACACGACGTCCATTGCATCGCGGGCAACTACGACGTGGCGATCGCGCAGGCCGGACCGGATTGTGGATGCGGCTACCGCGACCCTCGCGACAACGAGTACGCGCAGATCATGTACGACTACACGCTCAAACACACCAGCCGGGACTTCGCGGACTGGATGGCTAGACTGGCCACCGAGCGGCAGGAGACCCTGGACGGCTGCACCGTCCACTTCGTTCATGGCTCACCCGCCGGGCTCAACGACTTCTGGTGGGAGTCGCTATCCGAGCAGGAGCACACCGAACGGATGGCCGTCAGCGAGGCGGATGTCATCTTCTGCACGCACTCCGGCCTGCCGTGGACGCGCCGGATGGGCAGGCGGCTGGCCGTCAACGTGGGGGTCATCGGCCGCCCCCCCAACGACGGCGGGCTTGACGTCCGGTACGCGCTCGCCGATTTAACTCCCGGCGGGGCCACGGCCCGGATCATCTCGCTGCCCTACGACTGGCGCGCGCAGGCCCAATCCATGCGCAGCGCCGGGCTGCCCGAAGCGTTCGTGCGTACCACGGAAACAGGGTGGTGGACAACCTGCCTGGAGGTACTGCCGGCGGCAGAGCGGTCCCGGGGGCATTACCACGTCTACGACTCCAGCGTGCCGTCCCTCCTAGAAGCCTGCAGTCAGCCGGAATCGGAATGGCCCGCCGAAGACCCAGACATCCCGGTACGCACCCTGTACGGGTCACCGCTGCTGCCCGACCGACTGTGGGTGGCCGAGCCCACACTGGCCAGCGACACGCTCTACGAGCAGGCGAGAGTAGCCGGAATCACTTGCATTCTGGCCGCGGGGGACACCCCAGCTCCCTCGGACCGCCACCTCGGCGGCTCAGCTGAGCCGATGGTGCCCGAACTCACCCTCAGCCGGGCCGGGTGGCATTGGCATCCTGCACTACTCGACGCGCCGCCCTTCCTGCCGGCTGGCGCAAACGGCACCTGTGTATCGGTGCGGACCGCCAGGCAGGCGCTCGTTCAGGAGGTCTTGCAGCACCTGCACCGCATCGGCGCGATGGCGCCGCCTCGCTACTGCGTCCCTTCCTGATCTCCCGGACGCTCTTGCTCCGGACCAAGACGAGGCCCGGAGCAGTTCCCCCTTGCGCTCAGGCCTGGCCTGGTGACATTTGGAGAAAGACAGTGGAGACCTCTTCAAGCATTCCCGCGTCAGCGGTGGGAGCCCGGCTCGACCGGCTGCGCTGGAGCCACGCGCAGCTCGGCTTGCTGCTTGCCCTCGGCGCGGGCTGGATGTTCGACTCGTTCGAGATCAACCTCGTTGGTGGTGTCATCAACCCGCTGGGTGAGCACTTCCACGCGACGACCAGCCAGTCCTCCCGCATCCTCTGGGTCTGGCTGATCGGCATCCTGGTCGGCTCCATGATCGGCGGCCGTCTCGCCGACCAGTTCGGCCGACGGCGGCTGTTCCTGGTGACCCTGCTGTGGTACTGCATCTTCACCCTGCTCACAGCCGCGAGCCCGACCTTGCAGGTGCTCTACGTTTTCCGGTTCCTGACCGCGCTGGGAGTCGGAGCCGAATACCCCGTCATCAACGCCGCGATCATGGAGTTCATGCCGGTCCGGGTGCGCGGGAAGGCCTGCGCCGGGGTGATGAACTTCTGGCCCCTCGGGGCGATCTTCAGCGGCTTGGTGGCCTACGTCATCCTGAACGCTTTCGCCCTGCCGAACAGCGTTAACTGGCGGTATGGCTTCGCCATCGGAGGCATCCTCGCTCTGCTGGTGCTGTACTTCCGCAGGCGGCTACCGGAATCACCGCGCTGGTTGCTGTCCCAAGGCCGGGTCGAGGAAGCAGAGGCCATCGTGTCCCGGCTGGAGCAGGCCTCAGGCATTGACCCAGACGCGCCGCAGCCAGTATTGGCCGCTCCGCAAGCCGCCCTCACGCTCCGCCAGGCGCTGAGCGAGTTGTTCCGGCGCTACCCAGGCCGGCTCGCGCTCGGCTGTGCACTAGACCTGTCCGAGGCGTTCGGCTACTACGGCGTCTTCGCCCTGCTCGCGATCGTCGTGCTCAAGCAGGTGCACTACACCAACGATCAGATCCCGTTCTTCTTCATCCTCGGCAACGTCGGGGGCCTGGCCGGCGGAATCATCATGACGGTCGCGTTCGACAGGCTGGGGCGCAGGCGGACCGTCGGTGTTTACTACGCGCTCGCTGCGGCGGGGGTCGGGTTGCTCGCCGCCGCCACCAGTACCGGCAGCAAAGCCTGGGTGCTCGTGGCGTTCATGATTTCCAGCGCCTTCTGCACCGCCGCCTGGACCAGCGCCTACCCCACTTTCACCGAACTGTTCCCCACACACCTGCGCGCGGTGGGCGTGGGGTTCAGCGTCGGGGTCGGCCGGATTGGCGCGGCTTACGGGACGCTGTACCTTCCCAGCCTGGCCGTATCGCTCGGGGCGACAGCCAGCTACCTGCTGATCGTGGGCTTCTGGATGATCGGCCTGGTCGCCATCATCATCTGGACGCTCCGCGGCGGTGTCGAGGGAGCAGGCAAACCACTCGACGCGGTGAGCGTCATATCTGCCGCACGTCAAGCGCCAGTTACGCCGGTCGTGGCTGGCGGCACCGCCAGTTCCTGACCCGCCTGGCCCGGGCCGGCTTGCCTCACGAGATGCCTTGTGAGGGCTCCGCCACCGCGCTGGGCTGGCCCATGAGAAATCCGGCAGCCGCCGGGAAGCAGGCCAGGCAGGCATCGTTCATCCGGTAGCAGGTAGCCGCACCCCTCGGCTGGCAGAGCAGGAAGCCAGCCTCGGTCAGCACCTTCAGGTGAACCGAAACAGTGGACTGGGCCAACTGCATGACGTCCACAATCTCGCTGACGGTCATGGGTTTATCCCGGTGGGCCAGCAAGCAGACGATCCGGACCCTGGCCGGATGAGCCAGGGCCTTGAACCAACGGGCGTACTGCGCTGTGACGGCCTGGCCGAGCGGCTGGCTGTCCCCGTCCATCACGCCTCATGCCCCATCAGCGTGCCCAGGCTGGCCAGCGCCTCCGTCTTAGCCCGGTAATAGACCCAGACGCCGCGCTTGTCGCGGTCCAGCAGCCCGCTCTCGTGGAGCGCCTTCAAGTGGTGGCTGATCGTAGGCTGCGACAGGTCAAACTGGCTGACCAGATCGCACACGCAGGCCTCGCCACCCGCGCGTGAAGCCACCAGGGACATTAACCGCAGCCGCACTGGGTCGGCGAGTGCCTTGAGCATCGGCGCGATCTGCTCGGCCCGCTCACGGGACATCGGCTCGCGAGACAACGGCGGGCAGCAAGCGGCTGTGCGATTCACACCCGCTCCGGAGCCGGCTGCCGTCAAGGACTTCGGCATACATCTATATTGACGGTTGCCAATGTCTATGGCAAGCTCAGCGCCACTTGTATATCGATACTCATCGAAGCAAGCAGGATGCTAACTATCCTCGCCAAGGAGGTTGTCATGCCCAGCCGTGTGCAGCTCGCTCTCAACGTCAGCAGCCTGGACAACGCCGTCGCGTTCTACAGCAAACTGTTCGGGACCGAGCCAGCCAAGCTCCGCCCGGGCTACGCCAACTTCGCGATAGCCGATCCGCCCCTGAAGCTCATCCTGTTGGAGAACGGTGGTCCTGGCGGCAGCATCAACCACCTGGGCGTGGAAGTTCCCAGCACCGAAACCGTCGACGCCGAGCAGGCCCGGCTAACCAAGGCGGGGCTGGCGTCGACGGACGAACGGGCGACGACCTGCTGCTACGCCCAGCAAGACAAATTCTGGGTACAAGGCGCTCCCGACGGCGAGTCGTGGGAGATCTACACCGTCCTGGCCGACAGCCCAAGCTTCTACGGCGACCAGGAAGCTAACCCTCAATGCTGCGGCGCCGCGTCTGGTCCGGCCGTCCCCGACGCAGGGTGCTGTTAGCGCCGATTTCAATATCAGCCAACGTCATTTCACCTGGTAGAGCCGTGGCTGCCTACCGGAGCCCTGAACTGGAACATTTCGCAGCCCTGGCCTCTTGAGGATGCGCAGATGATCTATTATCGTGAATTAACGATGTATGCCAGGTTAGATCATCTTTTCGTATTGTTGTCCAGACCTGATCGGGAGACCGTGATGATCTGGTCCACAGCACTGGGCGGTTCCTGCGCGCGAGGAAACAATCGCCCCCATCCCATCTGCCCAATAACCAGAGGGACCGGTAAGCCGGCGGCGGCCATCACCAGCCACCAAGTCAACGGGCTGCCCGGTAGCGCGTAAGCGCACCGGAACACTGGCGCATCGTGCTTCAGGGCCATCGGCCAAGCTGACCAGCAGAGGGGTTACACCATGACCAAGTTAATCGCGCTCAGCGGCTTCCTGGGAGCAGGCAAGACCACCACCCTGATCGCCGCCGCGCGGATGCTGGAAGAGCAGGGCCACCGCGTATCCGTGGTCACCAACGACCAGGGCACCGAACTGGTCGATACCAAAATGGCACGCAGCAGCCTCGACTCGGTCGCCGAGGTCACCGGAGGGTGTTTCTGCTGCCGGTTCGATGACCTGATGACGGTAATAAACGATCTCCTGACCAGCGGAACAGCCGACACAGTCATCGCCGAGGCGGTGGGCAGCTGCACCGACCTTCAAGCGACCGTCGTCAGGCCGCTGCGCAAGTACCACGGTGAGCAAT
>Ga0209061_1005625_pt1 | contig 10801 bp, 10 predicted proteins | sample Coa_R1_10_FD_187157 | JGI IMG/M metagenome (GOLD analysis project Ga0209061, IMG submission 187157) | Surface soil microbial communities from Centralia Pennsylvania, which are recovering from an underground coalmine fire - Coalmine... | ecosystem: Environmental > Terrestrial > Soil >... | reverse complement strand
GGCTTGGCGCTCTGCGTCGCCTGGTCGACGTCGCCCCGCAGGTCGACGAGCTTGGAGCGGATGTCGCCCAGCTCCACCCGGCCGTCGGGACCGCTGCCCGTGACCGGCAGGGACGGCTGCTTGGCTTTGGCCTTGCCGCCCTTGCCCTTGGCGTTGCGGCGGGGGCTCATCGGGGCACCTTGCCGATCCGGCGGACGGCCAGGAAGGCAACACCGCCGGCGAAGATCAAGGCCCCGACGTAGGGCACCCAGGTCAGCTCGCCACTCAGGTGGGCGGACAGCTCGGTCTGCAGCCCGCGCAGGACGGCGAGGGTCAGAAGCAGGCAGCCGATGGCCAGCAGGATGGCGCCGGCCAGGCCGAAGACGAGGAACCGTCCGAGGGCCTTGAGCGGGTCAACGGTCTCCTGCTTGGCGTAGGCGACGACCAGCCGGATCAACTCGGACACTTCGTCCTTGGCCGACTTGTCACCGTCGCCGTGGCGTGGATTCGAAGCCAAACGGTCCTCCTCCGATGGGCGTGGGCATCATGGCCTCCGGTCGCGACGCTACTCAAGTACCCAATGGGAGGGCCGCTGACCGCGGTGGTATTCCTTTGGGCGGGGTGGCCAGGTCGACGCCGACGGTGTTGCCCGCCTCGACGCCCAGCCACTCGGCGCCGGGGCCGTTGGTGATCAGGGAAAAGATGATCGGCGTGGCGCCCTTGGCCCCGGCCGCCGGCATGACCCAGCCGGACAGGGCGGCGACCGTGTTGAGGGTGCCGGTCTTGGCGTGCACCCGGCCGGCGGCGACGGTGCCCTCCATGCGCCCGGCGAGGGTGCCGCTCCGACCGGCGACGGGCAGCCCGGCGAAGACCGGCCCGTGGGTGCCGTACTCCTGCAGGGCGTCGGCGACCAGGTTGCAGGTGACCCGGTCCCCGGTGTCGAGCCCCGAGCCGTCGAGGTTGCGGAGCTGGCCGACGGGCAGGCCGAGATGGGCCAGCTCCTGGCGGACCACCCTGGTGCCGGCGGCGGTGGTGCCGGCCCCGCCGAAGCGGGCCCCGAGGAGCTTGGTCAGCAGCTCGGTGCCGGTGTCGTCGCTGACCCGGAGGATCTCGGCCAGCAGGTCGCCGACCGTCGGCGACTGGATGGAGGTGACGGGGTGGGCGGATCTGGGGGCGGTGCCGGTGCCGAACCGGCCCTTGCCCACCTTGACGCCGGCGGCCCGCAGCAGGCGGGCGAACACCCCGGCGGTCATGTCGGCCGGATCGGAGGAGGCGGCGAAGGGCTTGGTGGGGAGGAACCCGTCGTTGACGTCCAAGGCGCCGAGCGGGCCGACGTCGTCGTCGGGGTCGTAGTCCAGCGACCAGGTGGACACCCTCCGCTGGTTGTCGAACAGGCTGCCGTCACCGAGCACCCGCCCGTCGATGGCGGTGATCCCGGCCTTCTTGACCTTGCCGGCCAGCTGGGGCAGGGACGTGATGGCCGGCTCGCGGTCGCCGAGGGACGGGACGTAGCTGGAGGCCCTGAGCACCGGATCGCCCCCACCGACCAGGTAGAGGTTGCCGTGGAGGACGCCGTGGACGACCGGGCCGGCGGCCACCACCCGGGTGGTGATGCGGGTCGAGGTGCCCAGCTTGGCCGCCACCGCGATGGCGGTGAGGATTTTCATGTTGGAGGCCGGGGTGACCGGCTCGAGCGGGCGGTAGGCGTAGGCCGTCTGGCCCCCGTTGCGCACCACCAGGCACGACGACTTGGCCGCCTTGGACAGGCCGGCCATCACCTTGGGGAGCTTGGCCGTCAACTGCTTGTCGACGGCCGAGGTCTCGATCCATCCCGGCACCCGCCGCACCGAGAGCACCGGGGTCCGGTCCCCGCCGGCCGCCGGACGCACGACCGTGCGGTGCGGCCCGGCGCCGGTCAGGCCGGCACCGACCACGGCGGCTCCGGCGAACGCCGTGCCCGCCCGCAGACCAAGCTTCCGTCCCACGTCACCCAACCGGGGCATGAGGGGCGAGCGTAGGCCGGCGCACCGCTGCGGGGGGACATGCCCGACTACGGTGAGTCACGTGTCCGGTTACCTCGAAGCCGTCATCGTCGGCCTGGCGGCTTGTCAGCTCGCCATCTTCCTGACGACCATCGTCCTGCACCGGACCCTGGCTCACAAGGCGGTGACCCTCCACCCCGGCCTCTTGTGGGCCTGCCGGCTGGCGCTGTGGGTGACGACAGGCATCAAGCCCCGCGAGTGGGTGGCCGTCCACCGCCGCCACCACGCCTACACCGACGTGGACGGCGACCCCCACTCCCCCGCCCTGCAGGGCTTCACCGCCATCCAGCTCGGCAACGTCTGGTACTACCGCAAGGCGGCCCGCGACGGCGTCACCGTCGCCCGCTACGCCAAGGACCTGCGCCCCGACCGCTGGGACCGGGCCCTGTTCGACCACGGCCTCGTCGGCCTCGGCATCGGCGTGCTCCTCCTGTTCGCCATCTTCGGCGGCAACTGGCGGCTGGTGCTGGTCGCCGCCGGGGTGCACGTCGTCAGCTACCTGCTGCTCAACTCGGCCGTCAACGCCGTCGGCCACCGCTTCGGGCGGCACCCCTTCGCCGGCCTGGCCGCCAACAGCCAGTGGCTGGCCTGGCTCACCGCCGGCGAGGGCCTGCACAGCAACCACCACGCCGCCCCCACCTCGGCCCGGCTGTCGTTCCGCCGAGGCGAGATCGACCCCGGTTGGTGGGTAATCAGCGCCTGGCGCCGCTGGCACCTGGCCACCGTCCGCCACGCCGAGGCCCGGATCCGCGCCGGTGCCCGCGCCCCTGAGCTGGTCTGAGCGACCCTGACGACATCCTGACGACATGGACATCATCTCCGCCCTTTTTGCCGAGAACATTGACCTGCATCCCGCCCCGGGCGGCTCCACCCGGATCGACCTGACCGGGATCATGTTCTCCGTCGCCGCCCCGCAGCCGCCGCCGGTGCAGATCACCCCCCACCTCATCGTGCTCGTCCGCTGCCGCCCCAACGAGGACGGCGAAGGGATCCTCGAGGTAAGGTTCACCGACGAGGCCGGCGAGCAGGTGGCCCGCAACGTGTCGCCCTTCCACGTCGAGCCGGGGAAGTTCACCTACCGGCTGGTCCGCGGGGAGCTCGAGTACAAGGACTTCACGACGATCGAGGCCCACTGCCGGCTGCTGCCCGACGGGGCGGCGACCGTCGTGCCCCTCACCCTGCTCCCGCCCGCCTCCTGAGGTCCTTCGCGGCCGGTGCCGTTCGCTGCCGCCGTCTCCTACCACCCGGTCTCGGCCTACGCCACCGGTGAGGTCATCGGCGAGACGATCGAGCGCCTCCAGGCCCGGCCCGACCTGGCCGTGGTGGCGGCCCGGCCCGGGCACGCCGGCGCCCTCGAGGACATCGTCGCCACCGTCCGCCGCCTGTTGCGCCCGACCGTGCTGCTCGGGGCGGTGGCCGACGGGGTGGGCGCCGGCGCCTCGCTGGTCGACGACGGCCCGGCCCTCGCCCTGTGGCTGGCCGCGGCCGGCGACGGCGCCACCGACGGCGCCCCCTCCCCCGCCCGGGCCTGCCCGCCGGGGGTGGGACCCCCCGGCCGCGGGTCGGACGGGGTGGCCCTGACCTTGGCCGAGGCCCCGATCAGCGATCCCGACGGCCACGTCGCCGGCATGCCGGGCGGCACCCGGCTCGGTGGCACCGTGCGGGGGCCGCTGGCCCTGGACGGCGAGGTGGGCGACCGGCCGGTCGGGGCCGTGCTCGACGGGGCGCTGCGGCCCACCGTCGCCGCCCTCTCCGACCTCGGACCGGTCGGCCAGGGCATGGTCGTCACCGATGCCGTCGGCACCAGCCTGCTCACCCTCGACGGGGAGCCGGCGCTGCCTCGCCTGGCGTCGGTGGTGCGGGACCACGTCCCTGCCGGCGAGCTCACCCGGGTCGCCGGCGACCTCCGCCTGGGTGGCAGCGCCGGCCCGACGGTACGGGTGCTCGGCACCGACCCGGCGACCGGCGCGGTGGTGGTCGACGAGCCGCCGGCCGTCGACCGGCTGTGGGTGCACCTGCGCTCCCCCGAGCACGTGGCCCGGGAGGCCGGGGTGATGCTGGCGGCGGCCGGCGGGGGCGCCGGGGCCCTGGTGCTCGTCGCTCCCGGCCAGCGGCCGGTCGCCCGTCAGCCGGGCGAGGACCACGGCTGGGAGCTGCTGCCCGAGGCCACCCTGAGCCTGCTCACCCCCCAGCCCTTCTTCAGCCGCGACGCGGTCCCCAGCCACCGGGCGCCGGCCGCGGTGGTCGCCCTTTTTCCCTGAATGTGAACGCCGCGCGCCGGGTACATAAACGGCCGTCGGCGGAGATCCGGGGAGTTGCCGCCCCTGGGTAGGGTGAGCAGCATATGAGCGACTCTGATCTCGAGCAGCGAGCGATCAACGTCATCCGCGGGCTGGCCATGGACGCCCCCCAGAAGGCCAACTCGGGCCACCCCGGCACGGCGATGGCGCTGGCCCCGCTGGCCCACGTGCTGTGGACCCGGATCATGCGCTACGACCCCAGCGAGCCGGATTGGCCCGACCGGGACCGCTTCGTGCTCTCCTGCGGCCACGCCTGCATCCTGTTGTACTCCATGCTCTACCTGACCGGGTACGGGCTCACCCTCGACGACCTCAAGGCCTTCCGCACCGTGCACTCCCGCACGCCCGGGCACCCCGAGGTCCACGACGCGGCCGGGATCGAGGTCACCACCGGCCCTCTCGGCCAGGGCTTCGGCAACGGTGTCGGCCTCGGCGTGGCCGAGCGCATCCTCCGCAGCCGCTACGGCTCGGACCTGGTCGACCACCACACGTTCGTGATCTGCTCCGACGGCGACCTAATGGAGGGCGTCAGCCACGAGGCGGCGTCGCTCGCCGGCCACCTCGGCCTCGGCCGGCTGATCTACATCTACGACGACAACCACATCACCATCGACGGTCCCACCGAGATCGCCCTCAACGACGACCCGGCCAAGCGCTTCGAGGCCTACGGCTGGCACGTCGAGGACCTGGGCGAGATCGCCAACGACACCGACGCCCTCGAGGCAGGTATCCGCCGGGCCATGGCCGTCGAGGACCGGCCGTCTTTCCTGGTCCTGCGCAGCCACATCGGCTACCCCTCGCCCCACAAGACCGACAGCCCGTCGGCCCACGGCAGCCCGCTGGGCGCGGACGAGGTCAAGGCCACCAAGGAGATCCTCGGGCTTCCCCCCGAAGAGGACTTCTACGTCCCCGACGACGTGCTCGCCTACTACCGGGAGGCCATCCCCCGCGGTCAGGCCGTCCGGGCCGAGTGGGAGAAGCGGCTGGCCGCCTGGCAGGGCGACCGTGAGGAGTGGGAGGCGGTCTGGTCCAACTCGGCCATGGCCGGCTGGACCGACCTGCTGCCCCGGTGGGACACCCCGGGCGAGAAGATCGCCACCCGGGCCTCCATCAACAAGGTGATGAACGCCATCGCCCCCAAGGTCCCCGGCCTGGTCTCCGGCGCCGCCGACCTGACCGGCAACACCGGCACCAAGCTCGACGGCACCGAGCTGCAGAGCAAGGAGCACCCCGAAGGCCGGGCCATGGCCTACGGCGTCCGGGAGCACGCCATGGGCACGACCATGACCGGCCTCAGCCTCCACGGTGGGGCCCTGCCCGTCGGCGGCACGTTTTTTGTGTTCAGCGACTACATGCGGGGCGCGGTGCGGGTCGCGGCCATCTCCCAGGCCAAGGTCATCTACTTCTGGACCCACGACTCCATCGGCGTGGGCGAGGACGGCCCGACCCACGAGCCGATCGAGCAGCTGGCGGCCATGCGGGCCATGCCCGGCCTGCTGGTCATCCGCCCGGCCGACGCCAACGAGTCGGCCCACGCCCTGCGGGTCGCCATCGACCACGACGGGCCCACCGCCCTGATCCTCTCCCGCCAGAGCCTGCCGGTGCTGGAAGGCACGGCCGAGCTCGGCCACCAGCTCGAGCGGGGTGCCTATGTCCTGGTGCCCGGCGACGACGACCCAGACATCGTGCTCATCGGCACCGGCTCGGAGGTCTCCCTCTGCGTGGACGCGGCTGCCCTGCTGGCCGCCGACGGCCTGTCCGCCCGGGTGGTCTCCATGCCCAGCTGGGAGCTGTTCGAGGCCCAGGACGAGGACTACCAGGACACCGTGCTCGGGCCCGGGGCCCCGATCCTGTCGGTCGAGGCGGCCGCCTCGTTCGGCTGGTCCAAGTGGGCCGACGACTCCGTCGCCCTCGACCGCTTCGGCCTGTCCGGCCCGAGCGTCGAGGTGATGAAGGCCCTCGGCTTCACCCCCGAGCACGTGGCCGAGCGGGCCAAGGCGCTGATCGACGACCTGGACGGCTTCGATCTCGACGACGACGCCGACCTCGACGACACCGCCCCCGACGACACCGCTTCTGACGACGACAAGGAGGACGCATGACCCGTCTCCACGACCTCTACGACCAGCAGGGGCAGAGCCCCTGGATCGACAACCTGACCCGCCCCAGCATTCACGGCGGCGGCCTGCAGGAGCTGGTGGACCGGGGCATCCGGGGGGTGACGTCCAACCCCACCATCTTCCAGAAGGCCATGGCCGGCTCGGACGCCTACGACGACCAGTTCGCCCGCCTGATCGGCCAGGGCTCGGTCGAAGCCGCCTTTTGGGACATGGCCATCGACGACGTCAGCGACGCCTGCGGCGTCATGCGGCCGGTGTACGACACGGCCGGCGGGGGCGACGGGTTCGTCTCCCTCGAGGTGTCCCCGGCCCTGGCCAACGACACCGAAGGGACCATCAAGGCGGCTCGCGAGTTCCACGAGCGGATCGCCCTGCCCAACCTGATGGTCAAGATCCCGGCCACCGCCGAGGGGGTCCCGGCCATCAAGCAGATGATCTCCGAGGGCCGCAACATCAATGTGACCCTCATCTTCTCGGTCGAGCGCTACGACCAGGTGATCGAGGCCTACATCTCCGGCCTCGAGGCCCTGGCCGAGGCCGGCGGCAACCTGTCCGAGGTGCACAGCGTGGCCTCGTTCTTCGTCAGCCGGGTCGACACCGAGGTCGACCGCCGGCTCGGCGGCCTCGGGGTGGCCGGCGAGGGCCTGGCCGGCAAAGCGGCCGTGGCCCAGGCCCGCCTGGCCTACGCCTTGTTCGAGGAGCGCTTCAGCGGTCCCCGCTGGGAGGTCCTGGCGGCCAAGGGAGCCAACCCGCAGCGGCCCCTCTGGGCGTCCACGTCCACCAAAAACCCGGACTACCCGGACCTGCTCTACGTGGACAGCCTGATCGGGCCCCACACCGTCAACACCATGCCCGACGCCACCATCGAGGCCTTCGCCGACCACGGGACGGTCGCCCGCACCGTCGACACCGACGTGGACGGCGCCCGGGACCACCTGGGCAAGCTGGCCGAGATCGGCGTCGACATGGCCGACGTGGCCCGGGTCCTCGAGGAAGAGGGCGTGGCCAGCTTCGCCAAGAGCTACGACGAGCTGCTGCAGTCGCTGACCGACAAGGCCAACGCCACCACCGCCAAATAGGCCCTGTTCCCCAGCTCTGATTCGGCCTGCGAGCGGGCCGTCCCGGTTGTCGCCCGGCCCGCTCGGCGGCCTCAGAGCCGCCTAGCCTTTCGGGCCTTTGCTTCCTTTTGCCGGGCACCCGTGTCTTTGTGAACGGCTGCACAAGCAGGCTCGCTAGCGACGCTCCCCTTAGTTAGTGTGCGACCCGTGCACGGAGAACTCACCGTCGTCGACGACCTCCCCGGCGCCTTTGCCGCCACCGTCATCAGTGCCTACCAGCACCGATCCGACGAGCTGTTCACCCTCGCCCTGTCGGGTGGCGGCACGGCCGGGCCGTGCTACGAGCGGCTGGCGGCGGACAGCGACGGTGCCATCGACTGGCTCTCCGTCAACGTCTACTGGGGTGACGAACGCTGCGTCCCGCCCGACGACGAGGCTTCCAACCAACGCCTCGGCCGCCAGACCTTGCTCGAGAAGGTCGGCGCCGCCAATGCGGTCTACCCGATGCGGTGCGACGAGGGCCCCGACGCCTACGCTCTGCGGGTGGGCGAGGTGGGCAAGTTCGACGTCATCCACCTCGGCATGGGTCCCGACGGGCACACCGCCTCGCTGTTCCCCGGCTCGGAAGCCCTCGACGCCGACCCCGGCCAGCTGGTCGCCCTCAACACCGACCCGTCGGGGCGCAACCCGCTCCCCCGCATGACCCTCACCCTGTCGGCCATCAACCGGGCCCGGCTGGTCGTCTTCACCGTCGCCGGCGCCGGCAAACGCGACACCCTCCAGGCCGTCATCGACGGAGCCGACCTGCCGGCCGGCCGCGTCGACGCCGACCGGGTCCTCTGGCTGGTCGACCGGGACGCCGCCCCCGCCCGCCTGCCGTCGTGACGGGGTCGGTGTCGGTGTGACTCGCGATCTGACTCGCGGGGTGGCGGGGTGACGGCCGGGTCGAGCGAGCCTCCCGAGCCCCGGTCGGAGGCGGGGTTCGCGTCGAGTGGGTCCGATCCGGCCGATGGGGTCGGTGACCCGCCGCCGCCGGCGGCTGAGCCGATGATGCCGGCGGCTGACCCAGTGCCGGCGGCTGACCCGACGCCGGCGGCGGCGGGCAACCCGGCGCCGGCGGTGGCGGGCAACCCGGCGCCGGCGCCAGGGGGCAATCCGGGGTCGCCGCCGGTGGCCAACCCGATGCGGCCGGCCCGCCGGCCCCGGCGCGGGCCCACCGGGCGGCCCGAGGTCGACACCCTGCTCGAGGAGCTCCTCGACACCATCGGCGCCACCCACAACCGCGACCAGCTGCTCGAGCTGCTCGCCACCGTGGTGGAGATGGGCTCCGCCCACTTCAACCGGCTCGACCTGAAGATCGCCAGCGCCGCCCTCCGGGAGATGGCCGAGGGTTTCGAGGTCTTCTCCCCCTACCGGCACATCCGCAAGGTGACCATGTTCGGCTCGGCCCGGACCGCGTCGAGCGACCCCCTGTACGCCCAGGCCCGGGACCTGGCCGCCCTCATGGCCGATCACGGCTGGTCGACGGTCACCGGCGCCGGGCCCGGCATCATGGCCGCCGGCCTCGAAGGGGCCGGCGTCGACCACGCCTTCGGGATCAACATCCGGCTGCCCTTCGAGCAGGGGGCCAACGAGTTCATCGCCTCGGACCCGAAGCTCGTGTCCATGAAGTACTTCTTCACCCGCAAGCTCCTGCTCATCAAGGAGTCCTACGGGTACGCGGTGCTGCCCGGCGGGTTCGGCACCCTCGACGAGGCCTTCGAGCTGCTCACCCTCCTGCAGACGGGCAAGGCCGAGCCGGCCCCGGTCGTCCTGCTCGACGTCCCCGGCGGCGGCTACTGGTCCGCCTGGGAGGACTGGGTCCTCCACCACGTCGGCTCCCGACGGTTCATCAACGCCGAGGACCAACGGCTGTACCGCATCACCGACAACGTCGACGACGCCGCCGTCGAGCTGCTCGACTTCTACCGCAACTTCCACAGCCTCCGCTGGGTGGGCGACACCATGGTCGTGCGGCTGCAGGCCGCCCCCGGCGCCCCCGAGGTGGCCGGGCTGGCCGAAGAGTTCTCCGACGTCGTGGACGGCGTCATCCAGGTGTCCGCCGGGCCGGTGCCGGGCGAGGGCCGGCAGGATTCGTTCCCCGACCTGCCCCGCCTCGCCTTCCGTTTCCGGCGGGTCTCCTACGCCCGGCTCCGGCAGCTCATCGACGCCGTCAACCAGCTGCCCAGCGCCCCGCCCGGAGTGGTCGTGCGCTGAGGCCATCCATCGGCTGTTTAGTGACGCCTACCAGTCAAAAAGGCTGGTAGGCGTCACTGAACATCGAGGCAGGCCGCGGTCGCAAGAGTTTCTTGTGCGGCTTTACACCTCCAAGTGCCGTCAACCCGCCCGAAAAAGGTGGGCGCCGGCCGCACCCGGACCCCGCCGGCCCGCCTTCAGGCCCGGCCGTCCCCGGCTTTAGCCGCCTGGGTCCGGGCTCAGGCCTCCCCGGCCTCGTCCGGCCCGGCCCCGCCGAGGATGGCGACGGCCCGCTCCACCGCCCGCCGGGCCCGGTTGATGAGCTTCTCGTCGGCCGGGACCGCCGTCGCCCCCTCGTCGATGGCGGCCCGGAGCCGCTCCATGGCCGCGTCGCCCAGCTCCTCGGAGATGGCTTGGAGCCGCCGGCGGATGTCTTCGACGTCGGCCATCAGCTGTTGCTCGGGCAGGTCGTGCCCCGGGCCGGAACGGTTCCCCGCAGCAGGTAGGCGTCGACGTCGTTCCTGATGCAGGCGCTGTACTCGTAGCCGGTGTGGCCGTAGCCGTCCCGGGTGAGCAGGACGCCGTGCTGCAGCTGCCCGGCCAGCGACTTGGCCCACGCATAGGGGGTGATGGGATCCTCGGTGCTGCCCACGACCACGATCGGCGGTGACCCGTCGGCGTGGATCGGTCCGGTGCCGAGGGTGGGCTTGACCGGCCAGAGATCGCACGTCGCCGCGCTGTAAAGGTCGAGCAGCCCGAAGTAGGGCGCCCCTCTCTGGGCGGCCGGCCCGTCGGCCCGCAGGGCGGAGAGGCTGGGCGACGGGCTGTCGTCGCAGTCGATGGCCGTCTCGGCCTCCACCTCGTTGCTGTAGGTGCCGTTGGACGACCGGCCCAGGTAGCTGTCGAACAGCTGGAGGATGAACGAGCCGTTGCCCCGCTGCAGGGCGGTCAGCGCCGCGCCCAGGTAGGGCCAGGTCTGCTGGCTGTAGAGGGCGGCGGCCGCGGCGTACAGGAAGGCAGCCGGGCCGACGGTCTGGGTCGTGCCGCTCACGGCCATCGGGTGGGCG
>Ga0209061_1005624_pt1 | contig 10803 bp, 9 predicted proteins | sample Coa_R1_10_FD_187157 | JGI IMG/M metagenome (GOLD analysis project Ga0209061, IMG submission 187157) | Surface soil microbial communities from Centralia Pennsylvania, which are recovering from an underground coalmine fire - Coalmine... | ecosystem: Environmental > Terrestrial > Soil > Unclassified... | reverse complement strand
AGGCGATCTGCTCGCGTCCGCCGATCTTGGCGGCCTCGTCCCGGAGCCGGAGGGCGATCTCGCTCGCGCTGGAGCCTCCCCCGGTCACGGTGCGGCCGTCCTCGACCGCGACCGCCACCACGTTGAGGGCGTCATCGAGGGAGCGCTCGATCTCATCGAGGACATGCTCGGTTCCGCCCCGCATCAGGATCGAGACGGCCCGGGCCTTCTTGGCGCCGGTCACGAAGGTCAGGGAGTCCTCCCCGATCTTGCGCTCCTCGACCCGGCCCGCGGTGCCCACATCCTCCTTGGTGAGTTCGCTCACCTTGCTCACGATGTTGCCGCCGATCGCCTTGGCGAGCTTCTCCATGTCCGACTTCTTGACCCGGCGGACCGCGTAGATGCCCTCCTTGGCGAGGAAGTGCTGAGCCAGGTCGTCGATCCCCTTCTGGCAGAAGACGACGTTGGCCCCGGACTTCTTGACCTGGTCGACCATCCGCCGCAGCATGTTCTCCTCCTCCTGGAGGAAGGCGTTCAGCTGGGTCGGGTCGTTGATCTCAATCTTGGCGTCGATCTCGGTCTTCTTGATCTCGAGCGCCGCATCGAGCAATGCGATACGGGGGTTCTCCACCACCGAAGGCATCCCGGAGTGGACCTTCTCCTTGTCCACGATGACCCCCTCGATGAGCTGGGTGTCGGTCATCGAGCCGCCCTGCTTCTTGATGAGCTGGATGTTGTCGAGGTCGACGTAGTATCCGTCGCCCTTCTTCTCGGCCACACTCGTGACCGCCTTGACCGCAATCTCCCCGAGCATCTCCCGGTTGGAGGAAACCGACTTGGAGGACATCGAGGTGACCGCGATGCGCTTCAGGCCCTCGGCGTCCTCGATCTTGATCGGCTGGCTGATGCTATTGAGAACTTCCAGCGCCTTGGTGGCCGCCAGCCGGTAGCCCTGGGAGATGATGGTTGGGTGGATGTTCTGCTCGACCAGGCTCTCGGCGCGCTTGAGCAGTTCGCCGGCGAGCACGACCGCGGTCGTCGTGCCGTCACCGCACTCCTGGTCCTGGGTCTTGGCCACCTCGACCAGCATCTTGGCGGCCGGGTGCTCCACATCCATCTCCTTGAGGATGGTGACCCCGTCGTTGGTGACCACGACATCGCCCATCGAGTCGACCAGCATCTTGTCCAGGCCCCGCGGGCCCAGCGTCGACCGGACGGCATCGGCAATCGCCTTGGCCGCCTGGATGTTGTTCGAGAGGGCCCCACGGCCCCGCTCGCGCTTCGTTCCTTCCTTCAGCACCAGAATCGGCGTCTGTCCAGTTAGCATGGTTCTTCCCTCCGGGAGTCCCCGGAAACAGTTTCAGTAGAAAAGCGGTTGTATTTAAAGGTGACTTGAGACGAACTCCCCCGGACCCGCGACCGGGGGTGAACCAGATCGGGGGTCCCCGGCCCTCTCGGCACCCGAGCACCCCCGGTCCGCCCGGTACGTCGTGCAGCAGCAGGTACCTTACCGGGGGCCCGGTCGGGTCGACACCTCCGGCCGAAGCGGGGGTCGGCCCGCCCCGAGCCGGTCGCCCTGATTCCCCCATGACCGCGGGCCTCGATCCCGACGGAGCCGCGGGCTACGCATGCCGCTGGTGCCCGAGGGACCCTAACGCTCGCTTCGGGAGGAACATCCGCTGAGCCGCCCGCACTCGGCGACCGAATGCGTCAGTGACCGTAGCGGCGGCGGCGGGTCTGGTAGGCCCGGATCGCCCGGAGGAAATCGAGCTCGGTGAGCCCGGGCCAGAGGACATCCGAGAAGTAGAGTTCGCTGTAGGCCGACTGCCAGAGCAGGAAGTTCGAGATCCGCTCCTCGCCGCTGGTCCGGAAGACGAGGTCGGGGTCCGGGAGATCGGCGGTGTAGAGGTTCTGGGCCACGAGTTCGGGGGTGATCTGGTCCGGTTCCAGCCGTCCGGCCCGGACTTCCCGGGCCAGCCGTCGGATGGCCTCGACGATCTCGTCGCGCCCGCCGTAAGCGATCGCGACGTTGTAGAAGTACTGGTCGTAGGCGGCCGTCGCCGCCTCGGCGCGCCGGATCGCCTCCTGGACGCGGGCCGGTAGTGCGGCCCGGTCGCCGATCGCCCGGACCCGGATCTTGTGGCGGTGGACCCGGGCGTCGGTGGCGATCTCGTCGAAGCTCCGGGCAAACAGGTCCATCAGGACCTCCAGCTCCTCGGGTGGACGGGCAAAGTTCTCGGTCGACAGGGCATAGACGGTCAGGATTCGGATGCCGACGTCGAGGCACCAGTTGAGCAGCTCTTCGAGGGTGTCCCGCCCCTTGCGGTGGCCTTCCGTCGCGAGCAGGCCATGGGCCTGGGCAAACCGCCGGTTGCCGTCCATGATGATCGCGAGGTGACGGGGGACCGGCTCCGATTTCACCAGGTCGAGGAGCCGACGTTCCGTCGCCTGCCGGAGGGCGTCGCCGACCACGTGGGAGAGGTACGCGGGGGGACGCGGTTCGTCGGCCATGCCGTGGACAACACCTTCCTAGGAATAACCGTTGGGGGTCCTCGGAGCGCCCTGGTCGGGAGTTTCGGAGGAGAGCCGCGCACTCCCACATCCTTCGAACCCGAGTTCCAGGCTCGACAGGCCTAGATCCTAGACCACTAGACTACCAGGGCGCGGGCAGCCGTACCCCCACCCCGCTATCAACCTTGCGCCGAAGCGGGAGTCGGTTCCCGGGGGGTCCTCACGACGGGGGTGCCGGGATCGGGGGGCAGGTGCGGCGGATTCGACGAGCGGTCACTAGGGCGATCGCATAGGCGAGGAGCGCCCCCACGAAGCCGGCGATCATGAGGGCGAGGGCCGAGGAGCTTTGATAGGTCACGAATAGGAACCGGTAGCCCCCCACGGCCGCCAGCGCGAGGAAGGCGAGGCCGAAGATCCCGTCGACGATGACCCCGGTCCTGCGGGTGGTGGCCGCCAGCGCCAGCACCACGAGACCGAGCAGAAGCAGGATCGCCGTGAGGGCGATGTGGGCGACCACGGCGGAATTACCCTGTCCCATCAGGTACTGGTTCAGGCTGGGGGCCGCGGAGGGGAGGTTGACCATCGCGGCAACGTAGATCCCGAGCAGCAAATGGACCACCAGCAGGGCCAGGAGGATGTGAGTGGCGGCGGAGAGCCGAATCCATCGGTGAGTTTCACGAGGCGTCGGAGGGGTGGACATGATCCCGCTTCCCGCCCAGCACCCGGCGTCGGGGGAGATTAACTTACCGCTCCTGTGCACCGGGGGCGGGACGGCCCACTTTCCCTTCGAGCTGTTGGCTTATCTACCCGGCCGGGGCGGTATTGATGGGATTCGCATGGCGACGGTCACCACTTGGGTGGTCTTCATCGGATTGGCCGTGGCGGGGATCCTGATCCTCCACCACTATGGGGTCGAGATTCCCGAGATCCTTGGCCACGGGCTGCGGTCCGTCGAGGCCGGGCTCAATCAGCCGCTCTTTTGAGCGGTCGCTTGACGCGCGAGCCAATCGGCCAGCCGGTGCGGAGCCACCACCCCGGCCGGGGTGACGAATCCCCGGACATAGCGGGCCGGCGTGACGTCGAACGCCGGATTTCGGATCGTCGAGCGCCGGGGCACGGTTCGCCACGCGGGCGGGCCGGAGAGTTCCTCCCCCCGGCGTTCCTCGACCGGGATCCGGCGGCCGTCGGCCCGGCCCATGTCGAAGGTGCTCCACGGGGCCGCGACGTAGACCGGGATGCCGTTCTCATGGGCGACGACCGCCTTCTCGTAGGTCCCGATCTTGTTCGCGAAGTCGCCGTTCCGCGCGATCCGGTCGGCGCCAACGATCACCGCGTCGACCTCGCCACGGCGCATGAAGTGACCGGCCGCATTGTCGGCGATGACCGCATGGGGGATCCCTTCGTGGGCCAACTCCCACGCGGTGAGCCGTGCGCCCTGGAGGAGCGGCCGCGTCTCATCGACCCAGACGAAGATGCGGCGCCCCTGCTGGTGGGCGACCCTCAGCGGGGCCAGGGCGGTCCCCCACTCGACGGTCGCGAGGGCCCCCGCGTTGCAGTGGGTCAGGACCCGAGGCCGACGGGCAAAGAGCGGGGCGCCAACCTGCCCGATCCGGTGGCACTCCTCGACGACGCGCCGGTGGTACGCCTCGGCCGCGGCCTCCGGGTCTCCACCGGCCGCCCAGGCCGATCGGACCGTCTCGACCCCCACCGAAAGGTCGACCGCGGTCGGACGGGTGGCGAGAAGGAGGCCGGCCGCCCGGTCGGGGTCGCGGGTCCCTTCCCAGTAGGCGAGCAGCATGCCATACGCCCCGGCGACGCCGATCGCCGGCGCCCCTCGGACGGCGAGGGTCCGGATCGCCTCCGCGACCTCGGAAAGACGTCGGAGCCGCCGCCAGACGACCCGGCCGGGAAGCGCCCGCTGGTCCAGGATTCGTAGTACCCCGTGGCGGTACTCGAGGGCCCGGACGCGGGGGGTGGCGCTAGCCATCGAAGGTATGCAAGAGGTCGAGCCAGTCGGCGTTCACCTGTTTGGGGCGACCGAGCGCCTCGTCGAACGGAAGGCCGGTGACCTCGCCGCCCCGGAGGACCGCGACCTGGCCCCATCGGCCCGCGTGGGCGAGGTCGACGGCTCGAGCGCCGAGCCGGGTCGCCAGCAGCCGATCAAAGAGGACCGGGGCGCCGCCCCGCTGGATGTGGCCGATCTGGGCACTGCGGGTCTCGATCCCGGTGCCGGCCTGGATGCGGTGGGCGAGTTCAGCGCCCACCTCCCGCTCCCGGAGGAGTTCATGACCGAACTCGTCGGCGGCCCCGGCCCGCCCGCGCCGCTCGCCGAGATCGATCCCTTCGCTCGCCACGACCAGGGCGAACCCCCGTTCCCGGACGGCCCTACGCACCTGATCGAACAGCCGGGGCTCATCGTACTTTTCCTCGGGCAAGAGGGTCGCGTCGGCCGCCCCGCCCAGCCCCGTCGCCAGCGCGACCCAGCCGGCGTGCCGGCCCATCACCTCCAGGACCATGGCCCGGTGGTGGCTTGCGCCGGTATCGCGCAGCCGCTCCAGGGCGTCGAGGGAAACGGTGCTCGCCGAGAAGAAGCCGAAGGTCCAGTCGGTCCCGTCGACATCGTTGTCCATCGTCTTCGGTACCCCGACCACCGGGCGGCCGCGCCGGGCGAGCTCCCGGGCGGCCGAGAGGGTGTCGTCCCCGCCGATGGCCACCAGGCCATCGAGTTGGTGATTCGACCAGGTCGTGAGCACCTTCTCGGCGTCCTCGGGACGCTGGAAGGGGTGGGTCCGCGAACTGCCCAGGATCGTGCCCCCGCGCCCGATGATCCCCCGGACGTCCTCCGGCGCGAGCGGCCGGGTCAGGTCGTCCCGCAACCCCTTCCAGCCGTCCCGGAAGCCCAGCGTGGTATGGCCGAGCGCATGGGCCCGGAGCACCACGGCCCGGATCGCCGGATTGAGTCCGGGGCAGTCGCCTCCGCCCGTGAGGACCCCGATCTTCACGCCGAAACCTCGAGGTAGCCGCGCGGGGCGGTGGTGAGGAACTCGTAGCCGTGCCGGGTGATCAGGATGTCGTCCTCGATCCGGACCCCGCCTCGGCCGGGAAGGTAGATGCCCGGTTCGATCGTGATCGCCATGCCCTCGACCAGGACATCGTCCGTCAAAGGCCCCATCCCGAAGCCGTCATGGACGGCGAGCCCGATCGAGTGGCCGAGGCCGTGGGTGAACCGGCCCTTCCAGGGGCTGGCATCGATCACCTGGGCGGCGGCGTTGTGAAGCTCCTTGCCGGTGACGCCGGGACGGGCCAGCGAGAGCGCCGCCTGCTGGGCGACCTCGACGGTCTCGTGGACCCGCTTGAGTTCGTCGTCCCGACGGCCGAAGTGGAAGGACCGGGTGATGTCGCTCGCGTAGCGCCGGTAGAAGGCCCCGAAGTCGCAGACCATCGAGTCGCCTGAGGCGAGCCTGCGCTCCCCCGGCATATAGTGGGGTTCGGCGCCGCTCGGGCCGAAACCGACGATCGTCGAGAACGACCGGCCGCTCGCCCCGTGCTTCATCATCGAGTACTCCATCTCCGCGGCGAGTTCGAGCTCGGTCATCCCGGCCCGGAGCATCCCGGGGATCTCCCGTCCGACCGCCGAACCGATCTCGGCGGCCCGCTTGAGCCGCTCGATTTCCCGGGCGTCCTTGGTCACCCGGGCCTTGCGCAGCGCCGCACTCGCATCGATCCATTCCCGATCGCCGATGAGCTTGGTGAGCCGGAGGTACGACTCGTGGGTGACCTCATGGTAGTTGAGGGCGATCCGCTGCGTTGCGCCCAGGATTCCGCGGACCTCCCCTTCCATCTCGCTCGGCTTCGGGACATGGACCGTCACGGAGGGATCCTGCTTCGCCGCCTGGTAGGCGCTTTCGGCCTCCAGGGGGGAGCTGAAGACATGGAGGTGGCCGTCGGGGAGGGCGATCGCGAGGGAGCCTTCGAAGATGCCGCTCGCGCAATCGAAGAGGTAGAAGAAGCTGTGGTCGATGAGCGGATCGACCGAGTTGGCCAGGACGAGGGCGTCGGCCGGGGCGGCGAGGTTTGCGAAGACTTTCTGGACGCGGTCTTTCATCGCGGCGGCTAGGGCGGTCGGGGCTTCAAGGTTTAGGGGGGGGGGACGAGGGCGTCGTCGGGGCGTCCGACACCGGCGAAGCGGCAGTGTCCCGAAGGTCCTTCCAGCTGAGTCGAAGCTGGCGGGCTGCACGGACCTCGTCGACCCTTAGGACGGCGAGGTTCTGGGGGGCCCGGTGGAGGGCCTCGGGGGTATCCCGGATCGCCCGCTCGAACGCCTCGGCGAACCGGTCCAGTTCCCGGCGGCTCTCGGTCTCGGGCGGTTCGATCATCAGCGATTCCTCCACGATCGTCGGAAAGTAAACCGTGGGCGCGTGGACCCCTTCGTCGAGGAGCCGCTTCGCGAGGTCGAGCGTCCGGACCCCCCGCTCGCGGAGCCGGGCGCCGGAAAGGACGAATTCATGCTTGACCAGGGGCCGGAAGGGTCGGTCCAGTTCGGCCGAGAGCCGGTGGGCGAGGTAGTTGGAGTTGAGGACGGCCCGGCGGGCGACGTGCCGCAGCCCCTCCTCACCGTGGGCGAGGAGAAAGGCGTAGGCCCTGAGGTCGAGGCCGAAGTTGCCGTAGCCGGTCTTGATCTTGCCGATCGACTTCGGGCGGTCGTACTCCCAGTGGTACTTGCGGCCCCGGCGAACGACCCGAGGGATCGGCAGGTAGGGGGCGAGCCGTTCGGAGGCGGCGAGGACTCCGGCGCCGGGTCCACCCCCCCCGTGAGGGGTGGCGAAGGTCTTGTGGAGGTTCAGATGGGCCACATCGAACCCCATCCGTCCGGGGCTCGTGATCCCGAGGATCGCATTGAGGTTCGCCCCGTCATAGTAGAGCAGCGCCCCGGCCGAATGGACCGCCTCGGCGATCTCCAGGATCTCCGACTCGAAGAGCCCCGCGGTGTTGGGGTTGGTGAGCATGAAGCAGGCGGTCCGGTCGGAAAGGGCGGCCCGCAGCTGCGCGAGGTCGACGCAGCCGTTCGTCGAGGGGATCTCCCGGGCGGTGAACCCGGCCATCTGGGCCGAGGCCGGGTTGGTACCGTGGGCCGTGTCGGGCAGCAGCACCTCGGTCCGACGGTCCAGCTCGCCCCGCTCGGCGAGATACCGCCGGACCATCAGCAGCGCGGCGTACTCGCCGTGCGCCCCCGCCGCCGGCTGGAGGGAGGCTTCGGCCATGCCGGTGATCTTCGCCAGCGCCCGCTCCAGCCGCCAGATGAGCTCCATCGACCCCTGGGTCGTGGCCTCCGGTTGGTACGGGTGCACGGCGGCCGCGCCCGGACGCCGGGCGAGGAGCTCGGAGACCTTGGGGTTGTACTTCATCGTGCAGGAGCCGAGCGGATAGAAGGAGGTGTCGATGCCGAAGTTCATCTGGGAGAGTCGCGTATAGTGGCGGACGACTTCGAGTTCGGAAAGTTCCGGCCATCGGACCCCCCGCTTGCGCCGGAGCCGCTCGGGCACACCGGGCACCGGCGGGGGCGCCGCAGGGGCCTCCGGGACGGCCCCGAGCTCCCAGACCGGCGGCTCCTCCCAGCGGGCCTGCCGGAAGCTCATGCACTCACCCCGACGGCATCGAGCGCCGCCCGAGCGGAACGGAGGTAGCGCTGGATGGCCTTCTCGTCGACCGCCTCCGTCGCCGCGACTAGGATCCGTTCGACGTCGTGCGGCCGGCCCGGCCGGGGATCGGCGAGGGGGTGGCCCCCGAGGACCTTGCGGCGGCGCAGCCGGTCGAGGAACTCGAGGGCTGAACCCCGGCGCAGTTCGACCGTGAATTCGTGGAGGTAGGGGGCGTTGAACCTCGGAGCCGAGACCCCCTCGAGGCCGCCGAGCCCGCTCGCGAGCGTGCGCGCCTTCTCCGATAGCCGCCGCTCGAGGTCGGCGAGCCCCCGGGGGCCGATGAGGGTCGCGTAGACCACAAAACCGAGAGCGACCAGCGACTGGTTGGTGCAGATATTCGAGGTCGCCCGGGAGCGCCGGATATGCTGCTCCCGGGTCGTCAGGGTCAACGTGTACGCCGGCCGGCCGGCCGCGTCGACGGTGGCCCCCACGATGCGGCCCGGCGAGGCCCGAAGATGCTCCCGGCGGCAGGCAAAGAGACCCAGGAGAGGCCCGCCGTACGACGGGGGGATCCCGAAGCCCTGCCCTTCTCCGACCACGATATCGGCGCCGAACTCGCCCGGTGGTTCCAGGACCGACAGGGCGAGCGGGTCGGCGGCCACAACGAGGGGGATCGTCCCGAGCCGGGACTTGAGTTCCGGAAGCCCTTCGTCGAGATGGCCGAATCCGTTGGGCACATCGGCCAGCATTCCGAAGACGTCCCCCGACCGGACCGCCCGGTCGACCGCGGCCAGGTCGAGGGACCCGGTCGAGTTGTCCCAAGGGATCTCCTCGAGGGTGAGCCCGGGCCCCGTCGCGTAGTTCTCGAGGACGCTCTTCTCTTCCCAGGGGAGGCTCGTCGGGATGAGGAAACGGCGGCCCTCATGGATCCGTCGGCAGAGCAACAGCGCCTCCCCGGCGGCCGTGGCCCCGTCGTAGAGCGAGGCGTTCGCGACATCCATGCCGGTGAGCTCGACCCAGAGGCTCTGGAACTCAAAGAGGGCCTGGAGCATCCCCTGGCTCGCCTCGGGTTGATACGGGGTGTAGGCGGTGTAGAACTCGCTCCGGGACAGGATCGCGTCGAGCGCCGCCGGGGAAAACCGGGGGGCGATCCGACCCCCGAGGAAGTTCGCGAATTTGGAGTAGGGGCGGTTCCGTTCCAGGAGCCGGTCGATCTCGGCGACCACCTCGGGTTCTTCCCGGCCGGCGCCCAGCCCGAGCCGCCCGATCCGCGCCTTGCGCGGAATGTCCGCGAAGAGCTCGTCGACCTCAGCGAGGCCCAACGCCCGGAGCAGCCCCTCCTCCTCACCGGGTTCGTCCGAAATCCACCGAGGCACAGTGTCCCCGAGGAGGGCGCGAGCGGGGCCGACCATAAATCCCTTCGCCCCCTCCCCGTCGCTCCGATGAGCGAGGCACGAGCGTGAAGGAACGTCGGTCGGCCGGCGCCCGACCCTTGCCCCGCCCGGTCCGCCCGATCCCCGTCGCCGCGAAGGGCCAGCGGCTGCCGGACTCGGTTGAACTTCTGGATATCGCCTTCCGGAGGGCAAGCAAGGCGACGCCCCGATCCGACTCGAGGTCGGACCGCAACCTCCTCCGGGCGCGCCTCAAGATCGTCCGTAGCTCCGCGACCCTGCTCCGGCACCTTCGTTCGCGGATCGCGTTCGCCGAACGTCCGCCCCTCACCGATTTCCAGCGGTCGCTCGTGGACGGTCGATTCGGGACCGGAACCTTCGACCGGGCCATCTCCCGGGTCCGGCGGGCGATCGAACGGATCCGGGGCCTGACCCGCGAGTCCGAGGGCGCGATCGATCGCGCCGCCCCGGATCCGGAGGCGATCGGCCGAGAGGTCCGGGCGTTCTACGGGCGGGTGTCGAGCCATGTCCGGGAGATCGACCGCGATCTCGCCCGCCTGCGGGAGATCCACGCGTTCCTGAAGGCCCGCCCCCGCCTGGACCCGGCCGAGCCGTCCGTCGTGGTGGCGGGATTCCCGAATGTGGGGAAGTCGTCGCTCGTTGCCCGGCTTTCCAGCGCCCGGCCCGAGATTGCCGACTACCCCTTCACCACCCGGTCGATCGCTGTCGGGCATGCCGATCTCGGCTTCGACCGGCTCCAGGTGGTCGACACCCCGGGCATCCTCGGTCGGAAGGGGGCCACCAACCCGATCGAGCGGGAGGCCGAGGCGGCGATGGCCGGGGCGGCGACGATCGTGCTGTTCCTCTTGGACCCATCCGAGAGCTCCGGCTACCCCATGACGGAGCAGGAGAGCCTGCTGGCCCGGTGGAAGGAGAACCGGCCGGACCTCACCATCCTTGAGGTGGAGACCAAGAGCGACCTCGCCCGCCGGCCGTCGGGTCGGCTCGCGGTCTCCGCGGTCACGGGGGAGGGGGTGCCCGAGCTCCTGGCGAAGCTCAAGGCGCTCCTCCGGGACCGACTTCGCGCGTCGCCCGGCCCGGACGGCTAGACCGAGAAGGCCTCGCCGTTCATGGGCGTCAGTACCCGGACTTCGCTCTCCAGATCGTCTTTGAGCAGCTCGCGCTGATCGCCGTGCATCAGGACAACGGTCGTCGCGCCGGTGGCCCGGACCAGCTTGAGGAGTTCGGAGTGGCTCGCATGGGCCGAGAAGTCGAACTTGCGG
>Ga0209061_1005622_pt1 | contig 10806 bp, 9 predicted proteins | sample Coa_R1_10_FD_187157 | JGI IMG/M metagenome (GOLD analysis project Ga0209061, IMG submission 187157) | Surface soil microbial communities from Centralia Pennsylvania, which are recovering from an underground coalmine fire - Coalmine... | ecosystem: Environmental > Terrestrial > Soil > Unclassified... | reverse complement strand
CAGCGGTCTCACCTCCACCCCCGGCTGCTTCATGTCGAAGGCGAAGTAGGTGATGCCCTGGTGCTTGGGGACGTCGGGGTTGGTCCTGGCGAGCAGCATGCCCATGTCCGCCACCTGGCCGCCGGAAGTCCACACCTTCTGCCCGGTGACGACCCACTCGTCGCCGTCGCGCTCCGCCTTGGTGGACAGCCCGGCGAGGTCCGACCCGGCGCCGGGCTCGCTGAAGAGCTGGCACCAGGCGTCCTGGCCGGTGACGATCCGCCGCACGTAGCGCTCCTTCTGCTCTTCGGTGCCGTGGGTGGCGATGGTCGGCGCGGCGAGCAGCAAGCCCAGGCCGCCCGGGGGGCCGAGGGCACCGAACTCGGAGATCGTCTCCTGCACGGCGACCGTCTCGGCGCGCGACAACCCCTTGCCGTAGCAGTCGGGGGGGAGGCTCGGCGCCGCCCAGCCGGCCAGGCCGAGACGCTCCCACCACTCGGCGACCGTCAGGTCGGGATCCCAGTTCTCGGCCAGCCACTGCTTCACCTCGGTGGCCGCGTCTCTCGTCTCCGTCGAAGCCATCGGCTGCAGACCTCCCTGTGACGCCGTTGTCCCAAGCTACCGTGCGGCGGCCGCCGCCGGCACGGCCGCCCGGCGGCGCTGCTGGTACCTTGCGCCGGTGGGCCACCTGAGCGCGTCCCCGGCCGGCGGTGACGCCGCCTCGTCGGGTGCCGACCTGCAGTCGACCGTGGAGGAGGCCGAGGCCCTCGCCGCCTCGCTCCTCACCGACGCCCTGGCTCGCCGATCGCGGCGCGAGCGCCGCCAGGCCGCCCGCCTGGCCCGGCTCCTGTCCGCACCCGCCGGGCGCGAGCTGGTCCTCGCCCTCACCGACGAGGTGCTGCGAATCGGCGACAGCGGGCGCGCGGCGGGCGTGTTCGCCCGCCTGGCGGCCACGGGCGGGACCCTGGTCGACGACTGGCGCGCCGCCCGCTACCTCGCCCCGGCCGACCGCGCCGCGTTGGTCGCCGGCGCCCGCCTTGCCCCACGGCTGCCCGGCGTTGTCATGCCCCTGGTGCGGGCGCGGGTCCTGCGCGAGATGGCCGGGGTGATCCTCCCCGCCGGCCGCCGCCGCCTCGCCCGCCACGCCGCAGCCCGCCGGGCGCAGGGGATCCGCCTCAACGTCAACGTCCTCGGCGAGGCCGTCCTCGGCGAGGAGGAGGCCGAGAGACGCCTGGCGAGGATCGCCGACGTGCTCTCCCGGCCGGAGGTGGACTACGTGTCGGTGAAGATCTCCTCGATCTGCTCGCAGCTCGACGTCCTCGCCTTCGACCACGAAGTGGACCGCATCGCCGGCCGGCTGCGACGCCTCTACCGGGCCGCCGGCGCCAAGTTCGTCAACTTGGACATGGAGGAGTACCGGGACCTCGAGCTCACCGTCGCCGTCTTCCGGAAGGTCCTCGACGAGCCGGAGTTCCTCGCCGCCAACGCCGGCGTCGTCCTGCAGGCTTACCTGCCGGACTCGGCGGCGGCGCTCGGAGACCTCTGCGGCTGGGCCCGCCAGCGCCGGGCGCGCGGCGGCGGGTGGGTGAAGGTGCGGATCGTGAAAGGCGCCAACCTGGCGATGGAAACGGTGGACGCGGAGCTGCACTCCTGGCCGCGCGCCCCGTTCGAGGAGAAGGTGGAAGCGGACGCCAACTACAAGCGCATGCTCGAAACCGCCCTCGACCCGGGCCTCGGCGACGCGGTGCGCGTCGGGGCGGCCAGCCACAACCTCTTCGAGCTGGCCTGGGCGGCGACGCGCGCCCGGGAGCTCGGCTCCGCCGGCCGTCTCGAGCTGGAAATGCTGGAAGGCATGTCGCCCGCCGCCTCGCGCGCCGTCGCCGCCCGCTTCGGCGACCTGCTCCTCTACGCTCCGATAGTCGAGCGGGACGACCTCGAGTCGGCGATCGCCTACCTGGTGCGCCGGCTCGACGAGAACAGCAGCCCGGACAACTTCATCACCCACCAGTACGCCATGACCCCCGGGTCACCCGAGTGGGCGGAACAGGCCGAGCGTTTCCGCCGTTCGGTGGCGCTGTCCCGCCGACCGGCGCCCCCGCCTCGGCGGGACGCCCCCGCGAAGTGGTCGCCCGAGCCGTTCGCCAACGTTCCCGACACGGATTTCACGCGGGCGGCCAACAGGGCCTGGGCGGCCCTGGCCGTGAAGGAGCGTCCCGGGGAGTACGGCCCGGTGGTCGACGGGAAACCTTTGTCCGGAAGAACCGTCGAGGCGACCGACCCGAACCGTCCCGACGAGGCCTCCTACCGCTGGGCTTCGGCGGGCTCGGAAGCGATCGACGAGGCCCTCGCCGCGGCCGGGCGCGGCGCCGAGGGCTGGCGTTCGACGGCGCCGGCCGAGCGGGCCGCGATCCTCCGCTCCGTCGCCGCCGCACTCCGCAGGGAGAGGTCCCGTCTCGTCGGGGTGATGGCGGCCGACGCCGGGCGGACCGTCCGGGAGGCAGACCACGAGGTCTCCGAGGCCGTCGACTTCGCCGCCTACTACGCCGCCCACATCCCCGGCGCCGACGCCGGTTTCGAGCCGTACGGGACGGTCACGGTCGCCTCGCCGTGGAACTTCCCGGTCTCGATACCAGCCGGTGGGGTGCTCGCCGCGCTGGCCGCCGGCAACGCGGTCATCTTGAAGCCCGCCCCCGAAACGGTCGCCTCGGCGGGCGAGGTGGCCCGGATCATGTGGGAGGCGGGCGTGCCGCACTCGGCGCTGCACTTCGTCCCCTGCGTGGACGGCCCCGACAGCGCCCGGCTGATCACCGGGGCCGACGCCGTGGTGCTCACCGGGTCGTGGGAGACGGCCCAGCTGTTCCTCTCGTGGCGGCCGGACCTCGACCTGCACGCCGAGACGAGCGGCAAGAACGCCATCGTCGTGACGGCCACCGCCGACCCCGACGAGGCGATAGCCGACCTCGTAGCCTCGGCCTTCGGCCACGCCGGCCAGAAGTGCTCGGCGGCCAGCCTGGCGATCCTCGAAGCGCCGGTGTTCGACGACGGCAGGTTCCTCCGCCGGCTGGCGGACGCGGTGAGGAGCTTGCGGGTGGGGGCGGCGGACTCGCTGGCGACCGTGGTCGGCCCGCTTATCCGACCGCCCTCCGGGCCGCTCGAGAGGGCGCTCCGGCGTCTCGACGCGGGGGAGTCGTGGCTGGTGGAGCCGAGGAGGCTCGGCCCCCAGATGTGGACTCCGGGGGTGAGGGTGGGCGTCGAGGCCGGGTCGTTCTTCCACCTGACCGAATGCTTCGGGCCGGTGCTGGGCGTGATGAGGGCGCGCGACCTCGACCACGCGCTCGAGCTGCAGAACCAGGTGCCCTTCGGGCTCACCGCCGGCCTCCAGGCCCTCGACCCGCTCGAGATCGACCACTGGCGCGCCCGGGTGGAGGCCGGCAACCTCTACGTCAACCGGGGCATCACCGGGGCGGTCGTGCAGAGGCAGCCGTTCGGCGGCTGGAAGCGTTCCGTTGTCGGGCCGGGGGCCAAGGCGGGCGGCCCGAACTACGTCGCCAGCCTCGGCCGCTGGCAGCCTTGGCGCCCAGGGGACGGGGGGGACTACCGGGGGGAGTGGGTGAACTTGTCGCGCCCGTCGGACCCCACCGGCCTGCGGGCCGAGTCCAACGTGTTCCGCTACCGGCCGCTGCGAAGCGTGGCGGTGGTCGGCTCCACCGGCCTGGAGCAGGCGAAGCAGGCCGCCGCCGCCGTGGGAGCGGCGGTGACGGTGCTGGACCGGCCGGCGGACGCGGGGTCCCCGGCGGGGTCTTTGGCGGGGCGTGCGCCGGGCGGCCACGACAAGCTCCGCCTGCTGGACCCCACGCCCTCCCAGCTGGCGGAGGCGCACGCCACGGGGCTTTGGGTCGACGCGACGCCCGTCGCCGCCGAGCCCCGCCGGGAGCTGCTGCGCTGGGTGCGCGAGCAGGCAGTCAGCGAAAGCCGGCACCGCCACGGCAACGTCACGTCGCGCCGGCCGGGGCTGCTTCCCCCGCCACGCTGACCCAGCCGTTGCGCCCCCCGTCCCGCGCCCGTGGGACGCGGAGAGGGTAGGTTCACCCGGCGTGGAGATCCATGGCACCTGCGACGAACGGTTCGAAGCGCTGCGCGACGTCCTCGGCGCGAGCATCGACAGAGGCGACGACGTCGGCGCCTCGGTCGCCTTGACCCTCGAAGGTGAGCTCGTCGTCGACATCTGGGGAGGCTGGGCCGACGAGGCACGGACCACCCCGTGGGACAAAGACACGATCGTCAACGTCTGGTCGACCACCAAGACGATGACCGCCCTCTGCGCCTTGATCGTCGCCGACGCCGGGGAGCTGGACTTCGAAGCGCCGGTCTCGCGTTACTGGCCGGAGTTCGGAGCCGCCGGAAAGCGTGGCGTGGTGCTCGTACGCCACCTTCTCGGTCACACCTCGGGCCTGTCGGGCTGGCAGGAGCCGATGTCCACAGAGGACCTCTACGACTGGGAGAAGGCCACGTCGCTTCTCGCCGCCCAGGAACCCTGGTGGCCGCCCGGCACCGCATCCGGCTACCACGCCCTCACCCAGGGGTACCTCGTCGGCGAGGTGCTGCGCCGCATCACCGGCCAGACGGTCGGCGCCTTCTTCCGCGAGCAGGTAGCCGGACCGCTCGGGGCCGACTTTCACATCGGGCTGGCCCCCTCCGAGTACCAGCGGGTCTCCAACGTCATCCCCCCACCGCCGATCGACCTGCCCGAGCAGGTGCCGCCGATGGCCGCCAAGACGCTGCTCAACCCGCCGCTCGACGTCCCCGCCGTCTGGACCGACGAGTGGCGAAAGGCGGAGATCCCGGCCGCCGGGGGCCACGGCAACGCCCGCTCGGTGGCGGTCGTCCAGTCGGTCCTCGCCAACGGGGGCGAGGTGGGGGGCCGCCGGCTCCTCTCCGGCGCAGGCTGCGAGAAGGTCCTCTACGAGCAGTCGGACGGAACAGACCTGGTCCTCGGCATCCCGCTGCGCTTCGGCCTCGGCTACGGCCTGCCGACGCCGGACATCCCGATCAACGCAAGCGGGCGGGCCTGCTTCTGGGGGGGTTACGGGGGCTCGGTCATCGTCGTGGACATGGAGCGCCGCGTGACGTTCGCCTACATGATGAACAAGATGGGCTCTGGCATCGTCGGCGACGACAGGGCGTTCAAGCTGATAGCCGCGGCGGCGGAGGTGTTGTCGCAGTAGCCTCCCTCACCGGGCGGAGGAGCACCTCCTGGGCGACGGTGGCCAGGTGGGTGCCGTCCGCAGAGAACACCCTGCCGGTGGCCAGGCCCCGTGGGGAGCCGATCGCCTCGCAGCGAAAGTCGTGCAGCTGCCAGTCGCCGCCGCTGAGTGGGTGCTGGAACCAGATTGCGTGGTCGAGGCTGATCCCGTTCCAGTGGCGTCCGGTCACGCCGTCGACCGCCTGCTGGCGGGAACGGACGCAGTCGGACGCGAGGTCGTCGGACAGGTAGGCGAGGGCCGCGGCGGCGCCAACCGGGTCCTCCGGCGCCACGTCGGCTATGCGCAGCCACGCGGCGGCCCTCCCGTCCTCGTCGACGACCGGTCGGCGGTCGAAGAGGTCGAGCCACGGGGCGTCGGTCACCGCGCCGGCAGGCGGCAGGTCGGGGAACGGGGCGGTCTGGATGTAGCGGCCCGGCTCGCCCGCCTGGAACGACGCCGACATCTGCAGGATCGCCCCGTTGGACTGGGAGGCCAGCACCGAGCGGGTGGCGAAGCTCCGCCCGTCGTGGAGGCGGTCCACGTCGAAACGGATGGGCTCCTCGGCGTCTCCCCTGCGGATGAAGTAGGCGTGCAGCGAGTGGATGCGAAACGACGACCCGACGGTGCGGGCGGCGGCCACCAGCGACTGGGCGACGATCTGCCCGCCGTACAGACCGCCCCACGGGTAGCTCGGACCGGTCCCCACGTAGGAATCGGGGCCTCGCCGGTCGAGGTCCATCATCTCGGCGAAGGACCCGCCGCCAAGCGACCGGTTGCCCGCGCTCACTCCTTGGTGGCGACCTGGTTCGGCACGACGTGCATCGCCGGCTCGAAGCGGCCGGCGTCGCGCTCAGCCGGGACCCGAACCTGGGTGCGGACCAGCTCGTCGCGGCAGGAGGCGCACGGCCCCCAGAACCGCTCGACAACCTCCCGTCCGCATCGGGGGCAGGTGAAGGCAGCGGGGGGGTCGGAACCGCGGCTGGTCACGTCGGGCGGATCGGAGCGCCGCGGGTCTTGCGACAGCTTCTCAGGGGTGTCTCGTTGCACCGGGCGACGACTCTAGCGGGGTGGCGCAATCGGACCCCGGGTCGCAGCGCCCCCCTGGACACGATCCGGCGGCGCCGCACGTCGTTTCGCGCTCCAGAGATGCCATACCCGGGAATCTCGGGAGCGCGAATCGACGTGTTTCAGGTCGTTTCGCGCTCCAACGATGCCGGCCTGGAACTCGGGAGCGCGAACCGACGTGTTTCAGGTCGTTTCGCGCTCCCGATGTTGAGCCGCGAAGACGATCGGGAGCGCGAAAGCGCCTACCCGCCCCGCGCCGGACCCCAACCCCCGCTCATCACCCGGGTCCCGCCCCCTGGCCCCCGCCGCGGGCTCAGGTGAGGCCGAGCGCCGCCGCGCACGCCGGCCACTGCCCCCAGCCCGACTCGGCTTGCAGCCGCTGCGCCGCCTGGTCCTGCATGGCCGGCGGCTCGAGGTCGGGTCGGCCCGGGTAGCCCAGCCCGCTCCACGTGGACTGGCTGAACTGGTAGGCGCCGTAGAAGCCGTTGCCGGTGTTCTCGCGGTAGTTGTCGCCCGACTCGCACTCGCGAAGCTCGAGCCACACGCCGCCGGCCGGGGCCGGCGAGGGGCCGACGGTGCTGCGGACCACGGCGACGAGCCCCTGGGGGGGACCGGAGGGGATCGCCGCCGCGGCCAACGCCTGGGCCTGGCGGAGCTGGGCTTCTGCCTGCTGCAAGCTGGCCTGCACGGCGGCCGCCTGCCTCATGGCCGCGTCCCGGGCTGCGAGGGTTGCCGACACCGCCGCCGAGGCGGCGCGGAGCTGGCCGGCGAGGCTGCGCTCGGCCGCGGCGACACGCAGCTCCTCGCCCCGGTAGGCGTTCATGGCCGACGACACGTCGCCGGTGGCGACGGCGAGGTACTCGGCCCGGATCGCCGGGTCGCGGGTGCTGGTGAGGCGGCCGGCGGACAGCTCCACGGGGACGCCGGTGACGGGGCCGCCGGTGTAGTCGACGATGGCCGCTTCCTGCAGCGCCCTTCTGGTGGCGGCGAGCTGTTGTCGCAGTCCCGCGAGGCGCTCCTGGTCGAGGCGGACCTCCGATGCCAGCACGGTGGCGGCGGTGCTGTCCTGTTGGTACTGGACGGTCAGGGCCCGTACGCGGGCGCCGGCGGCGGACGCCGCCGCCTGAAGCGATGCGACGGTCGCCCCCTGAGCGGCCCCTGCGGGGGTGGCGCCGGGCGCGCAGCAGCAGACAACGGCCACGCTCACAACGGCCATCGTCCGCTTGGCGGCTGTGACCCCGGGCCGGGGACTGCGATCCCCGGGGTCTCGCCGCACCAGCTTGGCGATGCGCGACAAGTCGGCGGGCAGGATAGCCGCCTGAGCGGCGAAACGCCAATTGAACCATCCGAAAACGGATTAAAACGGACATCGCTGGCCCCGACTATCGCCGCAGGCGCTGCAGCCGGCGCACCGCCTCGTCGAGCACCGCGTTCTGCTTGCAGAAGGTGAAACGCAGGAGCGGGGTGGGTGCGGACGGGTCGGAGTAAAAGGCGGCTGCCGGCACGGCGACGACACCGCAACGCTCGGGCATCTCCCGCGCCAGAGCCGCTCCGTCGAGGTAGCCGAGCGGGCCGGTGTCGGCCATCACGAAGTAGGTGCCGGCGGGCACGTGAACCGCGAACCCGGCGGCGACCAGCCCGGCGCAAAGCTGGTCGCGCCTCTCCCGAAGCGACCACGCCGTCGAAGCGAAGAAGCTGTCGGGCAGGCGCAGCCCGGCGGCCACCGCCGGCTGGAACGGCGCCCCGTTCACGTAGGTGAGGAACTGCTTGACGGTGCGCACGGCGCCGACCAGCCCCGCCGGCCCGGTGACCCAACCCACCTTCCAGCCGGTGACCGAGAACGTCTTCGCCGCGCTGGAGACCGTCAGGGTCCGCTCGGCCATGCCTTCCCTGGTGGCGAGCGGCACGTGCTGGCCGTCGAAGACCAGGTGCTCGTACACCTCGTCGGTGACCGCCACCAGGTCCCGTTCCCGGCAGACCTCGGCTACGGCGTCGAGCTCCTCGACGGAGAACACCTTGCCGGTCGGGTTGTGCGGGCTGTTGAGGATGACCATCCGGGTCCGGGGGCTGACCACGGCGCGCAGGCGCCCCGGGTCGAGCGACCAGTCCGGCGGCTGGAGGGGCACCGCCCGCCGCTGGGCGCCGGCGAGAGCGATCGCTGCGGCGTAGCTGTCGTAGAACGGCTCGAAGACGACCACCTCGGAGCCCGGCTCGCAAAGGGCCAGGACGGCGGCGGTGATCGCCTCGGTCGCGCCGGCGGTGACGAGCACCTCTCCGTCGGGGTCGCAGTCGACGCCGTAGAAACGTTTCTGGTGCTCGGCGACCGCCTGGCGCAGGTCCTCGACGCCCGGCCCCGGCGGGTACTGGTTGGCCCCGGAGCGGATGGCGTCGACGGCCGCCTCGAGCACCTCGGCGGGGCCGTCCTGGTCGGGGAAGCCCTGGCCCAGGTTGATCGATCCTGTCCGCTCGGCGAGGGCGGACATCTCGGCGAAGACGGTGGTGCCGAATCCGCGCATCCGGGTCACGAGGGCCACCCCGTCAACGTAGAGCACTAGCTTCGGTCGGGTGCCAAACACTTTCGGTGACGTGACAGTGGACCTTGGCGACGACCTGGTGGCCGAGGTCGAGATCCACCGCCCGCCCAACAACTTCTTCGACATCGCCCTCATCCGCTCCTTGGCCGACGCCTACGAGCACCTCGACGGGACCGGCTGCCGCGCCGTCGTGCTCTGCGCCGAGGGCAAGCACTTCTGCGCCGGAGCCGACTTCGGGGGACAAAGCGACGCCGAGGCGCTCCCCGAGTCCGGTGCCGCCAGCCTCTACCGGGAGGCTGTCAGGTTGTTCAGGGCCCGGATCCCGGTGGTCGCAGCAGTTCAAGGCGCGGCGATCGGAGGCGGCCTGGGCCTGGCCTGCTCGGCGGACTTCCGCGTGGCGGCGCCCGAGGCGCGCTTCGCCGCCAACTTCGCCCGGCTCGGCTTCCACCACGGCTTCGGTCTGACCGTGACCCTGCCTCGGATCGTCGGCCAGCAGTACGCCCTGGAGCTGCTCTACACGGGCCGGCGCGTCGGCGGCGAGGAGGCCGCCGCCCGGGGTCTCGCCGACCGCCTGGTGGCCCTGGCCGACGTGCGCCCGGCGGCCCGCGCCTTCGCCGGCGAGATCGCCGCCTCGGCGCCGCTAGCGGTGCGCTCCATCCGCGAGACGATGCGCGGCGGCCTCGCCGCCGAGGTCGACCGCGCAACCGACCGGGAGGACGCCGAGCAGATCCGCCTGAGGTCGACCGGCGACTTCGCCGAGGGCATCCGGGCCAGCCTGGAGCGGAGGGAGCCGCGGTTCACCGGCCGCTGAGGACCGGCGTCTAGTGCAGCTTGTGGTACACGCCGTAGCCGCCGAGGACCACGGCCAGGACGAGGAGGGCCCCCATCACCAGCGCGAAAACGAGGTCCGCCTTGCGGGTGACCAGCCCGTAAATGCCGATCAGCTGCGCTAGCACCAGCAGGATCCCAGCTGTGTAGATGGGCGTCACCCCCGGCGGCGGTGAGGGTTCCCGGCGTGCATCGGCCCGAGAGGCTAGCCGGGCTCCCAGAGGGGCGTGGCCCACCCCGGCCCTACGGGAAGGCCCACAGGCCGCTGGCGAGGGCCTCGGGGAGCACCCACTCGGAGCGGCCCGCCCGGGCGAGGGTGGAGGAGACCCCGGCGTGGCCGGCGTGAAGCTCGAGGACCAGGGCGCCTTCGGGAAGCCCATCCGGCGGCGGGCTTCCGTCCCTGGGAGCGACGAGCACCCGGGGCAGGCGGGCCAGCGCCTGGTCGCGCCGCTCGGCCGAGCCTCCGTACCAGGCCGGGTCGACGACCTGCGCCCACTTGTCAGCACCCATGATCACGGCGTCGTAGCCGGCGGCGACGTCGGCCACGAGACGGGCCTCGACGATGCGGACCCCCAGCCAGGGGCGGGCGGCGGCCACCTTCTCGAGCACGGCGGCTCGCTCCTCGACGCTCGGCCCCCGCCGGTCCTTGCCGAGCGGCTGGCGGGAGAGGACCAGGTCCACCCGCTCTAGGCGGACCTGGCGCCGCGCAGCCTCGGCGAGCGCCAAGTGGGCGACGGTGGGAGGGTCGAAGCTGCCCGGGTACGCCGCTACGCCCCCCACCTGGTCAGTACCTGTAGGACTCCGACTTGTAGGGCCCCTCCAGGGGGATCCCGAGGTACTCGGCTTGGCGTTCGCTGAGCGGGGTGAGCTTGACGCCCAGCTTGTCGAGGTGCAGCCGGGCGACCTTCTCGTCGAGGTGGCGGGGCAGCACGTAGACGCCGACGGGGTAGTGCTCGGTGCGGGTGAACAGCTCGATCTGGGCGAGCACCTGGTTGGTGAAGCTGGCCGACATGACGAAGCTGGGGTGCCCGGTCGCGCAGCCCAGGTTCACCAGGCGGCCCTCGGCGAGGACGATCACCGAGTGGGCACCCCTCGACGATGTGGCTGGGAAGTCCCACGAGTCGACCTGCGGCTTGATGTTGGTCTTCTTGATGCCC
>Ga0209061_1005620_pt1 | contig 10810 bp, 8 predicted proteins | sample Coa_R1_10_FD_187157 | JGI IMG/M metagenome (GOLD analysis project Ga0209061, IMG submission 187157) | Surface soil microbial communities from Centralia Pennsylvania, which are recovering from an underground coalmine fire - Coalmine... | ecosystem: Environmental > Terrestrial > Soil > Unclassified... | reverse complement strand
CGAGATCATCGAGCCGGGGGTCGAGGATCATCGGTGTACACTATGAGGGCCCATTTATAAATAGGGGTAGAGCCGGCGCCCAGGACCGTAGATTCATCGTCGAACCCAAACCAGATATAGCGGACTCACTCGTCGAGGCAGTACTGGGTGAGGGGGAAAGCGGCGCGTTGGGCTGCGTGTTCACAATGGCTCCCGAAGTTGAGGGTGGACTAGACTTGGCTAAATCCCTCAGTGAGCGTGGGGTGATAGTCTCCGCGGGGCACACCGACGCCGACTATGATCAGGCAACACTGGGTTTCCGATCGGGCTTCACCCATGTAACACACCTCTACAACGCTATGAGACCCTTCGGCCACCGTGACCCAGGTGTTGTGGGTGCCGCGCTCGACTCACCCGATGTGAGTGTGGATATAATAGTGGATTCACACCACGTTGACCCTAGAGTTGTTAAGTCAACAGTGAAGATTAAGGGCTACCAGAGGACGGCGATCATATCGGACGCACTCTTCCCCGCGGGGCTCAGGGGAGTTAAGAGCATGGGTGGTTTACACTTGGAAGGGGGTGTGGCCAAACTCGCCGACGGCACAATCGCCGGAGCCATTACACTCCAAGAAGGTGAACTCCTAGTTGGTGTTGGGATGGGGGGCATCCCTCTGCGGGAGGTTGTTGGTATGCTGAGCACAACACCTTCAAGGGTTATACATAGGTCCGACCTGGGTGAGATACGTGCGGGGCAGTCGGCTGACCTCGTGTTCCTTGACAGGGACACGCTTAGCGTCGTGGGCTCTTTGGTCGGTGGCAGACAGGTGTTCGCTAACCCTGACTACGCAAAGCCGAGTCTCACAAGGCATTTGACGAGCTCGATGTACAACGAGGTCTTGGAGCAGCCACCCAGACTCGGTGAAACCCTCAAAGGGATCAAAGATGTGTGTGTCGACATCGCACGTGAGTTTTCACGTAGACCACCACGCATACTCTACTTGGTTGGCAGCGGTAGCAGCTATCACGCGGCGGTGTCAGCTAGGTTCGCATTCAAACGGTTCACAGGGGAGCTATCCGCACCCGTTCCAGCCTCAGAGTTCCCCTCTTGGGTTGGTGATGGGGAGGCCGAGGGGGCCGCTATGATCGCGATCTCACAGTCGGGTGAAAGCACGGACACTGTTAGGGCGGCTGAGAAGGCTAAGTCGATGGGTCTACTAGTTGTTGGTGTGACGAATAACCCAGGGAGCACTCTTTCAAAAATCTCGGACCATGTAATTACCATTGGCGCCGGAGCCGAGAAGGCGGTAACCGCGACCAAATCCTTCACGTGTTCCCTCCTCTCACTTTACACACTCGCAGTCGAAGTGGGTCGCGAGTCTGGTCACCTATCTGAGGATTCATACTACAATGCAAAACTCTCACTAGCCTCAATCCCAAGCGAAGTGTCCAAGTGCGTCTCCGAATGTGAGTGGCGCACCTATACACTATCAGAGGAGCTTGTCTCAGCTAAAGCGGTGTTCACAATGGGCTCGGGTGTAACCTACCCAGTGGCGCTCGAAGCTTCACTCAAACTTAAGGAGGCGGCCAACCTCTACGCTGAGGGGTTCGCGCTACGCGAGTTCCTGCATGGACCGATGCAGCTACTTGGGGAGGACACCGTTGTTGTTGTGTTCGAACCACCGGCCGCCACCCCCGATGTGGGTGAGGTTACGGATAAATTCAGGAAGTACGGAAGCCGGGTTATAACCGTGTCCGCCTCCCAAGATGAGGTGGCTGACATCGTGGCCGCATCCAGCGTCGAGGAAGAGTTTTACCCGGTGATAGCCACCGTGCCAGCTCAGCTACTCGCACTCTTCAGCTCCCTAAGACGCGGCTTAGACCCGGATAATCCAAGCAAGCTTAGCAAGGTTGTGAGGTGAAGCGGGGTGTACACCACATACATATTCGGGTTAAACGACACACTCTACAACGCAACCGAGCAGAAGAGCAGGGCAAGATTCGCCGCGGTGGAATCCATGATAGAGAACGGCCTACCAGTCGACATAGAGACAGCCTACACCACACTCGAGGACGTCGTGCGTGAAGTGGGGGAGGACGCACCCAACCACTTCAACCTACTCCTCAAAAGGCTGGGTGTCAGAGACGACCCGAGGATCATAGCCGCCGGGGTTGTGGCCTACAGGGATGTGAGCAGAGCGGCCCTCAGACCCTTCCCAGGCGTACCCTCAACACTCATCTCCCTTAGAGAGAAGGGGAAGAGGCTTGTGGCGTTGAGCTCAGGAGACACAGTGAAGGAGTGGCAGAAACTCATACAGCTAGGCCTCCAACACTTCTTCCACGCAGTCTGGGTGAGCGAGAAGAGCCCGCTCACAGCGGAAACCATCAACTCGGCGCTCAGCAGCCTCACAGTGACACCCGCTGACTCACTATTCGTAAGCGGCGTGCCAAGCGAAGTGGAAGCCGCCAGGCAAGCAGGCCTAAACACAGTGTTATTTTCTCCACGCAGAGTCAACCCACCCAAGGACACCAGTGGAAACCATCCGGTAATACGCAGATTCCAAGACATACTACAGCTAACACCATAAGACCCCACACAATGTGAGCCACCCCGCCCTAAAGGGCGGAGCTTCCCGCATCAACACCCCACCTTGCCCCCTCTTTAACCCCAAGGAGGGAAGAGGAGGTATTGGGCGGAGCTCCACAGGCACAACGGGTGGCACCCACCCTACCCTTTTTAAAAGAACAAGGGAAGCGTTAAGATCCCGGTCCAGGGTGAACCCGCAACACGGACAGTGAAACACTCTGTCCTCCAAAGTCAAACTCCGGTTACCTTCCCCGCAAAAGAAGCACTCACGGGAAGAGTTGTATGCTGGGACTGCGAGGACTGCTCGCCCTTGTTTTACAAACTCCCACTCCAACACCCTTCTTAACTCGGAGAACGAGGAGTCGTGAAGCCTTATCCTCCTCCTTCTGGTTTCACCCCTCCGAATCAAACCCTCGACATCCAAGTCCTCTAGAACCAAAACGTCGCACTCGGCTGCGAGGAGAACGCCGAGCTTAAAGAACAGGTCACACCTGAAGTCCCCTACATACTCGTGTTCCCTCGCAAGCCTCCTCCACGCCCTAAACCAGTTTTTGGAAAGCTTCCTCTTCCTTGAGAGGCTCCCCTGCAGAGCCCGGATTCTATCAAGCGAGCGCTCAAGCGGCCACGGATTCTCGAGGAACCGTCCATCCGACAAAGTGACAAGCCTCGATATGCCCACGTCCACAGCGACCGCCCTCCTTGGTCCGCCCACAGGCGCCCGCTCCTGATTTGATGCCTCCTCTTCTACTAGGAAAACCACGTATATTCGACCCGAAGGATTAAGCTTGATACACACTTGGCACACCCGCTCTAATGGGAAGTCCCTGTGCATTACTAGGGTAAAGAAGCCTATTTTACTCAGGTAAAGCCGAGCCCTCTTCTTTTTGTTTTCACCCTGCCCCACCACCCTGATATTCGAAAGCCTCCAACCCGACTGCGGGTACACCAAGGAAAGGTACCTGTGAGGCTTCTTCACCCTCGGCTTGTTCGCGAGGCCCTCGAAGAACCTTTGGCGCGCCTGATAGAACCTCTCCGCGACCTGCTGCGCAACCTGAGAATACAAAGCTTGGAACTCGGGGTTCTGCTTTCTTAAGTCCAAAGCGAGCTGCCGAAGCTCGTTTCTACCCATAGTGTGCTTGTTTTTCTCGTACTCCTCCTCTTCGGCGTGCAAGAGCGTATTGTAGAGTCAGCAGGCTACTCGGAGCTGGGCTTCTAACACCCGCGCAGTGGTCTTCGACGAGTACGCTCGGAATCGGTAAGCCCTTACACCCACGCCACCAACTCCACCACACACGTATTTATCCTTTTCTGAATCCCCCCCTTAAAAGGCGAGGTTTTGGAAACCTTATAAGACGAGCCAACAAGCATATCCCCCGTAAACCAATGAAGAAGCAGGGAACATAACAGGAACAACTGGTAACAGCGGCTTAAAGGTGGACGCATATAGCTCAACGCTTATCGACGAATGCGTGTTACCCAACAATTCACCCCTTAGGCAACCATGGTACGAGATAACCCAGACACCAACTTAGAAGTAATTTGTTGTGCATAGGCATTGGCTTGGGGTGAGATAGAGTGACTGGGAGGGGCCTCTGGGCCCCAATATTCAGATAGATACGGGTGACAATGTATATAGTTGTGCTCTGTGTTCCCAGAGCACTGGGGACTATTCTGTGGACTAAACATTTGGATTAGACGGGTTAGATAGGTATATGAATCAAAAGGGGCGTTCTGAGCAGTTTCATGGCTTGATGGTTGGCGGAGGACTTAATTTCTGCGCGGGGGTGTGTTTAGGGTGCGCTTTGAAGATTCTTATACTCTCAGACATCCACTACCCAACCGGGTTAAGCATGGCCTGCTTCGATGTTATCCAGAGAGAAAAACCAGATATAGTTGTTCTACTCGGAGACATAGTTGTGGGTCGCGGGAACCAAACCATTAAGAACATGAGGGAATTCTTGGACGAATACCCCTATCCGGTTGAGAAGAGCGTCATATTGGTGGGTGACAACGAGTTTATTGGTAACAGAGGAATACTAGAGCTTTTGAATGGGCTTCCAAAGCTTAACCCTGACCCCTTCATGCATGTGTTAGGCAACATGTTCTTCACCCACGGTAACATTGAGGGGAGGGGTCCGCTTTCAAGGCTACTCGAAGAGACTGGGGGAATAGTGGCCCGCGCGCTTAAACCACTCATACCGCGTATCGTGTCGAGCCTAGCGAGAATAGAGAATGGGTTAAACCCTCGTATGTACGCGTTCCTAGGACACATACACTTCCTAGGCTTCGTTGAGCCCACACAAACAGTGTTTTGCGGCACCTTCAGCACGAAGAGAATGGTGTACCCCCCAGAAGAATCGTTGGGATACGTAGTGGTGGAGCCCCCCGAAAGCCTAATCGTTGAGCGAGGAGCGATCCGCATAGTCAGATTCACACAAAAATGAGTCAACACACGATGCTCCCTGCAACAACACAAAAGCCCATAGCAATCCGTGTGATACCCTCCTAGAAGCGTAGCTTTGAAAAATTATAAACCATTAGCTCTGCCACACCCTCCTAGATGAATTTTCACTGAAGCGCAGTTAAATGTTGATTTGGGGATAAAAGTAAATATTAGGTGTTATGGCTTAACATTACACACGGCTTCGTAGAATCAGCGTGGTATTGAATCTGAAGCTCGAAATCCACGTATAATGATTAGAATCAATACCGACAATACCGCCACAGATGCTAACGTGGGAAGAACCCAAGAGTAAACCTCTGAATCGGGGTAGAAATCAATCGAGAAACCCCCAACCACCCCAGGCATAGTGATTCCGAATACTCCGTGAGCCCAGGAGGGGTAAACGAAGAAGTAGCCCGGTACCGGTGGGATAGTGTAGGTATAGGATCCAGGTGGTGCAGGGGGTAGGTGGAACTCTATAGTTGGGGAATCAGAAGTATTAACCAGCCACTGGTTTGTTTTGTTAACGTGAATATAAACCGTCCAATTTGTCCCCGGACGTAAACCTGACTCAGAAAAGAAAACTACCGATAGATTAGTTTGGTTAGGGGTCAGCGTGGTATTTGCTGGCGCCTGTCCATGAACATGTAGTGATAGAACGGAAAAAGCCAAGCAAATTAATATAGCTTCTAAAAGGAACAACAACTCGTTTTTTGAGATCAACAGGACCCCCACCTACCTTATGAGCATGGCGCATAATTAAATGCGAGCCCTGGAGATGCTTGACCACTTAGGTAAGTCCAAGTCCAAACTCCATTCTTAGGAAAAGTGTATGTGAATGTGACCGAGTTGCCAGAGCCCTGGGTTATAGCAAGAGAGCCAGACACGCTGTATCCTGATATTGAAATACCTATCGAGCCAGTGATCCATTGTGACGCAGTAACTGACTGGGTTACCCCCACAGAGTTACACGTCCCAACACCACCTTGATCCGTGGTGTAATCGAGTGAGGGCAGTATCACTGAGCTGTAAACCTGATGGTTTTGATTATCAGTCATTGAGAATGACTGGGGTATATTTGAATCCACTTTTGAACCACATGGTAGTAACGTGTATGTCTGCTTATAATTCGAGTGTGCCGTGAGCTGGGCAGTGTAACTTGCCGCACATGGGTTGTTGTTACCAATCCCAATCGCCGAAACAGTTTGCAACTTATAAATTGTCCAGTTGTCAAGTTCAAAGAGACCGACCACCTCACCATTACTCGCACCTATTTCATTCGTAGTTTCATGTTGTGTCGTGAAGGTGTAACTCGTGTATTCTGCGAATGCAAATGTGAAGGACCCCCAGGAATAAACGCTACTTGAGCCGGTTGCGTTGCCGCCATATGGGGATGCAACTATTATTATTGGTGTCCACAGTAACTGAGATGAGACGGGTGTGGCCTGGCAGGTTAAATAGAAGTGGTCGAAGTTGCCTGATGCACCCACAGTGCTGATATACAGGCTCAAAGGTAGTAGGAGTAAAAGTATTACCGTAACAAACAGGGATTTACTGTTTATCATTGAGTTCTATAATACATTTTACTATTTATTTTTTTTCGCAAAGTGCTTCTATAGTTTTTAATAGCTAGGAAAAGCTGTGTCTCTAGTGTTTTGGCCTTGTACATAAGCCTCTGTGTTCTCCGAGTAGGGATTCGGTTTGGTTTTACAGCTACATATAGAACTATATCTGAACCATATGTTGTGGGCATTTGAAAGAGACGGATCTATTTGGTGCACATGTGCGTGGATACCAATCTTCACAGCTGGTGCATTTGATTTCGTAGTAAATACTCTTGATACTCTAATAACACGGATTGTTCTCTGTTTGCAGTTTATGCGTATTCTATCTGAGATTTGGGTCATTTGGCGGATAGTAACTCTTAACACTTTTCGAGGCGTTTGTACCTCCCATTATGATATTTTGGTAGAATACTTATTCATATGTGATTAATAATATTTATTCTTTGAAAGTCTTGTCGCAGATTAGGAAATTTTCATTTTGAACTTGGCTGTTGGGGTGGGAGCTTAGGTTTTTCGCTTTTGTCCTCAATGGGCTCCGGTCATATTAGGTCAGTTACCCCTGTGGGAACACTTCATCGTAAAACTGGGGTTCGAGTCTGCCTGCGTCTACTAGTAGGCGTAGCAGCTTCTTCCAGCGGGGCTCTTTCGCGCACACCTCTCTGAGCTCGTGGATAGCCTCCGCTCTGCGGCCGGACCTGTAGAGTCCCAGCGCCCACCAGTATCTGAGCTCCACGAGTTCGGGGGCTAACTCGAAGGCTCGCTTAAACGCCTCGGATGACTCTTGGTGGCGTCCAGCGGCCATGTACTCGTCGCCTCTGTCAGCCCAGTCATACGCCCTCCTCAGCCGTAGAAGCCTTTTCAGCTCTACGAGTGGTTCAGCGTGGTCTTCTATTCGTAGCTCGATGAGTCTGCCAGACCAAGCATTAGCTGTTAGCTTCGAGTCAACCACTAGTAGCGCCGCTGACTGCTTCCCACGGATGTCTCCCCCAGCCGCCTCAGCAGCTTCAAGTGCAGCCAGAATCCTCTCGGGTAACTCCAAGTTTTCGTTGTCCACGTATGCGTCCCGCATCGCACCCCAGATGGTATCATTATCCATAAGGTTGGCTTGAACACTGAAGCCGTCCCCGAGGATGTGCCCGGCGTACGGTGTACACTCAGCGCCGGTGTGGACAGCCGCAACCCCGTGTGAGTCCACCATGGCCACCTGGCGCACCTCTGGCCTCGCATCCGCTTTTACCAGGGCCTCCAGAGCCTGCTTAGCGCTTCTACCCGCGGCCATGAGCTCCAAGCCTAGGGGCCCATAGCTTGGCTCCGCGAAGGATTGCGTGGCCACCACACCAACACCAGCGCGGCCCCACGTCACCACGCTACCAACACTGAAATAGTGACTCTGGACACCCACACCCATAATACCAGTACGCTTATCGCGTGCAACAATCGAGTAAGTCAACCAAGACCACAACAATCTCACCCCTAACCCAATATATCCTTTATTACTAAACCACGGGACGGGAGGCATCAGTATTAGGAGTTTTAGGTCAACCCCTAACTTAGGCAGCACTGGCACACGTTAATAGCTGGATGTGTTACGGGATATCCCACCAGGGGAGGGGCGTAGGTGGACGGATTACATTAATGCCTGCTATGCATCAGAAACGTGGGGGCCACTCACTTACTTTAATTATACAAGCCCCGCAACTCACGGGGAAACACTATGTCCTACGCTACGCAGCAGGTCAAAAAATTCTCATGTTTATAAAGTCTCTAAAAACTAGCCTTCTGGGACTGGGTGAATCTCAACGCTGATTTCTATCTACTCTATGAGGTGGTGATAGGGGTGGCTCCCCTACAAACTAATAGGTTTAAAGGCCACAAAGGCCTCTTCAGACTTCCCAATTAGATGAGCTTTGTGATTACGACTGTTATTATTGTGGCGAGTATTCCACCCATGAAGCCGAAGAAGTAAGTCCTCATATCGGCCCTAACATCATCTATACGCCTATTCAACTCAGCGCTAACATCATCTATACGCCTATTCAACTCAGCGCTAACATCATCTATACGCCTATTCAACTCAGCGCTAACATCATCCACTTTCTTATTCAGGTCGGCTTTGAGCAAATCAAGGTCACGCTTAGTGGTCACCTCTGTTATAAGCGAATTAAGTAGTAGGACTCTCATATTGGGGTCGTCCGCAAGCCTAGCGGCTACCTCCCCAACGAACTCCCTCCTCAGCGCCTCATCGCTACGTAGCTCCTCTAACAACTGCCTTGCAACAGACACGATATCCATTCTTACGCAAGGTTATAAACGCTTTGCGCCCAGTAACAGATAGCGTTTAGACCACAGGTCTCCAAGCCTAAGTGAAGCGACTACACAACAAGGCTACTTTCCCCTTATTTAATCAATATTCTGGTGTTACCTCAGCAAGGGTTTTATAGTACACCGGGGGATTTAATACATGATTCACGGGGAACTTCTCGCCAAAAAGATTCTTTCAGCGAGCGTTAGCTGGCAGTGGTACGACCAGGCTAACGGTGTTGTCAAGTGGGTTTTTACCAATAATGGTAGTATGACGGGGTCATGGGTTCTCGTGAGGGCCGCTGAGCAGGGCGGTGAGATAATCGAGAACTACGTGTTCGGCTCAGCCTACTTCCCCATCTACTCGTATAATGCCTCGCAGTTCGGCTCACACTTCCTCACATCCGCTCCAACACCCCTCATTGATAGCGGTGTTGAGAACAATTCTCCCCCACTCGCCGTGATTCAGACACCCCACGGTTACGCTGTAGCCTTCGTGTTCACCCTATCACCCGGGCAGACATGGTCTATGCTTGAGGGCGGATTTGGAGGCGGGGTGGAACCAGCTAACCCGGTGCTTATAGACGTGGCGTACGCTGGTGTGGGCGCCCAGACTTGGTGTGTGACCTACGACCCAGAGCAGTGTGGCGGCTATAACACTCAGAGTGGCACAAACCTTCCCTGCCCACCCAACCCCTACAAATTCACCTCAATACTACTCCAATGCAAGCAAGGCCTACCACAGGTGTTCGAAGACAAGTTCGACCCAGGGTGCGCTTCGGCGCAGTGATACACCAGCCCTCGAATCAAACAAAGGTTGAGACAACACTCAAAAACCCTGTGTTTATCTCAGCACTTCAGATACCCTTTAAGGGCTCGAATATGCAAGATTTTATCTTAATTCTGAGGCCCCATTTCTCTGTAAACAGGGGGTACCCATCTCAGTGACCACACTAAAAAAAGAACAACCACTCCCTCGAGTCCCTCCCATAGATTTTCAAGCTAACCCCCCATCGCGCAACACTGCGCAACTTATTCAACGACGGGTTTCAACATCTTGTCTCCTCCTCCGTATTGTAAGGTGTTCCTCCTGTATCGTTTATACACGATTGATTTATTTTTGAGGCAAAAGTTCAACATACACCTAACCCGCATGTCAGCTTTCCCTGAAATGCAAAACGAACATTTACGGCTTACCAACGGGAGCAGTCTTCCAGACGAGATAAACCACTTGTTTTAGGTTGACCCAAGCGCAGTGAGTAGCGTCCGGGAGCAGTTAACAATGCGGGTGTATAGTTTGATCGGTTGTTCACCTGTGTCGTGTGCGATAGGTTTTTTAATTGACGCGTATTAGTGTGTTAATGGCCACTAAAGGGTATGCGGATAAGGAGTTTGGCGCCTTCCTAGACCCAGACGAGCTTCCCCGGCGTTGGTACAACATTGTCCCCGACTTACCTGAGAAGCTTGCACCAATGCTTGACCCGCGCACACTCGAGCCGATACCTCAGGAGAGCCTTGAGAGGCTTTTCCCGAAGGAGCTTGTAAGGCAGCAGTTCTCGGAGGAGAGGTGGTTTGATATACCTGAGCCAGTGTGGGATGCGTATAGGAGGCTCCCACGCCCCACTCCCCTAATACGCGCCAAGAGGCTTGAAAACTATCTTAGGACACCAGCCATGATATTCTATAAAGCGGAGCAGTTCACACCGGTGGGTAGTATGAAGCCCAACACGGCCATCCCACAGGCGTACTATGCGAAGCAGCAGGGCGTTGAGTTGGCTGTGTCTGAGACGGGTGCGGGTCAGTGGGGTTCCGCGTTAGCCATGTCCTGTTCACTCTTCGGTTTAAAGAGTAGGATATACATGGTTAGGGTGAGCGCCCAGCAGAAACCCTATAGGAAGATACTTATGCAGACCTATGGGACAGAGGTTTTGGAGT
>Ga0209061_1005615_pt1 | contig 10823 bp, 7 predicted proteins | sample Coa_R1_10_FD_187157 | JGI IMG/M metagenome (GOLD analysis project Ga0209061, IMG submission 187157) | Surface soil microbial communities from Centralia Pennsylvania, which are recovering from an underground coalmine fire - Coalmine... | ecosystem: Environmental > Terrestrial > Soil > Unclassified... | reverse complement strand
TGCCCTTGCCAGAAAGCAATCGCGTAGCACTGATAGCGTGTCATATCGCTATAGGGATTAGAGAATTGGGTTGAAGTGCCCCAAAATAGCAGCAGGCTCATTATGAACAGAATGGCTATATCCAGGAGCAGTGGCCATTTGCGATGAATGGCGAGCGCTACTGGTGTTTCTACCTTATCTGAGGAAGGCTCTGTCTGACTGTTGTGCGTATGTAACATAATCTTTCCTTGAGATATACCTCTCTGAAGAATCTCTCTTTGCCTGGCTTTCATTTTTCTGTATAGAACAGACTTGTACCTCAATAACGTATGGGCCGTATGTTCCTCTGGTGAACCGGCCCAGAGCCAGTACTTTTAGGGAGAATCCAGGAGTGTTATTCTGACTTTTTTTCTAAGAATCGCTCCAGTTGAACGATAAATCGCTCATGAAAGCCCTCACCGATCTTTTGTTGCTCGTCGTAGGCTTCAACTTTGAAAACCAGCCGCCTGCGGTCAATTTCGACGAGTTCAGCAGTAGCGCGCACTTTTTGGCCGAGTGGGGTTGCCGCCAGGTGCTTGACGTTGACCAGTGTTCCTACAGTAACATAGCCCGGCTCCAGGTGATCTGCAACAGAGCGCCAGGCAGCATTTTCCATCAGAGCAATCATCATCGGCGTCGCAAACACTTCGACGCCTCCTGCTCCCACGGAGGCAGCGGTATTTTCATAGGTAACAACGGTTGTGGCTTCGCCGATAAGGCCCACATTCAAGGTCACGGTATTGTTCCTCCTTTAAAATGAAGAGAGAGTCCAGGCTCTTGCCTTTCTATTGTGACGCATGTACAGGGCAGTAAGTCAAGTATGGCTTGAGATCTTGCCGGGTGAGTAAGGAAGTCATACAGAACGTACAACAAGGTTCTCCAGTTGAAGAAGAAAACGGTGGGAACTTTTTTTCTATTGCTCACGTTAGAGATTACGGGAACAGAGCTTATGTCTTTATCGCCTGTTTGTAATTAGAAAGAGACAAAAAACACAGTGTAAAAAGGGATCTTGTGGTCCTGCATTTTTTCCTTGCAAAACTTTCGCAATCTTGCTATACTTGGATGCGCTAAGTAATTATACTGATTCGTGTTGGAACAGCAAAGCAGAGGCGAAGAAGGGCTCGTCTCACAATTGAATGACGAATCGGCTTTGGGCGTCCGTGCAAGAGAGAAGGATGTTCTCACAGCAAGGATAGAAGTGGAAAGAGATATGCACACTTATTCAGATAGATCAAAGCCATTCATTTCTCGGTGGCGTAGGTGGCAAGGAATACGCCATATTGAGACTGTACGCCTGGGCCTGGCCTTCGCGGTCGCCTTACAGGGCCTGCTCAATGGCCTGGTAGTTCTGCTTCCTTTGCATCGTGGCTTCCTGGCTTTTCTTCTTTACTTGCTTGAGGCTATTGCCCCATTTGCACCGATGAACTGGGCCTGGCCAATTTTTTCCATTGACCGCGATATGGCGCTCTTTTTGGGATTTTTTCTCCTGCTGGTGGCCTTTGGCCTGGCCCGGGGAAAGAGGCAAGCCTGGTACCTGGCCTGCATCCTGCTACCTCTCTCGTTGGCGGCCCACCTGGTGAGGGGATCCGGCCTGCTGGGGGATGTGTTAACATTCTTGCTGCTGCTGCTGCTGCTGGTAGGTGAACCATTTTTCCAAGTCAGAAGTGATCCCTGGCGCAGCCGTCAGGGGTTCTTTCTACTTTCTGCTGGCTTCCTGCTTTTCCTGACTTATAGTATGAGTGGATTCTACCTGCTCCAACACCAGTTTGCTTTTACGGACAATCTCGAAGATCTGTTGAGTGGTTTCCTCCTGCGTACACTCCACTTGCGTTCCTCAGCAATCGTTCCCCTGACCAGGGACGCCAAATGGTTCCTTCAGTCGCTTTCCTACTTGTCCGCGGTGGTTCTAGTGACCGGGCTTTTTTTCTTGCTGCGCCCAATTAGTTTGCGCTGGTGGATTACTTTCCAGAAAGAGCGCCTGGAATCATTTCGTGGAAAGGCTATAGAGATGGTGCGTCAGTATGGGGGTCAGACCATCTCTTTCTTTGCACTGGCTCCAGAAAATCTGCCGTTTGTGGCCCCGCATGGTGAGGGATTGGTTCATTATCAGTTGTGTGGAAAGGTCGCCACTGTGCCGGGAGACCCGATCTGTGCTCCCGAACACTTCGAGCGCGTCACGCGAGCATTTCTTACCATGTGTCGGTCGAATGACTGGCAGGTTAGCTTCTATCAGGCTCAGGCCAGATATCTGGAAATCTATAAGAAGCTTGGCTTGCTAGCCTATAAAATCGGTGAGGAGGCCATAGTTGATTTGCGCACCTTTACCTTGAGTGGCTCAGCCATGTCGAATGTACGCTGCACCTGCCGACGAGCTGAACGGGAGGGTGTACGTATCGAGTGGTATGAAGGTGTGCCGCCTGAAGCGATTCGGACCGAACTTAAGGCCATCTCGAATGCCTGGTTGGCGCAAAAGATGGGCAAACATCCGGCGGAAATGGGGTTTAGCATGGGGCGCTTCTGCGAACTGGTCGAGATAGCCAGACGCGCAGACCTTGTTGCAGGCTATCGGTCAACACGGCCGCTTCAGACGTGCCAGCAGTTGCCTCGTTTTGTGACGGGAGTGGCCTTTTCTGGGGAAAGGCTGGCCTGTGCGTTTGTTACCTTTACACCCCTTTATGGCCCACCGGATGCCTGGGGATGGGCGCTTGACCTGATGCGGCGCAGCCCTGATGCTCCTCCAGGAACCATTGAGCTTTTGCTGGTCAGGGCCATCGAACGTTTTCGCGAGCGCCAGGCTACTATTATGAGCCTGGGTATGATTGCTATGGCCGATTCGAACCAGGAGATGACGCCTACTCAACGCCAGATCACCAGTTTTGCGGCAGGGTACCTGAACCTGCTGAAGGAGCACAATTCGCTCTACCATTTTAAAAAGAAGTTCCAGCCGCGTTGGGAAAGTCGCTATATCGTCACGAATAATACATTGTCCCTTCCCAGGGCAGCGCTGGCTATTCTCAGGGTTCACCAGGCTTGATACTCTCTAAAGGATGAAAAAGGGAACACTATCCTATGCATAGAGCAGTTAGACGGGATCGCTTCTCGCGGTTCCTCCGATTTATGCTGATTCGTATCCGCAAAACATTCCGATGGAGTTGGTTTTTATGGCTTGTGCGATCTGTTCTGGTTCGGCGCATTTTGCTTGCGCTTGGTACTGCCTTGGTTGCCGCCGCTTTTCTTTTCTCTGCGGGGGTGACGAAAGCGCTCTCAACTCCTATTATAGATATGGGCCTTGACCCGCAGCGAGCCGCTCTGATTGCTGCGCTACTCTTAACCGCCGGTGTGGCCCTGATCAGCGCGCTGGTGAGCCGGCAGCGCTTGAGTGCGATAGTCGGGGCCGGTCTCGCGTACATCATCGGTTATCTTCTGCCTTTTATCCACCAGGAACGTCTCCCTGTCTATGATCCTGGAGGGCACATCGAAACCCTGAATACAGGTGCGTTGCAGCATACGGTTATTACCCTGCTGGCCGGTGGTCTGCTCAGCGCCTTTCTTGGGGCGGCTGTTGGGAGCGCATTAGGTGAGGTGATGCTCGATCCAATTGGGCTGCTGGCGCAACTCGATCCGATTGGGCGACTGGCGCAGCTGATTCGACAAGAGCGTATTCATCCTGACCACATACAGAGACCGGAGCAGCTGATTGCGCTTGGAGGGGCGCAAAAACGTAGCTGGTGGCATCTTATTTGGGCCTGGACCGGTCTTCTTGCAATGGTAGGGATCTTCCTCTTGAGCGGCGGAATCGGCGACTTTTTGCTCTTTTCGCCCGACGTTGGTTTACATAACCCACCGGTAGTGAATGCTCATGGCACAGTCGTTGCTGACAGTATGATCAGTCCGGCGCTGCATGGGCAACGCCGCTCGTTCCTGGTCTATTTGCCTCCTTCCTACCATGATCCGGCAGCGCGCAACCGGCGCTATCCTACCCTCTATTTGCTGCATGGTTCTCCAGGCAGTGAATACGATTGGATTAAGGCCGGAGAAGCGGTGCAATCTGCTGATACGCTTATCGCCCACGGCGAGATACCCGAATTGATCATGGTTTTCCCCGATGGAAATGGGCAGAGCGGAGAGACCAGCGAGTGGGGGAATAGCTTCGATCACAAGCAACTTATGGAAAATTTTATAGCGTTCGATCTGGTGCATTACATCGATCAGAAGTATCGCACGATCCCTCGGGCCGGAGATCGTGCGATTGGTGGCAACTCCATGGGTGGCTTTGGCGCGATGAATATTGCTGTTCATCATCCTGACATCTTTGGCTCCGTCATCTCGCTGGGAGGATACTTCAAAGCCGAGGGGAAGATCTGGGGCCAGAATGAGGCGTATATCCAGGCCAATAGCCCTGCCCTAGTCTTGCCGGGGGACCCAAAAGCCTGGAAGCTGCGCATTTTTCTGGGTGCTGCGACCAAAGATCAGCCCTACTGCGCTGATACCCAGCAATTCAGCCAGGAACTCAATGCTCTCCATGTCACGTATACCTTTGACTTGGAAAATGGCTACCATGCTTGGAGTATCTGGGTGGTCCAGCTCTACCATGCTCTGACCTGGCTTTCGTGGGAATGATGATCATACCGCTCTTCCTCATGATTCGAGATTGATAAATTGTCCCTCGCGTAGACGCACCTGGTCTTCTTGCAGCGTCGCGGCCAGGATTCCTACGAATTCGTCCAGTGTCTCGCCACCGCTCACACGGACGCGCGGCATTTCGTAAGGGGCCAGGTCATTCTGCAACGTCGAGTTAAACTCTGCCGGATCAAGGGTTGCCCCCAGGTATTCATCATTGAAGAGATCGGTTAATACCTCCTGCCGCTCAGCGAGTGTATCGTGGTGGAAAGGCTCCCCAGAGGGATAGCAGAAGAACTGGATTGGCTCACCTAGCTCGGCCTCCAGTTTCTGCTTGGAGTCCAAAAGTTCCTCCTGAATCGTCAGAGGCGCAGGAGGCGCGCCAACGTTGACATGATGCACCGTATGTGAGGCAATCTGCATGCCCGAACGTGCTAGACCGCGCACCTGGTCCCAGGTCATGTAGCGACCGCCGATCATCCCAGTAATAATATAGAAGACTCCGCGATCATGATGAGCTAGCAATGCTGGCAGTGCATTGGTGTAGACATCAGCGTAGCCATCGTCGAAGGTCAGAATCACTGGTTTTGCGGGCAGGGCTTTCCCATCGTAGAAGGCGTCGAAGAGTTCGGTCATGGTTATGCTTTGGTAGCCCTGCTGCTGCAACCAGTTCAACTGCGCGTTAAAGTCTGGGACAGTTACTGTCAGACCGTAATCCAGGAGATTCGTGGTCGGTACACTGGAGATGTGATGGTACATAAAGATAGGAATAAGTAAATGTTTTACTGGAGGATGAGCAGGAACCAGGACGGGAGCATCAAGACCTGCTGGCCCAGCAATCAGCACTTGCCATGTATGCTGGCTGTTCTGATTGAGGGCAAAGAGAGTGTGTTGAAACAGACCCTGATTGAGTTCCTCATTCGAAGGAGCGGTCAACAGCCCGGCAGGGGCTGTGGCCTGCAAGGAAACTGGCAGGGTAATGGCGCTGTCGTAGGTCAGGCCAGTATCAGGATCGAGCCAGGGATGATTAAGGGTGATCTGACCTAGCGAATAACTTTGTAAAGTGAGCGCGCCGAATTTAGCCTGCTCAAAATGGGTGAAATCTTGCTCGTTTTGCCAGAGATGCTGGGCGTCTGGAGCAAGCATCGACCACATGGCTGGCCAGTTCTTTCGTAGCATAGCTGCCATAAAAAGATTCACTGTGTTGGTAGCACTGGGAGAAGTAATGGCGCGCGTTTCAGGGTGCAGGATATGCTGCAATGCCTGACTGGAGTTTGAGGCGGGTGAGAACCAGCGAGCAATAGCCGGCTGTCCCCAGATCATCGTTGTCAGCACCAGGATCAATATGATCAGAAAGCCAGCGGCAACCTTATACAGAGTTCGGCTTCTCCGCTTCAGGCTCGTCATGGGACGGGTAGGCTGGTCCTCTAGTGGCTGTTGTCGTCTAACTGCTCGCGTAATGTCTGTGGACCGCCTGGTCAGAGACTTCTCGTCGGAGATATTCATTGTTGTTTCCCCATACATCGATATTTTTGTCATATCGGCCCTCTATTGATGATAACGTATAGGCTAGGTATTTATACTCACTAGAAACAGAAGAAATGGAAAATAGCCTGGAATGGCTATGGTGATTTTGGTTGTCTCTCCTGGAGAATATCAAGAAAAGCCCTTCAAAAAGGAAATAGCTCTACTGCTGGAATACAGAATCATGCGAGCACACATTCTGCAAAGAGTAGCCCATCGTGGTGGATCGGCGCTAGCGCCCGAAAACACTCTGGCGGCTTTTCGCCGGGCTTTGACGTTCCCTGTCGACGCCATTGAATTGGATGTCCAGATGAGCCGTGATGGACATCTCGTCGTTTTTCACGACGAAACTGTGGAGCGTTTGACGAACGGTGTGGGAAATATTCTGGATCTCGACCTGACTTACCTCCGTTCTCTCGACGCGTCCGCGCACTTCCCTGGTGGCTGGCCGGAGCCACAGCACATTCCTACTCTGCGCGAAGCGTTGGATCTCGCGCGCCAGGGGAAGGTTGAGGTCTATATCGAGATCAAATCCAGCCGGCGTAATGGCCTGTCTGGCCGTTATCCAGGCATAACTGAAGCGGTGGTGCGTGATGTGCTGGCCACCGGCATGCGGGAGCGGGTTCTGATCATGTCATTTGACTGGTCTCTTCTTCCCCTGGTGAAAGACCTGGCTCCTGATCTGCGTACTGGTATTCTGGTCTCTGAAGATGTCTGGAATCCCCGTGGGCCGGCGGCTCTCGCGCACCTGATAGCGCAGGCTCAGGCGCTGCGGTGCGAGTGGATTCATCTGGATTCCAGGCTTTTTACCCCCGAAATGCCAGCTCTCTTTCATACTGGTGGGCTTCGGCTGGGCATCTGGACGGTCAACGACCTTGCCGATTTACGATGGCTGGCACAGGCCGGGGTAGACTCTCTGACAACAGATCAACCTGATCTTTTTGCTGTTCTGGCAAATCAACTCTTTTCATCAGAATCTGACAAGGGATGAAGCCTTTCTAGATTACTGTGTTCTTATGAAACCGTCATTCCTGATAAAGCAATCCATTTTTAGAGGAAATCAAACGGAGCGCTTGAACGATCAGCGTTCTCAGATCTCGAAATGAATCTTTACATGTATAGGTTCGAGACAATAAATATTGACAGCGCTTTCATAATTTGCTAATCTCTCTCCGTATACGTTCATCCAGGCTCATTTCCCGGCGAAAGACTCTACGGCTTTTTTCATCTGATCAACAACGTTTCTCCAGATCGTACATGAAGGGGGAGTTGCAATGGTGTATCTAGCTATCACGGGTGTGGGTTTACTCGTACTTCTCATGGCTCTGCTTTTTATCATATGGAGCAGGGATACACGGTCCAATAGCAGGCTTTCGGTAACACCGGTACCGGAAAAAACCTCGACCAGCATCCCTGCGAGCAGTGACACGCTCGATCAGGTACAGGCTATCAAACAGGGGAATCAGCCGCGATTCGCAGATTATTCACAGTATGCTGGTTTGACAGGTGGTGAAGCAACCCGTGCATCAGCGCGATCCCGGAATACAGGTCCTCTACCAGGCATACCGTCTTCCCAGGGTAATATCGGGGTCCCTTTAGATAGTGCCGGATATGCACGTCCCTTGCAGGATCCCACCGCACTTTCTTCGTTTTCTCCACCTGCCTCGTCCAGGCCTGTTCATGGTCGAACGAGATATGAGCTTGAGCAGGAGTACGAGCAAGGGATGCGTACTGTCTACGATGAACAGGTAGGGGCTGTTAACTTCATTGGTATGCATGTGGTGATGAATACACCCGCCGAGGTCGAACTTGCCTTTCACGTCTGCAAGCGCCAGATTCGCCGGGTGCTCCAGTCAAAAGGACTGGAGCGAGCCCCGACGCTAACCGATATTGGCGGGATTGTCATTGGAAGAGATGCGACAGCAGCTTGGGGTCAGGCGCTTAAAGAGTATCTTGAGGAAATGTGCATTAAGGTAGATAAAGATATCTATCTACTCGCTCATTATAATTCGCAGGCGGCCCGGCCCGGCCAGGATGAGCTGCAAGAAAAAATCAGGCGCATTCAATTTATGACCTCTGCGGCGATCAATCATTTCCAGAGTAATATTTTTGACACCCGTGAAGAGGCTGTAGCGTTTTTGCTGCGTATGAAACAGATTTACCGGGTATAGCCTCATATCTTGGCAGATACAGCGGAATCTGTACGCAGGTGTGGCACTCAAAGGGCTTCCCTGGTAGGAAGCCCTTTGCTTGATCTCTAGGGAATCCGCCGCCTTTCTTCCTGGTAAGTGTGACAGCATGTGCTTCTTGCGGGGGCTGGTCCGTTATACTACATAAGGTAAAGAAGGGCCGTTCCTGGCAATGTCCTCCCAGTGAGGAGGAGATACGAAACACTGTTGAAAAGTACCATTTTCTCTGCCTGTGGGAAAAGGTGTGTTATAATAAGCGCCAATCAGAGCATCTGGACGGAAGACTAGCCCGCCCCAGATTGTAAGTGGAGAAGACCTGCATGCCTCAAGTCAAAGAAGTTCTGTCAGAGTCACGTGAATTACAGGAAGTAACACCTATAACACCTATACAGAAAGTAGATATTTCAGTCGTCGTTCCTGTGATGAATGAAGAGCGGAATGTGCGACTCTTATATGAAGCGCTTTCCCCCCAACTGAAGGAACTGGGGAAGTCCTACGAAGTGATTTTTGTCGATGATGGCAGCACCGATGGCACGTTTGAGGTGCTCAAACAGCTTCACGAAGAGAACCCCGGCATCGTGCGCGTCATCCGTTTCCGGCGGAATTTTAGTAAAACGCCCGCGCTGGTAGCAGGCTTTAGTCGCTGCCGGGGTGAGATTATCTTCACGATGGATGGGGATTTACAGGATGATCCGGTTGAAATCCCCCGCTTTCTAGAAAAACTGGATGAGGGATACGACCTCGTTTCCGGTTGGAAGTATCCACGTCTCGATCCTTTCTCGAAGACGTTCCCCTCGCGGGTTTTCAACGGGCTGGTAAGCATGTTGACCGGTGTGCATTTGCATGATATTAATTGCGGCTTTAAGGCGTACCGGCGCGAGATTATTGAGGATAGTCATCTCAAGCTCTATGGTGAATTTCATCGCTTTGTGCCGGTCATGGCTCACTGGCGCGGTTTCCGAGTGACAGAGATCAAAGTCGTTCACCACCCGCGCAAGTATGGCGTCTCAAAGTTCGGGGCCAGACGCTTCACGCGCGGTCTGATCGATCTATTGAACGTGCTGTTTTTGACGACATTTTTGCGCAAGCCACTGCGCCTCTTTGTGCCCCTGGGCTTCTGGACATTTTTGCTGGGTATTCTAGTAGATCTCATTGTGGTTATCCGCAGTCGCTTCTTTACCAATGAACCAATTCATAACCAGCCGTTCCTCTTTGTAGGTATTCTGTTAATGATTTTTGGGGTCCAGTTTGTACTGGCCGGTTTACAAAGCGAGATGATACGTCACTATGCCTTCCGCTCAGATGAAGAATATAGTATCCGACAGGAACTCGACTAAAAAAGAAAAACCTGATATGTCCCAAGCCTCCTGGCGCAAGCGGCTCGCCGTCTGGAAGAGCCGCCTCTACCTTTATCCTCTCCCTGAACCAATGCCTCACACGCGCCGCTTCTGGGTCGCTACGGGGGTGGTTGCGGTACTGGGAACAATTTTTGCAGCCTATTTTATAAAGTATCTCTTTGCCCAGCAGGACGCTTTTGTCTCCCCTGCGGAAGACCTCGGAATCATGAGCCAGGCAATCTGGAGTGTTACTCATGGGCTGCTTTTACACCAGAGTATCTGTAATATTGTCAGTGACACAAATTGCGCCGGCTTGCAGGGCTATTCGCGCTTTGCAATCCACGTTGAGCCGATTCTTTTCCCCATTTCTCTGCTCTATGCGCTCTGGCCTACCCCCAAACTGCTGATGGTTGTGCAAACAGTGGTTGTAGCTAGTGGAGTCTTCCCGGCTTTCTGGCTGGCGCGTCTGCGTCTGCGCAGTGAATTGGCGGGGGTGCTGGTCGCGGTGCTTTATTTGCTCTATCCAGAGTTACAGCAAGCTGAGGCTTTTTACTTTCACGCGGTTACCATGACAGCTGCTCTCTTACTCTTCACTCTCTATTTTATGTATACTCGGCGGACCGTGTGGGTTTTTGTCTTCGCTCTTCTGTCAATGGCTTGTAAAGAAGAGATCCCACTGGTTATTGCGATGTTCGGACTGTGGTCGATGCTTTTCCAGCAGCGCTGGAAAGTTGGTCTAGGACTGGTGGGGATGGCGTTTGTCTGGCTCGGCATGGTATTGCTTATGTTTCACCTATTCAGTCCTTCTGGTCATGCTTTGCTGGCATCTCGTTACGCGTACCTTGGCAGTGGACCATTGGAGATTCTCCGTAATATTGTGCTTCACCCGCTCAGCTTGATTAAAGCGCATGTACTGGAAACTGAGCATCGGCGTTACATACGGCTGCTTCTTGCTCCTGCAGCTTATCTTCCCTTGCTGGCGCCCTGGGTACTGGTCCTGGCTATTCCCTCAGTTGCCTTAAACCTCCTTAGTAGTGATCGCAACATGTACCTGGGGGTGTTTCAATATAACGCGGAGATTGTTCCCATCCTGATTTTCTCAACCATTGAGGCACTTGTGTTGATTGTATGGGTG
>Ga0209061_1005614_pt1 | contig 10826 bp, 8 predicted proteins | sample Coa_R1_10_FD_187157 | JGI IMG/M metagenome (GOLD analysis project Ga0209061, IMG submission 187157) | Surface soil microbial communities from Centralia Pennsylvania, which are recovering from an underground coalmine fire - Coalmine... | ecosystem: Environmental > Terrestrial > Soil > Unclassified... | reverse complement strand
TTCCGGCGCCGCGGCGGCGCGCTCTCCTGTCCGTAGCCTGACGGCGGCGGCGGGGTGCCCCGCCCGTAGTCCGGCTGCCTGTCCTGGCGTCGCGGCGGCGGCATCGGGCGTTGCCCGTAGTCCGGCTGGCCGTAGTCAGGCCGCCCGTAGTCAGGTCGGCCGTAGTCCGGCTGGCCGTAGTCCGGCCGGCCGTAGTCAGGCCGGGCGCCTTGGTGCCACGGCGGCATCCCGTCCCTGCGGTAATCTGGCTGCGCGTAACCCGGCTGCGCGTCTTCCTGCCACGGCGGGATGGCACCCCGTCCGTCGTCTGGCGGCGGCATGGCACCCCGTCCGTAGTCTGGCTGCATGCCTTCGTATAGTACGGGGAAGCGCTGCCGCGGGCGTTCCGGTTCAGATAGCGGGATAATCCAAGAGAGGTAATTCATAGGATTGCCCGCCCGCCGTCGCCACCGGGACGCGTGAGCTGGCCGGTACGTGAGCCGTAACGGTGACATCGATCACGCCCGGATCCGGTTACGTTCGCGTCCGGTTACGCGCCCGCGCGGTCCGCCGCGGTGAGCAGTTGGCCGGAAAAGCCCATGCCATCTCCCCGCTCCTGGCAAGATATGGGTGCGCATATGTGCCTTGCCGGCGCAGGGCTGGTGATCTTGATTGGCCGAGGGCTCTCCGCGGTGCCGCGAAGATATCTGGCGATAGGAAGCACTTCGGTAAACCAGCGCGCATCCGACCGCGTCGTGGATAGTGGGGAGAGTCGGGAGTCTTGCATGTGATCCAGCGTGTCGGCGCGGCGCCGCCCTATCCGATCGCGCCCGGAGTCCGCCGGTGAGGGGCCGCTGGAGCCTGCTAGCGCTCGTGGTCCTGGTCATGGCCTGCGCCGGCCTGGCCCAGACCAGCCGGGGACACGCCCTGCTCCGCGACATGGGCCTGTACGAGGAACCCGCCAGTTACACGGAACTGGCGTTCACCAATCCGGACGCGCTGCCGTACCGGCTGAAATCGGCGAAGGAACCGGTCGGCGTCTCGTTCAGCGTCCGCAACGTCTCCGGGTCGCCGCGCTCCTACCAGTGGTCGATCGCGGAAGTTCACGATGGCAAGAGCCAGGTGAGGGCGACGGGGACCGTGGCCGTGCCCGCGCAGGCGGGAGCCACGGTCACCAGGTCGGTCGCGACGGCATGCGCGACGGGACGCCTTCAGGTGGTGGTCAGCCTGGCCAGCCCCGCCCAGTCCATCGATTTCTGGGTGGCCTGCCCGGCGGCCGGCCCAGCGCCCAAGGCTACGCACACGGCTAAGGGAGGGGCCTAGTGAGCGGGAACGAACGGCCGGTAGTGGCTCTTGTCAGCGACGCGATCTACCCGTACTTCCGCGGCGGCAAGGAACTGCGGTACCACGAGATCGCGCGGCGGCTGGCGCGGCGGGCCGATGTCCACGTCTGCACGATGCAGTGGCGGTCCGGCTCGCCGGCGTGGCGGGACGGGCAGGTTACCTTCCGCGCGATATCCCGGCTGCACGAGATGTACTCCGGGGAGCGCCGGTCGTTCCGCGAAGCCCTCTTCTTCACGTTCGGCTGCCTGCGGCTGCTGGGCTTCCGCTTCGATGTGCTGGAAACCGATCAGTTCCCCATCTTCCACATCTTCGCGCTCCGGCTGGTTGCCTGGCTCAAGCGGAAGCGGCTCACCGTCACCTGGCACGAGGTGTGGGGGCGCGCCTACTGGCGGGAGTACCTGGGCGCGGCCGGCAACCTGGCGTGGATCTTCGAATGGCTCGCGATACGCGCGCCGGACCACCTGATCGCGGCCTCACCGCAGACGGCCGACCGGCTGCGTGCGGTGCTCGGCCCGCGGGCGTCGATTTCCGTGGTGCCCAACGGGATCGACCTGGACGGCATCCGCAACTCCTATCCGGACGACGCGCGCGTGGACCTTGTCGCGGTCGGCCGGATGCTGCCGCACAAGAACTTCGACATGCTGCTGGACAGCGTGGCGCTGCTGCGCGCGGGCGGCCTGCCGGTCACCTGCCGGATCATCGGCGACGGGCCGCAGCGCGCCGCCCTGCACGAGCGGGCCAGGGAACTCGGGATCGAGGACGTCGTCGACTTCCGGCACGACGTCTGGGAGCAGAAGGAACTCTACGGGCTGATGAAGGCGGCGCGGGTGGCCGTCTTCCCCACCGCCCGGGAGGGGTTCGGCATCGCGGTCCTGGAGGCGATCGCCTGCGGTATCCCGGTCGTGACCACGTCGGCGCCCGACAACCTGGCCCAGCACCTCGTCGCGCGCTCCGCGGCCGGCGTGGTCTGCGATCCGTCGGCCGCGGCCGTCGCCGCGGCCGTCCGGGGTATCCTCGACGCCCAGGGCGACGGCTGGCCGGCCGACCGGCCCGCCGCCCAGGAGGCCTGGCTGGCCGAGCACGGCTGGGACTTCGCCGCCGACCAGGTTGCGCGGGTGCTCGGCCTATGAGGACCCGCCTTGCCACCTCCCTGCCGCCCGGCCGGCGACGCGCCGGCCAGGGCATGCCGTCCCGCTCTCGTACCAGGTCCGATACGGAAGGCGCGTCACATGTCGGCTGACCTCAGCGTGGTCATTTGCTCTCTCAACGGTGCCGCCGGAGTCGACCGGTGCCTGTCTGCCCTGGCCGCGCAGAAGGACGTGGAACTCCAGGTCATTGTCGTCGACGACGGCTCCACCGATGACACGAGCGATGTCGCCAGGCAACACGGCGTGACGGTGATCCGGCACGAGGTCAACCGCGGCCTGGCGGCGGCCCGTAACACGGGCATCCGGGCGGCGACCGCGCCGATCGTGGCCTTCCTCGACGATGACTGCGAACCCGAGCCGGAATGGGCACGGGAACTGGTGGACGCGTATGAGGACGGCGTCGTCGGGGTGGGCGGTCCGGTCGTCCCCTGCGCGCCGGAGGGCTACATGCTCGGCTACTTGCGGCGCAACAACCCGCTACAGCCGCTGGACATCAACCTGGCCCGGAGCGAGAAGCTGCCATACCGGCTCTACCTCTACGTGCTGCGGCAGTGGAAACCACAGCAGCGGCACGACAAGCGCGAGGTCTACTCGCTGGTCGGGGCGAACATGTCGTTCGCCCGCGGCGCGCTGGACAAGACGGGCTTCGACGAGCGGTTCCGGTTCGGTGCCGAGGATCTCGACATGTGCATCCGGATGCCCCGCGACTTCCCCGGCGCCCGCCTGATCGTGACCCCGGATGCCGTGGTGCGGCACCATTTCGTGCCCAGCCTGCGCGACACCCTTCGCCGCAGCCGCGGCTACGGGCGCGGCTGCGCCCGGCTGTACCGCAAGTGGCCGTCCATGCGGCCGACCATCTTCCCCGGCCCGGTGTTCGTGGTGGCCCTGCTCGCCGCGGCGGTATTCTTCCCGGCCCTGCTCATCGCCGCCGTGCTGCTTCCCCAGGTGATGTACCCCAAGGGGCTGGGCCTGGCGATCACGCGCCGGCAGCCGGCGTGCCTGCTCGACGCCTATGTCCAGCTCGCCGAGGAAGCCGCCGGCAACGTCGGTTACATCCAGGGCCTGTGGGCGTACCGCGACCTGGTTCCCGAGCCCGCCGCGCCGCCCGCGGCGGCTCAGCAGGCGCACGGCAGGGCACCCGTGGGGTCGTCGGCGTGGCAGTGATGCAAGAGCCGGTCCCGGCGCGTCGTCACAGGGACAGGGACGACGAGCGGTACCGTCCCGCCCCGGCCCGGCGCCGCCATGCGCTGGCCGCGCCCGCGGCCGGGCTGCTGCTGCTCGCGGTCCTCACGCCGGTGCATGGTTCCTGGGCCGTTCAGGTGCTGCTCGTGCCGCTGCTGCTTATCGTCCCCGGCGTGATCCTGCTGCGGGCGCTGCGCGTCTCCGGCGAGTCCGTCGCCCAGAACCCCATCTACGTGCCGGCCGCCTCGGTGCTCGTGCTGATGGCCTCGGGCCTGGCCATCGACCTCATCGGGCCGTACGCCGGGATAGCGGCCCCGCTGCGCACGGCCCCGCTGCTGATCACCCTTGAGGTCGTCTGCGCCGCCCTGCTCGCGTGCTCGCGGGGGGCCCCGCCGGAAACCCAGATACCGTGGGACCGGCTGTCGCGGCCGGCCAGGCTTGCCTGGCCGCTGCTCGTGCCGGCGCTGTCGGCCGCGGGAGCGCTGGAGCTGAACAGCGGCCACTCCGGCCACCTCGCGGCAATCGCCGTCGTCGTGGTGATCGTCTTGCTGGTCGAGGGCTTCCTGTTCGCGCCATGGTGCGACGACAGCCTGCTCGTGGTCACGGTCTACGCGGCATCGCTCGCGATGATGTGGTCGTTCTCGCTGCGCGGCGACCTGGTCTACGGGTTCGACATCACCAGCGAGTACTACTCGATGATGCAGACCGTGACGTCGGGCATCTGGCACCTGTCCCACGTGAACGACGCGTACGGCGCGATGCTCAGCCTGACCGTGCTGCCCGCCGAGCTGCACGCCCTGTCCGGCATGCCGGCCCTGTACATCTTCAAGGTCGTCTACCCGGTGCTCGGCGCGTTCTTCCCGGTGGCGATCTTCTGCCTGGCCCGCCGCGTGCTGGCCGGGCGCTGGGCGTTCATGGCGGCGGCCCTGGTGGTCATGCAGCAGACCTTCTTCCAGCAGCTGCCCGCGCTGGCGAGGCAGGAGATCGCCACGATGCTGTTCGCCGCGCTCATCCCGGCGGTGCTCGACAGGCACCGGTCGCGGCGCACAGGCTGGATCTTCGTGGGCCTGCTCAGCATGGGCGTGGTCGTAGCGCACTATTCCACGGCCTACGCGGCGATCCCGCTGCTCGCCGGCGCCGCGGTGCTCCAGCTTGTGGTCTCGCGGTTCCGGCCGGTTCCCCGGGTGACCGGGACGGTGCTGGTCGCCTGCGCGCTGTCTGTCGGCGGAGCGGCCGTGTGGTACGGGCCCCTGACCCATTCCTCATCGAACTTTTCCCAGTTCGTGCAGGCGGTTGAGGGGAAGGGCATCAACCTGCTGCCGAATCAGGGCGCCAACATCCTGGCGACCTACCTGCAAGGTGAGTCAGAGCAGCAGGTGACCCCCGCTCAGTACCAGAAGCTCATCAGCGCCTCCTACAAGGCAAACGAGCCGTTCATCATCCCGTTGCCCAACGCGAGCCAGAAGCAGTACGCGCTCCAGCCCGCGTCCGACCCCACGCCGCCTGTCACGTGGAACCTGGGCGCCACGGTGCTGAGCACCGCCGACCTGGTCATCCAGCAGCTGCTGAACGTGCTGGCCGGCATCGGGGCGCTGGTGCTCGCGCTGCGGCGCAAGCTGCCGCCGGCCGCCCGCCAGGTCGGCCTGATGGGCCTGGGGGGAATGGCGTTCCTCGCCCTGATCCGGGTCAGCGGTACGATCGCGCAGCAGTACAACCCGCAGCGCGCCTTCCTCCAGGCGATGATCGTTCTCGCGATCGGCATCTGCTGGCTGTTCCAGCGGACGGGGGCGCGGTGGAAACCGACGAGGCCGGCGATCCTCACCGTAGGCGCGGCCATCCTGGCGCTGTTCATGGTGGGCACATCGGGCCTCGCCGGCGCGTTCCTCGGCGGCGGGACCGCGGCCAACCTGGCCAACAGCTACGACGACTACCAGGAGTTCGTGCTGAGCGCGCCGGACCTGGCCGGCGCCGCCTGGGTGGACAAGGCGGCGCCGCCCGGTCAGTTCATCTACGCCGACAACTACGGCAAGCTCCGCCTCAACACGGTGGCCGGCAGCGGGCGCAGCGGAGTGTTCGACGCCATTACGCCGGAGACCATCGACCAGCACGCGTGGGTGTACGCCACCACCGCGAACGTCAAGGACGACATCGTCCGCTCGCTCCTGGGCAGCACCCTCGGCGTCTATGCCTTCCCCAGCCGCTTCCTTACCTCTAATTTCAACGTCGTCTACACGAACGGCAGCTCAGAGGTATTCCATCGATGATCTCCGTGGTGATTATCAGCAAAGACGAGCCGAGCCTGGACGAGACGCTCACCGATGTCGCAAGCCAGCTCTCTTCGCTGGCCGAGCCCGGCGAGATCGTCGTGGTCGACGCCTCGGGCGGCCGGCTCGACGACATCAGGCTGCGCCATGCGCAGACGGTGCGCTGGGTGGACTTCCAGCCGCCGCCCGGCGTCCGGGTCTCCATCCCGCACCAGCGGAACGTCGGCGTGCGCGAGGCCCGCGGCGATGTCATCGTGTTCACCGACGCCGGATGCCGGCCACTCCCGGGATGGCTGGAGCGCCTGGTGGCGCCGTTGCGCGCGGACGAGAGCGTCACCGCAGGCGTATCGCAGGACATGGCCGGCCAGATCAAATACGAGCTCCCGCCCGAGCATTCCGGCGAGGCCACGTACCTGCGGGAGAGCCCGACGCTCAACTTCGCCTTCCGCCGTGCGGCGTTCGACGCCGTGGGCGGCTTCGACGAGAGCTTCCAGTACGGCTCGGATGTCGACTTCTCGTGGCGCCTCAACGACATGGGCTACCGGATCCGCTGCGTGCCCGATGCGATCATCAGGCACGATTACGGCAGCCCGCGGCGCCAGCGCCGCCGGTCCTATGTCTACGGCAAGGCGCGCGCCCGCCTGTACCGCAAGCACCGGGCGCGGCGCAGGCAGGTGCTCCGCGACGACCCCATGGTTGTCGTCTACCCGCTGTTCCTGCTCGGCCTGCCGCTCACGCTGGTCTTTCCCCTCTACCCGCTGCTCCTTCTCATCCCGGCGTGGCGGAACCGCTCCCGCGGGGTCATCCAGGTGCTCGTCGACCACCTGTGGTTCGGCGCCGGGGTTCTCGCGGAACTGGCGGGACGATGAAGATCCTGGTCCTCCCGCGCGAGGAGACCAACCCCTATCAGGATCTGCTGTACGGGGAGATGCGCCGCCGCGGCGCGCGGATCAGTTACCTGGCCCGGCTGACCCCCTCGCAGACGGTTAACGTGCTGTTGCTGCCGGCCGAACTGGCAATGCGGCGGCTCGGCGGGGCGCGCGTGGTCCACTTGCACTGGGTCTACGCGTTCGGCGTTCCCGCCGGAGCCCGGTTCCGCCTGGTCAGGCGCGCCATGCAGGCGTGGTTCGCCGTATGGCTGTGGACGCTGCGAGTGCTCGGGATGCGCCTGGTCTGGACGGCGCATAACGTACTGCCGGTAACGCCCGTGTTCACCGATGACCTCGGTGCGCGCAAGCGCCTCGTCGCCACGTGCGATCTGGTGATCGCCCATTCGAAAGCGACGCTGGACCAGCTCGCAGACCTGGGAATCGTGCCGCGCCGCAGCGCGGTCATCCCCCACGGGCCGTTCGAGTCGGCCGTAGCACCCGCCTCGCTCCGCGCGCCGGGCCAGGGCCAGGGACCCCGGCGGCTGCTGTTCTTCGGCAAGATACGGCCCTACAAGGGCGTCGATACCCTGCTCACGGCGTTCGCGGCGCTCCCCCCTGACCTGGATGTCCACCTGACGGTGGCAGGCGAATGCGGCGACGAGACAGCACGGACCGAGCTGGCCAGGCTCGCCGCCAAGTCCGGCGACCGCGTCACGCTCCGGCTTGAGCGCATTCCCGAGACGGCCGTAACGCAGCTGCTGCAGCAGGCCGATGCGATGATCTTGCCCTACCGGCGGATCACGACGAGCGGGAGCGCGGTGCTCGGGCTGTGCCATGGGCGCCCGCTCGTGGTGCCCGACCTCCCCGGCCTGGCAGAACTCCCGGACGACGCCGTCATCCGCTACGACGGGACGGTGCAGGGGCTCACCGGCGCGCTCACCAGCATCGCGCTCGCTGACGCGTCCGTGCTCGCCGCGATGTCTTCCGCCGCGAGCGCATACTGTGCCGCCATCAGCTGGAGCGAAATCGCTGAAAGGACGCTTACCGAGATATCTGAGATGCTAGGCAATAACATTAAGAAAAGCTGAATATTTCCGATCGGCGCGGGAAACCCGGGGGCGGGGAACGGAGTGGTAACGTGCGGGAACCTAAGCGGATCGGGGTAGTGCTGCCAGTCGGACCGAAGGACTCCGAGGCCGCCGTCGACACCCTGGCCAGCGCGCTGTATTACCTCGACAAATCGCGGATCATCGTTGTCATCGACGACACGGTCGGCTGCCCCGGCTTCGGACAGCAGGTACGCGAGATGTCTCCGGACACGGTCGTGCTGCCCAGCCCGCCGCGTGCTCCCGGAGGGCTCGGGGGACTGTGGGTGAAGATAGCCGCCGGCTACCAGTGGCTGCTCGAGCGATATGAACCCGACATCATCCTGCGGCTCGACACCGATGCGCTGATCATCGGCTCCGGGATCGAGGAGTGCGCCGCCAGGGAATTCGGCGAAAACCCGGCGGTGGGACTCCTGGGATCGTACCGGATCGCTCCGGACGGCAACCCGCGCGACTGGTCATGGCCCGCCCGCAGGATCCAGATCGAGACAGGATTTCGGGGCTTGCGTCACCCGGCACGCTGGCAGCGGCTGCGCGAGCTGCGGGCGCTGGCCAGGCAGCATGGGTACACCGACGGTGAGCACACGCTCGGCGGCAGTTACATTCACAGCTTCCCGGCGGCCGACGAGATCTACGCCAGGGGCTGGTTCAAGCAGCCGTGCCTCGCGACGAGCAGGCTCGGGGAGGACCACATCATGGGGCTGGTCACGGTGGCGGCCGGATACCGTATCGCCGACTTCGGGCGCCCGGAGGATCCCATGGCCTTGAAATGGCGCGGGCTCCCGGCGCACCCGGAAGACCTGCTCGCCGGCAAGAAGCTGGTGACGCACTCCGTCCGCTCCTGGGGCAGCATGACGGAGGATGAGATACGCGGCATCTTCAGGGCCGCCCGGGCCTGACGCGGCTATGGGCGCGGCCGGCGGATGGCCTGGCGTGCCGTATGCCAGGCCGGCTGGATAACCAGTTGCCAGCGGCCGAACCGCGGCTGGCGCTGCACCCCGCGCAGCGAGGTGCCCGCGGGCAGGCCGCGCCGTTCCCACCGTGGCCATGCCGCGCGTATCCCGCGGCTGCGGATGTCGCGGTACCGGTATACCCAGTAGCTGTTCGTCCGCAGGTCGGTCACCCAGTATGGCGTCGGGCAGGTCCAGCCCCACGGGATGCAGATGTCCTCCAGCCAGACGGGTTCGGTGGACTCTTTGACCTGGCTGATCTCACTGCCGGTCAGCGGCCGGAGCAGGAACTGCTGCCGGGGCTGCACCTCTTGCCCTATCACCCGCCCGGCCCGGACGACGGCCGGCCACGGGACGGGCGCCACCGTCGGCAGCGGATGGCCGAATACGCGCAGTCCCTCGTCCCGGTACTTCCGCCCGTGCGCCGACTCGCTTCCGCCGAACCGCATGCCGCGCGCGCGCCACTTCGCCAGGTCATACAGGCCCGTGTCGGTCACGCCGTAGGAGCGCAGGAGGATGAGCTTCGGCTTCACGTACTCCAGGGCACCGGAGAGGGTGACGTGGCGCGGCAGCGCCTGCGTCGGGATGTTGACGCACTCGGGGTACTCCGCGAAGATCTCCCTGGCGAGCCGCAGGACGGTCTCGTCCCACCAGAGCAGTTGCATGTCGTGCTGCATGATGTGCACGTAGCCGTACCCGTGGCGCAGCGCGTGGTCCATGGCCTCGTTGTAGGCGTCGTAGAGTCCGCCCACCTTGCTGTTCTGGGTGGTGTCGTTGGTTTCCCGCAGCAGGAGGCGCACCCGCGGCTCCCGGGCGGCGGTCAGTCGCAGTTCGCGTGTGAGCGTCGGCAGGTTGCTCGCGTTGTCGACGATGAGGACGTCATCGTCACGCGTCATGCGCAGCACGGAGTTGATCGCGTTGGCGAAGTAGACCGGCAGCTTGTGGCCCACGATCACGTGCAGGACGTGCTGGGAAGGGTCGGCTTCTCCGCGGTCAGGCACCGTGGCTACCCCCTCTCGTAGCGCTTGCGGCGGCCGGCATGGCCCGGACGCCGCCGCTATTCTTCCGGTCTCCGGGAGGTTCGGCGGGGTCTTTCCGGATAGTCGTCCGGGCTGTCCGGCTGGCTTCGCTGTAGCTCGGACAGCCTGAAGAGAAGGTCAAACGCCCGCTGATGCTCAACGTCCTCGCTCGCCCGTCTCGCGAGGCGGTCCGGGCCCGGGCGCGCAGTGCGGGGCTCGGCCGTGGTGGGCTTCGGGTCCGCTATGGGGTTCATGGCCGTGCTGCGGAGGATCCTTTCCCGCTGGCGCTCGGCGGCGTGCAGCGCCGCGATGGTGAACAGGCCCTGTGAATCGGTCAGCGACGGGCGGTACGGCCGGAACCTGCTGTCCACCGCGCGCTGCTGTTCCGCGAGCGTGGCGAGCACGCCCAGGGCCCGCTGCTGGGATGTCGCCGTCAGCTCCGCGGGCACCGCCGCGTCGACGGCGGCGGCCGCCTCGTCGCCGCCGAGTTCCTCGAAGCGGCCGCCCACCTCGCGCACCGCGAGGAAGGCGAAGAAACCGAACAGCACCGTGTTCCCGACATCGCCGATCATCCAGGCGATGGCGATCTGCGTGACGTTGGTGGCCCACAGCATCACCAGGCCGAGCACCACGATCGCGTCGACGAGGTTGACGATCGTGACCATCATGCTCTTCTTGGCCAGGAACAAGATCGCGCCGGTCACGTAGTTGAGCATCGTGATGAAGCCCGCGACTATCAGCCAGCGCAGCGGAGCGATGGCCCCGGAGCTGTAGCTGTGGCCGAAGATGTCCAGGGCAAGCGGCGCGAAGATATAGGCGATGACGAGCGCGGGCACCACCATGGCCATGATGAGGTAGGAGGACCGGAGCAGCAGGGCGCGCCGCTCGGCGGGCCGGGACGAGACCTCCGGCAGCAGTGCCTGGGTGATGGAGCCCGGCAGCGAGAAGATGAGCGAGCCGATTGA
>Ga0209061_1005613_pt1 | contig 10829 bp, 9 predicted proteins | sample Coa_R1_10_FD_187157 | JGI IMG/M metagenome (GOLD analysis project Ga0209061, IMG submission 187157) | Surface soil microbial communities from Centralia Pennsylvania, which are recovering from an underground coalmine fire - Coalmine... | ecosystem: Environmental > Terrestrial > Soil > Unclassified... | reverse complement strand
GAGCTGGAGGAGGCGTGGCGCGCGGTGGGCCGCGAGGAGGGACTCTTCTGCGAGCCGGCGTCCGCGGCCGGCGTCGCCGCGCTCGCCCGGGGAGCGGCCGCGCGCGGGGAGCGCGTCGTCTGCGTCCTCACCGGCCACGGCCTCAAGGACCCCGGCCGGGTGGCGGCATGACCACCCGCATCCACGTGCGCGCGCCGGCGACGAGCGCGAACCTCGGCGCCGGCTTCGACGCAGCCGGCGTCGCGTTCGACCTGTGGAACGAGCTCGAGGTCTCGGCCGCGAACGGCTCGCCGCCGGACACCGAGCACCTCGGCGTGCGCGCGTTCGCCCGTTTCGCGCCGCCGGAACGGTACGCGTTCCGCTTCGTCGACCGGATTCCGCGCGAGCGCGGGCTCGGCTCCAGCGCCGCCGTCGTCGCGCTCGGTCTCGTCGCGGGCGCGCTGGCTGCGGGTCTCCGGCTGGGCGCCGACGAGCTGCTCGCCGCGGGCCTGCCGCTCGAGGGGCACGCCGACAACCTCGCCGCCGCCCTCGTCGGCGGCGTCACGCTCACCTGGGAGGGACGGATCGCCCGGATCGCGGACGAGGTGCCGGCCGCCGCGGTCGCGGTCGTCCCGCCGCAGCGGGTCGGCACGGCCGCCGCCCGTGCGGCCCTGCCGGAGCTGGTCCCGCTCGCCGACGCAGCCTTCAGCGCCGCCCGGGCCGCGCTGCTCGGGGCTGCCCTCGCCGCCGGCGACCCGGAGCTGCTCGCGGCGAGCGCGGCTGACCGGCTGCACGAGCCGTACCGCGCCCGGCACGCGCCGCACCTCGCCGCGATCCGCGCCGACCCGCCGCCCGGCGCGCTCGGCGCGACGCTCTCCGGCTCCGGGCCGACCGCGATCGTCTGGGCCGAGAAGGAGCGGGCGGGCGAGGTCGCGGCCGCGCTCGCCGGCCGCTTCCCCGACCACGAGATCCTGCGCCTGTCCGTCGCGACCCGCGGAGCCGCGCCGCTGTGAGCGAGCGCAATCCGTACGACCGCCCGAGCGATCCGGCGAAGCGGCGGAGCGCTGCCCTCACCGACGGCGTCGACCGCGCCCCCGCGCGGGCGATGCTCAAGGCGATCGGCTTCGACGACGAGGCCCTCGCCCGGCCGCTCGTCGGCGTCGCGACGACGTGGATCGAGACGATGCCGTGCAACTGGAATCAGCGCGAGCTGGCCCGCCATGTGCGCCGCGGCATCCTCGAGGCCGGCGGGACGCCGCTCGAGTTCAACACGATCGCCGTCTCGGACGGGGTCTCGATGGGCACCGACGGGATGCGCGCCTCGCTCGTCTCCCGCGAGACGATCGCCGACTCGATCGAGCTGGTCGCGCGCGGGCACTTGCTCGACGGGCTCGTCTGCCTGGTCGGCTGCGACAAGACGATCCCGGCGGCGGTGATGGCGCTGGCCCGGCTCGACCTGCCGGGCCTCGTCCTCTACAACGGCTCGATCGCGCCCGGGCGCTTTCGCGGCAGGGACGTGACGATCCAGGACGTCTTCGAAGCGGTCGGTGCGGCCGCCGCCGGGCGCATGAGCCCGGCGGAGGTCCACGAGCTGGAAGGGGTCGCCTGCCCCGGCGCCGGCGCCTGTGGCGGCCAGTTCACCGCGAACACGATGGCGATGGTCCTCGACTTCCTCGGCATCGGCCCGTGGGACCTGAACGGCATCCCGGCCGCCGACCCCGCGAAGCAGGAGGCGGCGCGCGAGGCGGGCGCGATCGCGATGCGGCTCGTCCGCGACGACGTGCGCCCGTCGCGGCTGATCACGCGGCAGGCGCTCGAGAACGCGGCCGCAGCGGTCGCCGCCAGCGGCGGCTCGACGAACGCGATCCTGCACCTGCTCGCGATCGCGCGCGAGCTGGGGATCTCGCTCACGATCGACGAGTTCGACACGATCGCCGCGCGCACGCCCGTCGTCGCCGACCTCAAGCCCGGCGGCCGGTTCGTCGCCACCGACCTGCACGCGGCCGGCGGAACCGCTCTCCTGGCCAGGGAGCTGCTCAAGGCTGGGCTCGTCCACGGCGACGCGCCGACCGTCGACGCCCGCACCCTCGCCGAGGTCGCGGCCGCCGCGCTGGAGACGCCCGGGCAGGAGGTGGTCGTGCCGGTCGAGCGGCCGCTGAAGGCGACGGGCGGGCTCGCGATCCTGCGCGGCAACCTCGCGCCGGAGGGCTGCGTCGTCAAGCTGGCCGGTCACGAGCGGCTGTTCCAGCGGGGGCCGGCGCGCGTCTTCGACTCGGAGGAGGAGTGCTTCGCTGCGGTCAAGGCGCGTTCGATCGCAGCCGGCGACGTCGTCGTCATCCGCTACGAGGGCCCCGCCGGCGGGCCGGGGATGCGCGAGATGCTGCACGTCACCGCGGCGCTCGTCGGCGAAGGGCTCGGGGACGACGTGGCGCTGATCACCGACGGTCGCTTCTCGGGCGCCACGCATGGGCTGATGGTCGGCCACGTCGCGCCCGAGGCGGCGCGCGGGGGGCCGATCGCCGCCCTGCGCGACGGCGACCTGATCGAGGTGGACGTGCAGGCGCGCGAGCTCCGGGTCGTGCTCTCCGACGAGGAGCTGGCTGCGCGCCTCGCGGACGCGGTCCCGCCGCCGCCCCGGTACGAGCAGGGCGTCTTCGCGCGCTACGCCGCGCTCGTCTCCTCGGCCTCCGACGGCGCCGTCCTGCGACCGGGGCCCGACCCGACCGCGCGGCCCGCGACCGGCAGGGAGGGTTGTCCGGTTTGACCGACGACCGTCCGTATAGTGCGACCACGGCAGCGGGCGCGTCCCGCTCCGCATCGAGAGAGGCCGAGGGAACCGGCCCGACGACGCCTCGGCAACCTGCGCAGAGCCCTTCCCGCGCGAAGGGGGCGCGTGGTGCCAATCCCGGTCGGATGCCGAGCGCAGGACGAAAGGAGACCGCAGTGCCCGCTACAGCGCTTCGCTGCCGCGTCTGCGAGACGCAGTACCCGCTCGACCCGGTGGGGGTCTGCTCCCGCTGCTTCGGGCCGCTCGACCCGGTGTACGACCGCGACGCGCAGCGCCGCACCGTCACGCGCGAGTCGCTCGCCGCCGGCCCGCCCTCGCTCTGGCGCTACGCGCCGCTGCTTCCGGTCGCGCCGCCCGAGCAGCCGCGCCTCGCGCCCGGGCTGACGCCGCTCGTGGCGGCGCCTCGGCTGGCGGCCGCGGTCGGCGTCGGCGAGCTGTGGCTGAAGCTCGACACCGCGAATCCGACCCACTCCTTCAAGGATCGCGTCGTCGCGGTCGCCGCCGCGAAGGCGCTCGAGCTGGGCTGCACGACGCTCGCCTGCTCCTCCACCGGCAACCTGGCCAACGCCGTGGCCGCTCGCGCCGCCGCCGAGGGGCTCGAGGCCGTCGTGCTCTGTCCCGCCGACCTCGAGCCGGAGAAGCTCGTCGCGACGGCGGTCTACGGCGCCCGCATCCTCGCCGTCCAGGGCAGCTACGACGACTGCTCACGGCTCAGCGTCGAGCTGTCCTTCGAGCTCGACTGGGCGTTCGTCAACGTCGGCCTGCGCGCCTACTACGCCGAAGGCTCGAAGACGCTCGCCTTCGAAGTGGCCGAGCAGCTCGGCTGGGAGCTGCCCGACGCGGTCGTCGCCCCGATCGCCTCCGGCGCGATGTTCTCCAAGCTGCACCAGGGGTTCTGCGAGCTGCTCGAGCTGGGCCTCGTCGAGGGCGAGCCGCCGCGGCTCGTCGGCGGCCAGGCGGAGGGCTGCGCGCCGGTCGCCAGCGCCTTCCACGCGGGCAGCCGGGTCGTGCCGGTGCAGCCGCGGACGGTGGCGCGGTCGCTCGCGATCGGCAACCCCGCCGACGGCGAGCTGGCGCTGGCGACGGCGCGCGCCTCGGGCGGGGCCATCCATGCCGTCCCCGAGGAAGCAGTGGCCGAGAACGTCGCCCTGCTCGCGGAGGCGACGGGCGTCTTCGGCGAGACCGCTCCCGGCGTCACGCTCGGCGCGCTGCGGGAGGCCGTGCGCCGCGGCGAGCTGGGGCGGCGCGACCGCGTCGTCCTGCTCGTCACCGGCGACGGCCTGAAGACGCCGGGCCTCGTCGCCGACCGGCTCGCGCCGACGTTCGTCGACCCCGATTCCGACTCCGTCCTGGCGCTGCTCGGTGCCCAGGTCTAGCCACGAGAGAAAGGGAGGTGCCCGATGAAAACCGGCCCGCGGACGGGCTTCCGGTGGACTCCAGAGGCGATCGTCTACGCGATCACGCTCTGGGCGCGCAAGCACAGCCGGCCCCCGTTCACGAGCGAGTGGGACCAGGCGGGGGAGAACCATCCCTCGCGACAGACCGTCGTCCGCGTCTTCGGCAGCTGGAACGCGGCCATCGTCGCGGCCGGCTTCGACCCGCGCCCGCGCGGTCGCCCGCGCCGCGACGCCGCCGTCGCCGATGGCTGAGCGGCCGAAGGTCGTCCTCCTCCCCGGAGACGGCGTCGGGCCCGAGGTCGCCGCCGAGGCTCGGCTCGCGCTCGAGCGGCTCGCCCCGGACGTCGAGGTCGAGGAGCATCTGCTCGGCGGAGCCGCCATCCGGGCCACCGGCGTGCCGCTGCCGGAGGAGACGCTCGCCGCCTGCCGCGCCGCGGCTGCGGTGCTGAAGGCGCCGATCGGCGATCCCGAGTTCGAGGCGGCCGACGTCCGCCCGGAGCAGGGGATGCTGCGCCTGCGGGCTGAGCTCGACGTCTACGCGAACCTGCGGCCCGCCGTGGCAGGGGACGTCGACCTGCTGATCGTGCGCGAGCTAGTCGGCGGCCTCTACTTCGGCGCCCGCGGCGTGCGCGACGACGGGACGGCCTTCGACACGTGCGAGTACCACCCGCGCCAGGTGGAGCGGATCGTCCGCCGCGCCTTCCGGCTCGCCCAGAGCCGGCGCGGCTTCCTGCTCTCGGTGGACAAGGCGAACGTCCTCGAGACCTCGCGCCTCTGGCGGCGGGTCGTCGGCGCCGTGGCGCCGGAGTTCCCGCACGTCCGCGTCGAGCACATGCTCGTCGACAACTGCGCGCTGCAGCTCGCCACGAACCCGGAGCGGTTCGACGTGCTCGTGACCGAGAACCTGTTCGGCGACATCCTCTCCGACCTCGCCGCCGCCGTCACCGGCGGCCTCGGCCTCGCCCCGTCGGCGAGCCTCTCGGACTCCGGCCCAGGGATCTTCGAGCCGGTGCACGGCTCCGCCTCCGACATCGCCGGCCGCGGGATCGCCAACCCGGCGGCCATGCTGCGCTCGACGGCGCTGCTGCTCGAGCACGGGCTGGGGAGGCAGGAGGAGGGGCGCGCGCTCGCGCGTGCGGTCGACGCCGGGCTGGCGCTCGCGCCGACGCCGGATCTCGGCGGCACGGCGACGACCGCCGAGCTGGGCGAGGTCGTACGGGCACGACTGGCGGTCGAGTCGCCCTCCGGCCGCGCGTTCGCGAGGAGGCGAGCCCAGTGAGCTCCCGCTCGCCCGAGGTTGCCGTCCGCACCACCGTCCCGCTGCCGGCGCCAGGCGTCTGCTCCCCTCCGGTCGCCTATCCCGGCCCGCCCGGGACGCACGCGGCCGCCGCGGCGGCCGTGCTCTTCCCCTCCGCCCCGCACGTGCCGCTCGCCGGCTTCCGCGCTGTCGCCGAGGCGGTGGTCGCGGCCGAGGCCGCCTTCGGCGTCCTCCCGATCGAGTCGTCGCTCGCGGGCGCGGTTGCGGAGACGCACGACCTCCTCTACGAGCGGGCGCTCTCGATCGTCGGCGAGACGGTGCTGCCCGTGCGGCACTGCCTCGCGGCCCCCGCCCGCGTGCCGCTCGGCCGGCTGCGGCGGATCCATTCGCATCCGGCGGCGCTCGAGCAATGCCGCGGCCTGCTCGCCCGCCTCCCGCAGGCGCAGGTCGTGCCCGCCGCCACGACGGCGGACGCGGCGCGGCTGGTGGCCGAGGCGGGCGACCCGTCGGCGGCTGCGATCGCCGGCGAGGAGGCGGTGCGGCTGTACGGGCTCGAGCCGCTCGTCGCCGACGCCGGCGACGGCCCTGCCTGCACGCGCTTCGTCTCGGTCGCGCCCTTCACGCGCGTCGCCCGCGCCGGCAAGCAGCCGCGCACGGCGTTCACGTTCGCCACGGATCACCGTCCTGGGGCGCTCTTCCACGCCATCGAGCCCTTCGCCCGGGCGGGCCTCGACCTCGTCCGGCTCGTCTCGCGGCCGCTGCCCGCAACCCCGTGGCGCTACCGCTTCGACGCGGTCGTCGCCGGTCATCCGCTCGACCCGGTCGTGCGGCTCGCGCTGCGCGAGCTGGCCGGGCGGACGGCGTGGTTCCGCGTCACCGGCGTCTACGAGGGCCAGCGGGAGTCGGCCTCGTGAGCCCCAGGCGCCGGCGACGCGCGCGGCTGGCGACGAGGCGGTCCCCTCGCGTCTCGGTCAGACGACGAGCGTCGAGAACGGCGCCGGGTGCGCGGCCTCGTAGGCGGCGATCGCGTCCTCGTGGCGTAGCGTGAGCCCGATCTCGTCGAGCCCCTCGAGCAGGCACCGACGGCTGAAGTCGTCCAGCTCGAACGGGTAGCCGCCCGCGCTGCGGGCCTCCAGGTCGACGGTCAGCTCCTCGCCCGCACGGGCGCGCTCCATCAGCGCCTTCACCTGCGAGGGGGCGAGGACGACCGGCAGCAGCCCGATCTTGAGCGCGTTCTGGCGGAAGATGTCGCCGAACGAGGGGGCGACCACCGCGTCGAAGCCGTAGTCCTGCAACGCCCAGGCAGCGTGCTCGCGCGAGGAGCCGCAGCCGAAGTTGCGGCCGGCGAGCAGGATCCGGCCCCGCTGCCGGTTGAGCGGGAAGTCCGGGTCGCGGCGCCAGTCGAAGAAGAGGAACTCGCCGAAGCCGCTGCGCTCGGTCCGCTTCAGGAACTGCTTGGGGATGATCTGGTCGGTGTCGACGTCGGACCGGTCGAGGACGACGGCCGTGGAGGTGACGGCGCGGAACGCCTTCACGCCGGCGCCTCCGCAGGCTGGGCGCTCATGCCGGCAGCGCCTCGACGACGTCGCCCACGTCGGCGATGCGGCCGGCGATCGCCGTCGCGGCGGCCACGCTCGGACTGACGAGATGGGTGCGTCCGCCCGCGCCCTGGCGGCCTTCGAAGTTCCGGTTCGAGGTCGAGGCGCAGCGCTCGCCGGGCCGCAGGACGTCCGGGTTCATGCCGAGGCAGAGCGAGCAGCCGGCGCGTCGCCATTCGAAGCCGGCGTCGGCGAAGACGCGGTCGAGTCCCTCCGCCTCCGCCTGGCGCTTCACCGCCGCTGAGCCGGGCACGACCATCGCCCGCACCGAGGGGTGGACGCGCCGGCCTCGCACGACCTCGGCGGCGGCGCGCAGGTCCTCGATCCGGGAGTTCGTGCAGGAGCCGATGAAGACCCGGTCGACCGCGATCTCGCGGAGCGGCGTCCCCGGCTCGAGGCCCATGTAGGCGAGCGCGCGCTCGGCTGCCGCCCGCTCGTCCGGGTCGGCGAGGTCCGCCGGGTCGGGGACGGATCCGTCGATCGGCACCACCATCCCCGGGTTCGTCCCCCAGGTGACCTGCGGCCGGATGCCGGAGACGTCGATCTCCACCTCGCGGTCGAAGACGGCGTCGGGGTCGGTGCGGAGGGCGCGCCAGCGCTCGAGCGCCGCCTCCCACGCCTGGCCCTTCGGCGCCGCCGGCCGCCCCTCCAGGTAGGCGAAGGTCGTCTCGTCGGGCGCGATCAGGCCGGCCCGCGCCCCGGCCTCGATCGACATGTTGCAGATCGTCATCCGGCCCTCCATCGAGAGCGCCTCGATCACGGGCCCGGCGTACTCGATCACGTGTCCGACGCCGCAGGTGACGCCGAGCCGGCCGATCGCGGCGAGCACCAGGTCCTTCGCCGTGACGCCCGGCCCGAGCTCGCCGACGAAGCAGATGCGCAGGGAGCGTGGCTTGCGCTGAGTGAGCGTCTGCGTCGCGAGCACGTGCTCGACCTCCGAGGTGCCGATGCCGAAGGCGAGCGCGCCGAAGGCGCCGTGCGTCGAGGTGTGCGAGTCGCCGCAGACGATCGTCAGGCCCGGCTGGGTCAGGCCGAGCTCGGGGCCGATCACGTGCACGATCCCCTCCCGGCCGCTGCCGGTCGCGTGCAGCGGCACGCCGAACTCCTCGCAGTTGCGGACAAGCGCGGCGAGCTGCTGCTCCGAGAAGGGGTCGGGCGGCGTGTCGTCGCCGGTCGCGACGTTGTGGTCCATCGTCGCGACGGTCAGGTCGGGCCGGCGGACGCGGCGGCCGGCGAGCCGGAGCCCGTCGAACGCCTGGGGCGAGGTCACCTCGTGCACGAGGTGGAGGTCGACGTAGAGCAGGTCGGGCTGCCCCTCCTCGCGGCGGACGAGGTGGCTCTCCCAGACCTTGTCCAGCAGCGTGCGGCCCACGCCCCGAGGCTAGCGTGGCCATCGCCGCCGGCAGGCCGATTGTCCGGTTTCGAGCGCCCGCTCGCGGGTGCGAACGGACACGCGCGCTCTGCCGGCGGCGAGGCGAACGGGTAGTCGTTCCCCAGACATTCCGCAGCCCCTCGGCGAGCGCTCCGCGGCAATCTGTACAGTCGCGTCCGATGTTTGTCAAAGGTATGTGGAACGAGGAGGGGATGGACGGCGTCGCTTCGGCCGTGGCGTCGTTCGGGGCGCTGGGAGGGGGGTCGATCCTGCGCCGGAGCGCAGCGGAGCGACTCGGAGAAGCTGCGCGACGAGGAGAGCCTTGCCGTGCTGGGGCTCGTGCTCGCCGTCTCGCTCGAGCTCGGCGTCGCCTCTGCCAGGGCCGTCGAGTGGCGGGTCGGGCTCGCCGCCGTGCCGGCCGCGCTCGCCGCGCTGGCCGCGTTCTTCCGCCGACCGCGTACGCCCCGCCTGCTCCAGCGTGCACGCTGCGTCGCTCGGCTGCGCGGGCGCGCGCCTCGGCCGCAGTGCCGACGGTCAACAGGTGAGCGTCGGTTTCCGCCGCTGGCTCGGTCTCGTCGCGCTGACGCTCGGGGTGGCGATGATCATCGTCGACGCGACGATCGTCAACGTCGCGATCCCGTCGATCATCCGTGACCTCCGCATCGGGATCACGCAGGCGGAGTGGACGAACTCGATCTACGCACTGGTGTTCGCGGCGCTGCTGATCAGCGTCGGCCGCGTCGGCGACGTCGGCGGGCGCCGCCGCGTGTACGCCCTCGGCCTCGGCGTCTTCCTCGCGGCGAGCCTGGGTACCGCGCTCGCGCCGGACGGCACCGTCCTGCTCTCCGGCCGCTTCCTGCAGGGAGTCGGCGCCGCGCTGATCCTGCCCTCGACGCTCTCGATCGTGAACGCCGTGTTCCGCGGGCGGGAGCGGGCGATCGCGTTCGGGGTTTGGGGCGCGACGATCGGCGGCATGGCGGCGCTCGGGCCGCTCGCCGGCGGCTGGTTCGTGACCCACCTGAGCTGGCGCTGGGCCTTCTACGTCAACCTGCCGATCGCGCTGCTCGCGCTCGCCGGCGCGTTCCTGTTCGTGCCAGAGAGCCGCGACCCGGACGCACGTCCCGGTCTCGACCCGGCCGGCGTCGTGCTCTCTACGCTCGGCTTCCTCGGGGTCGTCTTCGGGCTGATCGAGGGACAGACGTACGGCTGGTGGACGGCCAAGCGAACGTTCCTCGGTCTCGCCCCGTTCGGGCACTCGGTGATCCCGTTCGCCTTCGCCGCCGGCGCCCTGGCGCTTGGCGGCTTCGTCCTCGTCGAGCGCGCGCGCGCCTCGACAGGTCGGCCGGTTCTCGTCGACTTCGCGCTCTTCCGGATTCGGAGCTTCCGCTACGGCAGCATGGCCGTGCTGATCGTCGGGCTCGGCGAGTTCGGCCTCATCTTCGTCATCCCCCTCTTCCTCCAGTCGGTGCTCGGCCTGTCCGCCTTCGAGACCGGCGTCGTGCTCGTCGCGCTCGCCGGAGGGGCGTTCGTCGCCGGCGGGTTCGCCGGGCCGCTCACCAAGCGGATCGGCGCCCCCCGGGTCGTGCAGCTCGGGCTTGGGCTCGAGATCGTCGGCATCGTCGCTGTCGGCCTCACCTTCTCGACTGACCGGCCCGCTTGGCACTACTGCCCACAGCTCTTCGTCTACGGGCTCGGCGTTGGCTTCGCCAGCGCACAACTGACGAGCGTGATCCTCGCCGACGTCCCGCCCGCACAGTCCGGCGAAGGTTCGGGGATCCAGAGCACATCGCGACAAGTCGGCTCAGCGCTCGGGATCGCGATCCTCGGCACTGCGCTTACCACCGGCCTCGCCGCCGGCACCTCGCAGCGCCTCGCCGCGACGTCGCTTCCCGCGCCTCAGCGGGCGGCGATTGTCACCGCCGTCGAACGAAGCGGCGGCGCCGTGCTGCCCGCGTTCCGCCGCAACCCCGCCCTCCAGCCGGCGGTCGTGCCCGTCGAGGAGGCATTCGTCGCAAGTGCGCGGCGCGCTGCGCTGATCGCAGCCGCCTTCGTCCTCCTCGCTCTCCTCGCCTCGTTGGGGCTTCGCAGCACCTGCACGCCCGCGGGCCCTGCGATGGGAACGAGCAGCACCGGGTGACGCTGTGCGCTGTCCGGCGAGCGGCTCACGTCCCGCGCTCGTAGACGAGGTAGCGACGCCGGGATGGGCCACGCCGCGCGGTGCGATGATGGCGAGTGGTGGACGACCGCGCGACAGGGGCGTGGCGCGCTCTCGAGGCCGCCGACTTCGACGCCGCCTGCACGCTGTTCGAGGCGGTGTTGGGCGAGCGGCCGGACGATGCGGACGCGCTCGACGGCTACGGGCTTGCGCGCTGGTTCGCCGGCGATCTCGACGAGGGCGTCGTTCTGCGGGAGCGCGCCTTCGAGCGGTTCGCGCGCG
>Ga0209061_1005612_pt1 | contig 10829 bp, 7 predicted proteins | sample Coa_R1_10_FD_187157 | JGI IMG/M metagenome (GOLD analysis project Ga0209061, IMG submission 187157) | Surface soil microbial communities from Centralia Pennsylvania, which are recovering from an underground coalmine fire - Coalmine... | ecosystem: Environmental > Terrestrial > Soil > Unclassified... | reverse complement strand
GTCCCCGGTGATGCGAGCCAGCTCGGCCAGGTCCTCCTCCCCCGGCGACCAGGCGATGGCCTCCACGTTGGCCGCCACCTGCTCGGGCGAGGTGGCGCCGGCGATCACCGAGCAAACCTCGGGTCTGGCCGCCAGCCAGCCCAGGGCCACTGCCGTCGTCGACACCCCGCGCTCGGCAGCGAACCGCTCCAGAGCCTCCAGGATCCTGAAGTTGCGATCGTTGAGCCAGCGCTCGGGCCTCGGGATGCGCGCCAGCCGGGTTCCCTCGGGTGGAGCCTGATCCCGCCGGTACTTCCCCGTCAGCAGCCCGCTGGCAAGCGGGAAGTAGGGGATCAGCGAGAGGCCGAAGCGCCGACAGGCAGGCAAGACCTCCTGCTCGACCGAGCGCTCGAGCAGGTTGTAGTGGCTCTCGACGGCGACGAACCGAGCCAGGCCTCGGGTGCGAGAGGTCCAATCAGCATCCGCTAGCTGCCAGCCAGCGAAGTTGGAGCAGGCGATTGCCCTGACCTTGCCCTCCTCGATCAAGGCGGTGAGGGCCTCCAGGGTGGCTTCGATCGGCGTCTCCGGGTCCGGGTAGTGCAGCATGTAGACGTCGACGTAGTCGGTGCCCAGACGGCGCAGGCTGCCCTCGATCGCCCGCCGCACGTGCTCCGGCGAGGCGCCCCGCCACTCGGGATGGTCAGGATAGGCAGGCGAGCCGAACTTGGTCAGGATCACGGCCTGCTCCCGGCGTCCCTTCAGTGCTGCCCCCAAGTAGCGTTCGCTCTCCCCCATCCCGTAGCTATCCGAGGTATCGAAGAAGTTAATTCCATGGTCCAGGGCGGCATGGACCACTCTGGCCGTGGCCGCCGCATCCAACCGCATCCCGAAGTTGTTGCAGCCCAAGCCGGCCATCGACACCTGAATGCCGGTATCGCCCAGTTGCTGCCTGGTCATCGTCCGCGTCATCGTACCGCTGCGAACCAGAGGGATGAGCGGGCTCCCGGCTCGCCGCCGCCCTCGCCGGGTGTGCGGGACACGGTGGCCGACAGGACGCGCGCTCTCTCGCCAACCCCCGGCTCCAGGCGAGCCGATCCTCGCCGCCTTGCTCCCCCAGCCCCCCAAGACCCAGGTCTATGCCCGAGCCCGAGCCCGCGGCAAACGGCCTCCCCACGCCATCCGCATCCTCATGCGCGCCTGGCCGCGGGTGATCTGGGCCTGCTGGCACTCCGACCAGCCCTACAACTCGGCTCGCCACCGCGCCGCCAGTGCCCTCGCCGCAGCCTAGGGGTTGACTTGGGTAACTCATGTCGCATGCTGGCTACGCCAGCAGTTGCCTGCCTCTCCGCACGGGGTTGGGCGTTCCGCTCCCTCAGCGCCGTCTCAGGCCGACCCGCAAGGCAGCCCTCACGCCACCGGGCTCGCTCGGCTCAGGACTGCGGTCGCCATCGCCACTAGGTACCAGGCAGTGATCCCGAGCAGCGCTGCGTCTCCTCCTGGCCACCTGCCGTCCAGGCCCTCGACCGACCAGAACCTAGCGATGGTGATCAGCAACGGTCCTACCACGAGCTGCAGGAGCCCACGGGGACTCCTGCCCACCGCGGTCACGGCAAGCCACGGTGGTCATCCCCCTCAGCAACCCAGGGAACTCCCCGGAGGCCTACAGCCCACCAGTCGCGACCCGACGGACGCCCTTGCGGAGCAGTTGAGGCCAACGATCAGAAGCGGAGCCCCGATCATCAGCCGGAGCGATCGGGATCTCGCTTAACGCTAAGCCCAGGCCTGTGGCCAGCCCCCCCGGGACAAGGAACCGGCCGCCGCTCCAGTTCCGGCCGCACGCCAGCCACGGGTCACCCCACCCCCGTTACGATCAGCACCATTCGATCACCGCGATCACGGAGGCGAGGAAGGTGGTCAGGGCAATGACATCAGCGGAGCCGCCCATCGACCCCATCGCACCCTGCGGGTGCAACCAGCGCACCGAAGACCGGACTCACCTGGCCCCGTCCATCTTCTCTACCTCCAGCTTCCCCGTCACGCCGACCCCGGCCTCCTGATGCTGATCCGGAGAGGGCAAGGCCGACAGCGCATCACGGCCCGCTCATCCATGTCGACATGGGTGGGGACGACGTCCAACCCCCGGGCCAGGCTACGGAGTCCGCCCACACGAGCAGCGGGGCCCACACCACGGTGAGCAGGCACCATGGTGGCCCGTGCGGGCTTCGAACCCGCGATTTCCGGCTTGAAAGGCCGGCGTCCTAGTCCACTAGACGAACGGGCCACAGAGTAGACAACAGAGAGCGAGACGCGATACGTCCCTTACAGCTTAGTGGTCCGCGACAGAGGCTCGTGGGGGGCATGTCGCGACCTCGGTGGGGGCGGCCATACCGGCCGCAGACCCGCGCCATGGCGCTCGAGGTCCCGGCGGGTGGGTCGCCAGGGGCAGGGCTTGGGTTCCTTGTGGCACGCGGCCTCCAGCCAGAGGACGCGCGGCGCCGAGCGACACGGCTCCAAGCGCATGACCTGGTCCCCCAGTCGCGGGAGGGCGCCGATCCAGGTCTCCCGCTCGATACGGGCGAGGGGAGCCACTGGCGGACGTCCCCGATGGCCAGAGGCTGGATCGTGCTGCGGCGCTCGTGGTCGGGCTCGACCCGTCCCGGCGGCCCCTCCCAAAGGCCCTGGGTAGGGATCCAGGATCACCCTCGCCTTCTCGACGAACCTGGGATCACAGGTGGGTCCAGCTCCGGCAGCGCCAGGGCCTGAGGTGGTCTTTCCTGACGCCCAAGCGCCCCGTCCCGGTCTACCTCTCAACGTCAGCCGACAGGCTCCTGAGCCCCTCGCATGCCCCCCCACGAGCTTCCGCCGCGGACCACTTAGCTGGCAGCCCTCGACGGCCGCAGCCAACGGCGCCAGCAGACGTCCCGGTTACGCCTCTGACCCTCTCCTGTCCGCGGCTGCCCCGGCAAACGGCGCACCTGAGATCCGGCCAGAGACGGCCGTCCCGAGGCGGCCGTCGAGCCCAGGGACCGGTCCCTGCCGCCAGCACGGCAGGGGGGCTCAAGGGGTCGCCCCCGGAGGTGACGCCGGCGGCGGAGGACGCCGCTGGCAGGCTCCCTCCCCGTCCCGCCATCAGGCGAGGGGGCCACGGTCGCCACGAGCGGGCTCCGGGGCCGTCTCGGGTGCCTCCCGCTCGACAGCTCCCCAGACTGGACCGCCGGCGATCCGGAGTCCCCCCCGGCGCTGCCGACGGACGCGCCGCCCCTCGCGCAAGCCAGGTCGAGCGCAGAGAGCGCCTGTAGCCGGTCCCGGCACGGAAGCGAACGGCCCGAGGAGGATTCGCCGACCTGACCCTACCTTGCCAGCCGGCATGGCCAAGGGTGATGGTGGGCCCGGCCAGATCGTGAGCGCATCCTCGGTGAACCTGCCCCGCCAGCCTGGGAGCCACGGCCAGAGGCCCGATCTCGCCCGCGGCCCACGGGGCCTCACCTGGCCAACGCTCCGACTCGGCCGATGTCCCGCTGCCGGAGGAGGCTGAGGAGGGGAGCGAGTCCCGGCTCCAGGCCCACCGGGCTGTGTCCACGCACGTGACCGGCTCCGGTCCGGTTTGCAACGGGCGCGATCACGGCGAGGCTGGTCCGAAGCCTGCAACGGGCCCTGTTGGGAGCCGATCCCAGTCTCGGTCACCACCAGGTCGCTGGGGCACGCCCACCTCCGCACCTCCCGGCGTTGGAGGCCAGCCATCCGTGGCCGCGAGCGCTTCTCACCCCAGGGCGGTGACATCCATCTGCCGGGGCGATCGAGGGGCCGGCCGAGAGGCGCCACCCAGCTGTCCTCGCCGGCAACGACAGCTCCTCTTGCCGGGTCCCAGCGATCGGCGGCCGCCAGCGGATGCCCGACAGCCGAGCCCGCTTCGGAAAGGACAGCCGGGACTACCTCGGTCCCGAGAGTTGAGTGACTAGCCTCCCTATCCCTCGCCGCCGTCTCACGACGAAGATGTAGCCATGAGAACCATCATTCGCGACCGGTACGGAAGCGCGTCAGCGCCCATACGCCGGGAGATCGAGCGAGGGCTGGCCCATCTCGGCCGACACCTGGACCTCCTGGTCGAGGCAGAGGTGGAGTTCAACCAAGAGGCCAGACGCAGCGAGAAGCCGATACACGTGGTCGAGGTCACGATGCGTGGGACGGCACCGCACCTGCCGTCCATTCGCGTGACCGAGAGCGGTCGAGACCTCGCGCAGGTCGTCGATCGGGTGCTGGAGACGCTAGACCGAGGGATCTTGAAGCTCAAGGAACAGCTGAAGTCCCACCCCTGATCCCTGGTCTTGCACGGGAGGGTAGCCGGAGGCGCCACCGGACGAGCGCCCCAGCACGTCATGCCTCCAAGCAGGGTCCAGGCCGAGGCCAGATGGGTCACGGGACGGTTCAGGGACTCGGATCCGAACCGTCCCGCTACAAGGAGCGCTGGTCAGGCCTCGACAACGCCGTTCCCGCGCGGCCGTCCAGGACGTCGCGGGGCCTGCTCCGGGAGGGAATCACGCAGCTTCTGCGCCCACTCGTTAAGGAAGCGACGGCGCTGGGCGCTCTCGCTGAAGTACAACCGGAACACCGGAACCGTGCCGATCCAGGCCCGACGGGCATCGCCCACCGCTTGGCCATTGACCAACGCCAGCGTCCGATCGAGCTGCTCCCGTGTGACCTTCGCGGCCCCCACGCTCCTGCGGCCAGGGCCACCTTTGATCTCACGGATCAGCTTCTCGACAGCCTCGTCGCCGAGGTGCTGACGCAGATCATCGATCCGGAGAGTCTTGGGAGATCTTCGACTCACTGCCATCTGAACGTTCTCCTGACGCCACGAGGCAACAATCTCGCACCATCGGTCAAACCGACCGACTACATCGTAGGGCAAACCACTGGCAGGCATGGCCCTCAGCTTCGCCACAAGTATGTGGACAGGAAGGTCCGACCTCATTCTCTGCCCGATTGGAAGATGGCCGAGCTAGAAGTTGGTAGCGAACCGTCGAGCCCTGGCTCGGGATCAGGGCCGATAGAGGCATCGCTCCTCCATGTCCCACCACCCTCGGCGACCATCGGGGAGGGCCCGCTGTTCATCCCAACTGTCGGGATCCCACGGCTTGCCGAGACCGGCCCGAGCTTCGTAACCACGACCGTGAAGGACACGAGCATGGCCGCGGACGAGCCGCGGTGGAGGGCTAAGGGCACACCGGTTGATACGTCGGAGGTCGCCAGCAGATGGCCGGGGATGAACCTCCGCCGCTGGGCAAGCGGCGCCAGCGAGAGATGCCAATCCGACTTCAGGTTGGCGGCACTGATCCTGGCCCTAGAGGCTCCAGAACGGCCCTGGCAATGGCCGGCCTGGAGACACGCTAACCAACTCATGCTCAACGCCGCCCGAGAGGCGACGCCGCGCCCTGCACCCAACCCTTACGAGGGTTCCGATGCCCCCAAGGACGGAGCCTGCCGGAGGAGTTCGCCTCCTCACCCCGTGGTCACGAGGGCCACGAGGAGGAGCGGGCTGGGCCGCTGATCCCCAGGCCCAGCCCGGTGCCGTGCTGATACCCTCTCCCGCGCCTAAGCGCACCCAACCCGGGACGGGCAACTGCCGACATGGACCTGCCCACCAAGCCACGCCCCACCCCTGCGGCCGTCGCCATCGTCGACCACTGGGTCGGATCTCATCGCCCATGCTCAGCGTGCGTTCGCGGGAGCAGGGCACGGGTGACAACTCCGATGGTCGCCCCCTGGAGGAGGATGGAGGCCAGAACCACTCCATAGACCATCGCTCGAACCTGAAGCAAGGTGCTGTCGCCGGCGGGCAGGCTGAGGAGTAGCGCGATAGCGACGGTGCCACGCAACCCTCCCCACACCAGTAGGTGCTGCCAGCGCCAGCTGATGGGTCTGCCCAAGGGGTGGAGGACCGCCAACAGCGTGTACACGACGGCCGCCCTGGCGAGCAGGACGAGGGCGCTGCCCGCCACCACCGCGTACAGGTTCGCAGCCAGGACCGACCACGGGACCTCAGCCCCGATGAGCAGGAAGATCGCCGAGTTAAGCAAGAAGGCAACGTAGCCCCACAGCACGGAGACATGCTGCTGCGTTCGCTTGGACATGGCCCGAGGCCGACCGTAGTTGCCAAGCACGACACCAGCAGCCACCACACAGAGGATGCCGGACACGTGAGCCGCCTCGCCCAGGAGATAGCCGCCGTAGGCCAGCGCGACGGTCAGGGTCATCTCCACCTGGGGATCGTCGACGTAGCCGATCAGGCGAGAGAGGACAAAGCCCAGCGTCAGCCCCAACGCCACCCCGCCCAAGGCCAGCCGCACAAAGTCCAGCAGCACCCAGCCAATCGAGCTGATCACCCCACCTTCCAAGCTCAGCCCACCGAGGGCAACGGAGAAGGCGACCACGCCGGTCCCGTCGTTGAGCAAGCTCTCAGCCTCGATCAAGTTGGAAAGTCGGCTGGGCACTCGGAGCCGCCGGAACGTGGCCACCACCGCCACCGGATCGGTGGCAGCCACCGCCGCGCCGAAAAGCACCGCCGCCTCCAGCGGGAGATCCAAAGCGATGTGACCCAACGCGCCCACCACGGCCATGGTCACGGCCACGCCGACCGTCGCCAGCAACACCACCGCCAGCAGGTTGTCGCGCAGGTGACGCCAGTCGAGGTTAAAGGCGGCCTCGAAGAGGAGGCCAGGCAAGACGACGAAGAGGATGAGGGCACGGTCCAGCTGGGGAACCCGCCCGGCGAGCAGCGGGGAGGCCACGGCCCCAAGCACCGCCAGTTGGGTCACGTAAGGCACTGGCAGACCACGGGCGAACGTGGCCAGCGCGGCCGCGGTGAGAAGCAGAACGACGAACGCGGTGACCTGCGCCTGGATCACGGGGGCGCCGGCTCAAGGGGCTGCAGACTGCAGATGGATGGCACGTACGCGGTCGATGGTGTCCGCTTCCTGCGGCAGCTTGTCGGGCCGATGACGGAGGACCCTGGCAAAGCGAAGGGCCAGGCCGCCGGGGTAGCGCGGGCTCCGCTGCACCCCGTCGAACGCCACCTCGACCACCAGCTCGGGACGCACGTAGACGGTCCAGGCGTCCCGATCGACCTCAAGCTCCAAGAGGCGCCGGGTCTGCCAAGCAAGCATCTCGTCGGTCAGTCCTTTGAACGTCTTCCCGAGCATGACGAAGCTGGAGGCGAGCGGATCGCGTGCCCCGAGGTGGAGGTTGGAGAGGAGCCCCCGGCGCCGGCCGTGCCCCCACTCGGCCGCAAGGACGACCAGGTCGAGCGTGTGATGCGGCTTGACCTTAAGCCAGCTTGCCCCCCGACGTCCGGCCTCGTAGGGAGCCGTGAGCGACTTGGCCACCACCCCTTCGTGACCGCGCTCCAGGGCATCCTCAAGGAACTCGGTAGCCGCTCCGAGGTGATTGGTGACCAGGCGGGGCACGCGAAGCGCCGATGGCACCGCCACCGCCAGCGCGTGCTGACGCTCCGCGGCAGGCCGATCGATCAGATCCTCACCATCAAGGTGCAGCACGTCGAACAGGAACGGGGTCAAGGGCAACGACGCACGCAACCGCCTGACGTCCAGCTGGCTGGTGACACGACCCGCGGTCACCTGGAAGGGGTGGGGACGGCCGTCCTTGCGCAGGGCGATGGCCTCACCATCGAGCACTGCCGCATCGACTGGTAGCGCCCTGGCCATCTCCACCAGCTCCGGGACGCGGACGGTGACGTCCTCCAGGCTTCGGGTGAACACCCGGACCTCCTGGCCCTGGCGGTGCACCTGGATCCGCACGCCATCCAGCTTCCACTCGAAGGCGGCCGGGCGCAGGCGCTCCAACGCTGCCGCCACCCCGAAGGCCGTCTGGGCCAGCATGGGGAGCAAGGGCCGGCCGACCTCAAGCCGGAAGGAGCGCAGCCCCTCTTCCCCCCGGTCCAACGCGACCTCCGCCACTCGGCCGAGGTCGCCACACAGCATCAGGGCCCGTCGCACCAGCCCAGCCGGCGCCGAGGCAGCCCGTGCGACCGCCTCCATCATCACTCCCTCAAGGGCCCCCTGTCGTAGCTCCCCCAGGAGGAGGGCGCAGAGGAAGCGCTGCTCCTCGAATGTGGCCTGTCCCATCATCTCCCCCAACAGCCGCCGTCGCTCGCGCTGGGCCCCAGGCCCGTTGCAGGCCGCCAGCGCCGCCAAGGTGGCGTCGACCTGGGAGAGCGTGAGGGTTGGAGTCACGGTCGCAGGGGGCAGGTCACGCAGAGCGATCGGGCCCACCCCCACCTGGCGCTGGCGAGCCTCGCCGGAGAGGAAGGCGACCGCCACCGCGACCTCTGCGGGCGGCAAGTGCCGGAGGCAGGCGGCGAGCCGCTCCACCTTGTCCCCACGTGCAGGCGAGCCTGCCACTGCCCGCGACACCATGACGAGGTCACCCAGTAGCACCTCACCGCATTGTGCTCGGCGACCGAGTCGATGAGCAGCCCCGCTACTCCACTTCCGACGACCATCGCCCAAGATCCAGCTGGAGGCCGAAGAGCAAGCGGGTCACGACCACGGCCTTCCCGTCGACCGGGCCGGTGCTCTCCCCTCCATCGATGGGGAAGGGTCAACAGCTGACCCGGATTTCCCCATCATGGTGACGAGTGGTGATCGCCAGACCCGAGGAGGGACGATGATGTCGAGCAACGCGACGTCCAAGGACCAGCTCTCGTCGAGCGACGCGGCCCGCCAGCTCATCGAGCTGCTCGCCGACGAGGGAGTGACGCACTTGTTCATGAATCCTGGCACCGACACCGCCCCCATCCAGGAGGCCCTGGCCGCGGCCCGAGCAGCGAGGGCCCCGCATCCCCAATCGGTGCTGTGCGTGCACGAGCATGTCGCCCTCTCCTCGGCCATCGCCCACCACATGGTGACCGGCCGCCCACAGGCGGTGATGGTGCACGTCGACGCAGGGACCCTCAACCTCGGAGGCTCGCTCCACAACGCCCAACGGAACCGCATCCCAGTGGTGGTGTTCGCAGGCCGCGCCCCGTACACGGTACGGACCGACATCCCCGGCCACCGCGATGCGACCATCCACTGGCCGCAGGAGCAACTCGACCAGCCGGCGGTCATGCGCGCCTACGGTAAGTGGAGCATGGAGGTCCCACGGGGTCGGGAACTCGGCACCATCGTCCGCCGCGCCTTCCAGGTCGCCCAGACCTCCCCTCAAGGCATGGCCTACGTCATGCTCCCGCGTGAGGCGCTGATGGACCCGGCTGGGCCTTCCCCTTGCCAATTGCGGCCGCCCTCACCGCCCGCCCCCGACCCCACGGCTCTAGCCGAGCTGGCAGAGCGGTTGGCGGGGGCCGAGCGGCCGGTGATCGTCACCGCTCGAACCGGCGCCCACCCCGAGAACGTCGCTACCCTGGTCCGGCTGGCCGACCTCCTGGGGGCCCCGGTCATCGACCAGCGCGACCGTCTCAACTTCCCATCCGACCATCCCCTCTACGCCGGCACCCACGAGGAGCTGCTACGGCGGGCTGACGTCATCCTGCTTCTGGACGTAGAGGTGCCCTGGATCCCCGCCTTCGTCTCACCCCCGGCCGAGGCCACCATCTTGCAGATCGACATCGACCCGGTCAAACCGAGCATGCCGACCTGGGCGTTCCCCATCGACCTCGCGGTCATGGCGGATACCCGGCTGGCGCTGCCCGCGCTGGAGCATGTGCTGGAGGGCCTCGTCACTCCCGAGCAGCGCCGCCGTTGGGAGGCCCGACGGGAACGGGTCACGGCCGAGCTGGCCGAGGTGCGCGACGGTTGGCGCCGGCGGGCGAGCTCGGACCGACCCGAGGACGCGGCCGACGTGGCCCTAGCGGCTCTGGCTCGATCCCTCCCTCGGGAAGCGGTGGTACTCGAGGAGGCGGTAACCAACCGCTCCGCGCTGGTCAGGCAGATCGGTCGGGAGCCGGGGCGCTACTTCTCCTCTAGCGCGCCCAGCCTAGGCTGGGCGGTAGGGGGAGCCCTGGGAGCCAGGTTGGCGAAGCCCGAGGCCCCGGTGATCGCGGTCTGCGGCGATGGCAGCTTCCAGTTCGCGGTCCCCAACGCAGCCCTGTGGTCCGCCCGGCGAGCAGGCGCCCCCTTCGTAGCCGTGGTGCTGAACAACGGCTCCTACCGGGCCTCCCGACTTCCCGTGATGAACCTGTATCCAGAGGGAGCCGCGGCTCATCACAACGACTTCCCGGAGACCGAACTCCAGCCGAGCCTCGACCACACCCTGCTGGCACGAGCCTGTGGCGGCGATGGGGCCGTGGTGGAGTCACCCGCCGACCTAGGCGAGGCCCTGGCCTGGGCCTTGGAGACGGTCGATTGCGGCGGATGCGCCGTCCTCGACGTGCGACTGCCGACCACCTGAGCGTCACATCCGCGCGATCCGGCGACGTGCCGACGCCATGGGCTCGTCCCAGCTCGGCGCGTCGCCTCCCCGCTGCCGGAGCCAGCCCAAGGTCCTCACCGTGCGTCCGTACGGTCGGACCAGGAAGGCATCGTTAGCCGGAAGAGTGGCGGGCAGAGGCTGCAACCCGGAAGCACCAAGCGCGCCGGCGGCTCCGCCAGGGCGAGGTGGTATCCACCCGAACCGTGTGACCGGGCCATGATCGCGTCCTGCCCGCCCGTGACGAGCCCGATCTCCTCGCACCGGCCCACCCCGAAGCAATCCTCCGCCCACCCGCCATCGTCCGCCGCTCCGACCCAGCCCCACCCGAGGGTTGTGGCGACTGGCGGCTGGTGAGCCGGCGGAGCTGCGTCGCCACGGCGAAAAGGGGCCGGCGCGGCGGGAGCCCAGAGCGCCGGGCTGCGCTC
>Ga0209061_1005611_pt1 | contig 10829 bp, 9 predicted proteins | sample Coa_R1_10_FD_187157 | JGI IMG/M metagenome (GOLD analysis project Ga0209061, IMG submission 187157) | Surface soil microbial communities from Centralia Pennsylvania, which are recovering from an underground coalmine fire - Coalmine... | ecosystem: Environmental > Terrestrial > Soil > Unclassified... | reverse complement strand
CATGTCGTGTTGATCGATTGTCTGGGACAATGGATTTTCTCGCGCGGCGAAGTCGCGCCGGGCGAGCATTATCTGCAAGTGGTTGTCAGCGCCGCCCGCGCGCTTCGCGGCCTGGGACATGACGAAGTGCAAAGGCGTATACTTGAGGAATTGGCACGTCTGTTTCCTGTGGCGCGGACAGCAACGGTGAAGCGGGTGCGGGTGATTACCGAACACGCGGCCACGTTCAGTGCCGTACCCGGCGTCGATAAATGGCGGCCGGCCCAGGCGTCGCCCCTTGCCAATTTGTTCGTCGCCGGTGATTGGACCGCCACCGGCTGGCCGGCGACGATGGAAGGCGCGGTGCGCAGCGGCTACCTCGCCGCGGAAGCACTATTGGCACGACGCGGCATTCACGAACGCTTGCTGCAAGCCGATCTGAGGAGAACTTGAGGACGAAACTTTCGCTTTCTCGCCTGCTTGGGCAAGTGTGTTGAAATCTCTACTTCACCTGGTTGCACTGATACTACTTCCCCTAAATAGATGAATCTTAAAGACGGAAACGTACACTCCTACACTCCACTATAGAGGAGGCGGCCCATGGTCGAACAGATACCTTTCGGGACCGACAATTTCGCTGAGAATCCTGAGCCGCGAGTAGCTTGTCTCTTGCTACTTGACACATCCGGGTCCATGAATGGTCCGCCGATCGCAGAGCTCAACGCCGGTCTGATAACCTATAAGGGCGCTCTCGCTGCCGATGCCCTCGCCTCGAAGCGAGTCGAGGTGGCCATAATGACTTTCGGAGGGTGCGTCCAAACGGTTTGTGAGTTCACGACCGTCGCAGGGTTCCAACCTCCGACGCTCACTGCTAACGGGGATACACCGATGGGCGCGGCAATCCGTCAGGGTCTCTACATCCTTAGGCGCAGAAAAGAACTCTACAAAAGCTATGGAATTTCTTATTTTCGACCTTGGGTGTTTCTCATCACGGATGGGGCGCCAACAGATGAATGGTACTCCGCGGCAGAGCAGATCAAGCAAGGAGAGAAGGACAAGGCGTTCTCCTTCTTTGCAGTAGGTGTTGAAGGTGCGAATTTTGAGATCCTCGAGCAGATTTCCGTTCGCCAACCGTTGAAGCTCAAAGGTCTGCGGTTCCAGGATCTCTTTCTCTGGCTGTCTTCTTCACAGTCAGCTGTTTCTCGCTCCACCCCAGGCGAGACGGTTCCGCTCACGGATCCGACAGCAGGCCCCAAAGGGTGGGCTAGTGTGTGAGGCCCTCCGATGGAACCATCTTGGAAAACCTTGGGTAAGAGCGTCATCGGCACTTCACACGAGCGATTGGGAGAGTCCTGCCAGGATTATGTCCACGGTATAACCCTCGATGTCGGGAAAAGTTCCTTTCTCATCGCTGCCTGTGCGGACGGAGCTGGTAGCGCCTCGCACGGCGCCCTTGGTGCTAAAGTAGCTTGCCTTAGTTTCATCCGGTTTGTGTCTGAATGCATCCGGAATGGCTTGTCTCTTCCTGAGATCAATGCCCAGCAGATGCTCCATTGGTACACTCGCGTCCGCCGTGCATTGAGCCTTGAGGCTGCTTTACGCAATCTCAATCTCCGTGACTTTGCTTGCACCCTTTTGGGCGCTATCGTGGGCGATGATGCAGTAGTCTTTTCTCAGATCGGCGATGGGGCTATTGTTTACCGGGACGGCGATAGATTTACGACCGCGTTCTGGCCGCAGAGCGGTGAGTATGCAAATACTACTTTTTTTCTCACGAGCCCAGACTTCGAGGAGAGGCTGACTTTCCGTTCGCTCTGTCAGCGAGTGGATGAACTCGCCCTCTTCACAGATGGATTACAATCTCTAGCTCTTCATTATGCCTCACACACCGTTCACACTCCGTTTTTCGAACCGATGTTCGATATCCTTTGTCGTTCTTCTAACGTCGACAGTCTTGAAGAACCGCTGAAACAGTTTCTAAAATCCAAGCCGATTATCGATCGAACCGATGATGATAAGACCTTGATGCTGGCGACTCGACGATTACTGAGCGATGGCGTCTGTTAACCTATTCGACCATGTGGGACGGCCTATCCGACTTGGCCAGAAACTCGGCACAGGTGGCGAAGGGACTGTTTTCGAGATCGCCACTGCTTCTGAACGTGTTGCCAAGATTTATCACAAGTTGCCGCTGCCTGCCCGAACTGCTGCCAAGCTGCGCGCAATGGTTGATCTGGCGCGGGGAGAGATTACTCAAGTGGCAGCCTGGCCTATAGCGACGCTTCACGAACGACCGGGCGGACCCACCGTCGGGCTTGTAATGCGCCGCATTAAAGATTTTAAAGAAATCCATACTCTATATAGTCCCGCTCATCGCAAGATAGCCTTCCCCAAGGCAGATTGGAAGTTTCTCATAGGGACTGCGATGAATTGTGCAGCCGCATTAGAAAATATGCACTCGTGCGGGGTAGTTATCGGCGATGTGAATCAGTCCAACGTTTTGGTTTCTACTACGGGCCTCATTGCCTTCATTGACTGTGATTCTTTCCAGATCCAGGCTAATGGGCAAACATATCCCTGTGAGGTCGGCGTTCCACTCTTCACCCCGCCGGAATTGCAAGGCCAAAACTTCCGCGGATTGATCCGAACCCCCAATCACGATCGCTTCGGTCTAGCGGTCCTGATCTTTCATTTGTTGTTCATGGGGCGACATCCCTTTTCCGGACGTTTCCTGGGTAGCGGTGAGATGCCGATCGAGCAAGCAATCCGCGAGTACCGCTTCGCCTACGGGCGCTCGGCTCGGAATTATCAGATGCAGACTCCGATGCATGCGCTCCCATTGTCAGCCGTCTCGCCTCCACTCGTTGACTTATTCGAGCGAGCCTTCAGTAGAGAAGCAAGCCGAGGCAACACGCGACCGACGGGAGACGAGTGGCACGATGCATTGAAAGGGTTCCTCCAATCGCTGCGGCCTTGTCCGGCAGACCAGGGCCATGTCTATGCCTCGCACCTGCCTTCCTGCTCTTGGTGTAATCTGATGAAGCAGGGAGCACCAAACTTTTTCATCTCGGTCGCTTTCTTCAAGGTGGGATCCTCACGTCCCCGTTTAGTCTTCGATTTGGCGACCGTGTGGGCGCGAATTGAGGAGGTACGTTTCCCCAATCTCACGTACCAGTCTCCAGTTGTTCCGCAGAGCAGTTGTCCCAACCCACTCCCTCCAGGGATTCCGAGGATGACGCCCCCGAAACCTACTTTTGCATCCTTCTCTCCCCCGGCCATCCCGGACAATACACTTCAAAAGACTGTTGGAATAGTTGCCGTAGTGAGCGGGCTGATTTTCGCTCTTTTTCTTTTCTGTGTAAAACCCATCGCAGCAACAGCGTTTCTTGCCTTCACAGTTTTTGGCGTATGGTGGATCGTACTTGAAATGATGCAGCGAGCAGCCGTTATGCGACAGTTTGCGGCAGAATTACAGCGGTGGAATCAGGCCATCGCCCCCATGCGCGCTGAAGCAGAGAAAAGACGCAGGGCGAATGCTGATGCCGAGAAATGCTTCCAAGCGGCGAAAGCCACTTGGTTGGCGAGAGCTTCCTGGTACGGAGACCGCTTCGAGATGAAAAAAGCAGAACTGCGCGAAATGCGCGAGCGTTACGATACCCTGGCGCGGGAGTACACCGCAGAGAAGCAGAATTTGCAATCCAAGGCACGCGAGATACAATTGACTCAGTTCCTTCAACGGCAATTCATCAGCAACGCTGATATTCCTGACATTGGCCCGACGCGGAAGGCGACACTTGCATCATTCGGTATCGAGACCGCTTTTGACGTAAAAGAAAATGCTATCTTGCAGGTTCCGGGATTCGGGCCAAAGCTTACCGCGCGTCTGATCCGTTGGCGCGAGAGAATCAAGAGTCAATTTATCTTCAAACCTGAAGTACCACTCCAAGAACAGCAAATTCTGGATCTAAAGTTCGCTCAAGCGCGACAGCACATCGAAATGAAGCTCCTGGCCGGCGAAGGCGAACTTCAAGCTATTGCCAAGCAAGCGGAAAGTGAATTGCGCGAGCTATATAAGCCTATCCAGGACTGCCTGCAATCGCTCGTTCAAACCCAACTCGATCTGAAAGTCCTCCCTCCCGATATTTGAACCTAGAACCTTAATTTTGCGAAAATGGAAATATGTTTTTCTATTCATTTTTTCCTCTTTTGTTGATTGTCTGCAAAGAAGAGATTTTTCATTGACAGAGAGGCAAGGCAGTATATACTGGCGCTTGGAGATGAGTTGAAAAAGGCAAAACTGTAGGTGGAAAATTCGGCATGTGGTCCTCGTAAAAGCACCCTAGAGTATCCCTATCATGAGACAGAATCTCCCACAAATGATACCCCGTCTGTGCCGGCTTATCATCCAGCCGGTACAGAAAATGACCAGTCCCAACCACGAGCTGTTCGGGAAGATCACGGCACGGGATGTGGAAGAAGCTCGACGCGGCATGGAGCTGCGCCACCAAGAATGGCTATCGCTGGGTTCCCCGAATCCTCCTGAGACGACGATCCTTCAGGCAAACAACCGACGGCGGGAAACTCGGAAAGCCTGGAAACGCGAACTTTATGCGTCATGTCGGCTTGCTTTGGCATACGCTTGGGTAAAATGCCGTTACTATCTGGACCGTTATTCGGTGCGGCCTCTCCACTATCTCTCCAAATGGAACGATATAGGAATGTTTGTGGCCCTCTTGATAACTGGTGCACTCGGGGCCAGTTTGGGGATAGTCATCACCATAGCCTTCTCTTCTCGTTTGATGAGTGCGCTGGCAATAATTGCGAGTACCTTCGTTCTTGGAGTTGCCTTTCCCTTGGGAGCTTTACTTATCGCGCAGGGATCGATCGAAGAAATGCTGCACCATCTGGGAAGGCGGCGAAGAGAGCAAGCCTTCCGAAGAAAATGGGCGCAAGTACAATACCAGACTGCGGCGCAGGAATGCATTCGGTTAAAAAAAGGTGTTCTTGCCAAGAATCGCTATGAGGAAGCGAAACAACAGTATGAACAGTATCTCGAAATCCATCAATCGAAGAAGAATCAATTGTTGGTGCAGGATTGGCGCGCCTTGCGCGGCGTGGATTTTGAGCAATTTTTGAGGGAAGTCTTTGAGGATCTGGGCTTTTCCGTACAGACCACGAAGGCCAGCGGAGATCAGGGGGTGGATCTGATCGTCACGATCAATGGCTATTGCGTAGCGATCCAATCCAAAGGTTACGCGTCAAGCGTCGGAAACGCTTCCGTGCAAGAAGTTTATGCGGGCATGCAATACTATCATTGTGATGCCTGCGCGGTCGTCACGAACAGCCGCTTCACGCGAGCAGCTATCGATCTTGCTCATGCGCTCGACTGCCAACTGATCGACGAAACGGATATTCCCAAGTTGATTCGCGGAGAGCTTGCGTTAGTAATCAACTCGAGATAGACGAGCTGCTACTATCCCCTACCGTGTCTTGACCGGCTCATCGCTTCCGGGCAAAGAGACGATGCAGAGCGTCGCGGTGTCGCGAATTTTGAGAATTTTTTTCTTGCGTTTATGTGCAACGCTGGTATGCTGAGGAATGTGTATCTTCCCCACACGGCTCGGGATGGCTCATTTGAACTTTTCCAGCAGGATCGGCTTCTGCGGGTGAGTGCATGGTCCAGTCTGGCTTATTGCGGTTCTCTCGGAACGGGGGCGTCGCCCTTGTGGCGTTCCTTACCGGTTTCCTGCTGAGTCCGCGCGTCTGTAAAGCCGGCTGCGGCGACCCGGTTCTGATTCACGGGCACCAGGCGTCGATGACCCATTCAATGCCAGACCCGCTGAGCGACGCAAACGCAGATGACAGAGCGGCCCCCAGCCTACCTCATCGACCGTGTCGGGGACCAGGTTGCTCGAATCGTTCTATTCCGCCTCAGGCGCCGGCTCCAGGGTCTGGCGTCTCGATCGATCGTTGGGCGCTGGCGCCTGGTGACTTTTTTCTAAACCCTGTCTCCTGTTCCCGCGTGCTTGCGGAGCCTCTTCAGATTGTTACGGACGGTTTCCGCTTGGGCATTCTCCGGCCGCCCCGGTAGCCGCGCTCCTCTCGGAAATTTCTTGCGCTCTCGGTGCGCTTTTCGGCTCGTTGCGCGCTACGTTTCACCTCTCCGGCGTTCCGCCTTCAGGTGGAGAAAGAATCTGACAGCGTGGCTAACCGTACGCGCAACGAGGCCAGGACCGCTTACTGCGAGCGCCCAAAATCCTGTCCGCAGCAGGGCCAGTTAACACCGGTCCTGCGACGATCGCTACATGTACTCGAACAACGCAAGATGAGAGGTTCACCTGACGATGCGCCGCTTGTTCACCAATGCATTTGTTCGCGCAACCCGGCAACTCGCCGAACGTTATATCTGGACGCATCCGAACATCGCCCAGTCGTTTCGCTGTCGGCCGATGTACCAAGCTTCGTTCAAGAAGACCTGGCTGTCTCTCATGTGGGGCGGCGAAGCTGGGACGCGGCGATTGCGAGAGTCGGTCGCCGTAGCCGTTTCGGCAGTTAATGATTGCTACTACTGAACGTCCGAGCATTTGCTTTTCCTGCAGGCTGCAGGATCCGACTTCATTACAGCACATAACCTGGTCGCTGCCGTCGTGGAGGCAGTCCGAACTCCGTACGGCGAACCAGTGCCTAAAGATATCCGTCATCATAACTCAAATATAGGGAACGGGTTCACCCCCGGGCGTCGGAGGGCGAATCCGGAGCAGATCGCAGAGCGCGTCGAGCGTGCTGGTTGGAAGAGTCCCGAAAACTTGCTCGTGGCGCTCGCGGCGCACACTACGGTCGCCGCACCTTTGAGAGATAGGGATGTCGCCTGGATCGCCTCGGCTGCGGCCCGCATCGGGGACGTGAACCTCTTGCTCGAGATGGCCGGCGTCGTGTTCGCGTTTAACACTATCAATCGTATCGCCAGCGCACGCCGGGTCCAGCTTGAATATCGCTTCCTTCGCGAGTTGAAGCCGATTCGGGGCTGGGTTGAGCGTCGCTTGGCGTCGCTGACCGGTCTCGTCTACGACTTGTCTTACAGGTATCAGTCCCGTCACTCGCCAGCAGAACTGCTGGATCGACTGAATGCTCTGTTTGAGCGTCTGGGTGCACCGGCTGTGCCTGACGTTTTCCACTGGTTAACTCAATCCCCCGTGGTACTCGAGGGGGTACTTGAGATGCTCGAAGCCAATGCCACCAACACTGGTCTCCGTTTCGACCTTTGGAAAGAAGCGGCGGCGATTGCCGTGGCATCGCGGGCCATGCCAGGTTCTGGCTTGAGGCGGGTAGTCGATCAATGGTTGCCCCAGGAAGCGTTGCCCGATCCGTCCACCGTAGGCATGTGCGCCGGTCCGTTTGACCTCGCCTCTATTTCAGATCTCGAATCAGCGTGTCGCCACTATGCATGGCAGGTGGCGAACGCGGCCTACACGATTAGCGATGAACAGATCCGCGAGATGTCCGCGCTTGGTCTTGGAGACGCCGAACTACTTGATCTGACACTCGTCGCTGCGCTATTCTCGGCGCTGGCCATCATTGAACCGATCAGCGTGGCCGTCGCGCCAAAGACAGATCCTCGGAGCGCGGAAGTTGCAGTCGCAAGGGAGAGTCAAGTCCAATCAGCATTAAGAGAGGAACTCGTGCTATGAACCGTCTGCCTGGATTGGTCCGGTGCCGAGTCACCTTGGTTGTGTCGGCGGCCATTGTCGTCAGCCTGTATGTAATGACTCGCGAGCGGGCGCTAACCGAAGCCGAGTCAGAAGAGATCGTCAACACCTTTCGGTTTCGCCGGACGCCGTTACCCGAAGTGAAGAAGCATCCGCCCTATAAGTATGTTCGTAAGGTCCATCCCAGCGTGCAGCACATCCGGGCATATGTGTCCACAGTCGGAGCAAGCGTGGCGCTGGGCGATCTCGACGGCGATGGACGGCAAAACGATGTCGTTTGGGTCGATCCACGCACCGATCAGGTCATTTGCGGTCCCGTACCAGGTACGGGGGCGCGTTACGAAACTTTCGCCCTCGATCCCGGACCATCATTCCCTAACTGGGATCCCGCGACCATGTGCCCTGCAGGCTCCCTGATCGCCGACTTGAATGAGGATGGTCTGATGGACGTGCTCGTCGTCTACTGGGGCCGTAGCCCGATCGTTTATCTGCGGCGAACGCCGGCCAACTCGAAGACCCCGCTGGCGGCCGCCGAATTCGAAGCGCAGGAATTGGTTGCGGGCAGCGACCGCTGGTATTCCTCAACGGCGGCTATAGTCGATCTCGACGGCGATGGGCACCTGGATCTGATCCTTGGCAACTACCTCCCCGACGGCTCCCGAATGCTCGACGAAAACGCCCAGGGATTTGAAACCTTGCATGACTCGCTGGCGAGGTCAGGCAACGGCGGTGGTCTACGATTTTTCCGGTATGTCCGCGCGACCTCGGGCCGGCATCCGACGATCCGGTTCGACCTGCAGAAAGATGCGATCGCTGAGGAACTAACCCACGGCTGGAGCTATGCCATCGGACCTGTTGATCTCGACGGCGACTTGTTGCCAGAGATATACGTTGCCAACGACTTTGGTCCCGATCGCCTGCTGCATAATCGCTCGACTCCTGGCCACTTTCAGTTCGTAGCCTTGCACGGCGAGCGCACGATGGACACACCGGCCTCCTGCGTGCTTGGCCAGGACTCGTTCAAAGGCATGGGTGTGGACATCGGTGACATCAACGGCGATGGCCTGCTTGACATCTACGTGAGCAACCTAACGACCAAGTGGGGCCTGACCGAGAGCCATTTCCTGTGGCTGAACACCGGTCAGATACAGCGCATGAAAGACGGCATCGCTCCGTTCCGGCAAGCCAGCGAAGAACTGGGCCTGTCACGCAGTGGCTGGTCGTGGGACTGCCGGCTAGCGGATTTGGACAACGATGGCGTCCTGGAGGCGCTTCAGGCCAATGGTTTCATTAAGGGACAAACCAACAAGTGGCCCGAACTGCAAAGTCTGGGCACCAGCAATAACCAACTGTTGCATAACCCAAAGTTCTGGCCGAGCCTTCAGCCGGGCGACGATGTGAGCGGCCATGACACCTTCGCCTTTTTCGTCCGGGGCAGAGACGGCCGCTATTACAACGCAGCTCCCAAACTGATCTTGCCGGACGGTTCGTGCATGGCCGAAGCGATGGTGACGCGCGGTATCTCCCTGGCCGATGTGGACGGCGACGGCCGGCTCGATTTCGCCGTGGCGAATCAATGGCAGCCGTCTTACTTCTACCACAATGAGTGCCCCAAGCCTGGCAACTTTATGGGGCTGCATATATTGCTCCCTCTGGAAAAGGGAAAGGCACCACTTGTCGAACCGGGTATTGGTCATTCGATCCACGAAATTCCGGGCCGGCCAGCCATCGGCGCTGCGGTAACCATTCGCTTGCCGGATGGGCGTCAGCGGGTGGCCCAGGTCGATGGCGGAAGCGGCTATGCCGGAAAACGTGCTCCGGACATTCACCTGGGTCTGGGGACGATCGACGAAGCTCCCGTCGAGATTCGTTGGCGCGACCCGGACGGCAATCCCCATGAGGAAACGTTTACGCTGAAAACGGGTTGGCACACCATCCGACTCGGTTGGCCCGCAGATAGGAAGTGAGGCCCCTGATGATGACGGCAGCCGACGCGATCACGACGCTGCAATTTTACCCCAAGCGTAGCGCTGTGCACCGCTATTTCGCTCTGTGGTACTTCACCACTCTGCTTATCGTCTGGAACATCCTCGGCCATTTGTTTCTCGGTTTCGAACAGTCCCACATCCAACCGCTCGTTGGCGTAGCAACGGCCATTGTCTTTCAATTCCTGCTGGAGTGGATCGACGCCCGAGCCAGCGTCCGCAAGCCGCGGTTCGCCGGTTCGTGGGCGGACTTTGTCAACTTTCTGCCGCCTGCTATCATCCCGGGTCTGGCTGTCACGATGCTCCTGTATCCCAACGCCAGGCTGCTGCCGGTAATATTTGGGGTCGGCGTCGCCATCTGCTCGAAGGTGATTTTCCGGGCGCCCGTAGGGGACGGCAAAACACAGCACATCTTCAATCCATCAAACCTTGGGATTGTCGCCACGCTGCTTTTGTTTCCCTCAGTGGGCGTGGCGCCCCCGTATCACTTTACAGAGAACTTGACTGGAATGTGGCATTGGGCGTTGCCCGGTCTCGTGCTGGCGACGGGCATTGTCGTCCACGCGCTGTTCACGGGCCGATTGACGCTCGTTCTGACCTGGCTGGTTGCGTTTATCTTGCAGGGTGAGCTGCGGAGTTGGTACTTCGGGACGTCCTGGATCGTGCCTCTGACGCCGATGACAAGTGCGGCGTTCATGGTATTCACTCTCTACATGATTCCTGACCCGGCAACCACACCGATTAAGCCGCTGCACCAGGTGCTCTTCGCCATGGCTATCGCAGCGGCTTACGGCGTGCTCCTGGTAGAGCATGTGGTGTACTGCTTGTTCCTCGCCTTGGCGATCGTTTGCGCTATACGAGGTGCAGGTTTGTACGCCTGGGCGGCATGGCAATCCCTTCGCGCAAATCAGCAAGGAGCCGAATGGCATGGACTTTAGCTGCAACTCCTTGGTAGTGTGAGAGTTAACAAAGATAGCCTGCCTTGCTACAGACTGTTTCAAAACTGGTCTTGCCCTGTGTTGCTGATAATGTTGGAGTGGTCGGCGAAAGGAGCCGATCATGGCACGGAAGACCAAACGCGTTTTGACCGACGACCACTGGAAGCGTCTCGCCCCTCGCTTGCCCAAACATCCGCCGTCGCCCAAAGGAGGCCGGCCAC